>Ga0209476_10001351_pt1 | contig 16444 bp, 13 predicted proteins | sample KloWWTrecipitate_FD_187179 | JGI IMG/M metagenome (GOLD analysis project Ga0209476, IMG submission 187179) | Active sludge microbial communities from Klosterneuburg, Austria, studying microevolution and ecology of nitrifiers - Klosterneuburg... | ecosystem: Engineered > WWTP > Aerobic digester... | reverse complement strand
AAGGCGTCGGCCGATGCGAGCAGCGCTGGCACGTCGGAACGAATACCCAGCAGGCGCACCTCCTTGACGAGGCCTGCTGATGCAATGCGCGTCTCGAGTGCTTCGCGTTGCGGCCCGTCGCCGGCACTGATCTGGCGGCGGAACGTTTCGGGCGGCCGTTGTCGGCGATAGTGTTTGATTGTGCTTTGTTCATGCGGCCCAAGTTCGATCCGGAAAAACAGTTCTTGCGCAATGTGAATCCAGCGTTGGAGGCCTTCGCCTTCCAGTATCGCTGAAAGTCCGCGTTCGGCAAACAAGGCCCGGTCCTGATCGGAGATATCCGTTCCTGACAGCGCTAAATTGGTATCATCAAGACCTGCGAACGCCGCAGCATCTGGACCGGAACCGGCGGATCAGACGGCTGATTGCCTCTGCGCACTGTCACATAATCGTGGCGCTTGACGTATATGGGGGTCTTGTCACAGGCGAAACGCCAGATATAGTTGTCGACAAGCAGGGGCGGGCGCTCCCGCCCCCGGTGCCAGATGGCACGAGGGTGAGGAAGACGTCTGAATGCTCGATCGAATAGAAAGCCCCGAATTCAGGACCAGCTTCGTCAGGGAGCCGTCCGCGCTGAAACATTACCCCGCACTGGTTCTGAACGCCGACTTCCGCCCGCTGTCCTATTATCCGCTGTCGCTGTGGCCCTGGCAGGAGGCAATCAAGGCGGTGTTCCTGGACCGCGTGACCATCCTGGCGGAATATGAGGAAGTGGTCAGAAGCCAGCGCAGCGCCATCCGAATACCGTCGGTCGTGGTGCTGAAAGATTACGTCAAACCCCAGAAGCGCGTGGCCTTCACGCGCTTCAATCTTTTCTTGCGGGACGAATTCTGCTGCCAGTACTGCGGATCGAAGGGTGATCTGACCTTTGATCATGTGATGCCGCGCTCGCGTGGCGGAGTGACGAGTTGGGAAAATGTCGTCGCAGCTTGCGCGCCCTGCAATCTGAGGAAGGGCAACAAGAGCCTCAGACAGTCCGGCCTGCATCTGCGCCGCTTGCCGCACCAGCCTTCGCCGGAAGAGATGCAAAATGCCGGGCGGCGGTTCCCGCCGAACTACCTGCATCAAAGCTGGATGGACTTCCTCTATTGGGATGCCGAACTGGACGCCTGACCTTTACCTTCCGGAATGCGCGGTTAAGCTGACCGCAAAATGGGGGTGGAAATGGGCGACTCATTCTTCAAGCCGATTTCGGGAATGGACCTGCCGCGTTTCGCCGGTATCCCAACCTTCATGCGCCTGCCGCATGTCGGCGCCGATCATCCCCGCGCGGGCGAAGTCCAGATCGGGCTGATCGGCCTACCATTTGACGGTGGCGTATCAAACCGGCCGGGCGCGCGGCACGGGCCGCGGGCCTTGCGCGACGCCTCGACCATGATCCGCGCCCAGAACGGGGCAACGGGCGTTCGTCCCTTCAATCTGGCGCGCTGCGCGGATCTGGGGGACGTGGGGCCCAATCCGGTCGACGGGCCGGATACTTTGGCCCGGTTCGAGACCTATTACGCCGGGCTGAAGGCGCGCGGCATCCGTCCGCTTTCAGCGGGGGGCGATCACCTTTGCACCCTGCCGGTCCTGCGGGGGATTGCGCGCGCCAGGCCCCTTGGGCTGGTGCATTTCGACAGCCATACCGACCTTTACCCGGCCTATTTCGGCGGCAAGACCCTGACCCACGGCAACCCGTTCCGCAATGCCGTGGAAGAGGGGCTTCTGGACCCCAAGCGCATGATCCAGATCGGCATTCGTGGCACGACCTATGACAATGTGGATACGGACTTTGCCAAGGCGAACGGCATCCGCATCATACGGATCGAGGAGCTTTTTGCCCGTGGCATCGCCGATGTCATGGCCGAAGCGCGTGACATAGTAGGGACCGACCCCGCTTATCTGTCCTATGACATCGACTTTGTGGACCCAGCCGTCGCCCCCGGCACCGGGACACCGGAATGGGGCGGACCGAATGCTTTCGAGGCCATTCAGGTGGTGCGCGAATGCGCGGGCATGGCCATCATCGGCGCCGATCTGGTCGAAGTGTCACCCCCATTCGATCCGTCCGGCAACACCGCCTGGCTGGGTGCGTCGCTGATGTTCGAAATTCTCTGCATCATGGTGGGTTCGCTGTAAGCGCCCGGAAAGGATCAGTCATGGACCACGGCAATAACGGATCAATCCCGGACAATCTGGTGCGCCGGACCCCATGGCCCGCTTCGGTCAGCCGCGCGGTCGTCACACCGCTGCAACCTTCGGTCGTCTATGCCTCAGCCGATCCGACCCAGCTTGATGCGCAGTATGGCGGGCAGGTCGCGGGCTATACCTACGCCCGTGAAGGCCACCCAAACGCCACCGTCCTGGCTCACAAGATCGACGCGCTGGAAGGGGCACCGGCACCAGGCGAGGGGCTGATCGTCTCCTCCGGGATGGCGGCGGTGACGGCGGTTCTGATGGGGCTTTTGAAAAGCGGTGATCATGTTGTGGCGGGGGTGCAGCTTTACGGACGCTCGCTGCGGCTTATTTCGCGGGATCTGCAGCGGTTCGGGGTAACGTCGACACTGGCCGATCCAACCGACGCAAATGCCGTGGCCGCCGCGATCCGGCCTGAGACGCGGCTGGTGCTGATCGAGGTGGTTTCAAACCCGACGCTGAGGGTCGCCGATCTGGATGCAATCGTGGCCGTGGCCCACAAGCATGGCGTGAAGGTCGCGGTCGACAATACGTTCACCACGCCGCGCGGCCTGCGTCCCTTCGAGCATGGCGCCGATATCGTGCTCCATTCGGTCACGAAAATCCTTGCTGGCCATGCGGACGTGACCTTGGGATATGTCGCGACCCGTGACCCCGCCGACCGCAAGGCGGTTTATGATTTTGCGGTCACGACCGGCATGACCGGCAGCCCGTTCGACTGCTGGCTGGCCGAACGTGGGCTTTATTCGTTCCATCTGCGCTATGACCGGGCGGAGGAAAACGCCCGGGCGCTGGCTGATCATCTGGCCGGGCTGAAAGGTGTTCGGCGGGTGATCTACCCCACCCACCCATCGCATCCCGACCACAACCGCGCCGAGGCTTTGTTGCAGGGCAGGGGCGGCCATATGGTGTCGTTCGAAGTCGAAGGCGGGCGCCCCGCCGCCGATGCGCTGACCCGTGCCATGCCGGATGTGGCTTTTGCACCGACGCTTGGCGATGTGGGGACCACCCTGTCGCATCCGGCATCGTCCAGCCACCGGCTGACCCCTGAGAAAGATCGCCTGGCCCAGGGCATTTCCGAAGGGTTCTTCCGCATCTCGGTCGGGGTTGAGGATATAGCACTTCTCAAACGCGATTTCAGCGCGGGGGTAGCGGCGGCGGCGGCCGTCTGAAGGGCGGCGGGATCAGCCGCCAACCTGCAAGATATCCAGCCTGAAACCGGCACAGTCGCCGCGCAATTCACTCAAGACCGCGCCAACATCGGGCAGGGCGGCGCTGACCGCCAGAAGCTGCCCCTGAAACCGCAAGCGGACGAGGGCCGCGATGACATCGAGAATATCGAAACCCGGCGCCAGAAGCGGTGCGACCACGATCTGCGGGACGCAATTCGAACGCTCAAAGGCGCGGACCAACAGCACGGGCGTTGCACAGCGCGAGACCGGCATACCGGCATCATGCAAAAGCATGTCGGTCTGGTCGGAGCCACCAACGACGATCATGTTCGAAGCGGTGTCAATGGCAAGTCGCGGGTCTTCAAGACAGGTTAGTGGACCGGGCGGTTCTTCGGAGTCTATCGGCAAAATATGTGTCCCGTAGAAGGATTTTATAGGTAAAGAAAGCACCCCAAACGGAGCGCATGGCACATACTTACAGGGGTTATGATCAGGCGCTCTTGAACGTCTCGCAAGTCTAAAACCCCGATGAAACAGACTATTTCAAAAAACAGACATAAGTTGCCGGCAGTATGGAAACAAAATGACATGACGGGACACACTATGATTTCGAAAGTGCTCGACGCGGTTCCCCTGGCCGTCCTGTGGCTGGAGGAAATCGACCGAGTGGTGCTAGCCAACGATGCGGCCGAGGCCCTGTTTGGTGAGGGAATCGAAGGGCGTCTTGTCACCGACATGCTGCGCCATCCCGATTTTCACGGCGCGCTCGGGGATGCGTTGGTGCGCAAGCAGCGCCTGCAACTGCGTCTGGCGCTGACGACCAAGGCCGGCAGTGCGATCTACGAAGTCCACATCACCCCCACGGGTCATGACAACGGATCGGTGGTGGTGTTCGAGGATCAGACCTCCATCGAGCAGGCCAGCGCCATGCGTCGCGATTTTGTGGCCAACGTCAGCCATGAATTGCGCACCCCCCTGACGGCACTTGTCGGTTTCATCGAAACCCTGCGCGGCGCGGCACGCGACGACCCGGCCGCGCGAGACCGTTTCTTGACGATCATGGAGCGCGAATCCGGCCGGATGATCCGTCTGGTCAATGATCTTCTGTCTCTCAGCCGCGTCGAGGCGGAAGAACACCGCCGCCCCTCCGAAGCGGTGGAGGTACTGGGACTTCTGCGCTCGGTCATCACCACACAGCGTGAACTGGCCGAAGCCGCCGGGGTGCAGCTTGTCCTTCAGGCCGACGAAGGCGCGCTGTCGGTGCGCGGTGATCCCGATCAGCTTATGCAGGTTTTCCTGAACCTTGCCGAGAATGGGGTGAAATACGGTGGCGCGGGGGGCGAGCTGTTGCTGCGCGTCACCCGGCTGGAGAGGGAGCCGAAGTTGCGTGGCCCTGCCGTGATGATCGAGGTCATCGACAAGGGCGAGGGAATCGATCCAATTCACCTGCCGCGCCTGACCGAACGTTTCTACCGGGTGGACAGTCACAGATCGCGCGAAAAAGGCGGCACCGGGCTGGGTCTGGCGATTGTAAAACATATCGTCAACCGCCATCGCGGGCGGCTTCGGATAGAAAGCGAGCCCGGAAAGGGAAGCAATTTCAAGGTGATCCTGCCCTCTGCCTGACTGGACCTGTCATGGTCGCACCCGATCCGGCACCGGCCCATGTCATCAAACTGTTACCTCACGGTCACAAAACCATTGCTGCCCCTCTCTAAAGCCGCCCTCAAGGCCGCCGGGGTGGCGGTTGGATGCACAGGAGAGACACATGCGCACCCTCAAGTTTACAGCATCGGTTCTGGCGATTGCCGCCGCCGCTTCCGCGGCTGATGCCCGCGACCAGCTTCAGGTCGCCGGTTCCTCGACCGTTCTGCCCTATGCCACGATCGTCGCCGAAGCGTTCGGCGAAAACTTCGACTTCCCGACCCCGGTCGTGGAAGGCGGCGGTTCAGGTGCCGGCCGCAAGAAACTTTGCGAAGGCGTGGGCGAAGCCACCATCGACATCGCCAACTCCTCCTCGCGCATCAAGCAGTCCGACATCGACCTCTGCGCCCAGAACGGCGTGACCGAGATTATGGAAGTCCGCATTGGTTATGACGGCATCGTGTTTGCCAGCGACGTGAACGGCGCCGACTTCGCGCTGACCCCCGCCGACATCTGGGGCGCACTTACGGCGCAGTCGGTCAAGGACGGCGCTCTGGTCGCGAACGCGGCAAAGACCTGGGCCGACGTGAATGCGAGCCTGCCCGCGCAGGACATCATGGCCTTCATCCCCGGCACCAAGCACGGCACCCGCGAAGTGTTCGACGTGAAGGTGCTGGAAGAGGGCTGCAAGGCCGCTGGTGCCTATGACCTGTTCATGGCAGCTTCGGCCGGTGCCGACGACGACGCCAAGAAAAAAGATGCCGTCACCGGATGCACCACGCTGCGCACCGATGGTGTGTCGGTCGACATCGACGGTGACTACACCGAAACGCTGGCCCGCATCGACGCCAACAAGATGGCGATCGGGGTGTTCGGCCTTTCGTTCTACGAAAATAACACCGACAAACTGAAAGTGGCTACGGTTGACGGGATCGTCCCCACGGTCGAGACCATCTCGAAGGGTGAATATCCGGTGTCGCGTCCGCTCTACTTCTACGTGAAGAAGGCGCATATCGGCGTGATCCCCGGCCTTCAGGAATATATCGACTTCTTCGTGTCCGACGACATGGCCGGGCCGGATGGCGCTCTGGCCGACTACGGCCTTGTGCCGGACCCGGAACTGGCCGCGACGCAGGCCGCTGTTGCCGCCGGCACCCCGATGGGGCCGCTGGAGTAAGACCTGAAACCGGGGTGCGCGTCCTGAGGGCGCGCACCTTGCCTTGCTGCTTTTGTCAGACAAATTCGGACGGAATTTTCCCATGACCACCGGCCAGCTCTGCCTTCTGCTTCTTGCCCTGGCGACCGCCGGGATGCTCGTCGGGCGCAATCGCGCCTTGGCCAGTGTTGGCGGCGACAGCCGCAAACTCCACTCCCTGCCCACTTTCTATGGCCGCTTTGCCGCCCTGCTGGCGGCAGTGCCCGCCTTTCTGCTGGTCGCGTTCTGGCTGCTGGTCCAGCCCCTTGTGATCGACCGTCAGGCCGAAGCGCTCATCTTGCCGCAAGACGTGCCCGAAGGGTCGTCAGCGGCCCTGGTCATGGCCGATGTGCGCCGCATCGCGACCGGCCTCGACATAATCGCAAAGCAAGGTGTTGATCCTGCAACGATCCTGGCCGACCCGGCAACGCTGAAGACCAAGCTCAACGATGCGGGCGTGGTGCTCGAAAACCTGCCTGGCCCCTCGGCATTGGCCGCAGTCGGCACTTTGCGCGAAAAACAAGCCAGGTCGCGCACCGCCATGACCGTGGTGGCGCTGGCGCTGGCGCTGGCCGGGTTGGGCTATGGCCTGACCCGCATCCGGCCCGAGTTCCGAGCCCGTAACGCGACCGAGGCCTTCACCATGTGGCTTCTGGTCGGCGCGTCTTTGGTTGCCGTCCTGACAACCATCGGCATCTTCATCTCGCTCGTCATGCAGACGGCGCATTTCTTCCAGCTTTATCCGGCCAAGGATTTCTTCTTCTCGCTGACCTGGAACCCGCAGTTCCGGGGCGGGTCCGACCTTGGCATCTGGCCGCTGATCTGGGGCACGTTTTATGTCTCAGTCATCGCGCTGATCGTTGCTGTGCCGATCGGGCTGATGTCGGCGATCTATCTGGCCGAATATGCCAGCCCATCCATGCGGTCCTGGGCCAAGCCCGCCATCGAAATCCTCGCCGGTATCCCGACCATCGTTTATGGCCTTTTCGCCCTGATCACCGTCGGGCCGCTGCTGCGCGACTGGATCGCGCAACCGATGGGTCTTGGCGACAGTTCGTCGTCGGTGATGACGGCGGGGATCGTGATGGGGATCATGGTGATCCCGTTCGTATCGTCGCTGTCCGACGACATCATCAACGCGGTGCCGCAAAGCCTGCGCGACGGATCGCTCGGCCTTGGTGCCACCCATTCGGAAACCGTGCGCCAGGTCGTTCTGCCCGCCGCTCTGCCCGGCATCGTCGGTGCCGTGCTGCTGGCCGCCAGCCGCGCCATCGGTGAGACGATGATCGTGGTGATGGGGGCGGGGGCTGCCGCGAAACTGTCGCTCAACCCGTTCGAGGCGATGACGACGGTGACCGTCAAGATCGTCAGCCAGCTGACCGGCGACACCGAATTCGCCAGCCCCGAAACGCTTGTCGCCTTCGCGCTTGGGCTGACGCTCTTTCTGGTCACGCTCGCACTCAATGTCGTCGCGCTGATCATCGTGCGCAAATACCGGGAGCAGTATGAATGACCCGCGCTTCGCTTTTCATCCAAGACGCGCGCACCAAGCGCCGCAATGCGACAGAGGCGCGGTTTCGCGGCATGGGTCTGGCGGCCATCATGCTGGCGCTCCTGGCACTGGTGTGGCTCTTGATCTCGATCTTCTCGGCCGGTCTGCCGGCGCTGCGCCAGACCTTCGTGACCATTCCGGTGATGCTGGACGAAAAGGTTCTGGACAAGTCCGGCACCCGCGATCCAGCGGTCATGGCCAAGGTCACGACCGTGGGTTACGCGAAACTTCTTTCCGAGGCGCTCGAAAGAGAAATCGCCGCAAGGGGGATCGATAGCGGGGATACCAACGCCAAGGATCTTGCCAAACTTCTTTCCGAGGAATCCGCCGCGACCTTGCGTGATAGGGTTCTGGCCGACCCAGCCCAGATCGGCCAAACCATTACGTTCCGCGCTCTCGCCAACGGCCGCATCGACGGTTATTTCAAAGGCCGCGTGACGCTGGAAAGTGCTGCAAAGGACAAGAATACCTCGCCCGAGCAGCTTCAGCTTGCCGAAAAGCTGAAACAGGCCGGGCTCTTGGAAACGCGCTTCAACCGCGGCTTCTTCACCATGCCTGATGCGTCCGACAAACGACCCGAAGCTGCGGGTCTGGGGGTTGCGATCCTCGGGTCGCTGATGATGATGGCGGTGGTGCTGGTCCTGTCACTGCCCATCGGTGTCGCGGCTTCGGTCTATCTTGAGGAATTTGCGCCCAAGAACCGCTGGACCGACCTGATCGAGGTGAACATCTCCAACCTGGCTGCTGTTCCGTCGATCGTCTATGGTATCCTCGGACTTGCGATCTTCATCAACGTCGCGGGCCTTCCACAATCGACGCCGATCGTTGGCGGCCTTGTCCTGACCCTCATGACGCTGCCGCGCATCATCATCCCGACACGCGCCGCGCTCAAGGCCGTGCCGCCGTCGATCCGCGACGCGGCATTGGGGGTAGGGGCCTCGCGCCTGCAAACCGTGTTTCACCACGTCCTGCCGCTGGCCATGCCGGGGATCCTGACTGGAATGATCATCGGGCTGGCACAGGCGCTTGGCGAAACCGCGCCACTTCTGCTGGTCGGCATGGTCGCCTTCGTGCGCGACTTCCCCGGCGGGCTTTTTGATCCTGCCGCCGCCTTGCCGGTGCAGGTCTACAACTGGACACAGCGCGGCGATCCGGGCTTTGTCGAACGCGCATCAGGTGCCATCATCGCCCTGCTTATCTTCCTTATCATCATGAACGCGGTCGCGATTTATCTGCGCCGCAAGTTCGAGCGCCGCTGGTAAAGGGGGGAGCCATGAAAGATCTCAGAACGGAGCAAGCCGTGGACACGAAAACGGTCAAGATCGAAGCCCGCAAGGCGCAGGTGTTCTACGGCACCAACCATGCGATCAAGGATGTCGATGTCGACATCATGGACAAGACGGTAACGGCCTTCATCGGGCCATCGGGGTGCGGCAAGTCGACGTTTCTTCGTTGCCTCAACCGGATGAACGACACGATCCCGTCGTGCCGGGTGGAAGGCAAGATCACGCTTGACGGCGAAGACATCAACGACCAGCGCGTCGATCCGGTGCAATTGCGCGCCAAGGTCGGTATGGTCTTTCAAAAGCCCAACCCCTTCCCCAAGTCGATCTATGATAATGTGGCCTATGGCCCGAAAATTCATGGTCTGGTGCGCAACAAGGCGGAACTCGATGAAGTTGTCGAAAGCTGTCTGCGCAAGGCCGCACTCTGGAACGAGGTGAAGGACCGCCTGCAATCGCCGGGCACCGGCTTGTCGGGCGGTCAGCAGCAGCGTTTGTGCATTGCCCGAGCCATCGCCACCAGCCCCGAAGTGCTGCTGATGGATGAACCCTGTTCGGCGCTGGACCCGATCGCCACCGCACAGGTCGAGGAACTGATCGACGAACTGCGCGCCAACTATTCGGTAGTGATCGTCACCCATTCGATGCAACAGGCCGCGCGGGTCAGCCAGAAGACCGCCTTCTTCCATCTGGGTAATCTTGTCGAATTTGGTGAAACGACGCAGATTTTCACCAACCCGCGCGATCCGCGCACTGAAAGTTACATCAGCGGCCGGATCGGCTGAGGAGGAACGAATGTCCGAACAACATATTGCCCGCGCCTTTGACCGTGATCTGGAATCTATCCAGGCGCTGGTCATGAAAATGGGCGGCATGGTCGAAACCTCGATCCTGGATGCGGCCAAGGCGCTGGAAAGCCGTAACGAGGAACTGGCCGAACAGGTTCGCCAGAATGACAAGGCCATCGATGCGCTGGAGCTCAAGATCAACGAGGAAGCCGCGCGGGTGATCGCGCTGCGAGCCCCCACCGCCACGGACCTGCGCTTGGTCCTGTCGGTGATGAAGATCGCGACAAGTCTTGAGCGAGTAGGCGACTATGCCAAGAACATGGCCAAACGCACGCAGGCGCTGGCCCAGCTTGGGCCGCAGACCGCGTTGACCGGGTCCGGGGCATCGCTGCGCCGGATGGCCAAGGCAGTGACGGAGCTCTTGTCGGATGCGCTCGATGCTTACGCGGGCCGTCACCTCGATCTGGCTCACGATGTGCGGGCGCGCGACCGCGAGATCGACCAGATGTACAATGCGCTCTTCCGGGAATTCCTGACCCACATGATGGAAGATCCGCGCAACATCACCGCCTGCATGCATCTGCATTTCATCGCCAAAAACATAGAGCGAATGGGTGATCATGCGACCGCGATTGCCGAACAGGTCGTATATCTGATCACGGGCGAACTGCCCGATGATCCGCGACCCAAAGCCGAGAATGTCGCCGGTCTGGCTATAGGCAAGGGTCACTGAACATGAACCGCTCCACCCCATCGGTGCTGGTGGTCGAGGATGAACCCGCCCAACGCGAAGTTCTGGCCTATAATCTTGAGGCGCAGGGTTTTCGCGTTGCTCAGGCCGACAATGGTGAAGAAGCACTATTGATGGTTGCGGAGGAAACGCCCGACCTGATCGTTCTGGACTGGATGCTGCCAAATGTATCGGGGATCGAGGTTTGCCGGCGTCTGAAATCGCGGGCCGAGACGAAAGGCGTGCCGATCATCATGCTGTCGGCCCGGTCGGAGGAGGTCGATCTGGTGCGCGGGCTTGAAACCGGCGCCGACGATTATGTCGTCAAACCCTATTCCGTGGCCGAACTGATGGCGCGGGTGCGCACCCAGTTGCGCCGCACACGACCGGCAAGTCAGGGCGAGGTGCTGGAATATGACGATATCGTACTCGATGCGACCACGCACCGCGTGCATCGCCGTGGGAATCTGCTGAAGCTCGGACCGACGGAATTTCGGCTGCTGACCACGTTTCTGGAAAAGCCCGGTCGGGTCTGGAGCCGCGAGCAATTGCTGGACCGGGTTTGGGGGCGTGACATCTATGTCGACACTCGCACGGTCGACGTGCATGTCGGCCGGTTGCGCAAGGCGCTTTGTGCCCATGGCGGCGACGATCCGCTGCGCACCGTGCGCGGCGCAGGATATGCGCTGGGCTGACGGTCTAACTTCTCTGTCCCGTGTCCGGCGGCTGGTTGGGCACCAAATCCGTTAGCGATAACGGATTATGCGCTGGATTGATCTCAAAGCGCTTTGAAAAGCTTGACCCAGCGGGCTTTCTGCGCAAGTCAGACAGAGAGGGAATCTTTGTCGGACCAGCGTTGACCAGTATGATGCAAAAACAAGACATTCACGCCACGGCGCGCGCCGCTTTGCGCACCGATATCCTGCGTCATCTGACCTATACGCTTGGCAAGGATCCCGATCATGCCTCGGCCTATGATTGGCGGATGGCGATATCCTTCACGCTGCGCGACCGCATCGTGGAACCCTGGTTTGCCGCCACCCGCCGCAGCTGGGCCGAAGACCGCAAGCGCGTCTATTACCTGTCGATGGAGTTCCTGATCGGCCGCATCCTGAAAGATGCGGCGATCAATATTGGCCTGTGGGACGATCTGTCGGCGGTGGCGGACGAACTGGGTCTGTCGCTGAACGAGATCGCGTCGGAAGAACCCGATGCCGCACTGGGCAACGGCGGTCTTGGTCGTCTTGCGGCGTGCTACATCGAAAGCATGTCGACCATCGGCTGCCCGGCTTACGGCTATGGCATTCGTTATGAACACGGGCTTTTCCGCCAAAGGTTTGAGGCAGGCCAACAGGTAGAAGCCCCAGAGGACTGGCTCACGACCCGCAACCCATGGGAATTCGAGCGGCCCGAGGCCGCCTATACCATCGGCTTCAAGGGCGAAGTCGTCGCCGAAGCAGGCCGCAAGCGCTGGGTGCCGTCGGAAACCGTCATCGCCTCGGCCCATGACATGCCGGTGGTGGGCTGGCAGGGGCGGTGGGCCAATACGCTCAGGCTGTGGGGGGCAAAACCGACAACGCTTTTCGATCTGGCGCGCTTCAACCGGGGCGACTTCGCCGCAGCCGCCGAACCGGAGGCGCTGGCCCGCACCCTCAGCCGCGTGCTCTACCCCGATGACACCACGATGGCAGGCAAGGAACTGCGGCTGAAGCAGGAATATTTCCTGACCTCGGCAGCGCTTCAGGACATCATGCGACGCTTCCTGAGCAACCATTCGGACCTGTCGGCACTTCCTTCCCGTGTCGCGATCCAGATGAACGACACGCACCCGGCCATTGCAGGGCCGGAACTGATCCGCATTCTGGTCGATGACCATGGCCTGTCGTTCGATCAGGCCGCGCCCATCGCGCTGGCAACCTTGGGATACACAAACCACACTCTGCTGCCTGAGGCGCTGGAGCGTTGGTCGACCTGGCTGATGGGCAATGTTCTGCCCCGCCATATGCAGATCATCGAAGAGATCGACGCCTGGCATTCCGCGGCTTATCCCACTCGGTCGACTGTCAGCGCCATTGTCAGTCACAATGAAGTGCATATGGGCAACCTTGCCTTCGTGATGTCGCACAAGGTCAACGGAGTTGCGGCGCTGCATACTGAGCTGGTGAAAAAGACGTTGTTCCCGGACCTGAATGCGCTCCATCCCGACCGGATCGTGAACCAGACCAACGGCGTGACTCCGCGCCGCTGGCTGAAACTCGCGAACCCCAAACTGTCGGACCTGATCACGCGCCGCATCGGCGCGGGATGGGAGGCAGACCTGGACCGGCTTCAGGCGCTGGAATCTGCGGCCGACGATCCGGCTTTCCGCACCGAATTCCGGGCGGTCAAACGGGCGAACAAGGCCGCCGTGGCCGACTGGCTGGGGCAGACCACAGGTGTTACGCTCGACCCGGATGCGATTTTCGACGTGCAGGTCAAGCGGATGCACGAATACAAGCGCCAGCTTCTGAATGTGTTGCAGACGATCGCACTCTGGCATCAGATCCGCCAGAACCCTGGGGCAAGTTTCGCCCCGCGTGTGAAGATTTTCGCGGGCAAGTCCGCGCCCGGTTATGCGGTCGCCAAGGAAATCGTCCACCTGATCAATGATGTGGCCACGGTGGTAAACAGTGATCCGTCGGTTCGCGGTTTGCTGAAGGTGGTCTACCCCGCGAACTACAATGTCTCGATGGCCGAACGGCTGATCCCGGCAGCTGACCTGTCGGAACAGATTTCGACCGCGGGGATGGAAGCGTCCGGCACCGGCAACATGAAGTTTGCCCTGAACGGGGCGCTGACCATCGGCACGCTTGACGGTGCGAATGTCGAGATCCGCGAACAGGTAGGGCCCGAGAACTTCTTCCTCTTCGGCCTGACGGCGGACGAGGTCGTGGAGCGACGCAAGAACGTGCTGCATGCGCGCCATGCGATCGAAGCGAACCAGAGCTTGCGCGATGTCTTGCAGATGCTGGCCGAAGGGCGGTTCAGCCCGACCCAGCCCGACCGCTATCATGGGTTGGTGGACCGGGTCTGGAACCATGATCACTTCCTGGTCGCATCAGATTTCGCCGCTTACGAGGTCGCCCAGAACGAGGTTGCCCGCGTCTGGAGCGACGAACCGGACCGCTGGGACAGGATGGCCGTCCTGAATGTCGCGCGGATGGGGTTCTTTTCATCCGATCGCGCGATCCGTGGCTATATGAAGGATATCTGGGGCGTCTCATCTGCACTTTAGGGGAATCGGGTGGCAAAAATGGCCAAGACGACAGGACTGATCGGGACGAGCGAGGCTCAGGCCCTTTGTCTTGGGCGCCATGCCGATCCTTTCGCGCTGCTTGGGCCCCATGGCGGGCAGGTCCGGGCATTGGTGCCCGGCGCCGCGCAGGTCTGGGCCGTGACCGGCACGGGGCGTCATCCGCTTGACCGCCACCCCAACGCGCCCGAGCTTTTCTCCGGCCCGTCCGCATCCGCGACCTACCGGCTTGAGGCGGACGACGGGCAGGGTCATGTCTGGTCCTGGGATGATCCCTACCGCTTCGGCCCGGTTTTGGGCGAGTTCGATGAGTATCTCCTGGGCGAGGGCAACCACCGCCGTCTGTGGGATGCGCTCGGCGCCCATCTGGGCGAGCGGGAAGGCATTTCCGGCACCCATTTCGCGGTCTGGGCGCCCAATGCGATCCGCGTCTCGGTCGTGGGCGATTTCAACCAGTGGGACGGCCGCCGCGCCATGATGCGCCGCCGCGGGCCGACGGGCGTGTGGGAGATCTTCTTGCCGGGCGTGGGCGAGGGGGCGGTCTACAAATATGAAATCCTGACCGAACAGGGGCTTCAGCCGCTGAAGGCCGATCCGGTTGGCTTCGGCTCCGAACATCCGCCGGCCACCGGGTCAGTGGTGCGGGCGATGGGACGCCATGTCTGGCGCGACCAGGACTGGATGACGACCCGCGCGGCGCGCCATGCCCCCGATGCCGCCATCTCGATCTACGAGGTGCATCTGGGCAGCTGGCAACGCCACGAGGACGGCCGGATGCTGACTTACCGCGAATTGGCGGCGCGTCTGGTGCCCTATGTCCGCGATCTGGGCTTCACCCATCTGGAACTGTTGCCGGTCACGGAATTTCCCTTTGACGGATCGTGGGGGTATCAGCCGATCGGGCTTTTCGCGCCGACCGTACGCCACGGCACGCCCGAGGATTTCGCCTATTTCGTCGATCAGGCCCATCAGGCGGGGATCGGGGTGATTCTGGATTGGGTGCCGGGCCATTTCCCGACGGATACGCACGGACTTGGCCGGTTCGACGGGACCGCACTCTACGAACACCAAGACCCGAAGGAAGGGTTCCACCAGGACTGGAATACCCTCATCTACAATTACGGGCGGGCGGAGGTGATGAACTACCTGACTGCCAATGCGCTGTACTGGCTTGAGGAATTTCACCTTGATGGGCTGCGCGTCGATGCCGTCGCCTCCATGCTGTACCGGGACTATTCGCGCGCGGCGGGCGAATGGGTGCCGAACAAGGACGGCGGGCGCGAGAACTACGAGGCGATCCGTTTCTTGCAGGAGGTGAACCGCCTGTCCTACGGCGCCCGGCCCGACATTCTGACGGTGGCCGAGGAATCGACCGCCTTTCCCGGTGTCACCCGTCCCGCCCATGAAGGCGGACTGGGGTTTGGCTTCAAATGGAACATGGGCTGGATGAACGATACGCTCAGCTACATGGGCAAGGATCCGATCCACCGGCGCTGGCACCATAATCAGATGACCTTTTCGCTGACCTATGCCTATAGCGAGAATTTCGTCCTGCCGATCAGCCATGACGAGGTGGTGCATGGCAAAGGCACGATGCTGGGCCGGATGCCAGGGCAGGCCGGCGAGAAATTTGCGAACCTGCGCGCGCTTTACGCTTACATGTGGTGCCACCCTGGCAAGAAGCTTCTGTTCATGGGGCAGGAATGGGGGCAGGGCGCGGAATGGAACCACAACCGGGGGCTTGACTGGTTCCAGCTTGACCAGCCCCTGCATCGCGGCGTCCAGACCCTGATCCGCGATCTGAACGGGCTATACCGCACCGAACCCGCACTCCATGCGACCGACGCGCGCGCCGATGGGTTCTATTGGCTGGATGCCGATGATGCGGAACATTCGGTCTATGCGTTTGTGCGGCAGGCCGAGGGCAATCCGCGTCTGGTGGTCGTGGCCAACATGACGCCGGTCGCGCGTGAACATTACCGGCTTGGCCTGCCCGCCGGCGGCACCTGGCGCGAGGTGCTGAACACTGAAGCGCAAGCATATGGCGGTGCGGGGGCAGGAAATTTCGGTCAGGCGGTGGCAGAGGCGGTCGGCGCGCAGGGGCAGACCCATTCGGCTGCGCTTTATCTGCCGCCATTGTCGGTTCTGGTTTTCAGGGAAGAGTAGGGAGGGACGAAGATGCAAGCAAAACCCAATGCGCGACTGTCCTCGCAGGCGATGGCCTTCGTGTTGGCAGGCGGACGCGGATCGCGGTTGAAGGAACTGACGGACAGGCGCGCGAAACCGGCGGTCTATTTCGGCGGCAAGACCCGGATCATCGACTTTGCCCTGTCGAACGCGCTCAACTCCGGCATCCGCAAGATGGCGATTGCGACGCAATACAAGGCCCATAGCCTGATCCGCCACATGCAGCGCGGCTGGGGGTTCTTCCGGGCCGAGCGGAACGAATATCTCGATATCCTGCCCGCATCGCAGCGTGTGGACGAAACGCATTGGTACATGGGCACAGCTGATGCGGTGCGCCAGAACATCGACATCGTCGACAGCTATGACGTGAAATACATTATCGTT
>Ga0209476_10001349_pt1 | contig 16451 bp, 11 predicted proteins | sample KloWWTrecipitate_FD_187179 | JGI IMG/M metagenome (GOLD analysis project Ga0209476, IMG submission 187179) | Active sludge microbial communities from Klosterneuburg, Austria, studying microevolution and ecology of nitrifiers - Klosterneuburg... | ecosystem: Engineered > WWTP > Aerobic digester... | reverse complement strand
CATCGCCAAAGTCTGCTCTGAACCATGTGCCTGCAGGTTGGTACCAGTTTGTTCCATTATCCTGTGTTCCACCTAAGCTGAAATTAGGATCAGTAGGATGCACATCAATACTCATGAACTGAGTAGCAGAAAATTGAGCTGTATTTTGATTTGTCCAGGTTGTGCCGCTATTAGTAGATTTATATACACCACCATCAGTACCCAACCAAACTTGTGTAGGATCTGATTCAGAAACAGTAAGTGCATGGGTATCGACGTGTACTCCACTTTTGCTCTCTGTAAAGCTTGTTCCGCCATTTGTTGATTTAGCGGCTACAAGAGATGGATCTCCACCAAGATAAACTGTATTTACATTGGTAGGGTCAACAGCAATTGCAATGTCATAGAAACATTGCCCACCGCAGAAATTGTTATCAATTCGCTGTGTCCAGGTTAAACCCCCATCAATAGACCGCTGAACAGTTCCGCCATTAAATCCCAACGCTGCATAAAATGTTGCATCGACATCACCTGAAGGATGAATAGCAGTTAACTCTCCATTCAAAGTGCTTGTTGAGGTACTATTTACTATGAAGGTTTGTGTAAAAGTTACATTGGCCGGTATAGGGTCAAGTGCATTTGTAGATCTGTAAATACCGCCTTGGTTGACACCAGTTGCAATTGGGATAGCAATCAGGATATTAGGATTAGCCGGATCAATTGCAATATCATGTACGCTTACATTTAGATTTCCTATAAACCCAGTTAACTTGTTAAATACTGGATTTGCAGCTGTAGCATTATCGCAACGGTAAATACCTCTTGAAGGAGTTGTGCCACTTGCACTAATTATACCGCCTACACCTGATGTAGAGCAAACAAAAATAACAGCAGGGTTAGTTGGATGAACAATTATCTTTCCAATTGCTCTACCAGAAAAAATATTGGCTGCTCCCGCATCGAGGTTAAACGGACCGCTTAATGTTGCAGTTGTGCTTGCATTATCAATTCTATAAACACCTACACCAAAATAACTATCGGCAGAAAAATTTGGCTCACCAGTTCCGACATACACCGTTTCTGGAGATGAAGGAGAAATAGCGATAGCTCCAATTGCTAAGCTTTGTGCATTATCCATAATTGGAGTCCAGGTAGTTCCTCCATTAGTTGTACGATATAACCCACCTTGTGCAGTACCTGCATATACAATGTTGGGATTAGTTGGATGTACTGCAATAGATATAACTCTACCAGAAACGGCTGTAGAAGGGCCTGCAGCAACCTGACCATTTGGAATTGGAGCAGGACCAATTGGCACCCAAGCATCACCAATCAAATTATTACTACCAGCAGTTCTTTGCTGTTCTTCCTGAGCATCCATTTGACGTATTGCATCCATCCTTATTTGAGGATCGATAATAGTAGTGCTATCGGCAATACCCCTCATTTTTGCAATGGCTGCCGCTCGGCGTTTCATAAACTCTTCTTTGTTTATTTTATAACGGGCAAAATCCGGTATATCCGGATTAGTTTGTCCGAAACTAATCTGTACTAAAAAAAGAAAGAAGAAAAAGAGAGCTGTTTGAGTAAAAAACTTAGCTGTAGTTGACTCTAGTAAAACTTTCATCATAGACCTGTTTTAAAAATAATTTTATATGTAGTATCAATTCATTGGGTAGAAATCTCTTCTCACTACATATCCGCAATAGAAACAGGGATGAATACAATTTATTTCACAAGCAGATATAACGGTTTGGTTTGAACTCTCAGAAGTTCAAAGAACAAGATATTTACTTTTTAATTCAAAACAATAAATTTTCTAAGAAACATAATGGTTTTTTAATATGCCGAAAAAGATTAATACAGGAGTTTGTTTAAGTCATCTATTTAATTGTTTAAGCATTTCCTCTATTGCTTTATCTAATTGCGGGTCTTTGCCGGTAAGTTTATCTTCAAATGTGTTGATTATTAAAGTATCTGGCTGTACTCCACTTAACTCTAAATCTTTCCCATCAAAAGAATAACATCCCCATGATGGCATGCGAACATTTGAGCCATCTACTAATGATACACCACTGGTGAAAATGATCCAGCGATAAGTTCCATTACCAATTATCTTCCCAAGCTTTAATGCTTTAAACCCTTGCGCCGTCATTTCTGCATCACTTAAAGATTGTTCGTTAATTAATAATACAATCGGCATATCAGAAGGTGCAAAATTAGATTGTGGCGCCAACTTGCCTTCCCTGTATTTCCAGTTGAGATAAGATTTTTGTGATAAGAATTTAAGCACTTCATCATGTACGTTACCTCCGGTATTGTATCGCAGGTCAAAGATCAGTGCATCTTTGTTGAATAACTCTTTGGTCATATCAATTATAAAACTTTCTAATTCTCCTACTCCCATGTTCTTCATATAGCCATAGGCTATTCTTCCTTTGCCATTTTCATCCACTCTTTTCTGGTTATTATCTACCCATTCATCATAAAGAGTTGTCTGTAAACTACTTTGCGGATGAACTTTTATATTGATCGTCTGTCCGCCACGGTTAAAGGTTAATTGTAACTCCTTATCCCTTGATGGAAGGGTGAAATAATTGTTGCGGTCTTTTGCCGGGTCAACAGTTTCATCATTCACTTTTACCAGCACATCACCTGCTTTTATATCTATTGATCTTTTATCGGCCGCTGATCTTTTTGCAATGTATTTTACTTTGTAAGGATTGGCTTCTTCAAACATAATCCCAGTTTCCATTGTCTGGCTTTGCAATTCGATCTTTTCATCATCGCCAAATGTGCCGAAACCCTGGTGCGATGAATTTAACTCTCCCAACATATCATTCAACATTGTTCTTAAATCTTCCCTGTTATTTACATAGGGAACAAACTGGTTATAGTAAGTTCTTGTCTTCTTCCAATCTAATCCATGAAATTTTTCATCGTAAAAACCTTCTTCCATCTGCGCCCATGCTTCATAAAACATCTGGTCAAACTCTTCTAATAAATTTCTGCGGAATGTATAGCTGATATTTATTGGTTCCGTTTTATTACCATCCACATTTAACTTATTAATCGTTCCATTTGCCAAAGCATATAATTTGTCACTCACTTCTACAATGCCAAATCCAAAACTATTATCCGTACCACTTATCTTTTCTGTTTTATTGCTTTCAAACGGCTCAATAACTGTTTTCCATAATGCATTCTTTCCTTCACCGTGATTGCTTGTATATAATACAGTCGTCTTTTCTCCTTTCTGATATACAGCCTGTAAAAATTGAGCACCAAAAGAAGGGCTGATTTGCTCCAGCCTTTCCATTATCATATCCGTATCAATTGCAATTGATTTGATAGAATCCTCTTTTGGTGTTTTATCTTTTTTGGACGTATCCTTTTTCTCTTCTTTAAATAATTCATTGTATTTGTCTATGCGATAGGGATCATCCATATTTTCCAATGCCATGCGATACACTTTTGCATCTGGCATACCAAACGGATAAGATGGCTTTAACCGTTGAGAAGTGAAATAAATATATTTTGAATCCGGCGACCAGATTGCACCTGTTTCCGTAATGCCTGTATTGGTAAGATTAGTGGTTTTGTTTTCTTTTACATTATAAACAAAAAGGTCTTGTTCAAAATTTCTGTACGCAGCAAATAAGACATACTCATCATTTGGCGAAAACTGCGGCGCATTGGCTCTGAAACCCCATAGCTCATCTTTAATAATTGTTTTAACGATCATCGATTTTAAATCCATTAACCTTATTTCATCTCTTCCGCTGATGTAAACCGCTTTGGTTCTTTTTTTATTCATCGTCAATGACTGGTTATTTCTTTTGTCGCTGGTCAATTGTTTGATTGAACCATTACCGTCTGCTACAATGGTGTACCAGTTGGTATAACCATCCAAGGTCTGATTAAAAAGTAATGTTTTATTATCACTCATCCAAAGTACTTCTTTCACTCTTTCTGCTGAATTGCGATTGATCTGCCGAATAAATTTCCCTTCGATATCACTTACAAATAATTCGCCACGGGAAACCATTGCCAATTTCTTTCCATCTGGAGAAACATCATACGCCGTAAATTTTCCTTTTACTTCAAAATCTTTTTCTTTGGGTAATGTATTGTTGCGGATAACAGCAATATCCAGTTTTGATTCTTTGCCGGATTGCACATCATATATCCACAACTGATAATCTTTTTCAAAAACAACTTTACCTCCATTGGCATTTACCTTCGGGTTTTTTATGGAAGAAGAAAATCTGGTTAATCCTTTTTTCTTGCCGTTCTCTATTGTATATAAATTGTATTCTCCGTTAGCTTCATCGGAAATGAAATAAATATTTCCATTCTTATCTATCGTTGCAGAAAAATCTTTCCCTTCCCAATCAGTATATTTTTTATGTTGTTTTGTTTTAAGATTATACGATTGAATATCAGCATTGAAAGGCCCCTTGTATCTTTTTCTTGCTACCTGGTTGCTGCTTTCCCAAGTGTCATTAAAAAATATTTCGCCGCTTGTAGGATGCTCAACTAAATTATGATCGTATTGAAAATAATTATCGCCGAAAACTCTTGCAGGTGTTCCTCCATTTATTGAAACTTTATAACCAGCCGAACGGCTATATCTTGAACTGGTGAAGTAGATTTGTTTACTATCCCAGCTCCAGCTATCCACATCATCATTAGCACTGTGAAAAGTAATTTGCTTTACTTCTCCGCCATTCACTGGCATTACAAACACATCAGGGTTTCCGTATTGCCTTCCGGTGAAAGCAATCCATTTACCATCGGGAGAAACTCTTGGATTTGTTTCATTGCCTACCATAGCCGTAAGCCTGGAAGCTTGTCCATTATTTACATTGGCTCTCCATAGATCACCCTCGAAACTGAAGATGACTGTTTGCCCATCGGGAGTTAATGTTGGGTTGGAAAGAAAATATGCGTTATCCTTTTGAGAAAAAGCTATAGAAAAAAGGCAACTAAGCACTAATATCAGAGTGAGTCGTTTCATCGCTATTTGGTTTAGTGCCGGAAATTACGATGGTATTGCAATCCGACAATACCGTTTGTAAAAACTTTTAGCGATTCATTTTGTATTCATTCCGAAGAATAAATTTTTCTTCCCCTTCAAATCGTACTTCTTTGCGACTAACAAACATCTTTTTGCCAATCTTATAGATATGCCTCAGCACAGCCTTACGGTTGTCGTTACCATCTGTTCCGTTTATTTCTGTTATAACTTCCCTTATGCCTTCGTTATTTTTTTTATTGGAAACAACTGTTGCTCCATCAAGCATGGTTCCATCATTACTAATGACCAAAGTATCCTTGCTATTTGCTTTTGGCTCATCAGGATATTCCAAGCTAAGGATTAGTCCTTGTTTTTTATTTGCTGTGATTGTAATATTTGCCGGCATGGAATATGGTTTACCGGTGGAATAATCAAGGTATGTAAGCGAACCTTTCCATTTTCCAAAAGCTGGCTTAAAATCTTTTACAGCAACTGAAGTCATTTGCGAGATAAATGCAAATCCAGAAATAATAACTAGAAGCAGAAGCAATTTTTTCATTTCTTTTTCTTTCCCAAACAAAAAAGCAGGTGAGTGGTTCACCTGCTTTACAATTATTTCAAACTTATTTAAATGACGACGTTGATCATTTTATTTTTCACATAAATGATTTTCTTCGGCGCTTTTCCTTCCAGCCATTTTTGTACTATTTCATTTCCCATTACTAATGCTTCTACCTGTTGCTGATTGGCATCTAATGCAATGGTTAGTTCTGTTCTTGTTTTACCATTGATGGCAACAGGATATGCTTTGGAAGATTCTTTGACGTATTTTTCTTCGAACTTAGGATAAGAAGCCCCCTCCAAACCTCCCCCGCAAGGGGAGGCTTTCGAAGAGTCAATTAATTCGTACAGTTCCGCAGCTATGTGTGGTGCGTAGGGAGCTAATAAAATTAAAAGTGGTTCTAATATTTTTCTTTTATGACATTTTAAATCTGTTAATTCATTTGTAGCAATCATAAAACCACTAACTCCGGTATTGAAACTGAATCGTTCTGTATCCTGTTCTATTTTTTTAATAGTGTTGTGCAATACTTTTAATTCTGCTGGGGTTGGTTCTTCGTCGGTGACAATAAAAGCCTCCCCCGAACTGCGTTCCTTCCCTTCGCTATGCTTGGGAACCTCCGCAGGAGGGGCTTTAGTTTCCCTAAAGAATAATCTCCAAAACTTTTTCAAAAAGCGGTGTACTCCTTCTATCCCTTTTGTATCCCATGGTTTGCTCATTTCTACCGGACCGAGAAACATTTCATACATACGGAAAGTGTCGGCGCCATATTTAGCAACTAATTCATCAGGATTAACTGTGTTGAATTTTGACTTGGACATTTTTTCAACTTCAGAACCGCAGATGTATTTATCATCTTCTAAAAGAAATTCTGCATAACGATACTCTTCTCTTTGCATTTTAAACGCATCAACATCCAACTCTATGCCTTCGACGATATTTACATCAACATGAATTACATTCAAATGAACACTTGTTGAATCCTTTACAAAAGAGATATCATAAAAGTTAGGAATTAGAGTATTTACGTAATTAGCAACCTTTGTTGCATCTTGACCTAATTCTTCGATTACTTTATAATGTTTTTGAGAAAGATAAATGCTGGGATAAACAAGAATATCTAGGGAATCAGTACCTTTCATTTCTTCTGCAAGTTTCAAGCTTAACCTATAAATAAACCTGCTACTCCCTTGTATCATCCCCTGATTCACCAATTTCTTATACGGCTCATCATATCCAATCAAATTCAAATCATACAACACTTTCGTCCACATGCGGCTATAGAGTAAATGACCAACTGCATGTTCAGTACCGCCGATGTATAAATCAACCTGGTTCCAGTAATCAGAAACTTTTCTTTCGCAAAATGCTTGTTCATTTTGTGGATCCATGTAGCGGAGGAAATACCAACTGCTTCCTGCGTAGCCGGGCATGGTGGAGGTTTCTAAGGTTCCCCCGACCTCCCCTAAATCCCCTCCAAAAGAGGGGACTTTGGACTCCGAACTTTTGGAAAGTTTTACGGGTTGCTGTAACCAATCTTGTATGTTGGCTAATGGGCCTTGCCCATCCGGGCCGGGACCATATTTATCTACATGTGGTAATGTTAATGGTAACTCCGATTCATCTAACGGATGTGCAATACCATCAATCCATTTTATTGGAAAGGGTTCGCCCCAATAGCGTTGACGGCTGAAACCTGCATCCCGCATTTTATAATTTACTTTTCGCTTACCAATGCCGAGTTCTTCAATTTTATTTACTGCCACATCAATGGCATCTTTCATCAGCATACCATTTAAGAAACCGCTGTTGCTTAATGTTGCTTCTTTAGTTGCGTTGGCTTCTTCGCCAGTATAATGTTCTCCAATAATATTGGTGATAGGAATATTGAAATGTTTGGCGAATGCATAATCTCTCTGATCGCCGCAAGGCACTGCCATGATAGCACCAGTTCCATAACCTGCCAATACATATTCAGCAATCCAGATTGGAATTTGTCTTCCATCAAATGGATTGATTGCATACGCACCAGTGAAGCAACCAGTGATTTGTTTTACATCTGCTTGTCTTTCCCTATCGCTGCGGCTTTTTACATAGTGTAAATATTTTTCAATCTCTTCTTTTTGATCTGTTGTTGTTATTTCGGTAACTAGTTCATGTTCGGGAGCAACGACCATAAAGTCGACGCCGAAGATGGTATCGGGTCTTGTTGTGTAAACTACAAGCTGCGAGCTGTGAGCTGCGAGTTGCGAGACTTCGTTTTCAGATTTTCCTTTTTTGATTTGAAAACTTATTTCTGCTCCAGTTGATTTGCCTATCCAGTTGCGTTGCATTTCTTTCATACTGTCGCTGAAGTCAACGGTTTCTAATCCTTCTAGTAATCTATCTGCATAAGCTGTGATGCGTAAATACCATTGACGCATTTTCTTTTTTTCTACAGGATGTCCGCCTCTTTCGCTGACACCGTTTACCACTTCATCATTTGCTAGCACAGTTCCTAATGCTTCGCACCAATTTACTTCGCCGAATTTGCTGAATGCCAAACGGCGGTTCATTAAAATTTCTTCCTGCTGTTGTTTGGAATAACCGTTCCATTCATCTGCTGTAAAATGTTTGCCGGGAATTGGATTGCCATTCTTAGGCATTGCACCTTTTGTCTCGTATTTTTTAATTAACTCAGCAATCGGTCTTGCCTTTTTCTCTGTGTTGCAGAAATAACTATTGAAGAGTTGCAGAAATATCCATTGCGTCCATTTGTAATAATTAGGATCGCTGGTTTGTACTTCACGGCTCCAATCGTAGCAGAAACCAATATTATCTAACTGTGCTTTGAAAGTGGCGATATTTTTCTTTGTTGTTTCGGCAGGATGTTGACCAGTATCTAGTGCATATTGCTCGGCGGGTAATCCAAAACTATCGAAACCCATCGGGTGCAATACATTATAACCTTTCAATCTTTTGTAGCGGCTGAAAATATCTGATGCGATATAACCTAAAGGATGACCTACATGCAAACCGGCACCACTTGGATAGGGAAACATATCCAGCACATAATATTTTGGTTTGGAAAAATCATTTTCTACTTTGTAAGCATTTGAATCTTTCCACTGCTTCTGCCATTTCTTTTCTATATCCCTAAAATTATACTCCATGCCCCCAACCCCTAAAGGGGAGTTAGAAACGTTTCCTGAATTATCTTCTTTACTCATTATACTATTTATCTAAATATTATTTTATCATCTTTCTGTTCCCTGTTCACCTGCCGGCAGGCAGGTTGTCCCTTGCGTCGCACACTTGTTCTGCATGAATTCTACTCAGCAATACCTGCTCTCACAAAATGCTCAATAGAATTACTGAACGATGAAGAGTGCGACGCAACGGAAGTTGATAGTAGCACTACAGCTGGGTTAAATAAATTCTTTAACATTTTTCTTGTAATTCATACGGCAATATGAACTGGCAACCATCGTTTAACCTATCCTAACGGCAGGCAAAACGGGTCGCAAAAATACTGATTGTAAAGGTGAATTGGTTACTTTTGCCGCAACCCGAAAAAATTCAAAATACTATAGAATGGCGCAAACTGGAAAATCATCTATCAAGAGAGGCAAACCTTCATACTTTATGTCCATACTGGGTGTTACCCTGGTACTATTTTTACTAGGCATCATCGGCTGGCTGGTTATAAATGCGAATAAACTTGGTGATTATTTTAAAGAGAATGTAGAAGTAAGGGCTTATCTGCGTGGCGACTTGAACCCGAAGGACAGTTTGGCGTTGATGAACTATATAACTACCAAACCTTATGTAAAATCAATCCAGTACGTTTCGAAAGAAGAGGGTAAGAAAATTTACATGGAAGAAGAAAATGAGGACTGGAGTAAAGTACTTGATGAAAATCCGCTGCCGAATGCCATTTATTTTAAAATAAAAAGGCAATATGTGCAGGTGGATTCGATGAAAGCAATTCAAGCCGATATTGAAAGCCAGACCTATGTGAGTGATGTGAAATACCCAGCAGCTCTTGTTGACAAGCTGAATAAAAATATAAGAAGTGTAAGTATAGGCTTGCTGATATTGGTTATTGTTATTTCTATTGTGGTGATATTTCTGATTGATAATACGATTCGACTGGCCATGTTTAGCAACCGTTTCCTAATAAAGACCATGCAGATGGTTGGCGCCACCCGATGGTTTATTGCTAAACCACTTAATATAAAAGCTGTGATTAATGGCGCCATCAGCGGTGTGATTGCTTCTGCATTATTATATGTAGTGATCATTTTTGCAGAAAACTCGGTAGACTGGTTGAAAACAATTCATGACAATACATTGCTAATCCTTTTATTCCTGATATTGATTGTAATTGGCATTGCTATTACAGTTTTCAGCACTCATCGAAGTGTAATTAAATACCTGAGAATGAAGCTGGATGATTTGTATTAAGGGCAGTCGATAGACGACGGACCATGGACCATAGTATTTTCGTTTAAAACTATGAGTACTTTGCTCTAAAACTATACTGTGGACTATGGACAGTTGACTTCCCTACTTTTCCCTATATTGCAGACCCAAAAGTGAAAGAAATGAGTACAACAAAAGAAGTTTCGATGTTTGATAAAGAAAACTACAAATGGATGCTGATTGGCATTGTTGTAATAGCGATTGGAATGTTCCTTTTATCAGGAGGTAAGAGCAATAATGATCCGACGGTATTTGATAAAAGTGCCGTTTATAGCACTACAAGAATTACCATTGCTCCTATTCTTATTTTGGCGGGATTGGTGATTGAAGTAATTGCCATTTTCAAAAAACCAAAAGAAACCGTTAGTTGATATATTGAACCAATAATATTTTAAAAGGCGATGCTGGCAACTGTATCGCCTTCTTTTATAGATCAACATCCCAAAAACCAATAACCAACTACGATGAGTATTCTTGAAGCCGTAATCATTGCCATTGTAGAAGGCATTACTGAGTTTCTGCCTGTTTCTTCCACTGGGCATATGATTATTACTGAAAAACTGCTTGGAGTACCATCTACTGATTTTACAAAATTATTTACAGTAGGTATTCAATTGGGTGCAATACTCGCTGTTGTTGTTTTATACTGGAAAAAATTTATTGATCCGATAAGAAATGGCAAATGGGCTTTTTATGGAAAATTGATTGTTGCCGTTATACCAGCTTTGGCATTAGGCTTTATTTTCTCTGATAAGATAGATGAGCTTTTAGAAAGCACCATGACAGTTGCTATTTCATTAATTGCCGGCGGTATTGTGCTTTTGTTTATTGATACCGTTTTTAAAAAGCCGAACGTTGATACTGATGAAAAAATTACTTATCCAAATGCTTTTATCATTGGTCTTTGGCAATGTATTGCGATGATACCGGGAGTAAGCCGTAGTGCTGCAAGCATTATTGGTGGAATGCAACAAAAACTGACAAGGAAATTAGCAGCTGAGTTCTCCTTCTTTCTTGCAGTGCCAACAATGGCTGCAGCAACCGGATACAAGTTGCTAAAGGGCTATGAAACAATTACTACAGAACACATCAAGCTATTTGTCATTGGCAATGTAGTTGCTTTTATCGTTGCCCTATTGGCCATTAAGTTTTTTATCGGTTTTTTGCAAAAGCATGGCTTCCGATTCTTTGGATATTATAGAATAATTGCGGGAATTATCTTGTTGATACTCATTGCAACAGGTTATTTGTCAAAATAAATATTAAAAATCCCCTGTTAGTGGTACTTTAATGTTGATAGATTTATTTATCTATGCAACAAATTACTAAATATAAAAACATACACATGAAACCAATTATTTTATTCCTATTAGCAGCCATAACGCTGACTTCCTGTACTAATTATGGCAAAAAAGTAAAAAAAAGTAATATAGAAGTTTATTATAACGATGGTATTACTGAAGATCAGGCGCAGAAAACTGCTGATTTTATTTATACGTTGGATACTGATCCAGAAACTAAGGATAACAAAAAGAGCTTTCAATTGAATAAAGACGGTGATACCATTAATTGTAAAATGGTAGTTAATGAAGAAAAATTTAAAGACATTCCTGTTTCAAGTTTTGAAGCAATTGGTGGTCTTATTTCAAAAAATATATTTGACGGAAAACCAGTGAACATGATTCTTTCTTCAAATAAATTTAAGCCCCTGCAAACAGTTTATTTTAAAAAGATGGAGAAAGAGAATACCGATTTGTCAAAATATGGTGAGAAAATAACTTCTGGAAATATAGAAGTGTATGTAACTGAAGAAGCAACCATAGCAGACGGAGAAGCACTTGCCCGGTTACTTGAAAAGGAAATGAGTCCAACAAGTATCATCAGTTTTCAATTGACAAAAGACGATGGTTTGAATAGCGTTCGAATGGTATCATCTGAAGAAAAATCAGCAACCATATCCGATCAAACGTTAACAGATATGTGTGCAACAATATCTGATGGAGTTTTTAACGGAAGTCCGATGGTTTTTGAATTTACCGATAGTCAATTCAATACTATTAAAACATTTACTTACGATCCGGAATAAAATATTAAATATTCTTTCAAACCCGTCCCGCTTTTTGCGGGACGGGTTTTTTATTATAGTCTTTGAAATCCCTATTTTTACTACAAAGCATTAACTATGCAAACGGCTTCTAAAAAAGTAGTAAACGGCTGGGCAATGTACGATTGGGCAAGTTCTTCCTATAACCTTGTTATCACTTCCACTATATTCCCAACCTATTTTGAAGCAGTGGCAGTGGATGATGCCAGTGTTTCCAAATCAACCGTTACATTTTTAGGAAGACATTTTGAAAATACTGCTTTATATAATTATGCCATTGCTTTAGCATTTCTGATAGTAGCTATGATGTCTCCATTACTTTCATCCATTGCAGATTACAAAGGAAATAAAAAGAAGTTTCTGAATTTCTTTCTTACAATGGGGAGCCTTGCCTGTGCCATTCTTTATTTTTTCGATGGCAGCACTCTTGAATTAGGGATCATCGCCATGATTATTGCCTGTGTAGGATTTTGGGGTGGACAGGTTTTTTATAATTCCTTTCTTCCAGAAATTGCTGCTGTAGAAGATCGGGACAGAGTTAGTGCCAAAGGATTTTCCTATGGATATGTGGGAAGTGTTTTGTTGCAATTAATTTGTTTTGTATTTGTTTTAATGCATGATAAAATTGGTATTACCGAAGGCAAAGGTTCACAAATCTCGTTTTTACTAGTTGGTATCTGGTGGTGGGCTTTTGGTCAATATGCTTTAAGACGTATGCCTAAGCCTGTACCCGCAGGTGGTGGAGATCAAAAACATATTTTATCAAAAGGATATAAAGAGTTGCAAAAGGTATGGACACAAATAAAACAACTTCCCAGCTTGAAAAGATATTTATCCGCATTTTTCTTTTTTAATATGGGTGTGCAAACAGTAATGCTTGTAGCTGCATTGTATGGGAAAAGTGAATTGGAAATTCCAACCGAAAATCTAATCATAGCAATTCTGATTATTCAGATAATTGCTATTCCGGGAGCATATGTTATTTCCTGGCTTTCATCAAAGATTGGAAATATTAAAACATTAATGATCTTAGTCAGCATGTGGATTGCAATGTGCTTTGTCGCCTACACTTTACCAAAAGGTGGCATCTACGAGTTTTATGCCTTAGGTGCAGCCGTTGGTTTTATTATGGGCGGCATTCAATCACTAAGTCGCTCTACTTATGCCAAACTAATGCCGGAGACAAAAGACACTGTTTCCTTTTTCAGTTTCTATGATGTTACAGAAAAGATGGCGGCAGTAATCGGTATTTTTAGTTTTGGGTTGATTACAGAACTAAGTGGCTCGCAAAGAAATTCAATAATGGCTTTAGCTATATTTTTTGTGATTGGCCTTTTATTATTATTTTATACGAAGGCTGTAAAAGAAAATGCCCCCTAAATCCCCCGAAGGGGAACTTTAAACCCTAAAGAAAAAATATTCATTTATGAAACTCTATTCTATCAATACAGGATATTTTAAGTTAGATGGTGGTGCTATGTTTGGCGTAGTTCCAAAAAGCATGTGGAATAAAATTAACCCTGCCGATGAAAACAATCTATGCTCCTGGGCATTACGTTGTTTATTAATTGAAGATGGGAACCGTTTAATACTTATAGACAATGGTAATGGCGACAAGCAGGATGCAAAATTTTTCAAACATTATTATCTGCATGGAGATGACACATTGGATAAGTCATTAGCCAAGTATGGATTTCACAGAGATGATATTACAGATGCTTTTCTTACGCATTTGCATTTCGACCATTGCGGCGGCTCCATTAACAGAGAAGGAGATAAACTAGTTCCTGCATTTAAAAATGCTACATACTGGAGTAATAAAGCACATTGGGACTGGGCAGTACATCCAAACGACAGAGAGAAAGCTTCATTCCTGAAAGAAAATATTTTGCCAATTGAAGAAAGCGGCCAATTAAAGTTTGTAGATGTAGCAACAGCTAAGGATGGCAAATTGGGTGAAACAAGTTTTGCAGAAAATATATCTGTACGTTTTGTTAGCGGTCATACTGATAATATGATGCTGCCGCAAATAAAATACAAGGACAGAACTATTGTGTATATGGCTGATCTTCTTCCCTCTCAGGGACATATTCCTATTCCCTATGTTATGGCATATGATATGTTTCCACTTACTACGCTAAATGAAAAAAAATCATTTTTAGATGAAGCACTAGAGGGTGACTATACACTTTTCTTTGAACATGATCCGGTGTATGAATGTTGTAATCTGCACCAAACAGAAAGAGGCGTACGACCTAAAGATTTTTTTAAGTTGGATGAAATATAAAAGATTTTCCTCTCGCAAAGACGCAAAGAAGAATAAATTGATTCACAATCGTTACACCTCCATCTTTAGTTAGCCTTTCTACTTATTTTCTTTTGATAAGTGAAGTTAACGGATGACGGAGATTACTGAAACTCATCATATCTATCTTCACTTTACCAACCACAATCGGGCTTTCTATTCGTAATGGAATATGATTGGCATCATCAGAAACCCAAACAGTCATATTTTCACCACCTTCAAATATTGTTCCTTTCAATAGAAGTGGTTTTATTTTTATGGCATTAAACTTCCCGTATTTTGTTTTGATTTCTTCTTTTCCCAGATAGCGGATATACATATTAAAAACCTCATTATCTAGGAACATTGAAAAAGGAATTTTATCATCTTTTCGTAATTTAGAAAAATCAATATTTCGGGCATAGTACATGGCACTTACAACATCTTGCACACAAGCCGGTACTTTATACACTCCATCAGTTGTAACAGCCGTGTTTGTGGTTTTATTAAATGTAATATTCTGGTATATTTTATGACCTCCTTCATTTACATTTCTTATAAATTTTAACGGCTGCATGGTAGCAGTATCTATATAAGATTCATATTTGTCTCTTACTTTATAAATCCAATCGTAGGAAGAATTTGTTTTTCCTTCTCCAGCAACATGATAAACAGGTCTGTTGTTTATTGTTTCCAAATTACTAGTAAAAGTTGCAGCGCCTGCATTAACATAAATACCTGCAACAGCATAAAATACAGTATATGCTATTTCTTCTTTAACATTGAATGCAACATTCTTTATTCCACAGAAACTATCCTGCGGCGGGGCAACAGCTGTTTTTGTAAAACTAAATAATACAAGTACTAAAGGAGTCAAAAATTTAATGTTTCGCATAGTCTTTATTTCCTTTCATAATTTTTTTAATCCTTAAAATCAATAAACTTCCCACTACTGCCGGAATAATCAAATTTATAAACCAGATACCTGCCGTAGCTAATGTTATTCCCAATTCGTTAGCTGTGTACAAACTCACAATAGCTATCAATATTTTTCCCCGTTGTGCTAATTCTGCAATAGCTATTGTTGGTATAACCGCCATTACTAAGAATGACACACTCACTGTCCAAAAAGTTTGCCACCATAAAACATCAACGCCGAACAACTGAAACAACATATAATATTGAACGATGAAAACGGCAAAACGTAACAGCGACAAAGACAATAACTTCAACAGTAACGTTGCATTAAAACCCTCCAAAGCCTTTACTAGATAGACAAACCGCTGACTGCCGGGTAATCGTTCTACTAACTTTACAAGCCATGATAACCGAAAATAAAATAGTGTTAAAAAAATAATTGCAGCTACTACACCATATAAAATTACATTCATCCACATGGCAGAAACCAGGTGTTGGCCGATTATTCCATTTTTCAAAATCAATAACCCAATTAACCCCATCAATAAAGTAATTATTAACTGGCTGATACTTCCAACAATGGTTATTGAAATTGTTTTTAATCTGCTTCCTTCATTCATATATAATACCCTTCCTAAATATTCTCCCATTCTGTTAGGAGTGCTTACGGCAAATGAAACGCCTGATAAAACGGCCTGCAATGCTTTGAAAAAACTAACCTGCTGAATTTCTTTAATAGAAAGTCTCCATTTAATTGCTTCAATTGACCAGTTAACAACCATCAGCAGCATGACCACTACCAGATTAAAAAGCATAGGGCTACTTAGAGACTCTTTGATACCTTGCCATGCTTGTTCCAACCCCGGTTGACTTTTTATCTGCCGGTAAATAGACCATGACAGCCAGATAAACAATAAAGGTCCAAGGAAGTAGTTAATAAAGATTTTGATATTTTTGTTGACTTTCATTAACCTGATCCGCAATTAAGCGGAGTCTTGTAAAAATACATTGCTGTTTGCAAAAGACTGCTAAAATAATACTTGGTATTGATCCCGGTACCATTGTAATGGGTTACGGTTTAATTACTGTAAAGAATAATACAATTACTTTATTAGAATTA
>Ga0209476_10001348_pt1 | contig 16456 bp, 14 predicted proteins | sample KloWWTrecipitate_FD_187179 | JGI IMG/M metagenome (GOLD analysis project Ga0209476, IMG submission 187179) | Active sludge microbial communities from Klosterneuburg, Austria, studying microevolution and ecology of nitrifiers - Klosterneuburg... | ecosystem: Engineered > WWTP > Aerobic digester... | reverse complement strand
AAACGGTTACCAGGCGCCCTCCAGCGCTGCGGCTGCGGCGCGAATCCAGGCCTTGCCAGACCAACATCGTGGTCGGCTGCAGTGGGTTACAGGGCGGTGAATCCATCAAAATGGGGGTTATGAAGAAGCTGTCTTGTTCAACCACCGTAGCGCGCAGCGCAGGGGTGTTGGTATGCGTTGTGTTGCTGATGCTGGCGGGCTGCACCAGCGTTCCCACACCGGTATCGAGAGATTCGACGGTGTCGACGGCGGACGCGACCCCCACCGCACCAAATCCGTTACCGCCCGACCAGGCCTTTACAGACTGGGTCGCGCGGTTCAGTGTCCGCGCGCGCGTGGCCGGCATCGACGCGGCCACACTGCACCTCGCATTTGACGATGTTCGCTACATTCCCCGCGTGGTGGAGCTGGACCGGGCACAACCCGAATTCACCCGCGCGGTGTGGGACTACCTTGACAGTGCCGTGTCCGCTCAGCGCGTCACTCGGGGCCAAGAAAAGCTGCAAAAACTGCGCCCAGCAATCGACACCATTGCTGCACGCTACGGCGTTCCCGCCGAAGTATTGGTGGCCATTTGGGGCATAGAGAGCAATTTTGGAACCAATGTGGGCGATATCCCGACCATCGACGCCCTGGCAACCTTGGGGTTTGAAGGCCGCCGAGAGGCGTGGGCCAGTACCCAACTACTGGCCGCGTTAAAGATCTTGCAAAACCACGATATCGATCGCGTGCAAATGATCGGTTCATGGGCTGGCGCAATGGGGCAGACGCAATTTTTGCCGTCAGTTTTTCTGGCCTACGCGGTCGATGGCGATGGCGATGGCCGTCGTGATATTTGGGGTAGTGATGCCGATGTGATGGCATCAACGGCCAACTTTTTGGCGCGTTCCGGATGGCAAACCAACCAGTCTTGGGGCTTGGAGGTGTCGCTGCCGCCCGGGTTTGACTATGCCTTGGCGGACGCCAAGCTGCGCCAACCCAGTGCGGTATGGGCTGATGTAGGTGTTCAAACCGTTGACCATGTGCCACTGCCACCGCTGGCAGATAGTTCCTTGTTACTGCCGGCAGGTGCGCGCGGACCGGCATTTTTGGTGGGTGCCAATTTTCGTACGATCTTGCGTTACAACAACGCCGCCAGCTATGCGCTGGCCGTCAACCTGCTGGCTCAGCGCATTGCTGGCGGGCCTGCGGTGCAAGCCGCGTGGCCGCGTGATCTCAAATCGCTGACGCGCAGCCAGTTGCGTGAGCTGCAAACAGCACTGAACGCCCGTGGTTTTGACTGCAGTACACCTGACGGCATGATGGGCCCGGCTACGCAGCGAGGGCTGCGCCAGTACCAGGCTAGCGTGGGTCAGCCGGCAGATGGCTATCCAACCATGGAACTCTATAACGACTTGAGTCGTTCAATGGCTGCCTGTAAGGTGGCATCCTGCTTGGCAAAGCAGAAACGCACCACGCGCTGATCAAACCCGTTGCCATAAAACGCAGATAAGGGGATGGCGGCCACGCCGATTTCGGTGGTGAGCCATTGGCAAAAATCTGCTTCATTCAAGTCGCTGACCTGCGAGATGTCAACGCACTGAAAATAGCTGCCGGCGCTGGGCAGTAGTCTCAGTCGGCTACCGGCAAGGCCAGCACGAAACAGATCGCGTTTGCGTTGGTAGAAGGCCGGTAAATCCAGATAGTGCGCCGGGGTGCCCATGTAAGAGGCCAGGCCGTGCTGCATGGGGGTATTGACCGTGAACACGTTGAACTGGTGCACCTTGCGGAACTCGGCCATCAACGATGCCGGCGCGGCCACATAACCCACCTTCCAGCCGGTCACATGGAAGGTTTTGCCAAAGCTCGAAACAATGAAGGCGCGCTCGGCCAGCCCGGGGTAGCGGGCCGCACTTTCGTGCTGGACACCGTCGAAGACCATGTGCTCATACACCTCGTCGCTGATGAGCAACACGTTGGTGGGTGCCAGAATCTCTTGCAGGCGCAGCATGTCCGCGTGACTCCATACCGTGGCGCTGGGGTTGTGCGGGCTGTTGATGATGATGGCGCGGGTTTTGGGTGTGATGGCGGCGGCAATTTTGTCGAAATCGGGTCGAAAGGTGCCGGGCGTCAGTGGAATGCGTACAGGCACGCCACCGGCCAACTCGATGTTGGGTACATAGCTGTCGTAGCAGGGCTCCAACACAATCACCTCATCGCCCGGGTGCACGGTGGCCAGAATGGTGGTGATGATTGCCTGGGTGGCCCCAGCGGTGATGGTAATTTCGTCTGCAGCCCTGTACGGGCGTGCGTGAAGTGCTTCAATTTTGAGTGCGATCGCATCGCGGAAATGGGGCACGCCCGGCATCGGCGGGTATTGGTTGTGGCCGGCCTGCATGGCTTCAGACACGTAGTTGACCAGCGCCGGGTCGCATGCAAAGTCCGGAAAGCCCTGGCCCAGGTTGACGGCTTTGTGCTGCACGGCCAGCGCCGACATGACAGAGAAGATGGTGGTGCCCACGTTCGGCAAACGTGAGGTTAGATTAGGGGTCATTTTTCAGTCAGAATTCATAATTTTCCACATGCCCATCCATGGCGCGGGCAATCAGCTTGCGGTCCAGGCGGTCACTCAACAGTTCGGCGAAGGTGTAAACAAAGTTGCGCAGGTAGGCGCTGCGCTTGAACGCCACCCGGGCCAGGTTCTGGCCAAACAAGTTGCCGGCAGGGCGCGCCACCAACCCGCTCTTGCCGCCATCTTCAATCACGTCGCGCACGGCCATTTCGGCGGCAATACCAATGCCCAGGCCCAGACGGACATAGGTTTTGATCACATCCGAGTCAATGGCTTCCAGTGCAATGCGCGGTTGCAGCTTGCGGATGGCAAAGGCATGGTCGATCTTGGTGCGGCCCGTAAAAGACGGGTGGTAGGTGATGAGCGGCTCCAGCGCCACGTCTTCCAGGGTGATGCGGTCCTTGCGCGCCAGCGGGTGGTCGATTGGCATTACCAGCATGTGCTGCCATTCATAGCAGGGCAGGGTGACCAGCTCGCTGTAGTCCGCCAGGGATTCGGTGGCAATGCCAATTTCGGCCACCTCGTCGATCAGCATGCGCGCCACCTGGTCGGGCGAGCCCTGGTGCAGGCTGATGTTGACCTTGGGGTAGGCAGCACGCAGCCCGGCCACCCGCTCTGGAAGCACGTAGCGCGCCTGGGTGTGCGTGGCTGCAATAGAAAGGGTGCCGCTATCCTCGGCACTGTATTGCTCACCAATGCGCTTGAGGTTGCCGACTTCGCGCAGGATCAGGTCAATGCTTTTGAGGACGTGTTGGCCGGGTTCTGTGACGCGCTTGAGGCGTTTTCCATGACGGGCAAAAATCTCGATGCCCAGTTCTTCTTCCAGCTCGATGATGGCTTTGGAGACGCCAGGCTGCGAGGTGTGCAAGGCCTTGGCCGCTTCGGTCAGGTTGAGATTGCGCCGGACGGCTTCTTGCACAAAGCGAAATTGGTGCAGGTTCATATCGAATTTCAGCTAAAGATGGCATTCATTATGCCGTGAAAGACAGAATTCAAGGCGTATCGAGGGCGATTTGGGCTAGCAACTGCACCAACCGGGTGTCTTCGCCCACGGCAGGCATCAGGGTGAATGGCACGCCCGGGTGGGCGATTTGCAACTCAGCCACCAAGCGCGGCAGGTCTTCGCGTCCGTGTTTGCCAACCCCCAGGAACAGCGGCACGATGCGGATGGCCTGCACACCACGGTCCAGTAGTTCGCGCACGGCAGTGGGCAGGTCGGGCGTGCTCAGTTCCAAGTAGGCGCACGCCACAGGTGTGTCGGGCGCGAGTGCCGCGATGCGCGCAGACACCGCCTCAATGGGCTTGTGCCACAGCGGGTCACGCGAGCCGTGCGCAAACAGCACAATGCCGTGACTTGGAACAAATCCACTCATCGCCGTATCACCAGCCAGGTAAAGGCAGTTAGCGAAATGAAGGAGTAGATAAGGCCCGGCAACGCGGCGGTGAGCCACGGCCACCAGCCTTGCAGCGCGCCCAGGTCGCCCAGTACGTTGTTCAGCAGAACAAAGCTGATGCCCGCCATGACACCGCCAAACACATAGGTTGCCACGCTGCCAGAGCGAAAGTGAAGATAGGCAAAGGGCAGGGCCAACACCACCATGACTAGGCAGCTCAAGGGGTAGAACACTTTTTTCCAGAACTGGATTTCGTATTTTTGGGCAGACTGCCCGTTGGCGTCGAGGTGGCGGATGTACTGAAACAGGTCGATAGTGCCCATGCGCTCGGGGCGCAGTACGGCGGTGGCGACCATCTCTGCGCTGATCTGGGTAGACCAGCGGAAAGTATCGACAAAGCTGCGCTCCACCCGGGTGGCATTGGCATCGGTGCTGGTGAATTCGGTATGGTCCACTTTGTTGAGTTGCCAGGAATCGTCTTTGCCGAATGTGCCGGTTTGCCCTTCGGTCATGGAGACCAAAAAACCCTGGTTGTTGAACTCAAAAATGCGCACGTCGCGCATGCTGGCGTCTGGTGCCAGTGCACCCACGTTGACCGCGTAGTGGCTGTAGGCTTGGCGTTCTTTGAGCCAGGCGCCGGTTTTGCCCACGCTCACCTTGCCCTGGTAGCGCGATTTAAGCAACTGCGCCGACTTGTCGGCCATGGGCGCCACATAGTCACCTACGGCAAAGGTAAAAACGACAAAACCCAGGCCCAAAACCATAAGCGTGCGCAGGGCCAGCCACGGCCCCAGGCCGCTGGTACGCAGGATGGTGAATTCAGAGCTTTGTGCCAAACGCGCCATCACAAAGATGGTGCCAATCAATACGGTGATGGGAAGCAACTCGTAAAGGTGGCTGGGCAACATCAAGGCCACATACAGCAGTGCCTGTGCCACGGTGTAGCCGGTATCGCGGTGCTTGCCCACCGCCTGCAACTCTTCCACAAAGTCAAAGAAGTAAAAGAGAGATACAAAGCCCAATGTCACCAGCAGTACCGCAATCACCACCTCGCCATACAGCAGTCGTCGAATGGTTTTCATGCCGTGGCTTTCGGTGTGGCGTCACCAGCAGGGCGGCGTGGTCGCCATAGCGTCCAGTTATTGTTGCGTTTGGCTAGCCACAGCAAGGCCAGGGCCAGCGCGCCACCGTGTAATACCAGTAAAAACACGCCTACATGGACCTGGCCGGTTTCTACCCAGCTTTTGCCCAGCACCAGCAAGTTGAAGTACACGATAAAGGCCATGAACGCGAAACCCAGGTTGGCGGTGCGCCCCACGCGCGGGTTCACACCGGCGGCGGCCAAGCCAATCACCACAAAGTTGATGGCTGCCAGCGCCAGTCCGGCGCGCCAGGACAACTCCGCCAGATGGGACTGGGTGGGACTACCCACCAGCTCCAAAGTGCTCTTGGCGGCAGAGGGAATAAAGCTGCGGGCGGACTGGTCATCTGCGTCGACTTGCGCACCGTAGGTTTTGAACACGGCAACGGTCAGGTCGGGCTTGCCGGCGGTTTTTTCCAGGCGCTGGCCGTTTTCCAAGATCAGGAATTTTTCACCGTTAACCAACTCAACATGGCCGCTGCGCGAAGATGTGATGGTTTCCTTGTTGTCCTTGTGGGTGGCAATAAAAACGTTGCTGCCTGCCAACTTTCCGCTGGAATCCTTCTCAATGAAGAACACCCGTTCACCATTGGCCGACTCCTGAAACTGGCCCGGCTGGATGCGGGCGATGTCCCCGCGTTTTTCGTAGCGGTCGCGCATGTCCTCAATGCGGCCATAGGCCCAGGGCAGTATCAGAAAAGCCAGCGCAGCAATGACCAGCAGTATCGGCCAGGCAAAGTGAAAAAGGGGTTTTATCAGTGAGGTTAGTCCCCGGCCACTGCCAAACCAGATCACCATCTCGCTATCGCGAAACATGCGTGTCAGCACGCTCAAGACCGCAATGAACAGGCACATGGACAAAATGGTGGGCATGTCGGATAGCACCGTATAGCCCATGATGATCATCACGTCGGCAGGATTGAATACACCGCGGCCAGCTTCCCCCAGGGTGCGAATCAGCGTCATGGTCATTACCACCGTCACCAGGACAACCAAGGTTGCACCAAAACTGCGTGCGAGTTCTTTGCGGATGGAAGAATGGAATAACATGTCGGCCAAAGGAAAACCTGAATTATGAACTTTGAACTCAAGCCTTTCAGCCTGTTAGAGGCATCTACTGAAAAATGCGATGCCTTGGTGGTACTGGTGCCCCAAGACTTCAAAGCGGCCAAAGACGACCTGTCTGAACTGATAGGTCAGGCCATGAAGGCCGGCGATCTGGAGACCAAGACCGCAAAGCTGCTCTGCCTGTACAAGCCCGTGCAAGCCCATGCCATACGGGTGGTGCTGGTTGGTATCGGCAGCGGTTCGGCGCGCGACGTACGCAGTGCGGTGCTGGCGGCAATGGCGTCGGTAAAGGCCCCTGGATTGAAAAAACTGCTGGTGTGTTTTGCCTCCCCTGCCCGGGAAGAAGCTGTTCGCGCAGTGGTGGTGGCGGTGGCTGACGCCAGCTACAGCTACACCCACACCAAGTCCAAGCCGGAAGCACGCACCTTGAGCAAGGTGCTGGTGGCAGCCACCAATGCTGCCGAAGTTCAAATCACCTTTGACCGAGCTGCGGGCATTGTTGCAGGCGCGGAGTTGGCCAAGGAATGGGCCAACCGGCCAGCCAACCATGCTACCCCTACCTTGTTGGCGCAGGCAGCGAAAGATCTGGCAAAACTGCCAAAAATTAGCTGCGAAGTGCTGGGACCCAAGGATGTGGCGAAGCTGGGCATGGGTGCCTTTATGGCCGTGGCCCAGGGTTCGGACCAACCGTTGCGATTCATCGTGCTGCGTTACAGTGGTGCCGCCAAATCCGAGGCCCCCACAGTCCTGGTAGGCAAGGGAATCACTTTCGATTGTGGTGGTATCTCCATCAAACCAGCACCCGAAATGGACGAGATGAAGTTCGACATGTCGGGTGCCGCCAGCGTGCTGGGGACCTTCCGTTCGTTGGCCGTATTGAAACCCGCTATCAATGTCGTGGGGCTGATCCCTGCTTGCGAGAACCTGATCAACGGCCAAGCCGTCAAGCCTGGTGATGTGGTTACCAGCATGAGCGGCCAGACCATTGAAATCCTTAACACTGATGCTGAAGGCCGTTTGGTGCTGTGTGATGCGCTGACCTATGCCGAGCGCTTCAAACCCACTGCTGTGGTGGATGTGGCCACCCTGACCGGTGCCTGTGTGATTGCTTTGGGCGGCGTGCGTAGCGGCATGTACGCCTCGCAGGATGACTTGGGCAACGCGCTGTTTGCGGCCGGCGAAATGGCGCAGGACTTGTGCTGGCGCATGCCACTGGATGATGAGTACGCCGAAGGCCTCAAGACCAGTTTTGCCGATGTGGCCAATGTGGCAGGGCGTGCGGGTGGTTCTATCACTGCAGCCAAGTTTCTTCAGCGCTTTACCGAAAAATTTCCTTGGGCACATCTTGACATTGCCGGTACCGCCTGGAAGGGCGGAGCAGCCAAAGGCGCTACCGGTCGACCCGTGGGTCTGCTGATTGAATACCTGGTGGCGCAGGCTTACAACAAGTGACAGAGCTGGCGTTTCACTTCGGAGCCCCCGACAAACTGGCCTACGCCTGCCGCTTGCTGCGCAAAGCTGTTCGTGGTGGCGCCAGGGTGGCGGTGGTGGCCGAAGCGACCGCCTTGGCCCAACTCGACGTGGACCTGTGGGGCGTTTCGCCCACCGACTTTGTTCCCCATTGCATCGGCAATGCCCCGCCGGCCGTTCAGGCCCGATCGCCGGTGGTCTTGGTGAACCATACCGACCAGGTGACTGCACCCTATGGGGTACTTGTTAATCTTGGAGCCGACGTACCACAGGGATTTGAGAAGTTTGATCGCCTCATCGAGGTGGTCAGTACCAACGCAGCGGACCGCGAGCAGGCACGCAACCGCTGGCGACTCTACACCGGACAGGGATACGCGATCATCCGCCATGACCTGAATTTGAAGCGTGCGGATTGATGTCAACTGGCAAGCCTCCCCACCGTTTTGTTCCGACGCTCACCGAGGTGGTGAACCCCGGAGGTGCGTCCGTTCGCCCGGTTATCGACAGTCAGCGGCTGGTGGAGCAGATTTTGCAACACGTCAAACCGCGACTGGAGCAGCAATTACGGGCATCTTTACAGGCCCAAGTGGAAGCACAGATGCGTCTGGCGGCGACCCGTTGGAAGTTGGAAATTGAAGACGCTGTTAAAGCAGCAGTGAAACAGGCGATCAGCCCGCCAAAACCGCCTGCCAAGCACTGAAAGTGGCAGTGTCGGGAACACCCTTATAGGGATAGCGTTGGAACTACGGTATCGTTACTGTTGCAATTTTTTTTTTGGAGTATTTATGCAATTCAAAGTAAAGAGCACGCTGACTGTGCTGGCGGCAGCGGTGGCATTGGTGGCCTGTGGCAAGAAGGAAGAAGCTGCGGCCCCGGCAGCGGCGCCTGTGGCATCTGCTGCTGCGCCTGCCGCAGCAGGACCTTCCGTGGTCAGAATTGGACATGTGGGCCCCATCAGCGGCGCCATTGCGCATTTGGGCAAGGATAACGAAAACGGCGCACGCTTGGCCATTGAAGAACTCAATACCGAAGGCGTTGTGATTGATGGCAAGAAGGTCACCCTGGAACTGATGGCCGAAGACGACGCTGCTGACCCTAAACAGGGCACGGCTGTGGCGCAAAAGTTGGTGGACGCCAAGGTGTCCGGCGTAGTGGGGCACCTGAACTCGGGTACGACCATTCCTGCTTCCAAAATTTACAGCGATGCGGGCATTCCCCAGCTTTCGCCTTCCGCCACTAACCCCAAATACACCCGCCAAGGTTTCAAAACGGCCTTCCGCATGGTGGCCGACGATACCCAACTGGGCGGAACCCTGGGCAAGTATGCCGTTGGCACGCTCAAGGGCAAATCCATTGCGGTGATCGATGACCGTACCGCCTATGGCCAAGGCCTGGCAGAAGAATTTGCCAAGGCAGTGGAGTCCGCTGGTGGCAATGTGGTGGCTAAGGAGTTCACAACTGACAAGTCAACCGACTTCAACTCCATCCTCACAACCATCAAGGGCAAGAAGCCAGACATCGTGTTCTTTGGCGGTATGGATGCCGTGGCCGGCCCCATGCTCAAGCAAATGAAAGCTCTGGGCATCAAGGCCAAGTTCATGGGCGGTGACGGAATTTGCACAGGTGAACTGGTAAAACTGGGTGGCGACGCTATTTCAGATGATCAGGTCTATTGCGCCGAAGCCGGTGGCGTCGAGGGTGAAGACAAGGTCGGCATGGATGAATTCCGGGCCAAGTACAAAGCCAAGTTCAATATCGATGTACAGCTCTATGCACCTTATGTGTACGACGCGGTCAAGGTCATGGTTGCCGCCATGGTCAAGGCCAACTCGTCCGACCCGGTTAAGTACCTGCCGGTGTTGGCTGCAACCACCGACTACAAGGGTGTGTCTGGCCCCATTTCTTTTGACGAAAAAGGTGACATCAAAAATGGCGCCCTTACGCTCAAGACAATTCGTGGCGGCAAGCTCGAAACCATGGCCGTGATTCGCTAACTGGAAGAAGCATCCTTTTTATGCACCGCTGCCTGGGATTCGATAAAAACCGGGTTAAAATCGAAGGCTCTGGAGCGGTGGATGAGTGGTTTAAGTCACACGCCTGGAAAGCGTGCGTGGGGTAAAACCCACCGCGGGTTCGAATCCCGCCTGCTCCGCCAGAAACAAGAAGCCCTGTAGCTCATTGAGTTACAGGGCTTTTTCTATGGTGCGCTTGACTTTGGCAGCCGGGCATGCCGGCCGGCTCGAACTACTTGGGCACCTGAATCATCTTCATGGCGGAGCCAATCAACGTGGCGACCTCGGTCATGTTGCTGGGAACAATCAGTGTGGTGGTGGCGTCAGATGCCACCTTGGAATAGGCAGTTACAGCCTGTTCGGCTACCTTGAGTTGCACGGCCAATTCCCCACCGGGCTGGCGGATTGCAGCGGCAACGCGTTCAATGGCCTGGGCGTTGGCTTCGGCTACCGACAGAATCGCGGCCGCCTGGCCTTGCGCGTTGTTGATGGCGGCTTGTTTCTCACCTTCCGAGCGGGCAATGAAGGCTTCGCGTTCACCTGTAGCAATGTTGATTTGTTCCTGGCGGCGTCCTTCTGACGCGGCAATCAAGGCACGTTTCTCCCGTTCGGCGGTGATCTGCTGTTGCATGGCATGCAGAATTTCTTTCGGGGGAGTCAAATCCTTGATCTCGTAGCGCAGCACCTTCACGCCCCAGTTCAACGCAGCCTCGTCGATGGCCTGCACCACCTGGGCGTTGATGATGTCGCGTTCTTCAAAGGTCTTGTCCAACTCCAGCTTGCCGATGACCGATCGCAGCGAGGTTTGCGCCAGTTGCGAGATGGCGACCACATAGTTGCTGGAGCCGTAACTAGCCCGCATGGCGTCGGTTACCTGGAAGTACAAAATGCCGTCCACCTGCAACTGCGTGTTGTCCCGGGTGATGCAGACCTGGCTGGGAATGTCCAGCGGGACTTCCTTTAACAAATGTTTATAAGCCACACGGTCGATAAAGGGCACCAGAAAGTTGGGGCCGGGTGTCAGTGTGCCGTTGTATTTGCCAAGGCGTTCAACCACCCAGGCATGCTGTTGCGGGACCACCTTGACGGATTTGGCAATAAAAATCACGGCGATGACCAACAAAATCAATCCGATTTCCATCATGTTTCCTTATAAAGATGTGATCAATGCGGGCTTAAGGGCCCGCGATTAGAGTTTTCGAACCATTAACCGGCTGCCGACCACTTCAACCACTTGGTGAGGGCCTGTGGCAAGGCTACCACCAGAAACATTGGACACTGCCCATTGGGCACCCCGGTATTTCACCGAGGCAGTGCCATCCGGGTTCCAGGCATCAACCTGTACGGTCTCGCCAACATCCAGGTTGACATCCCGGTTGGCACCAGCGGGAGCATCCAGTGGTTGCGTCTTGCGGTAGCTGCGCCAGCCCATCACGGTGCCCGCACCTACGAAAGCGGCAACCACCAGTTGTACGACGGTACTGGCGCCCAGGTGGGCCGAAAGCGCTGCTGCGGCCAACCCAATGGCCAGCATCAACAAATAAAGGGTTCCTGTCACCAGCTCGATGCCAATTGCCGTACCGGCGAGCAGCCACCAGATCGTTGATTCAGCCATGGAGTTCCTGCGTGTGTTGAGATCACCACATTTTGGGCCAAAAGACGGGTCGCGCAAGGTGCCAGACACAATAAGTCCTTACACTTCGCGCCTGTTTTGACTTTTTGCCGCCTTTTGGTTGGAGCTTTCCATGAAATTTCGCTTTCCCATCGTCATCATTGACGAGGACTTTCGGTCGGAGAATACATCCGGACTGGGCATTCGCGCCTTGGCCCAAGCCATTGAGACGGAAGGGTTTGAAGTGCTGGGCGTTACAAGCTACGGCGATTTAAGCCAGTTTGCACAGCAGCAAAGCCGAGCCAGTGCCTTTATTTTGTCCATTGACGATGAAGAGTTTAGTCCGGGGCCTGATCTGGACCCCGCCGTGGTGAATCTGCGGCATTTCATCGAGGAAGTGCGACGCAAGAACCTGGATGTGCCCATCTATGTGTATGGTGAAACCAAAACCAGCCGCCACATGCCCAATGACATCCTGCGCGAGTTGCATGGGTTCATTCACATGTTTGAGGATACGCCCGAGTTTGTGGCGCGTCATATCATCCGCGAGGCCAAGAGCTACCTGGAAGGCCTACAGCCGCCATTTTTCAAAGCCTTGCTGGACTACGCGGAGGATGGTTCGTATTCCTGGCACTGTCCGGGACACTCAGGCGGTGTGGCCTTTTTGAAGAGCCCGGTAGGCCAGATGTACCACCAGTTTTATGGTGAAAACATGTTGCGCGCTGACGTCTGCAACGCGGTGGAAGAACTGGGGCAACTGCTGGACCACAACGGCGCCATTGGCGAGAGCGAGCGCAATGCCGCGCGCATCTTCAACGCCGATCATTGCTTTTTCGTGACCAACGGCACCTCGACCTCCAACAAGATGGTGTGGCACCACACCGTGGCGCCGGGCGAAGTGGTGGTGGTGGACCGCAATTGCCATGTATCCAACCTGCACGCCATCATCATGACCGGGGCCATTCCGGTGTTTCTCAAGCCAACCCGTAACCACTTTGGCATCATCGGGCCGATCCCCAAGGAAGAGTTTGAGCCTGCCGCCATTCGCGCCAAGATCAAGGCCAATCCGCTTCTGAAGGGTGTGGATGCCAAGACCGTCAAGCCGCGCATCCTGACGCTGACGCAAAGCACTTACGACGGCGTGCTCTACAACACTGAAACCATCAAGAAGATGCTCGATGGTTACGTGGAAAACATCCACTTTGACGAAGCCTGGCTGCCGCACGCGGCGTTTCACCCCTTCTACGGCACTTACCACGCCATGGGCAAGAACCGGGTACGGCCCAAAGAGGCGATGGTGTACTCCACCCAGTCCATCCACAAACTCCTCGCAGGTATCAGCCAGGCCAGCCATGTGCTGGTGCAGGACTCGCAGACCGTCAAACTGGACAAGCATTTGTTCAACGAAGCCTATCTGATGCACACCAGCACCAGCCCACAGTACAGCATCATCGCCAGCTGCGACGTCGCTGCAGCCATGATGGAGCCCCCCAGTGGCACTGCCTTGGTCGAAGAGAGCATTGCCGAAGCACTGGACTTTCGCCGCGCCATGCGCAAGGTGGCCGATGAGTATGGAGCCGATTGGTGGTTCAAGGTCTGGGGCCCCGACAAACTTGTCGAAGAGGGCATCGGTCGCTCAAGCGATTGGATCATCAAGGGCGAGTCACGCAACAACAACAAAGCCAATTGGCACGGGTTCGGCAAGATGGCCACGGGTTTCAATATGCTGGACCCGATCAAGTCCACCATCGTCACCCCGGGCATGGATTTGCATGGCAAGTTTGCCAAAACCGGCATTCCAGCAAGCATCGTCACCAAGTTCCTGGCCGAGCATGGCGTGGTGGTCGAAAAAACCGGTCTCTACAGCTTCTTCATCATGTTCACCATTGGTATCACCAAGGGCCGCTGGAACAGCATGCTGACGGCGCTGCAGCAGTTCAAGGACGATTACGACAAGAACCAGCCCATGTGGCGCATCCTGCCCGAGTTTTGCAGGGCCTATCCGTTGTACGAGAAGATGGGTCTGGCTGATCTATGCCAGTATGTGCACGCCCTGTACGCCAAGTACGATATTGCGCGGCTGACCACCGACATGTATCTCAGTGATCTGACTCCGGCAATGAAGCCCAGCGACGCTTTTTCGCACATTGCACTGCGCAAAACCGAGCGGGTGGAGATTGACAATCTGGAGGGCCGCGTAACCGTGGGTCTTGTAACGCCATACCCACCGGGCATTCCATTGCTGATACCGGGTGAGGTGTTCAACAAGAAAATTGTGGACTACCTCAAGTTTGCCCGCGAGTTCAACGCCAAGTGTCCGGGTTTTGAGACCGATATCCATGGCCTGGTTGAAGAAAAGGGCGCTGACGGCGTCATGCACTACTACGCCGATTGCGTCAAATAACCTGGCTTTCACAAAAGAATAGCGCCGATTCGGCGCTATTCTTTTTATAGCTTTTCACGTTGATTCTACGAGGGCTATCGGTGTATTTAACTGTTAGGATTGTCCACTACCGCCACGGCGGACTGGCTGACGCCGCAATCCACGTAAGAGATCTGTCCGGTTACACCAGAGGCCAGGTCGCTGAGCAGGAAGGCTGCCACATTGCCCACCTCTTCGATGGTCACGTTGCGGCGCAGGGGGGAAGCCGCTGCCGAAATCGACAGCAATTTGCCAAAGTCTTTGATGCCGCTGGCTGCCAGGGTTTTAATGGCACCGGCGCTCAGCCCATTGACGCGCATGCCGCGTTGACCCACTGCCTCGGCCAGATAGCGCACCGAGGATTCCAGAGATGCCTTGGCTAAACCCATGGTGTTGTAGCTTGGCACGACGCGCACGCCACCCAGGTACGTGAGGGTCAACAGGGATGCCGTGTCGTTCAGGTAGGGCAGGGCAGCCTTGGCCATGCCAGGGAAACTGTAGGCGCTGATATCGTGGGCGATGCGGAAGTTCTCGCGGGTCAGCCCATCCAGGAAGTTGCCGGAAATCGCCTCGCGGGGGGCAAACCCGATGCTATGTACAAAACCGTCGAATTTGGGCCAATGCTGGCTCAGGTCGGCAAACAACTTGTCAATCTGTGCGTCATCGCCCACGTCGCAGTCAAACACCAGTTTGGAATTGAAATCGGCTGCAAATTCGGTAATGCGGTCCTTGAAACGCTCGCCAACATAACTAAAGGCCAATTCCGCGCCCTGCTCGTGGCAGGCCTTGGCGATGCCATAGGCAATGGAACGGGTCGACAACACACCCGTTATCAACAATTTTTTACCTGCTAAAAATCCCATTTCATCCCCATGTGTATTGCGTGTTTCGGGGAGGAATTGTCGCATGCGAAAGCCAGGGCTGCATCGATTTGGATCAGCCAGAGCCTTTCCTGGCGCATTCTTCGAACTTCGTGGTTGATTTTGTGAACTTTTACAGAATAACTCCTTACGAATCAAGGCACTTAACACCAATTTGCGTTACAATTCCGGCTCACGACCAAACGGGCGGGTAATTACCGCCCGTTTTTTTTGGCCGATTGTTTTTGAATGGGTGAATTACTAGTGGCGCTGCAGGACATCGTTGAACAAACCGTCAGCGGTCTGGGATATGACCTGGTGGAGATTGAACGATCCCCCGGTGGTTTGCTGCGCGTCACCATTGATTTGCCCTGGGTGCAGCCTGCCGAAGGTGCTGCGGCATCCGAGCAATTTGTCAATGTAGAAGACTGCGAAAAGGTCAACCGTCAATTGCAGTTTGCGCTGGAAGTGGATGGTATTGAGTACAAGCGGCTGGAGATTTCTTCGCCCGGTATCGATCGACCTTTGCGGCATGCCCCGGATTTTGAGCGTTTTGTCGGCCATGTGGTTGACCTGACGCTCAAGGCGCCTATTGGCGCTGCGGCCAGTGGTTCGGTCAATGCCAATCGCAAGAAATTTCGCGGCACGCTGGAGCGTGTGGTGGCGGACGATGGCGCGGTCGGATGGCAAATCGTCTGGAGCGATGCACCCGAGGTCAAACCGGGTCAGCGGGTCAGCAAGAAGCGGGTTGCGCCGCCACTGCAGGCTATGGGTTTTGTGCTGGATGAATTGCGCGAAGCGCGTTTGGCGCCCATTGTGAGTTTCAAGGGCCGCGGCGCTGCCGGTGGTTCCGGCGACGACGCCGAGTAGTTGGTTTTTTGTATCGATTTATCGAGAGTTCAGGAGAGTCATGGCATGAATCGCGAACTGTTAATGCTGGTAGAGGCAATCTCACGTGAGAAGAACGTCGAGCGTGATGTGGTGTTGGGCGCCGTTGAAGCGGCCCTGGCGCAGGCGACCAAAAAGCTGTATCCCGGCGATGTGGACATTCGTGTCGCCCTGGACCGCGATAGCGGCAATTACGAAACTTTCCGCCGCTGGCACGTTGTACCCGATGAGGCTGGCCTGCAACTGCCCGACCAGGAAATTTTGCTGTTCGAAGCACGCGAGCAGATTCCGGATATAGAAGTCGATGAACACATCGAGGAAGCTATTCCATCGGTGCCAATTGGTCGCATCGGCGCCATGGCTGCCAAGCAGGTCATTCTGCAAAAAATCCGGGACGCCGAGCGCGAAATGCTGCTTAACGACTTCATGTCGCGTGGCGAAAAGATTTTTGTCGGTACCGTCAAGCGCATGGACAAGGGCGACATGATTGTGGAGAGCGGCCGGGTTGAAGGCCGACTGCGCCGCAGCGAAATGATCCCCAAGGAAAATCTGCGTACTGGTGACCGCGTGCGCGCCATGATCATGGAAGTTGACCTAACCCTGCGTGGTGCTCCTATTGTGCTGTCCCGCTCGGCGCCTGAATTCATGATTGAATTGTTCCGCCAGGAAGTGCCTGAAATCGAGCAGGGGCTGCTGGAGATCAAGTCTTGCGCCCGTGACGCCGGTTCACGGGCCAAGATTGCCGTGCTGTCACATGACAAGCGCGTGGACCCCATTGGCACCTGCGTCGGTGTGCGTGGTACCCGCGTCAACGGCGTGACCAATGAGTTGGCTGGTGAGCGCGTGGATATTGTGCTGTGGAGCGAAGACCCAGCCCAGTTCGTCATTGGTGCGTTGGCACCGGCCAATGTATCCAGCATCGTGGTAGATGAAGAAAAGCATGCCATGGACGTGGTCGTCGATGAGGAAAACCTGGCGATTGCCATTGGCCGTGGTGGTCAGAATGTGCGCCTGGCTTCCGAGTTGACTGGCTGGCGC
>Ga0209476_10001347_pt1 | contig 16459 bp, 15 predicted proteins | sample KloWWTrecipitate_FD_187179 | JGI IMG/M metagenome (GOLD analysis project Ga0209476, IMG submission 187179) | Active sludge microbial communities from Klosterneuburg, Austria, studying microevolution and ecology of nitrifiers - Klosterneuburg... | ecosystem: Engineered > WWTP > Aerobic digester... | reverse complement strand
CGAGGAAGTTGGCAGCGGTGCCGCCGACCTGGTTGACCACGTCGAGCGTGCTCATCGCCAGGCCGGCGCCGTTGGCGATGATGCCCACGGTGCCGTCGAGGCCGATGTACTGCAGGTCGTGCTGGCGTGCCAACTGCTCGCGCTCGTCGAGCTCCTCGGTGGCACGGAACTCGTCCCACTCGGGGTGACGGAACGCAGCGTTGTTGTCCAGGCTGACTTTGGCGTCGAGTGCGTGCACGCCACCGTCGGGGCGCAAGATGAGCGGGTTGATCTCGGCCAGGTCGCAGTCGCCGCGGGTGAAGCAGTCGTACAGCTTCACCAGCATGTCGGCCACACCGTCGACGGCCACGTCGTCGATGTTGGCGCGAATGGCGGCGTCGCGGGCAACGGCCAACGAGATGCCGTCGACCGGGTTGATGTGCAGCAACACGATGGCGTCGGGATTCTCGACGGCAACTGTCTCGATCTCCACGCCGCCCTCGGCGCTGAGCATCAGCAGGTTATCCTTGGCAGCACGGTCCAGGGAGTACGAGGCGTAGTACTCCTTGCTGATGTCGCTGGCGTGCTCGACCCACACACGCTTCACCAGGTGGCCCTTGATGTCCATGCCCAGGATGTTGCCGGCGTGCAGACGCACCTCGTCGGGCGTGTCGGCCAACTTGATGCCGCCGGCCTTGCCGCGACCGCCGACCTGCACCTGCGCCTTGACGACGACGGGGTAGCCGGCCATCTCGGCAGCAGCCACGGCTTCGTCCACCGTGTAGGCGACGTCGCCGGGGCTCACGGCGATGTCGTAGCGGGCGAAGTACTGCTTGCCCTGATACTCGAACAGGTCCATCTAGGCCTCGATCTCTCTCTCGGATTCACGACTATCTAGTTCGGCTTCCAGCCAGCTGCTGATTGCCTTCAACGAACTTCCCGGCCCGAAGACGTGGGCCACACCCTGCTCCTTGAGCGTGCGCGCATCGGCGTCGGAGATGACCCCACCGCCGAACACCAACAGGTCACCGAGGTCGCGGGTGCGTAGCTCCTCCATCACGCGGGGGAACAGCGTGAGGTGCGCGCCACTGAGCAACGAAAGGCCGACAGCGTCGACGTCTTCTTGCAGCGCGGTCTCGGCGATCTGCTCGGGCGTCTGATGCAGGCCCGTGTAGATGACCTCGAAACCGTGGTCGCGCAAGGCGCGGGTAATGGTCTTCGCGCCACGATCATGGCCGTCAAGACCCGGCTTTGCCACCACAACTCGATACGGCCGATTCACAAGTAGGGAAGCCTACGACCGAACGGCTACCCGGCTCAATTCGGCGGGAGCGGGTCGAGCGCACCAACTCGGCAACGGTTACCCTCGGACCATGGCACTGCACCCACACCGGTTCGGTCATGCATGAAACCACTGGTCATCTGCATCGACCTCGAACAGGACGACGATCGTTCGTCGCCGGCCTCGTTGTTTGCCTGGCGGGGGGCAGAGAAGGCGCTGGAGTGGGGCAGGGCGCAGCCGCTGCAACCCGGCGCCGCGATCAATTGGTTCGTGCGTTCGGACATGCAGACGCGCGCTGTGCTGGGCAACGCCCACTGGCCGCAGCGTCACCTGTACGAACCATTGCGCCGGGCCATGGACGACGGCGACACCGTAGGTGCTCATCCGCACCTCTATCGACTGGAAGAGGACGGCTGGCGCACCGTCTACAACGACACGGCCTTCTCGTGGGAGTGCGCTGAGGTAGCACTGGAGGCACACACGACCGTGTTCGGCGAGCCGTGCCGCACGTGGCGGTGGGGTTCGCGAGCCGGCCAACCGGCGTTGCGTTCGCGATTGGCGGGCGCCGGGGTGCTGGTGGACAGCACCGCGGAACCTGGCCGGGCGACCACGCTGCAACACGCAGCAGACATCGGCATGCCACCGTCGTATCTGGACCACCCGACCGAACCACGGGTGGTGGACGGGCTTGTCGATTGGCCGATATCGACGTGTGCCGTGACCGACGCGACAGCGCCACCAGGGGGTTGCTCTGCACAGCAACCGGTCGGTGCTTTCGATGCAATCACAGATCAGTGGGTCGTTGGCTGGTGCAGCGATGCTGCGGCCGGGAGCGCTCACGCCATCGTCGATGTGGAGTTGTTGATTCACGACCAGGTGGTGGCAGTCACCGCCGCGGATTGGTACCGACCGGACCTCGCAGCCGCCGGCTACGGCGATGGATGTCATGGCGCTCGCATCGGCATGCGCGAGAGCTGGCGGTTGCTACCCGCCGACGCGTTCACCCTTCGCGCTGTCGGTCACGGTCTCATGTCGTTGGCCCCGGTCAGCGATGTGCGCACCGCGCGTGGCGCTGAGGCCACGGTGCTGCCACTTCCCTTGGAAACCGAGCCCCAACAGTTCGCCCGCCTGCTGGCCACGATGCTGCGCGACGACACATCACATCTGACGCTGGCCAGCCGCAGTGAGGTTTTCCTCGAACCTGTCGCAACCGCTGCCATCGAACAGAACTGCAGGACGCTGTTGGGACACATCCGCCTCGGCGCCCTGTCGGTGCCACAGTCACTGCCCGCTCTCGCCGCCCACGTGGTGTAGGCGCAGGAAGGCCAGGCGACGCGCCCCACGTGGCTTTGCCACACCGGCCGGGCAGACTGGTGGGCGATGCAGAACCCGAAGGCTCGTTCCACGTTCGCCCGAGCCGTGATACCCGTGGCTCTCGGTATCGGTTTCATCATTCTCGTCGGGCTGATGTTGTGGGGCGTAGCGGCGCTGACCGCCAACTCCTCCGAGGACGCGACCGCAAACCTGGCACCCGCGTTCCAAGACATGGGCCGCGCCGAATGGGTCGCCGAGCGAATCAGCGATGGTGGCCCCATCATCCTGCAGGACCTGATCGGTAGCGACCGCAACATCGTGCTCGACCACACCGACGCCGATGGATTCCAGATCTATCTTGCGCACCCCGCCGACCGCGACTCGTCGTGCCAGATCGTGCAGGTGAAGCGCACGCGTCAGTTCACCGACTGCGAGAGTCGCACGCTGGAACCCGCCGATCTGGCGCTGCCGCCACAGGGGGTGCAGGTGATCATCAACGGCGACAAAACCGTGACACTCGACCTCACCTCGGACGCCGTCACCACCACGTCGCCGGGAACCACCACCGGTTGAGCGTCGTCAGATGAGCATGCAACGCCGCACCTTCCTCTCGCTGATCGCAGTTCCCGCCATCGCCCAACTGCTGCCGTCGTGCGGCAACGACTCGGGCAGCGACACGACGCCGACCGGTCCGGTGAAGGGTGACCGGGCCAGCCTGATGGGTACGGCCGCCCACGTCAGCGCGTCGCCGGCTGACGCGCTCGCCGCCTCACTCGCGATCAACGCGTTCAGTGCCGACCTGTACGAGCAACTGGTGGCTGTCAACCACAACGCGAACCTGGTGTTCTCCCCCGCCAGCATCGCGCTGGCATTGGCGATGACCTCCGCCGGTGCCATGGGCACCACGCTGGCCGAGATGGACACGGTGCTGCACATCACCGACCCCGCAACGATCCATCATTCGTTCAACGGCCTCAGCACCGCGCTGACCGCGCTGAACAAGACGGTCGACAACACCTCCGAGGGTGGAACGGGTACGAGCGAGGTGCAGCTCAGCATTGCGAACTCGCTGTGGGCGCAGATGGGCCTGGGGTTCGAGCAGGCGTTCCTCGATCTGCTGTCGTCCGAATACGACGCCGGCGTGGAGTTGGTCGACTACCGCAGCAACCCCGAGGCCGCTCGCGCACAGATCAACGGGTGGGTGAACGACCAGACCGAGGAACGCATCCCGCAGTTGCTCGGTGAGGGCACGATCACCGCCGACTCCCGGCTCACACTGGTCAACGCGATCTACCTCAAGGCCAACTGGGCCAATGCGTTCAGCAAGGAGGCAACGTTCGAGCAGCCGTTTGCCGCTCCGACGGGTGAGGTCACTGTGTCGATGATGCACCGCTCCGGCCACGTCGGCTACGCCAAGGGCGACGGCTGGCAGGCCGTCGAACTGCCATACGTGTTCGGTGGGCTCTCGTTCGTGGCCGTGATCGGCGACGACGCCACTCCGGCCGTGCCCGCCGCCGACGAGGTGTTCGCCGCGCTCACCCGCACGAAGGTCGACCTCGGGTTGCCGCGATTCGACATCGAGACCTCCACCAGCCTCGCTGGGGTGCTCGGCGCAATGGGGATGGTGGCCGCGTTCTCCGACGCCGACTTCAGCGGCATGACAGCCGACGAGAAGCTGTTGATCGGCGACGTGATTCACCAAGCCAACATCACCGTCGACGAGGAAGGCACCGAAGCAGCCGCCGCAACAGCGGTCTCGATGGTTGCCACGGCAATGCCCGAGGAGGAAGTGCCCGTCGTGTTGACCATCGACCGACCGTTCACCTTCTGGCTGCGTGACACCGACGGATCAACTGTGCTGTTCGCCGGTCGGGTCAACGACCCGAGCGCTGGCTAGACCCGAGCGGGGATGTTGGCGATGAGGCGGGCGGCGAACTCTTCGCTGTGCTCGCTCAGTCGGCTGCGGTTCAGCGCCAGGCCACCGATGACGTCCGCCCCGAGGTAGCTGACTGCGCTGTCGAGCTTGTCGAGCGTGGTACCCGGGTTGAGGGCGAACGTGCAATAGGTGGCGGCCAGCTTGCCGCGCAGCGCGGGCAGCTTGTTGATGGCGCCGATGCCCCATGGCGCCTGGCCGACGACGAACAGGCCGTGCACCCAGGTGCCGACGATGACGACATCAGCCTCTTGGATGGCTGCCAGCTGCAGGTCCTTCATGGGCGTCACCGTGGTGATGCCCCACCCCTCCTGCTGCAGGTTGGCGGCGATCAGCTCGCCCGCCATGCGCGTGTTGCCGGTGAGGCTCTGGAAGAGAATGGCTGCCTTCATGGCAGCTATTCAAGCACGGTCACAACGTTCGACCCGCGTTCGGCGCGGCCCTTGCGGATCTTGCGGACCACCCCAACGACCCCGAGCACGAGCGTGAGGCCGATGATGAGGCACAGCGCAACGATGATCCGCCTCGGCAGCCGACGCGTGCCGAGGAAGATGTAGAGGTCGGGAATGATGAAGACGGTCAGCGAGATGACCGCCCATTTGAAGGCCCGCTTGAAGTGGTCGTCGATGAAACTGAGCACCATCCGCGGAGTCGTGAACGCGTCCACGATGGCGGCGCCGAGGTCGAGCGACAGGTAGAGCCACGGGTTCAGTCCGTAGTCGCCGACGGTGGCCCACACGATGACGGTGCGGATCAGCGACCAGACCACCACGATGCCCGCCCAGGTACGGCTGAGGTTCTTGCGGCGCTGCAGGGTTTGCGCGGTGTGGGCGTGCGCAGCGGGCGGCATCCGCACCATTCAAGCAGGCGCGCCAGGATGTATCCCCTCGCCGCCGACACTTCAGGCCATCTTCAGAGCTTCTTGAGCGGTGCCCAGGCCAGTGAGAGATGCTTCGTGCCGGCCTCGCGGAAGCGGATGGTCGCCTCGGCGCGGTCGCCTTGACCACGGATCTCGATGATGACACCTTCGCCGAACGCGGGATGCTCGACGTCGTCGCCGATGCGCAGACCGAGGTCCTGCGAGTTCGACTGCGTGGGCTCGCGACGGCCGGCAGCCAGGGCGGCATCCACCACGCGCTCGCGATGCCAATCGACGTCGTCATCAGGGTCGAAACTGCTGACCGGCGAGCGAGCGCCGCTGCCCGTGCGTGGCGAGCCGTCCTCATCATCGTTGCGGCGCTTGTACGCAGGCGGTGCGCCACCGCCGTAGCCGCCACCCGAACGACTTCGATAGCTCTGGCGCCCGGACGAGTTGCGCCCGCCAACGGCGCCGGACTGCTCGACCAACTCGGCGGGGATCTCGTCGAGGAAACGAGACGGCGGGCTGTAATTGGTGGTGCCGAACAGCTGTCGGCTCCAGGCGTGACTGACGAACAGCTTCTGTTGAGCACGGGTGATGCCCACGTATGCGAGACGTCGCTCCTCTTCCATCTGGGTGGGTTCGGTGAGCGCCCGGCTGCTGGGGAACAGGCCCTCCTCCATCCCGACCAGGAACACCACCGGGTACTCGAGGCCCTTGGCACTGTGCAGCGTCATCAACACGACCTTGTCGTCGTCGGTGATCTCGTCCGTGTCGGCCACCAGCGCCACCTGCTCGAGGAACTCGTCGATGCGGGTGAACTCGCGAGCCGACCCGATCATCTCGCCGATGTTCTCGAGCCGGCCGGCCGCCTCGACCGAGCCTTCCATCTCCGCCTCCAGCTCGGCCAGGTAGCCGCTGCCGTCCATCACGGCTTGCAACAGGTCGCCGGGGCCGGTGCCCTCCGCTGCAGCCAGCACGCTCATCTCGTCGAGCAAGCGCACGAAGCTCTCGACGCCCCGCGCAGCCGGGCCCGTGAGGCCGGCTTCCTGCGCATGACGCATCGCCTCGGCGAAGGTGATGCCGTCGGCCTTGGCGAACGCGTCGAGCTTGGCGATGCTGGTTTCACCGACGCCACGCTTGGGCACGTTGAGCACGCGCTTGACACTGACCTCGTCGGCCGGGTTGACCACGGCGCGCAGGTAGCCCATCGCGTCCTTGATCTCCCGCCGGTCATAGAAGCGAGTGCCGCCGACCACCTTGTACGGAATGCCGAAGCGCATGAACGCTTCCTCCAGCACCCGGCTCTGCGCGTTGGTTCGGTAGAAGGCGGCCATCTCCTTCCACATCGCGTGCGACTCGCGCTGGATCGACTGCATCGTGCGGGCCACGAACATGGCCTCGTCGCCTTCGTCTTGGGCGTGGTAGCGCATGATGCGGTCGCCACCGCCCTTCTCGCTCCAGAGGTGCTTCTCCTTGCGGTCAGGGTTGTTGCGGATGACCGCGTTGGCCGCGTCGAGAATGGTCTGCGTGCTGCGGTAGTTCTGATCGAGCACGATCGTGGTGACGTCGTCGAACGCCTCCTCGAACTGCAAGATGTTGCGCACGTCAGCGCCTCGCCACCCATAGACCGACTGGTCGTGGTCGCCGACGATGGTCACCTGGCCGCTCTGAGCAGCCAACGACATGGCGATTTCGTTCTGGGCCATGTTGGTGTCTTGATACTCGTCGACCAGGACGTGTTGGAAGCGCTGCTGATAGTGGGCGAGCACTTCGGGGTACTCGCGGAACAGCTGCACGGTCTTCATCAGCAGGTCGTCGAAGTCCATCGCACCCGCCTTCGCAAGTCGAGCCTGATAGTCGACGTAGACCTCCGCGTGCTTGCGGGTGAACGGATTGTCGGCCTTCACCAATGCCTGCTCGGGTGTGACCAACTCGTTCTTCCAGATGCTGATCTGGCCGTGCACCGCTCGCGGCGGGAAACGCTTGGCATCGAGGCCGAGGTCGCGGATCACATAGCCCGCCAAACGCTGCGCATCGGATTGGTCGTAGATGCTGAACGTGCGCGGGTAGCCCATCGCGTCGCCGTGCGCTCGCAGAATGCGCACGCACGCACTGTGGAACGTGCACACCCACATCGCCTTGACCATCGGCCCGACCAGCGCCGCGACCCTGTGCTTCATCTCGTCGGCGGCTTTGTTGGTGAACGTGATGGCCAAGATCGACGACGGCGGCACACCGTCGTGGATCAGGTGCGCAATGCGATGGGTGAGCACCCGCGTCTTGCCAGAGCCCGCACCCGCGACCACCAGTAGGGGACCACCGCGATGGACGACCGCATCGAGCTGGTCAGGGTTCAGCGACGCCAGATCGAGCGGGTCGACATCGAACAATGACTGGTCGCTCATGGTGCACCCATCCTACGGATGCCTGACCAGCGCGACGGCGGCCCGTCAGGCCGCACGACGACTCGGTGGCCCGGTGTTGTGGACGGTGCCGTCGGGTAATCGCAGTGTCAGCGTGCGCCCAGCGCCGAGAGTGATGATCCAGCCGTCGCGGTGGACTTTGGTGTGGTGATGCACGCACAGCGGCAGGAGATTGCTTACAAGTCGTAATTATGCCTGCTTGGTCGGCTATTGCTTGCCAGCGTCGCTAGGTCCAACCCGTTGACGTAGGTTCGCTCGTTGGTCACCCGCGGACCGGCGCTGGTCGATCGTGAGTAGCGTTATCGTTCACGATGTCTGGTCCATCCGAATCTGCGGCGCGAAAGATCTGGGTTCTGGGTCTGTGCGCGCTTGTTGGGGTGTCGGGTGCGTCGTGGTGGCTGGGGGCACGCGCTCAGTCGCCGGAACAGGCTGCGGCGAAAGCGTCGGAGCCTGATGCGTCGTGGATCACTGCCGCGGTGGAGCGTCGGGTGTTGGCGTCGACGGTGGTGCTTCGTGGTGACGTGAAGCCGGAAGTGTCGCTTGCGGTGGGTGTGCCGTCGTCGGTGGAGGGTGCTGGTGTCGTCACTCGGGTCCCCCCGTTGGCGGGTACAGAGGTTGTGGAGGGTCAGGTGGTGGTGGAGGTGTCTGGTCGTCCGGTGTTCGTGATGCAGGGTGATGTCCCGGTCTATCGTTCGTTGCAGCCAGGAATGACCGGCCCCGACGTGGTGCAGCTCCAGACCGCGTTGACCCGTCTCGGGTTTACCCCCGACGCCGATGGTGTGTTTGGAGAAGCAACCAAGCAGGCAGTGAGCGCATTGTACGCGGCGGCAGGCTTTGTGCCGGTGGCGTCGGCGACGACGGCGGCAGATGTCTCGGCGGCGGAGCAGACCTATCACGAGACCGAAGCCGCTGTGACGGCGGCGGAAGCCACGCTGGCGTTGGCGACTGCTGGTGGCTCTGGGTCGACCGTGGTGGCTGCGCAAGCGGGGTTGAATCAGGCAAACCGTGCGTACACAGACGCGGTCGCGTCACGTGATGAGGCAGTCACCAACGCCCAAGTGACACTCACCAATGCGCAGAACGCGTACAACACGGCAATGGCCGACCCAGCCGCCACGCAGGCCGACCGAGACGCAGTGAACGCGGCGGTGGTGCAGGCACAGACGGGTTTGGCTGCCGCCCAGCGTCAGGGCGATGACGCGATTGCTGCCGCAACAGATCAGGTGCGGGTGGCGAAAGTGACGCTCAGCGAAGCAAAGAAGTCCAACGATGTTGGTGCGGCACAGGCCGAACGTGACACTGCGGTGCAGGCCAGGGATTCGGCTGCGATTTCGTTCATGATGACCGCAGGGTCAGCCGGGGCAACAGTCGCGCAAGGCGAAGTCGTGTTCCTACCAACGATGCCCGCACGGGTGCAGTCAGCAGTCGCGACACTCGGCCCGATCGGTGAGAGTGCTGTGGGTGATGGCAGCCCAGCAACGGGGTCGGGTTTGGTGCAGCTCTCAGCGGGTGGTCTGGTGGTGTCAACCACGATCCGTGCCGGTGATGAACAGTTGGTGCGTGCCGGTGTGAACGTCGAGTTGCTGGACGAAACCACCAACCTCGTCTATCCGGCGACGATCACTCAGATCTCTGAGACACAAACAGTGGACAGTTCCGGCCAGGTAGGGCGCGCGGCGTTGATCACACCAGACGCACCGTTGCCTGCCGAGCTGGCGGGGCTGAACCTTCGTGTCACAGTGACGGCCGCGGCAAGCAATGGTGAGGTGTTGGTGGTGCCAGTCGCAGCAGTCTCGGCCGGTGCTGACGGTGCAACACGCGTATCGGTCCTCAACGAGGGAGCGACCGATCCAGTCGATGTGCCCGTGACCGTGTTGCTCACTGCTGATGGTTTCGCCGGGATCGAACCCGCAACCGGCGCGACGCTCGAGGCTGGCGACATGGTTGTCGTTGACCGATGACCACCACTGGCCCCGGCACGACAACCGACGTCGCGGACGCGGTTGTTGTTCGGGTTGAAGGACTGTCGAAAGTGTTCCCTGGCCCGCCAGAAGTGACCGCGCTGCAACCGTGCGACTTCCAGGTCGGCGCTGGTGAGTTCGTTGCGATCACCGGACCATCAGGGTCAGGCAAAACCACGTTGCTGTCACTACTTGGGCTGCTCGACACCCCGTCTGCTGGTCGGTATGTGCTCGACGGGTTAGACGTCGCTGAACTTTCCGACAACGACCGCGCAGCGGTACGGGCCCGTCGGATCGGGTTCGTGTTCCAAGCCTTCCATCTCGTCGGGTATCGCACTGTTTTGGAGAACGTTGAGCTCGGTCTGCTCTACCACGGCACACCAAAACGCGAACGCCGACAACGCGCACTCGAAGTCATCGAACGCGTCGGGCTGAGCGGCCGTAGGAACGGGCTGTGCTCACAACTGTCGGGCGGGGAGAAGCAACGCGTCGCGATCGCACGAACCTTGATCCGTAAACCAGCGCTCGTGCTGTGCGACGAACCAACCGGGAACCTCGACACCGTCAACAGCGACACCATCCTTTCGACCCTCGAAGAACTCCACGGCGAAGGCATGACCGTGGTCGTCATCACCCACGACCACACGGTGGCCGCAAGGGCGCAGCGCAACCTACAAATCCGCGACGGTGTAGTCACCGAAGCGAACGTGGGTGTGATGTGACTGCTGGGATCGAGCCCTCCAGGCTGAAGTGGTCCGACACCATCAGCGAAGCACTCTCCGCGATCACCCAACGACCCGTACGAACACTGCTCACCGCACTGGGCACCATCTTGGGTGTCGGCGCGTTCGTCGCGACCAATGGCCTTGCCGAGACCGCACGGGCGCAGGTGTCATCACGCTTCGATGCGCTCAAAGCCACGGAAGTCCGCATCCAAGACGCCGCACCCGACGGCACCAACCCATTCCCCACCGACGTCGCTGCACGCCTTGAGCGCCTCAACGGAATCAACCACGCCGGGCTCTACTTCACGGTCCCCGATACCGGCACCCTGCAACCACGCACCACACCCACCAGACCAACCAACAGCAGCGCCACGGTGCCGGTCACCGCCGCCCAACCCGGCGCGCTCCTGGCCGCACTGCCAACCCTGAAAGTTGGGCGGCTCTACGACGACTTCTTCGAGACCCAGAGCGTGCGAGTCGCCGTCATCGGACGGGCTGCCGCGTCACAGCTCGGCATCGCCCGCATCGACAACCAACCAGCCGTCTTCATCGGTGACACCGCCTACACCATCATCGGGATCATCAACGACGTCCAACGAAACCCTGACCTCCTCCTATCCGTCATCATCCCCGTCACCACCGCCACACACGACCTCGCCGTGACCGGAGCCACCTACCAAGTACTCATCGACACCCAGCCCGGTGCAGCAGCTCTCGCCGGTCGACAAGCACCTACAGCCCTTAGGCCTGACCAACCCGATCGTCTGCAAGCGCTAGTCCCGCCAGACCCCAAACGGCTCCGGAACCAAATCTCCGGCGACATCACCAGCCTCTTCCTCGCGCTGTCCGGACTCGCACTACTCATCGGCACCGTCGCGATCGCCAACGCCACACTGCTCAACGTCATCGAACGACGGTCCGAAATCGGACTCAGACGCGCCCTTGGCGCCAAACGCTCACACATACGACGGCAGATCACCGTCGAAGCAGCACTCGTCGGAGCCGTAGCCGGCACCGCCGGAGCCAGCTTCGGCATCATCGGCATCGTCATCACCAGCGCAAGCCGAGGATGGACCGCCACCATCAACCCCACCAACATCCTCACCGCACCAGCGATCGGTCTAGTGACAGGCGCCCTCGCAGGACTCGTGCCAGCCGTCCGCGCAAGCCGTACACCTCCGGCGGAGACACTGCGGGGGTGAGTCAGGGTGGAGGGTCCCCGGTGAGCCCGAAAACCTAGACGGTTGGTGGACACCTCTGGGCGGCCCGGCCGATGGCTTGTTGAGGTTCTTCGGTGCTCGCCGGGTCGCTTCATCTTGACCCCACGCAATGGGGGGGGTATTCTCACCAAAACCATACGAATGGAGGGCTTTCAATGAAGTTAGTTCGAACAGTTCTGGCGTTGCTCGTGCTCTTGCTTTCCTCAGTTGCGATCCGCCCTCTGGACGTTGTGGCAGCAGGACCAAATTCCTGTGCATCTGGCGACGGATGTATCGCCCGCGACTCCGGAGGAGGCGGCGACTTTCATGGCTGGAACGTGAACGACTCTGATTACCAGAATGACTGGTGGGCAAACTCAACCCGCATGAACAACTCCGCCAGTTCGGTGCGAAACAGAAATAGTTACTACATATCGTTCTGCGTCTACTCAAGTACAGGTTACGGTGGAAGCGTTTCGCTACACGGTAAGTGGTCGATAAATGGTTGGAGCAATGCGCTTTCTGGACAGGACAATACAGGCACGTCGTCACAATTTCGGATACAGAACACGTGCTGAGAACTGTTCGGATTGGAATGCTCATGGCGTCGGTCTCGGCAGCGGCGTGTTCTAGTTCAGCGGGTAGTGGCAGTTCAGTAGACTTGCTCTATGGGAGCGATTCACCGGCCCCGGCAATTGCTTCCGATCAAAGTGAGTCCCTCTTCCCTGTCGGCCGTGAGTGGGTCGCTCTTCTTCCGTTAAATTTCAGCGTCATTGATGCTCAGGCATATGCCGAGCGGGAGCGTGGAATTGTGCTGTGTATGGAAAAGCGCGGTCTCGTGTACTCGCCGGTTACGTATTCAGATGACGCTGACTCACGATGGGCACGCGATTCGAATCCACTGAATTTGGAGATCGCTACTCAGTTCGGTTACGCAGTGCCAAGATTTGACGATATTCGCAATACAAATCCATCGGGTGACGCAGCCTTCGATGAGGCGCTTCAAGGGAGTGACGGCCCCGATGCTGGGTGCGCCCGGCAGTCAGCTGCGCGATTTTCGGACCAAGAGAACCAATACTTCGATCAAGTCAACCAACTGCTCTACGGACTCTACGAAGTCACGGACGGCTTTCAATCGTCGTCCGACGGCCTGGCTAGTCTGCAGTCCTGGTCTCGTTGTATGGCCGACATGGGTTTGTCCTTCCAATCGCCCGCGGGCGCCGCTGCTTCCTTTGATACGACTGATGATCGACCATCTGTGGATGAGCTTCGGGTGCGGATGGCGGATTTTGATTGCGATGTCGAAGTAGGGCTGACGAAGGAACGGTCGCAGTGGGAGAAGATCGCCGTTGAGGCGTACCTGGAGGACCAGGCACTTGCCATTGACGAGGCGAAGGTTGCTGAAGCTGCACTCCTCGGCGTCCTTGCTTCCCAGGCGCAGGCGGTGCCGACCTTCCCGTAGATGTCAGCGACCGCCAGGTCTCCGCGGCGGGGACGTGGGCCGTCGGGTTTGGCTATGGCGGACTGTGGGCGACTCCCAATCGCTGCACAATGTACTGGCTGACGCGGAGGTGGAGGCTCAGCTGCTCACACAGTTGCTGCGCACCCAGTGGTTGGGGTCGTGGCGCTGTTCGATGAAATGACTCCCGGCGCGATGCCGTCGAAAGTGTCGGGAGTGCTGATGTGCACCGGTGGCCTCAATGCGGCTCTTCAGATCTGAGGGTGGGGTGAGGGTTCTGGTGTAGGTCCCGGGCGCGGTACAGGGGCTCTGCGAGCCTGACGGTGTCTAACGTCGTCGAACCTGGGAGCCCCTGTGGAATCTGATCCTACGCGCATGTGCGCGCTGCTTGTTGGGCTGCCCGACGTCACGGTCATTGGGGTTGGTGACTGGCCGCACTGGTTGCGCATCGAGGTCGCCAGCGTGGCCGGACGACCGTCGTGCTCGTGTGGCACGTTGGTGCACCGGCATGGGGTTCGCAAGGTAATGTTGGTGGATCTGCCGTGCTTCGGGCGAGCGACGCGGTTGGTGGTGCACAAGCAGCGGTGGCGGTGCCCGACGTGTCGCAGGTCGTGGACCGGGCAGGACCAGGCGATCGCCTCAAGTCGTTGCGCGATGACGACCAGGGCTGCCAGGTGGGCAACCGTGCAGGTCGGCCGGCACGGCCGGGCGGTGTCGGAAGTGGCTGCGGATCTGGGGTGTGATTGGCACACGGTGGTGTTGTTCGGTGAAGCGTTGATTGCTGATCCTGGCTGCTACACGACCGTGAACGCGGTTGGTTTGGACGAGACGTTGTATGTGCGCGAGGGCCGCTATCGGCGTCAGCGGTGGTCCACCCAAGTTGTTGATGTTGAGTGCGGTCAGCTGCCCGATGTACTCGACGGCAAAGAGGTGAACACTTGCTGTGCATGGTTCGCAGCCCGCCCCGACGGCTGGTGCGAACAGGTTCGCTGGGCAACGCTGGATCTGTCGAACTCGTATCGCAGCGTGTTCGACACGATGCTGCCTGACGACATCCAGGTCGCTGATCCGTTCCATGTCGTGCGTCTGGGGAACACGGCGTTGGACGAATGCCGGCGGCGGGTGCAGAACGAACTGTTCGGTCACCGCGGCCGCAAAGACGACCCGCTCTACCGTGCTCGACGGCTGCTGGTGATGGCCGCCGAACGATTGAGCAGCGATCGCCGTGAACGGCTTATGGGGTTGCTCGCCGCCGGCGACCCAGCTCGCGAGGTGTGGTTCGCATGGAACGCAAAAGAGATCGTCCGTCAGATCTACGACCACACCAACGTCGAGCATCTCATGGCGCTGACATGGCTGAGATCGTCCGCGATTTCACGGACGAGTCGATGCCCTTCGAGGTTCGCCGTCTGGGCCGCACGATCCGCAAGTGGGCGGCACAGATCGTCGCTTGGCACCAGTCGCACGTCAGCAACGGGCCTACCGAAGCGATCAACAATCTGGTCAAGCGTGTGAAGCGGACCGCGTTCGGATTCCGCCGGTTCGAGCACTACCGCATCCGCGCTCTGCTCTACGCAGGCAAACCCAACTGGTCACTCCTCGACCAACTCACCCCACCCTGAAATCCGAAGCGCCGAATTTCCACCGGCAGCCCCCAATCGACCCGCGGGCGCCGAATATCGGGCTCGGTTTCGAATAGTTCGTCTTCGCCACCCGAGTCGGCCAGAGTGTCACCGTCGACCTCGATCACCACCACGAACTCCGGTCGCCCGGCCCGTTGCGCGACACCCCCGTCTTCGAGAATCCGTGCAAGCGCGCACGCGGCCAAGAACTCGCTCTTTGCCTGGGGGTCGGGCGGGCAGCCTTCGGGCACAGACTCGGCGAAGGCCGCCTCGATCTCGGCCTGCAACCGGGCGTTCAACCGCACCCCGGTGAGCGGGTCGAACCGACCCTGCAGACACCACATCCCGTCCGCATCGGTCCACCGCCGCAACCGCGCCGCACGCTTCTGGCGCTCGAAGCGCACCGACCCATCATCCGAGCGCAGCGACTCCGCCTCACGCTCGAGACGCTTGCGAAAGTCGTTGACCGAACCATGACGGGCGAGGCCCACCAGCCGATCGGCGCGCTCCAACAACCTGTCGCGTTGAGTGCCCTCCAACCCTTTCGCCACCTTGGTCACCGCATCGACGTGACCCGCCGTGACGTCGCCGTCATCCAAGGCATCGGCCAGCGCCGGCACACCGCCCAACGTGCCCGCCCGCTCCAACGCCCGGCTCGCCTCACCGTGCGAGCCACGTGCGGCCTCGGCAATAGCCTGCTCCGGAAACGACGACACATCTGCCAACCGTGAGGCCAGATCGGCCTCCGCAGCCGTCAGCCACGACCTCACAACCGCAATCGACCGCAACCCGCCCTCGAGCGCTGACCGATCCGCGTCGGTCGAAGCACGCACCGATGCGACCGCCCGCATCCGCTCGCACACCGCCCCGACGTCCATACGAACAACCGTACTCAAGGGGTGTAACAGAGTATTTTGCGCCGCAGCGTTGTCCCGCTGAGTAGCGCTACCAGGGAAACGGGCCGGTGATCTCGTAGATGATGCCCTGGGTCGAGCTGATTCCGCGCTGCGAACCGACGTAGACCCGGCGGCCGTCGGGCGACACGTTCACACCAGTCAGCTCGCTGCTCGGCTGGCCGGTGAGCCGCGCCACCACCGTCGCGCGGCCGTCGAGCTCGACCGCTACCAGTTCCATGTTCCCGCCGTCCTCACAGACCAACAGGTCGTGGCCGGGTGTGGCCGCGATGTTGTCCACCCCGCTCAAGACCGAGCCGGGTGATGGCTGATACAGCACCTCCATGTGCTCGGAGACCACGTCGTAGCGCCACACAAAATTGTCGTGCTTGGTGGTGAGGAACACCTGGCGTCCGTCCATGATGCACAGGCCTTCGCCGCCCTTGAAGCGGGTCGCCGCAACCTGCGCTCGACACTGCACGACGGCAGCTGACGGGTCTGGAATCGCCAGCCACGTCACGGCACCGCCACCATCGACCACCGCCGCCTCCAGCACTCCGCCGGCGAGACCCGATGTCGGGTACCGGTAGCGGTAGAAGAACCCGTCGGGTTCATCCTCGGACAGGTAGATCGCACGCCGAGCGCCATCCACCGCCGCGGCCTCATGCGCGAACCTGCCCATCGCCAGATGCTGCGTGGCAGGGCGAACGCCAGTCGGGTCCACCTCCCATACGGTGCCGTGATCGACCTCCTCGCAGGCCAACCACGTGTCCCACGGCGTGATGCCGCCGGCACACGCACGGTTCA
>Ga0209476_10001344_pt1 | contig 16482 bp, 18 predicted proteins | sample KloWWTrecipitate_FD_187179 | JGI IMG/M metagenome (GOLD analysis project Ga0209476, IMG submission 187179) | Active sludge microbial communities from Klosterneuburg, Austria, studying microevolution and ecology of nitrifiers - Klosterneuburg... | ecosystem: Engineered > WWTP > Aerobic digester... | reverse complement strand
ACCATCTGCGCTTCGCTGCGCTGTCGTGGGTGGGTGCCCAGATCGCCATGGGTCGGCTGGGTGGGTGGAAGCCCGAACTGCTCCATCTGCACGACTGGCAGGCAGCACTGACGTCGGCCTATCTCCACTTCGGACAGCAACCGTCACCGCCCACGCTGCTGACGATTCACAACCTCGCATTCCAAGGTGTGTTCGGGACTGACACATTCACCGGTCTGCACCTGCCCGCCGAGGCAGTCGCCCACGACGGCATGGAGTACTGGGGCAACATCAGCTTCCTCAAGGCGGGCGTGCTATGGAGCACCCACCTCAGCACGGTCAGCCCGACGTATGCCCGCGAGATCCGTACACCCGACCAGGGCATGGGCTTCGACGGGCTGCTGCGCGCCCGACCCGACCATCTCACCGGCATCGCCAACGGCATCGACTCCACGGTCTGGAACCCTGCGAACGACCCCGCGCTCGTCACCCCGTATTCGGTTCGCCGACTGCCGGCGAAGGCCGCCAACAAGGCGGCACTGCAGGGCGAAATGGGTTTGCACGCTCGCAATGACGCCCCGTTGTTCTGTGTGGTCAGCCGCCTCACCATCCAGAAGGGCCTGGACCTGCTCCTCGATGCGCTGCCACGGCTGCTGGGCCGTGGCGCTCAATTGGCAGTACTCGGCTCCGGTGAACGCTGGCTGGAGGACGGCTTTCGCCGCGCGACGGAGGAGAACCCCGGCTCGGTCGCGGTCACCATCGGCTACAACGAGCCGCTCTCGCATCGCGTGCAAGCGGGCGCCGACGCCATCATCGTGCCATCGCGTTTCGAGCCGTGCGGGCTCACCCAGCTGTACGGGCTGCGTTACGGCACGCTGCCGGTCGTGGCTCGTGTGGGTGGGCTGACCGACACCGTCATCGACGCCAACGGGGCTGCCCTGCACGACGGGGTCGCCACCGGTTTCCAGTTCTGTCCGGTGGACGCCGAGCAGCTGGGCGCTGCGATCGATCGCGCCTGCGACCTGTACGCGGACCAGCTCGCCTGGCAGCGGGTGGTGAAGCGAGCGATGACTCGCGACGTCAGCTGGACCAGTGCCGCCGGCGCGTACATGGCGCTCTACCAACGGTTGGTCGTCGAGCAGAAGGCCACCACATGAACCGCCGATTCGCTCGCCGCACCGTCGCAATGCTGGTCACGCTTGCCGCCCTGGCCCCGCTCATCGGTCGCGGTGCCACCTCATCAGCGGGGACGACCTTCAACTTCGCGCTCATCGGCGACCTTCCCTACACAGCCGCCGACTCCGCCAACCTTCCGGCGCTCGTCGCGGACATCAACAACGATCCTGACGTGTTGTTCGTCGCTCATGCAGGCGACATCAAGAACGGCACCACCACGTGCGCAGAAGCCGAGCTGCAGTCTCGCTTCGCCAAGTTCCAGCAGTTCGACGATGCGTTCTGGTACACGCCCGGCGACAACGAGTGGACCGACTGCCATCGCGCCAACCCCCCATCGAACCCGCTCGCGCGTCTGGCCGCGCTGCGCACCATCTTCTACCCGAACCCGGCCCAGACCAGTGGCGGTGCACCCCGCGCGGTCGTGTCACAGTCGACCGACCCGGCCCATTCCGAGTTCGTCGAGAACACGATGTTCCACGAGCAGTGCGTCAGTTTCGGCTCGCTGCACGTGGTGGGCAGTGGCAACGGCACCGAAGCCTGGGTCGGGGAGACGCCGCAACAGACGCTGGACCGAGAGGCGGCAGTGACCGCCCGCTCGGCAGCCGACGTTGCCTGGATCGACACCGTGTTCGACGCCGCCGTGGCGCGTGGTAGCAAGGGTGTCTTCCTGCTGCTGCAGGCGGCGCCGTCGACGCAGGCCCCCTTTGCCGCCGTGCGGGCGAAGATCATTTCGCGTGCACAAGCCTTCAACAAGCCCGTCATCGTGGCCCATGGCGATGGGCACGTGTACACCGTCACGAACCCCTACCTCGGACTCGCGAACGTGACCCGGTGGGAAACGTACGGCGCGTCTGGTGCCACCAACCAGGGATGAAGGTGACGGTCAACTGCGACTCCGCCACTCTTTTCAGCCAGGCCACCGTCATCACCGGTACGACACCCACCACCACGAGTTCCACGGTGCCAGGGGCACCGTTCATGATCGGCGTCGCGGATGCCACCTCGCCTGCGGCACGACTCGGCCCGCCCGATGGCGTTGCCGCGGCCGCCCCGAGCGAGCGGGCGGCAGCGCAGCAATCGCCGTGATCGAGACCGTCAACGTGATTCGTGCCGCAATAGTTGCGGGACACAATCATTTGCCGTAGGGTCACAACCATGCTGAACCCAGACATCCGCGACCTTGCACAGGCGAAGAACTTCGCAGCCCTCACCGTCATCCCCAAGTCCGGTCACCCGCTGACGCACGTGATGTGGGTCGACGCCGACGACGAACACATCCTGATCAACACCGAGATCGGTCGCGCCAAGGCCACCGCAATGGACAACGACCAGCGCGTCACGGTCGCAGTCTGGGACGCCGAGAATCCGTACCACTACGCCGAAGTGCGTGGCACGGTGGTGAGCACCACCACCGGCCAAGAGGCTGCCGACCACATCAACGCCGTCAGCCAGAAGTACACCGGTGGCCCGTACGCCTTCGGCCCCACCGACGCTCGCATCATCTACCGCATCAACCCGGACAAGCAGCGAATCCAATAGTTCTCACCTCCACGGCACCCGTCGTGCTTGAGAACAGGGTCCAGTCTGCCGATGAACGTTGGCATGACTTCTACATTGGCCTCTGATCGCACCCCCGCGCCCTCCGGTCCGCACCACCTTGTGAGTGCCCTCGTTGCGTCCATCGGTGCTGTGATGGCCGGCCGTGGCGACCAGATCGAGGTGGCGACCGCGTGCGTGGTGGCAGGTGGGCACTTGCTCGCCGAGGATGTCCCCGGAGTCGGCAAGACGCTGCTGGCGCAAACGATCGCCGCGTCGCTGGGCGGCACCTTCGCCCGTGTCCAAGGAACTGCCGACCTGCTTCCCTCGGATGTTGTCGGCTCCCTCGCACCCAACGCCGACGGCTTCGGACTGCACTTTCGACCCGGTCCTGTGTTCGCGAATGTGGTGCTCTTCGATGAGCTGAACCGCTCCAACCCACGCACGCAATCGGCACTCCTCGAGGTCATGGAGGAAGGCCACGTCACCGTCGATGGGGTCACGCACCCGGTGCCTGCCCCATTTGTCGTCATCGCCACGCAGAACCCGGTGGAGATGGCCGGCACCTACCCGCTGACCGAGGGCGTGACCGACCGGTTCATGGCGGCCATCAGCCTGGGCCGGGCAACGGCGACCGAAGAGGTGGAAGTGCTGACCGGTCGCCGCGGCCGCGTGCGGCTCAACGACGTGGTGCGCGTGGCCACGATGGAGGAACTGGCTGCGTGCCGCACACAGGTGCGGAACATTCACCTGGCCGATGCGGTCGCCGAGTACGCGGTCGCGATATTGCAGGCCACGCGAGCGCATCCAAGAGTCCGGCTGGGAGCTTCGACTCGCGGCGGTGTTGCGATGGTCGCCCTCGCCCGAGCATTCGCGTTGATGGACGGCCGCGACTACGTGGCACCTCACGATGTCGCCCGCTCCGCACAGAGTGCGCTGCCGCACCGGCTGGTACTCGTTGGTCAGGAGCGGTCGGGCGCGGCGGCCGTTGTCGCGGAGTGCGTTGCCGCGGTGCAGGCGCCACGCCGTTGACACGCCCGACAGGTCTGGCTCGCGGCGCTGCCGCACTGGGTCTCGCCTGGATCGTCGCGGGGATGATCGCGATGCTCACTGGCGCGGCGGCGGTAGTGATCATGCTCGCGATCGGGCTGGTGGCGTTCGCGGCGAGCGCGGTCGACGGCTGGTGGTCGGCGCGCCGGACGACCGGGCCGACGGTTCATGCACCAACCCTGACCGCGGTCGGCAGCGAGCTGGAATGGCAGGTGCATTCCACCAACGATCGTCAGGTCTACGTCGAGCTGCGCGTCGGCACGGAACTGGTCGCGAGCGGATGGGCACGGCCGGGTGCCAACAACTTCGTCGGCACGGCGCCGAGACGCGGGGTGCATGACTGTGTCACGGTGCAGCGGTCGACGGCCGGCACCCTCGGCACGGTGTGGTGGCGAAGGAACGCCGTTACATCGATCTCTCCTCTGTTCGTGGCACCGGCGGCCTCCGTCATCGGCGCGCCGCACGAGACGCTGATCGGCGACGAACACCTCGATCAGTTGGCCGGCCACAACGCCGGCCGCGACGAGATCGATGGCGTACGAACGTGGCGGCAGGGCGACGAGCTCACCGCGATTCACTGGCCGGCGACGTTGCGCAGCGGTGAATTCGTCGTGCGCCAACGGATCAGCGATGTTGCCGAGCAATGGACGGTGCCGGCATGGACGGGTACGGGCGACGCGAGTTCGCACGCAGCCCACGTCCGTCACACCGTCGAGGCAGGCCTGGCGATCGGCGCAACGGTGGCGGTGAGCGTCGACGGTGGCGAACCCACAGTGATGATCGACCGAGACGCGATACACCGGTGGAGCGCGGCCTTCGAACCCGACGAGGCGCGGCCGACCGAAACCACGATCAGTTGGTGGCGCAGGCCGGTGGGAATCCGATCAGCTGAGCCGATCAGCGACATCACTACGGGCGCTCGTTGGGCAGTTGCAGTTGCGGCGGCTGTACCACCGCTGATGCTGCTCGAGCCGTTGGGCTACGGCCCGGTGGAGTTCGGTGCCGTCCTAGCTGCGATGGCGCTCAGCGCGGTGTTGACCATGCACGGTGCAGCGCGTAAGAACCTGCGCCAGCTGATGAGCCTGTTGGCCGGGGTCGCGGTCGGCGCCACGCTCATCGACCTCACCGCGATCAACAGCATCGTCACCTCACTGCGATTCCTTCTCCCTCAGATACTCGTGACGCTGGTGGTGGTGCAGGGCTTCGAGTGCATCGATCGACGATCGGCGCGCGTCACGCTCGCGTGCGCAGCGATGTTGACGGCGTACGCAGCGGGTATCCGTGTCGATGACCGACTGGCGTTGTGGATGGGCACCGCACTGTTGGGACTGGCCATTGGTTCGAACGCCATCACTCGGGCAGATCGGATGCGGGCGACGAGAACGGTTCGCACAGCAGCGACGCGCACCGGCTGTGCGCTTGCCGCCGCCGGCGCGGTGCTGGCGATCCTGGCGGCGGTGCCGATCCCGGCAGGCCCGGCCCAGCTGACGCTGCCGAGTTGGCTGGAGGACTACCGGCCCACGCCCGGTGACGGTGGGCTGGTCGCGGCCGACGGCTCGCCGCTGCTCGGCGGGGCGATCGTCACCGATCGTCCCGGCACCGGTGGTGGCGGGTACCCCGGTTTCAGCCCGACGATGGACACCGCGTTGCGGGGAGCACTCAGCAACGAGGTCGTGTTGCGCGTGCGGGCACCATTCCCCGATTTCTGGCGCGGCCAGACCTTCACCAACTTCGACGGCAGGTCGTGGACGGTGGACACCGACGCTGGGCAGCGAACCGAGGGGCCCGACCACACGATCAATCCCACCGTCGGCGATGTCCCGCGGGGCGACAGCGATCAGTTCATCCAGACCTTCTACGCCGAAGTCGACCAGCCCAACATCGTGTTCGCCGCCAGTCGCGCGGAACGTGTGCTGCTGGCGGCGCCGCTGTGGGCACGTCCGGATGGCGCCTTGCGAGCCGAGGTGGTGTTGCCCGCCGGCAGTGCCTACACCGTGGTCTCCCAACGCTCGCACGCAACCGCCGCCGGCCTTCGCGCAGAGGGCAGCGTCGTCAGCCCCGACACGCCCGACGTGTTTCTCGCAGTGCCATCATCGACCACTGACCGAACTCGGGCGTTGGCGCAACAGCTCGCGGCGCCCACCACGTATGACACGGTTCTCGCCATCCAGGCCTGGCTGGCGGACAACGTCACCTACGACCTCCTCGCGCCGGTGCCACCCGAGGGTGCCGACGCCGTCGATCACTTCCTGTTCGAGTCGAAGGAGGGGTTCTGCGAGCAGATCGCGACCTCGACGGCGATCATGCTGCGCACGCTCGGCATACCCGCCCGCATTGCCACCGGCTACGTACCCGGAGAGCGCGATGTGATCGCCGGGGTGTGGATCAGCCGCGCCAGCGATGCACACGCATGGGTCGAAGTGCGTTTCCCCAACTTCGGCTGGGTGCCCTTCGACCCCACGGCCTCGGTCCCCCTCTCCGGGGAAGCGCAACAGCCGAGCATCGGCGGCGAGGTTGCATCAGCAATCGCGCGAGCAATCAGCAACCACATCACCATCGTCCTCATTGGTTCGCTGTCGAGTGCGGTTCTGGTGCTCGTCGTGCGCGCACTGTCGCAGTGGTGGCAGCGTCGGCGGCGTGGAAAGTGGGGCGTGCTCCAAGACCGCTTCGTTGCGACCGCAATGCGCCACGGTGCCGCGCCACACGCACCGAACGCGGCGCTGGCCGCCGTATTTGAAGTGGCCGCGGCCGACGAACTGGCGGCCACTCTTGACGCGTCAGCGTTCTCCGCTGGATGGTCCGACGACGACGAGCTGTACCGACAGTCATTGCGCACTCTGAAAGAACTCGAGCACTCGCACTAGCGCAGTACTCTGCCCCAATGACAAATCGCCGCCGCGTCTCACTCCTGTTCTGCTGTGTGGGGCTGGCGCTGGCCGGCTGCGGCGGCCGTGCACCGGCGAGCGAACGCTCGATCGTCGAGGTCAACTCCGACGAGACAACTCCGTCAGGCGTTTCGACGCCGGCCGATACCGAGGCACCGATACCCACGTCCCCCGACGACCTGATGCCGACGGCCGACCCATCCACATACATCGGCAGCAACCAGGTCGTGCATCTGGCGGTGTTGCCCGATGGCACCACTCCCACGCTCGACATCTGGGCGATGCGTAGCTTCCAGTACGCGCCGATCTTGCTGGTCGAGGGGTTGCAGTACGGAGAGGTGTCACCGACGTTCGGTGCTCCGGAGGGGATGTCGGTCATCGCCGTCGAGAGCGGCGCAGGCCCCGACGCCGAACCGTTCACCAGTGTGTTCAGCGCTCGCGATGGCCAGGCGTACACCGACATCATCGTGTTCGACAGCGAGAGCAGCGCCGGTGCCGGCCTGCTGCTGTACGACACCGACCCCGGCAACTCGCAAGCCTTCCCCGAGGCGCTCGATGGCCAGGCACTGGTTCAGCTCTACGCCTACCAACTGCGCATCAACCCGCTCGCCGTGGGCACCAGCTTCGACCAGCGCATTGCAGGCGTGGACACCGCCTACAACGTTGGCATCGAGGGCATCACCGGCTGCGCACCCCAGCCGCGTTTCACCGATCAGGGCTTCAGCCCTTCCGTCTTGGGCGGCACCACATACATCCCCTTCGACCTCGCACCGGGTGCCACGACCTTCACGTTCCACGGTTGGGGCAGCACCAACGACGACTGTTCCGACCCGAGCGTGATCGATCCGGTGACGGTGAACGTGACGGCCGGCGAGCGAGCATGGGTCCTGCTGCATTCACGTGACGGCAAGAAGATCGAAGCGCTCGTCGTCCCTGCGGCATGATGCCCGATGCCGCGATTCGACGACCAGTACTACCAACGGTTCTACGGAGCGGTGGGCGTCCACGACCATGAACAGATCGGCCATCTCGCCACCGCTGTGCACGAGCTGTGCTCGTGGTGGGGAGTGCCGCCGACCTCCGTGCTCGATGTCGGCGCCGGCGTGGGAATGTGGCGCGACTGGTACCGGGGGCAGCATCCGCACGTCCGCGTCGTGTCGGTCGACATCAGCGAACATGCGTGCGCGCAATGGGGCCACGAGCGACGCGACATATCCACCTGGAAGCCGTCGAAGAAGTTCGATCTCGTGGTGTGTCACGGCGTGTTGCACTACCTCGATGACGATGGCGCGCAGGCAGCAATCACCAACCTCGCTGCGGCCACGCGCAACGTGATGTATCTCGAGCTAACGACCGCTCACGATCTGGCGGAGGTGGTCGACCCGGCGCGCACCGACATGGAGGTGCACCATCGCACCGGCGAGTGGTATCGGGCGCGCCTGGCCCCACACTTCCAGCAGGCAGGTGCAGGGCTCTGGGTTCGACGCGGCACCGTGCCGCTCTACGAATTGGAAGCCGCTGCGCCCTAGATGGCTGGTTAGATGCGCTCGATGATGGTGGCCGTCGCCATCCCGCCACCGGTACACATGGTGACCAGACCGGTCTGCAGGTCACGCCGCTCCAGCTCGTCGAGCAGGGTGCCGATGAGCATCGCGCCGGTCGCTCCGATGGGGTGGCCCAGGGCCATCGCGCCGCCGTTGACGTTCACCTTGCCCCAGTCGGCGCCGGTGTGGCGCAACCACTTCTGCAACACGGCAGCGAAGGCTTCGTTGACTTCGAACAGGTCGATGTCGGCGAGCGTCATGCCGGCCTTCTTCAGCACGAGGTCGGTGGCCGGGCCGGGAGCGGTCAGCATGATGACGGGCTCGTCGCCGGCCGTCGCTGCCATGGTGACCTTGGCCCGCGGGGTGTAGCCCTGCGCCCTGCCGTACGCGGGCGAGGTGAGCAGCACCGCGGCCGCACCGTCGACCACGCCCGACGAGTTGCCGCCGTGGTGCACGTGGCGAATCTCGGCGACGTGCGGGTAGGCCCTGCGCGCGGTCTCGTCGATGGACAGCTCGCGGCCGCCCATCGTGTGGCCACCCATACCGGCGAAGGCAGGGGCCAGCTTGGCCAGATCGGCCAGGGTGGTGCCGGCGCGCGGGTGCTCGTCGTGGTCGAGGGCGAGGGTGCCGTCGTCATGGAAGATCGGTATCAGTGAGCGCTCGAAGCGGCCCTCGGCGATGGCCTCGGCGGCACGGTTCTGGCTGTCGACGGCCAGCTGGTCGAGCTCCTCGCGAGAGAAGCCCTCGACGCTGGCGATCAGGTCGGCGCTGATCCCCTGGGGCACCATGTCGTACTGGTCGCGAAGGTGGTTGTTGTTGGCGGTGAAACCGTCGACGTGCATCGGCGCCGGGCGCGACATGCTCTCCACGCCGCCGGCCACGACCATGTCCTGGAAGCCGGCCAGAATGCCCATCGAGGCGAAGTTGACGGCCTGCTGGCCACTGCCGCAGAAGCGGTTGAGCGTGACGCCCGGGGCCTGCACGCTCCAGCCGGCGTCGAGCGTCGCCATGCGGGCGATGTCCATCGAGTGGTCGCCGCTGCCGGCGCCACACCCCATGATGACGTCGTCGACCTCGGCGGTGTCGAAACCGTTTCGCTGCTGGAGCGCGTTGAGCACCTGCGCCAGGATGCGCTGCGGGTGCACATTGTGCAGTGCTCCGGTCTCCTTGCCCTTCCCCCGTGGCGAACGAACAGCGTCAATGATCCAGGCTTCACTCATGCAGCGAACCGTACCCGTGCCGCCCCGATCTCCAAGAGTCGTGGCAAGTCCAAGAATCTGGGGGGTGCCCGATGGCGGTAGGCTAGTGAGTCATGGCCACAACCAAGAAGCCCGCAGCCGACACGATCGCCGAAGATGGCACGAAAACGGCAAAGCCCGCTGCGGTGAAAGCACCGGCCAAGCCGCGCAAGGCGGCCACCAAGCGTGGAGCCAAGCCGAACTCGGTACTTGCTGAGGATCACACCCCCAGCGAAGCCATTGCTCACGCCATCCGCATGGAATTCGGCGACCTGAGCCCCTCGGTCAACCGCATCATGAACGCCGGGCTGCACGAAGCCGGCACGATGCACGCCATCACCCTGTTCCGCGAATCGCTGGGCGTGCCGGGTGACGAAAACAGAAATCCGATGGTCGCCATCGAGGCTGGCCGTCTGATTCCTGATACGACTGCCTGAGCAATAACCCAAGGGAGGGCACATGCCCGAAAAGTCACCTCAAAAGCCCGCCGCCAAGAAGGCCGGCAAGTCGCTGAAGGAAAAGCGCGACGTCAAGAAAGGCAAAGCAGGCGGACCGTAAAAACGGTTGATCCGAGTCCCCAGCCCGGGGAGGGCGACGGTGAGTGGACGAATCGCGTCCAGACACTGCTCGATGTCACCCGGCTGCCACTCAGCGACCTGCTACTCGATCCGGGTGACGAACTGTCACTCGCCGACGACCCATCGGTTGCGTCAGACGCGTCGTTCATGCGGGCCTTCGTGCCGATGCGCTCGTACCAGCGCCTCTGCAACTCGGGCCTCGACGGCCTGACCAGCACGATCTCGCGCAATCCGGATGTCATCAACGGCCGCATCCTGGTGCGAGCGCTGGCCGACAACTCAGGCCAGTTCGTGGTCATCGATGGGTCGCGCCACGTCGCCGCGCTGCGGCAGATGGCCGAGACCGGCGAGTCGCACGGGGCACCGTTGACCGCCGACGTCACCGCCTTGTTCGAGCACTGCCCGGTCACGATCGTGCACCCCGAGACCGACCCGGCATTCGTGCTGGCGCTGCTCGGCGACGCCACCGAGCCCGGCGCCGACCCGTGGCTGTTGGGCCAGCGCGACCACCTGTTGCGCCTGCTCGACCGCCAGGGCGTGCATCACAGCCAGCCCACGTTGGCGTCCGCCGCTGCCGGCAACGCCCAGACGGTGCGCCGCTACCACGGGTACCGCGCGCTGCAGCAGATGATGCAGGACCACGACATCGCTCCTCCTCTCGCTGCTGCGCTATACCCGCTGTTCCACGCTGCGGTCGGTCGCGCTGCCATTCGCAGCTGGCTCGACTGGGACGACAACCTGTGCTGCTTCATCGACGACTCCGCGCTCGACCTCTTCTACCGCCTGTTGCAGCCCGGCACCCGTGTCGACGGCACCGCCCGCCCGGCGTGCATCACCACCATCGGCGATGTCGTACAGCTCTGCGATGTGCTCGCCGAGCCCGCCGCGCGCGCCGTGCTGATGGAGCCCGGCGCAACCCTGGGGGAAGCAGTCGAAGTGATCAACGCAGGGGTGTTCCAGCAGTGGACAGCCCAGGTGGGCGAAGTCGTCGAAACCATGAAGTGGGACCGGCGCCGCTTCGGCCCCCGGTCCTGATCGCCGATCGGTTACTGGATGGTGGTGAGGCCGCCGTCGATCACCAGTTGTTGGCCGTTGACGTAGCTGGCTTCGTTGCTCAACAGGTACAGCACACCGTTGGCGATGTCCCAGGCGGTGCCCTGGCGGCCGAGCGGTAGTTGGCCCGCTGTTCGGTTGGGTCGGTGACGGGTGGCGATGCGCCCCATTGGTGTGTCGATCAGCCCGGGGACCACCACGTTGACCCGAACCCGCCGGCGACGACCTTCGAACGCGGCGTGGCGGCAGAGCCCGGCCAGCGCCGCCTTCGACGAGTCGTACGCGGGAATGCGACTGCCCGGCTTCATCGATGCGACTGACGACACGAGTACAACTGCGCCATCGTCATCGAGGTGTTGCAACGCCAACTTGCAGCCGAGGAAGTGCGCGCGAGCGTTGAGCGCGAACGTACGATCCCACGACTCGGCGCTGGTGCCCGACAGCCAGGCCGGGCCGCCCATGCCCACGTTGACCAGCACACCGTCGAGCCCGCCCAGCGCTGCCTCCGCGGCGGCGAACAGCCCCGTCATCGCCGCTTCGTCGGTTGCATCGACGGCGAATGCGTGAGCGTGCCCGCCAGCCGCAGCGATGAGCGCAGCCGTCTCCTCGGCGCGGTCGAGATGCAGGTCGGCGCAGGCAACCACCGCTCCCTCCTGCGCCATTCGCAGGCAGGCGGCGCGGCCATTGCCGAGCGACACCTCCTCGGCCGGAAGCCCGTACGACTCCTGGCCCGCCCCGATCACCAACACCCGCCGATGTGCCATACGACCCGTTGCGCTCACTGCGATCTCCCTCGTTCGGATCGTTTCATAGCACCGACTACATCGTCGTCACGACCGAGACGCCTGGTTGGGTGAACGCGCCCATGGCGGGAAGCGCCGTCGCAACGTCGGCGAGCGACAGCCGCTGCGTGATCATCGCGGCCGGGTCGAGTCGACCGTCGGACATCATCGCGAACACCTGGTCGAAGCGCGAGGCAGACAACCCGTGCACGCCCAACAGTTCCAGCTCGTCGCGAATGACACGCGAGATCGGCAGCTCGGTCGTCGCCGTGGGGAGCAGCCCGATCTGCACATGGCGACCAAGTGCGCGCAGCGACAGGATCGAATTGCCGGCCGTGGCCGCGTGGCCGAGACAATCGATCGACACGTGCGCGCCGCCGACCAGGTCGTGCACCGCACCACCGACGTCGTCGGTCGTGGATGCGTCGAGAGTGAGGTCGGCGCCCAGCGCAACGGCGAGTGCAAGCGCATCGGGAGCGACGTCGACGGCAACCACTTGCGCCCCCAGGGCACGGCCGAACGCGATGGCCGCCAGGCCAACACCTCCGCAGCCGTGCACGCAGAGCACCTCGTCGGCAGCCAGTCGCCCACGCTCGATCACGCCGCGATAGGCGGTGCTCACGCGACAGCCGACCAGCGCGGCAGCCTCGTCGGACACCTCAGCCGGTACGAGGACAGCGTTGTGGTCGGCGTACGGCACCGTCGTGTAGGTGGCGAACGCACCCCAGCTGGTGAAGCCTGGCTGTTGCTGGCAACGGCAGACCTGCTGTTGGCCGAGCAGGCACGGCTCGCACGACCCACAGCCACACACGAATGGCGCGACCACACGGTCGCCCTCGCGGATGCGCTGCACACCGGCGCCGACGGCGACCACACGACCGACGAACTCGTGCCCGCCGACGTGCGGGCACACGATGTCCGGGTCGGTGCCGTGCCAGCCGTGGTAGTCGCTGCGACAGAGACCGACCGCGAGCACCTCGACCACCACCTCGCCGGCCGCCGCTGTCGGGTCCGGCGCGTCGACGATCTCGATCGGGCCTCGGAACTTTTCGTAGACGGCAGCTTTCATCTCGCCACTGTACGAATGCCGGGCCCAGCTCCGGTCGCTGGGCGCATGCGGCTACGGTCGTCCCAGTGATCGAACCACAGACCCCATCGTTGCCGGCCGTTGCCGCACCCTGCCTCAGCTGCGGCTCGCCGCAGGCGCGTAGCTGGCAGACGCCCGACGGGCCGGCGCGGTTGTGCCCGCCGTGTGCAACTCTCAACGGGTTGGGTTGCCCGTAATCGACTGGTCGCGCTACAGGTTGCGGCGCATCACCGAGTGCACCCGCTCCCAGTGCTGCTCGGAGGCGAAGCGGTTGTAGCGGTCCGTGCCGCGAGGGGCGTAGCCGTGCACGGCCTCGGTGTAGTGGTCGAACCGGTAGCGAACTCCCCCGGCGTCCATCGACGCGCGTAGCTGGTCCAGCTGCTCGGCCGGCGCGGTCGCGTCCTCGTGCGCCCAGCCCAGGTAGACCTCCGCCGTCACTGCCTCCAGGCCGAGGTGGGGCGAATCGGGTGTGTCGCGCACCATCCATGCGCCGTGGATGGATGCGACCGCGGCAACCCGTTCGGGCATCGCCTTCGCCAACGCCAGGGTGAGTCCGCCGCTCATGCAGAAGCCGACTGCGCCGATCTTCCCGCCGCGTGCGGCCGGGTCGGCGTCGGCCACGGCCAGTAGCGCCTCGGCATCGCTGACGATGTTGGTGGGTGAGACGGTGGCCATCAGGTCGCGTCGCGCGTGCATGTCCTCGTCGCTCATCCCGAATTCGCGGAACGGGCCGCCGCGGTAGAACAGGTACGGCAGCATCACGTAGTAGCCGGCAGTGGCCAGGCGCGACGCCATGTCCTTGAGCTGCGGACGGATGCTGGGGGCGTCCATCAGGTACAGCACGACCGGGTGGGGGCCGTCGCCTTCGGGATGGAAGATGAACGTCTTCATCTCGCCCTCGGCCGTCACCACATCTTGCTCGCGTTCGATCATGCGGCAGTCTCGCGCTCTCGATCGTCGCACGCGCAGCCCGGCGTAGCATGGCGCGATGACCATCGAAGGTGAGTACGTACCAAGTCCGTCGAAGTGGGTCCGCGACCAGATCGAGGCGTACGAACGCAGCGGCGGCACCGAGGCCAACACGCTGCTCGAAACGGGTATCCCAGTCATCATCGTCACGATGAAGGGCAAGAACAGCGGCGCCGTCCGCAAGATCGCGCTGATGCGCGTCGAGCACGAGGGCGAGTACGCGTTGGTCGCCTCCATGGGCGGTGCCCCCAGCAACCCGGTCTGGTACAACAACCTCGTCGCCGACCCGCAGAACGTCACCGTGCAAGACGGGCCGGCACCGTTCGCCGTCAGCGTGCGCGAGGTCACCGGCGACGAGCGGGCAGCGTGGTGGGAGCGTGCAGTCGCAGTGTTCCCGAACTACGCCGAGTACGCGCTGAAGACCGAGCGCACGATCCCCGTGCTCATCGCCGCCCCGCGCTGACCACCAGCGGCGGCCACGCTGGTCCAGAATGTCGCACGCTCGTTGACATTTCAGCCCAGCGTGGGGCAATCGGATGTCTAGACGGAACGGACGATGCGGATGTCGCCGGACACCGTCTTCAGCTTCACGCGCACTGGGCGACGCTCGGCCACCGACGGTGCGGCGGGCTCGGGCATCGAGGCCTTGCCGCTGACCGTGGTGATGTCGGCCTCCACCCGGATGCCGCTGGGTAGGCCCATGCGGACGTCGCCCGAGATGGTGCGCACGGAGATGTCGCTGCCATCGCAGTGACCGACGCGGGTATCACCGCTGGTGGAACGCACGCTGATGTCACCAGTACAGCGGTCGACCCGTAGCTCGCCGGAGGTGAGCGTCGCATCGATGCTGCCTCCAACCGTGCGCAATGTGCAGTCGCCCGACACGCTGGAGACGGACACATTGCCGTCGACGGCGCCACCGGTGATGTCGCCCGAGGCGGTGCTGATCTCCAACCGCGTGGCGTCGTCGGTTTCGACGCCGCCCGAAGCGGTACGGATGCGCACATGACCCATGCGACCCGAGAGACGCACATCGGCGGAGGCCGCCTCGACCAGGACATCCGTACCGGCTGGAACGGTGACGTTCACCCGGCAACTGCGGCCGCGAATGGACCAGCGCGACGGATGACGCACGACGACCCGGTCGCCCGTCTTGGAGATCTCGAATTCGGCGGCCGACGACGAATCGAGCGCGACCTGAATGATGCCCGCATCGCCGACGTGCACCTCGACCACACCGACCGGGACGTTTACCTCCACGGTCGAGTGCTCACCCACTGGCCACTGTTCCTCACGGATCATGAGAGCTTCCTACAGGTCGAAACTGTGCGTTGCACGGAAACCTCGGTCCGCGGGGGCCTTTTTCGCTCGCTTGGCCAACGCATCGAGCACCCAACCATTGACGCTGGCCCCTGCGGTTTCGGCTGCATCCTCGATGAGGACCTTGAGCGACGGCGACACGCGCAGGGTGATGCGCGCATCGAGATCTTCGGCGACTGCGGACGGCTCGGGCGGGGACGACGCCTCGGTGATGCGCAGCGAGGGGTCGCCGTCGACCAACAGCAGGTCGACCGTGCGGTCCGGCAACTGCGCCCGCACTTCGCACGCGACCTGCTCGGCAAGGTCCATCGCGGCCTGCCGCAAGGCGGGCGCCAACGCTTGGACGAGGTGGTCGAGCGCCTCCTCGACGGCGACGTCGCCGCCGGCCAGTGGCCCCTGCGCGGCCAACGCGGCCTGGACCGCATTGATGACAGGCTGGATCTGCATGGTGGGTTCAGTCCCAACGACGATCGTCGACGCGCACCGGGTCTCGGCGCGGGCGGCTCTGCTGGCGCAGGCGGCGCAAGCGATCGGTATGGATGGTGTGGATCAGTTCAGGATTGTGCGGGAAGGGGGACATCATTGGTTCCTTTCGGTGATGTCATCATGACATCACAATGATGTCACCGTGTCAAGAGGAGAATTCCAGCCCCTCGAAGTTGCCGTCGCTGCGCCACCGATCGATGTAGTCGAAGAAGGCCACCGGGCCATCGGGGTAGCCGCTGGAGTTCAGCCGCTCACGACGGCCCATCGGCCGGCCTTCGTTGTTGTAGTACCCCGGCGTGCAGTCCGGGTTGCCACCGAACGATCGCGGGTTGCTCTCCAGCAACGCGATCCATGCGTCTTCGGCTTCCTTCGTCACTTCCACCTGGGCGGCGTCGACGGCCAGTGCGTGGCCAACGATAGCGGCGATCGTCGAGCCGGCCTCGGTGAGGTTCTGCGTGATGTTGGAGATCAGGTTGGCGCCCTGGCTGGGGCCGACGATGAACAGGTTCGGGAACCCGTGCACGTTCATCCCGTGCATGCTGTACATCCCCTGCGCCCAGTGCTCCGTGAGGCTTTCGCCATCGCGCCCGTACGTCTCGAAGCCCGAGCGGCGAGCGGCGCCGGTGCCCACTTCGAAGCCCGACGCGAAGATGATGCAGTCGAGGTCGTAGTGCGCACCGCCCGCCCACACACCGGTCTCGTCAATGCGCTCCACACCCTTGCCATCGGTGTCGATGAGGTGCGCGCCGGGCTCGTTGAAGGCTTGCAGATATTCGTCGTGGAAGCACGGGCGCTTGCA
>Ga0209476_10001343_pt1 | contig 16490 bp, 11 predicted proteins | sample KloWWTrecipitate_FD_187179 | JGI IMG/M metagenome (GOLD analysis project Ga0209476, IMG submission 187179) | Active sludge microbial communities from Klosterneuburg, Austria, studying microevolution and ecology of nitrifiers - Klosterneuburg... | ecosystem: Engineered > WWTP > Aerobic digester... | reverse complement strand
TCATCGCGCGCTATCCGCAGAAGCGTTCTGCGCTGCTGCCGATGCTGCACCTCGTGCAGTCCATCGACGGCTACATCACCGGACGCGGCATCGACCTGTGCGCTGAGTTGCTCGACCTGACCACGGCTGAGGTGTCGGGCGTCGCGACCTTCTACACGCAATACAAGCGCCACCCGAACGGGCGCTACACGGTCGGCGTGTGCACCAACACGCTCTGCGCGGTCATGGGTGGCGACGCCATCTGGGATGCCGTCTCGGAGCACCTGGGCATCGGTCACGACGAGACGACCGACGACGGCATGATCACCCTCGAGCGCATCGAGTGCAACGCCGCCTGCGACTTCGCGCCCGTCGTCATGACGAACTGGGAGTTCTTCGACAACCAGACCCCCGACTCGACGATCGAGCTCGTCGACGCGTTGCGTGCGGGCGAGCAGGTCAAGCCAAGCCGTGGCGCCGACACGGTCGTGTCCTTCCAGGACATGTCCCGTGTGCTCGCGGGCTTCCTCGACGGCCGGGCCGACGAAGGTGTGGGCGCCAACGGCGCCTCCCTGGCCGGGCTGGAAGTGGCCCACGAGCACGGGTGGCACGCCCCGGCATACCCCTCGTCGGAGTCCGCCGACGACAAGGCGAGCGACAAGGCGAGCGACAAGCCGGCCGAAGCCGCTGAGCCCGCCGCCCCTGCGGCCCAGGCGCAGACGCTCTTTGATGCGCCCAAGGCGCAGACCCGCGGCGACTTCGCCGACGGCGGGTTCGGTGAGGGCTCGGCCAAGCCCGCCGCGGACGGCACCGGGCCGACCGGCTGGGACATCAAGGGCAACGCCAACTCGATGCTCTTCCACACTCCCGACTCCCCCTGGTATGGGCGGACCAAGGCCGAGGTGTGGTTCCGCGAAGAGGAGGCGGCCAAGGCCGCAGGCTTCACCGACGCGCGCGAGCGACGCACCAAGAACGCAGACGGCAGCGACAAGGCAGAGGGTGACAAGGCATGAGCACCACGCTGACTCCGATCCTCACCAAGTTCTGGGACGACCCCCAGTCCTGGACGCTGGAGACCTACGAGAAGCACGACGGCTACAAGGCCCTCAAGAAGGCCCTCGCCATGGCTCCGGCCGACCTGGTCGCGATGACCAAGGACTCCGGCCTGCGTGGTCGTGGTGGCGCCGGCTTCCCGACCGGCATGAAGTGGAGCTTCCTCCCTCCCCCCGATGGTGGACCGCGCTATCTCGTCGTCAACGCCGACGAGTCCGAGCCGGGCACCTGCAAGGACATCCCGCTGATGATGGCGGCGCCACAGTTCCTCATCGAGGGCGTGGCGATCACCTCCTTCGCGATCGGCTGCAACCACGCCTTCATCTACCTGCGCGGTGAGGTCGTCCACGTCTACCGCCGGTTGCTGCGTGCGGTCGAAGAGGCCTATGCCGCAGGGCATCTGGGCAAGAACATCCACGGCTCGGGTTTCGATCTCGACGTGACCGTGCACGCTGGCGCCGGCGCCTACATCTGTGGCGAGGAGACCGCGCTGCTCGACTCCCTCGAGGGTCGTCGCGGGCAACCGCGCTCCAAGCCGCCGTTCCCGGCCGTCGCCGGCCTCTACGCCCGCCCGACGGTCGTCAACAACGTCGAGTCCATCGCCTCCGTCCCGCCGCTGCTCCTGGGCGGCTCGGGCTGGTTCAAGGAGATGGGCACCGAGCGCTCGACCGGCTTCGGCATCTTCAGCCTGTCCGGTCACATCAAGCGTCCCGGGCAATACGAAGCGCCGCTCGGCATCACGCTGCGTGAACTCATCGACATGGCCGGTGGCATGCGCGATCCCGACCGTCCGATCAAGTTCTGGACCCCGGGCGGATCCTCGACCCCGATGTTCACCGACGAGCACCTCGACGTGCCCCTGGACTTCGAGTCCGTGGGCGCGGCCGGCTCCATGCTCGGCACGCGCGCGCTGCAGATCTTCGACACGAGTGTCTGTGTCGTGCGCGCCGTCGACCGGTGGACCGACTTCTACAAGCACGAGTCCTGCGGCAAGTGCACCCCGTGCCGTGAAGGCACGTGGTGGCTCAAGCAGATCCTCGGCCGCCTCGAGCACGGGCAGGGCACCGAGGAGGACCTCGACAAGCTCCTCGACATCTGCGACAACATTCTCGGGCGCAGCTTCTGTGCTCTCGCCGACGGTGCGACCAGCCCGATCATGAGCTCCATCCAGTATTTCCGGGACGAATACCGCGCGCACCTGACGCACGGCGGTTGTCCCTTCGACCCGGCTGACGCCGCACTCTTCCCCGTGAAGAAGAAGGAGACCGTGTCGGCATGACGACCACTCCGGACAAGACCACCGCGACGGCACCCCCTGCCGCCGACCTGGTCACCTGCACGATCGACGGGGTCGAGGTGGCAGTCCCCAAGGGGACGCTGATCATCCGCGCCGCCGAGACGGCCGGCATCGACATCCCGCGCTTCTGCGACCACCCCGGCCTCGACCCGGTCGGCGCCTGCCGCCAGTGCCTTGTCGAGGTCTGGATGCCCGGCCCGCCCGGACCCGACGGCACGCCCGCCGAGCCGCGCCAGATGCAGGGCCCGCCCGGACGCATGAAGCCGCAGGCCTCGTGCGTCATGACCGTCGCTCCCGGCATGGTCGTCAAGACCCAGTACACCTCGCCGGAGATCGACAAGGCCCAGCACGGGAACATGGAGTTCCTGCTCATCAACCACCCGCTCGACTGCCCGGTCTGCGACAAGGGTGGCGAGTGCCCCCTCCAGAACCAAGCGATGAGCAACGGCCGAGCCACCTCGCGCTTCGAGGACATCAAGCGCACCTACCCCAAGCCGATCAACATCTCCTCGCAGGTCCTCCTCGACCGCGACCGCTGCGTCCTCTGCGCGCGGTGCACCCGCTTCTCCGACCAGATCGCCGGCGACCCCTTCATCGCCCTCGTCGAGCGCGGCGCGCTCCAGCAGGTGGGCATCTACGAAGAGCAGCCCTTCGAGTCCTACTTCTCGGGCAACACCGTCCAGATCTGCCCGGTCGGTGCACTCACCGGCGCTCGCTACCGCTTCCGCAGCCGGCCCTTCGACCTCGTGTCGACGCCGACGACGTGCGAGCACTGCGCGAGTGGTTGTGCCCTCCGCACCGACCACCGCCGCGGCAACGTTCTGCGCCGCATGGCGATCAACGACCCGGCGGTCAACGAGGAGTGGAACTGCGACAAGGGCCGCTGGGCCTTCGCCTCCGCCGACCTCGGCGACCGGATCGGCTTCCCGATGGTGCGCAAGGACGGCGAACTCGTCGTCGCGTCTTGGCCCGAGGCGCTCGACGCCGCGGCGGCCGGACTCCGTGGCGCCAAGTCTGCGGCCGTGCTGACCGGTGGTCGCGTCACCTCCGAAGACGCCTACGCCTACTCGAAGTTTGCGCGAATGATGTTGGGCACCAACGACATCGACTTCCGCGCGCGTCCGCACTCGGCCGAAGAAGCCGACTTCCTCGCCAGCCTCGTCGTCGCGACCGGTCCGTCCGACCAGGGCGGCACCGCGGTCTCCTACGCCGACCTCGAGCGGGCCAAGACCGTGCTGCTCGTCGGCTTCGAGCCCGAGGACGAGTCGCCGATGGTCTTCCTTCGGCTTCGCAAGGCCTTCCGCAAGGCCAAGACGGCTGTGTATGCCGTGTCGCCGGTCGCGACGCGCGGCCTCGCCAAGGTGGGTGGTCGCCTCATCGCGGCGGCCCCCGGCACCGAACCCGAGGTCCTCGAGGCTCTCGGCTCGGGCTCGGAGGAGATCGAGGTCGTCCAGGCGGCCGCCGATGCCCTGCGTGGTGAGGGGGCGATCATCCTCGTGGGTGAGCGTCTGGCCACCGTGCCGGGAGCCCTTTCCGCAGCGGCTCGCCTGTCCTCGGACACCGGTGCTCGCCTGGCGTGGATCCCGCGTCGTGCGGGGGAGCGGGGCGCTCTCGAGGCCGGCGCTCTTCCGGGTTTGCTGCCCGGTGGTCGCCCGGTGACCGACCTCGCCGCTCGCCAACAGGTCGCTGCGGTCTGGGGTGTCGGCGTGGAGGCCATCCCGGAGACGGTGGGTCGCGACGCGGCCGCCATCATCCGTGGCGCTCGCGACGGCTCGATCGACGCGCTTGTCGTCGGTGGCGTGGATCTTGCCGACCTGGGCATCGCCGATGCCGAGGGCGCGCTCGAGAAGCCCTTCGTCGTCTCGCTCGAGATCCGCCCCTCCGCGGTGACCGCTCAGGCCGACGTCATCCTCCCCGTGGCACCCCACGCCGAGAAGGCCGGTTCGTTCGTTGACTGGGAGGGCCGCGTCCGCGAAGTCGGGCTCGCCACCCCGACCAACGCCGTCAGCGACTTCAAGGCGCTCGACATGCTCGCCGACGCGATGGGTGACTTCTTCGGCACCCGCACCGTCGCCGAGGTGCGCGACGAGATGACCGCACTCGGTCCGTGGACCGGAGCTCGCGCAGCGGCCCCGACCGTCGAAGCCGGTGACGTGCCCGAGGTGAGCGAGGGCCTCGTCCTGGCCACCTGGCGTCCACTGCTCGACAAGGGCACCCTCCAGGACGGCGAACCCTTCTTGGCCGGCACCGCGCCCAAGGCGGTCGCCAAGGTCTCGGCGAGCACCGCCGAGCGCCTCGGGGTCAGCGAGGGCGAGACCGTCACGGTGCGTTCGGGCACGACCTCGGTCCGTGTGCCGCTCGCGATCGCCGAGATGGCCGACCTCGTCGTCTGGCTCCCGACCAATTCCGCGGACTGCGATGTGCGGGCCCTGCTCGCCAACGCGCCCGGGACACCCGTCCTCGTCACGAAGGGAGGCGACCAGTGATGGCGGTGAACGCCCTCGCATCGGTGGCGCACGGCATACCTGCGTTGATCGCAGCCGACGTTCGCGACAACCCGATGGCCGACTTCAGCGACACCCCCCTGTGGGTGAGCCTGATCAAGGCCCTCGGCATCTTCGTCTACCTGCTGCTCTCGACCCTCATGGTCATCTGGTTCGAGCGGCGCGTCATCGGTCGGATGCAGCAGCGTCTCGGCCCGAACCGCAACGGTCCCTTCGGCCTGCTCCAGACGCTCGCCGACGGCATGAAGTCGATGCTCAAGGAGGACGTGCGTCCCTCGAAGGCCGACATCTTCACCTTCACACTGGCGCCGCTCATCACGGCAACCTGTGCCTTCGTCGCCTTCTCGATCATCCCGCTCGGTGGCGAGGTCAACATGTTCGGGCACATCACGCCCCTGCAGTTGACCGACACCCCCATCTCGGTGCTGCTCGTGCTCGCCGTGGCCGGTGTCGGGATCTACGGCATCGTCCTGGCCGGCTGGTCCTCCGGGTCGACCTACCCGCTCATCGGTGGCCTGCGCGCGACTGCCCAGATGATCTCCTACGAGATCGCGATGGGTCTCTCGCTCGTGGCCGTCTTCCTCTACGCCGGCTCGATGTCGACCTCGCAGATCGTCGGTGCCCAGGGCGGGCTGTGGTTCGCGATCCCGGCCTTCTTCAGCTTCTTCGTCTATGTCATCACCATGGTCGGCGAGACCAACCGACTGCCCTTCGACCTCGCCGAGGGTGAGGGTGAGATCGTCGGTGGTTACTTCACCGAGTACTCCGGCATGCGTTTCGCGATGTTCTTCCTCGGTGAGTACATCAACATGTTCTCGGTCGCGGCGCTGGCCACGACGATGTTCCTCGGTGGCTGGCAGGCGCCTCCCGGCATCGCGGCGATCAACGACGGCATGTTCAACGAGGGCTGGTGGGGACTGCTCTGGTTCACCATCAAGCTCTGGCTCTTCATGTTCCTCTTCGTGTGGCTGCGTGGCTCGCTCCCGCGGACCCGCTACGACCAGTTCATGCGCTTCGGCTGGAAGTTCCTCATCCCGGCCACGCTCATCTGGGTCGTCGTCGTCGCCCTCTTCCGCGCATCGCGCAATGGGTGGTTCGGTGACTCGGTCGTCACTGTTGGTGGCCTGAGCTTCCCGGTCGTCTCGCTCTTCATCGTCGGTGTCGTCGCGGTCGCGGCGCTCGTCGGCGGTTGGTGGTGGGACAACCGGACGGCGGCCAAGGAGGCGTCGGAGGCGACGCCTCCACCGGCGACGATCGACCCGTTCGCTGGCGGTCACCCCGTCCCGCCGTTGCCGGGCCAGACCCTCGCCGAGCCCTCGTTGCGTCCCACGGCCATCGAGGCCGGCTCCACCGCGTCCAAGGAGGCCATCCGTGGCTGACAAGAAGGACAACTCGTTCCTGTCCGACCTCTTCGCACCCATCGCGGGCTTCGGCGTCACCTTTGCGACCATGTTCCGCAAGGTCGCGACGGCCGAGTACCCCGATGAGAAGGTGCCGACCCAGGCGCGTTTCCACGGGCGACACCAGCTCAACCGTCACCCTGACGGTCTCGAGAAGTGCGTGGGTTGCGAGCTGTGCGCGTGGGCCTGCCCGGCCGACGCCATCCTCGTCGAGGGCGCGTCCAACAACGACGAGACGGGGGAGCGCTACAGCCCCGGCGAGCGCTATGGCCGCGTCTACCAGATCAACTACCTGCGCTGCATCTTCTGCGGCATGTGCATCGAGGCCTGCCCGACGCGTGCCCTGACGATGACCAACGAATACGAGTTGGCCGACAACAACCGCGCCGACCTGATCTTCACCAAGGACCAGTTGCTGGCCCCGCTCCAGCAGGGCATGCTCCAGCCCCCGCACCCCAACGTCGAGGGGCTCTCGGAGAAGGACTACTTCCTCGGCAAGGTCTCGCAGGCCACCGACGCCCAGCGCGAATGGGTCGCCGAGCACAACCCGGAGGGGTCCAAGTGAACGAGGTCATCTCCGGCGGCGAAGCCGTCATGTTCTGGATCCTGGGCCCGCTCGCGGTCTTCGGCGCGCTGGGCCTGATCTTCGCCAAGAAGGCCGTCCACGCGGCGCTCGGCATGGCCCTGACGATGATCATCCTCGGCGTCATCTACATCGCCCAGGGGTCGGAGTTCGTCGGCGTCATCCAGATCTTCGTCTACACCGGCGCCGTGATCATGCTCTTCCTCTTCGTGCTCATGCTCGTCGGGGTCGACTCCTCCGACAGCCTGCTCGAGACGCTCAAGGGCCAGCGACTGGCCACCCTCGTGCTGTCCATCGGCATGGGCGCCCTGCTCGCGGGTGCCGTCGGCTCGGCGGCCTACCCCGCGCCCGTGGGCGTGGCCGCACTCAACGCCGAGAACGGCAACGTCTCCGGCATCGCCCAGCTGGTCTTCGGCCGCTACGTCTGGGTCTTCGAGGTGATCGGCGCACTGCTCGTCGTCTCCGCGATGGCCGCGATGGTGCTCGCCCACCGCGAGCGCCTGGGCAAGCCGCGCAGTCAGAAGGAGTGGAGCAAGCGCCGCATCCTCAAGGGCGAGAACGTCGCGGGCCTCCCGGCTCCGGGTGTCTACGCCCGGCACAACTCGGTCGACACCCCGGCCCTGCTGCCCGACGGCACACCCGCAGAGCTGTCGATCTCGCGCGTGCTCGTCGCGCGTGACCAGGTCGGCGACTACCGTCCACTCGCCCCCAACGACGCCGCCACTGCTGAGGCGCCGTCGGAGATCGAGGAGGGGATCAGCTCATGAGCCTGGTCAACTACATCTACCTCGCCACGATCCTGTTCGTCATCGGCGGAGCCACCGTGCTCACGAGGCGCAACGCGATCATCGTGTTCATGGGCGTCGAGCTCATGCTCAACGCGGCCAACCTGGTGTTCATCACCTTCGCCCGGATGCACGGCAACCTCGACGGGCAGGTGATCGCCCTCTTCGTGATGGCGGTGGCCGCTGCTGAGGTCGTCGTCGGGCTGGCGATCATCATGGCGATCTTCCGTGCCCGCCGGTCGGCTTCGGTCGACGACGCCAACCTGCTGAAGCTGTAAGGAGCCACGGCGTGCAATCTCACGTTCTCTCGCTCGTGACCGAAGGCGGGGCCGCAGCGGCCCACGCCACCGGCTTCACGGCATACGCCTGGCTTCTCGTCGCCCTCCCGGCGATGGGTGCGGCGATCCTCCTCCTCGGCGGCCGCGCGACCAACGGTTTTGGGCCGCTGCTCGCAACCGCGCTCTCGTGGGGCTCCTTCCTCGTCGGGGCGATCGTCTTCCTCACGATGCTCGGCCAGTCGGCCGAGTCGCGGGCCTCGCACATCGAGTTGTGGAACTTCATCCCCGCGGGCCAGTTCCAGCTCAGCGCAGGGCTGCTCGTCGACCAGTTGTCGATGAGTTTCGTCCTGCTCATCACCTTCGTCGGGTCGCTCATCCACGTCTACTCGCTGGGCTACATGGAGCACGACCCCGACAAGCGGCGGTTCTTCGCCTACCTCAACCTCTTCGTCGCCTCGATGCTCCTGCTGGTGCTCGCCGACTCCTACCTCCTGCTCTTCGTGGGCTGGGAGGGCGTGGGTCTGGCGTCCTACCTGCTCATCGGCTTCTGGAACCACAACCCCGCCTACGCGACCGCCGCGAACAAGGCCTTCTTCGTCAACCGCGTCGGTGACATGGGCCTGTCGATCGCGATCATGGCGATGTTCGCGACCTTCGGGCGCGTGGACTTCGCCGGGGTCAACGAGGGCGTCGCCAGCGCGAGCACGGGCACGCTGACCGCGATCGGCCTGCTCCTGCTCTTCGGCGCCTGTGCCAAGTCCGCACAGTTCCCGCTCCAGTCCTGGCTCGGTGACGCGATGGCCGGCCCCACGCCGGTGTCCGCGCTCATCCACGCCGCGACCATGGTCACCGCCGGTGTCTATCTCGTGGTCCGCTCCCACGCGATCTTCGAGGGTGCGCCCAACGCGCAGCTCGCCGTGGCCATCGTCGGTGCGATCACGCTGCTCTACGGAGCGATCGTCGGGTGCGCCAAGGACGACATCAAGAAGGCGCTCGCCGCCTCGACGATGAGCCAGATCGGCTACATGATGCTCGCCGCGGGCCTCGGCCCGGTGGGCTACGCCTTCGCGATCTTCCACCTCCTGACGCACGGCTTCTTCAAGGCCGGGATGTTCCTTGGGGCCGGGTCGGTCATGCACGGCATGCACGATCAGGTCGACATGCGGCGCTTCGGTGGGCTGGGCAAGTTCATGAAGATCACCTGGATCACCTTCGGGATGGGCTGGTTGGCGATCCTCGGCATTCCGCCCTTCGCCGGCTTCTGGTCCAAGGACAAGATCATCGAGACGGCCTTCGCGGCGCCCGGCGCCCGCGGCTGGATCCTCGGCCTGGCCACGTTGATCGGTGCTGGCATCACGGCCTTCTACATGTCGCGCTTGTTCTTCATGACCTTCCAGGGCAAGCAGCGCTGGAGCGACACGGGCAAGGACGCCCAGCACCCGCACGAGTCGCCGCTCACGATGACGGTGCCGATGATCGTGCTCGCCGGTGGGTCCGGTCTGCTCGGTCTGGTGCTCGCGTGGCTGGGCTTCTCGACCTGGCTGCACCCGGTCTTCGGTGGTGAGGAGCACGCCGAGCACACCAACTGGCCGCTCATGGGCATCACGTTGTTGGTCGTGGCCGCTGGTGTCGCCTTGGCCTGGATGCGCTACTGGCGTGATGACGTGCCGGTGCGAGCACCCAAGGGCAACCTGCTCACGCAGGCCGCCCGCGCGGACCTCTACCAGGACGCGATCAACGAGGACCTCTTCATGCGTCCCGGCCAGCGACTCACGCAGGCGCTGCTCTTCACCGACAACCACGGGGTCGACGGCACGGTCGGTGCGGTCGCCGGTGGTGTCGGTGGCCTCTCGGATCGGCTCCGGCGGATCCAGAACGGCTATGCCCGTTCCTATGCCCTGACGATGCTCGCCGGTGTCGTCGCCGTCCTCGGTGCCCTGTGGGTGATGAACTGATGAGCTCCCTGCCCCTGCTCACCTTGATGATGGTGGTGCCCGTCGTGGGTGCCCTCGCCATCGCTGTGTTGCCCAACGCCTCGGCGGCCATGGCCAAGCCGATCGCGCTCGGTGCCTCGCTGGTCACCCTGGTGCTCTCGCTCGTGGCGTGGAGCCAGTGGTCCGCTGGCGGGCCGCAGTTCCAGCTCACCGAGACGCACGCGTGGATCCCGCAATTCGGGGTTTCGTATGCCGTGGGCGTGGATGGCATTGCCCTCTCGTTGGTCATCCTCTCGGCGATTCTCACCCCGATCTGCCTGCTCGCGGCGTGGAACGACCTCGGCGAGGGCGCGGGCGAGAACCCCACCCGGACCAAGACCTACTTCGCGCTCATGCTCTCGCTGCTGGCCTTCATGGTCGGGGTGTTCGCGGCGCGCGACGTCTTCTTGTTCTACGTCTTCTTCGAGGCCATGCTCATCCCGGTCTACTTCCTCATCGGGATGTTCGGCGGGGCGCGTCGCAAGGCTGCGGCGCTGAAGTTCATCCTCTTCTCGCTCCTCGGTGGCCTGATCATGCTCGTGGGCGTCATCGCGTTGTACTTCCACGGCCCCGGTGGCGCCGACGGCTTCCTCATGGACAACCTCATGGGCAAGGTCGGCGGCTCGGTCGAGGCGCAGCGCTGGATGTTCCTCGCCTTCTTCATCGCCTTCGCGATCAAGGCGCCGATGTGGCCGGTCCACACCTGGCTGCCGGATGCTGCCGAGGCGGCCCGGCCGGCGACCTCGGTGCTCTTGGTCGGCGTGCTCGACAAGGTCGGCACCTTCGGCATGATCCGCTACTGCCTGTCCCTCTTCCCCGAGGCCTCGCAGTGGGCGACTCCCGTGGTCATCACGCTGGCGGTCATCTCGGTGATCTACGGCGGCATCCTCGCCATCGGCCAGACCGACCTGATGCGCCTCATCGCCTACACCTCGATCAGCCACTTCGGCTTCATCGTGCTCGGAATCTTCGCGTTCACGTCCACGGCCGGCACCGGGTCGGCGCTCTACATGGTCAACCACGGCTTCGCCACCGCTGGGCTCTTCTTGTTGGCGGGCTTCCTCATCGCCCGCCGCGGCAGCCAGCGGATCCCGGACTTCGGTGGCTGGCAGCGGGTCACTCCGGTGCTCGCGGGGACCTTCCTCATCTCGGGACTGTCGTCGCTGGCGCTGCCGGGCCTGTCGAGTTTCGTCTCGGAGTTCCTTGTGCTCGTGGGCACCTTCCAGGTCAACAAGCCGGCCGCGGTCATCGCGACCGTCGGCATCGTCTTGGCCGCCCTCTACATCCTGCTGACCTACCAGCGGCTCTTCACGGGGCCGAAGCCGACCTTCGCCGAGGGCGTCGCGCCGGCCGACCTGAGCCTGCGGGAGAAGATCGTGGTCGTCCCGATCATCGCCTCCTTCCTCGTGCTCGGGTTCTTCCCCAAGCCGGTCCTCGACCTGGTCAGCCCGACCGTCGAGCAGACCATGTCGATCGTGGGTGTCTCTGATCCGACGCCCACCAATGCCATCGGGAGCGCCAAGTGATGCCCGCTGTCGCCACCTACGTCGGCACCGCCTTCGAGACCGCGAACCTCAACTATGCGGCCCTCTCGCCGATGATCGTCGTGGTCGCCGGAGCCCTCATCGGGGTGCTCGTCGAGGCCTTCGTCGGTCGCCAGTCCCGCACCACGGTCCAAGTCGGTCTTGCGGTCGTCACCATGCTCGCCGCGCTGGCCGCCCTCTTGGTCTGGGCCCGCCCCAACCAGTCGGTGACCGCGGAGCAGTCGATGGCCATCGATGGGCCGGCGCTCTTCATGCAGGCCACCCTCTTGCTCTTCGGCATCCTGGGCATCCTGGCCATGTCGGAGCGCTTCGGCAGCGCGAGTGCGGACGCCTTCACGCCGATGGGTGCTGCCTCACCCGGCTCGCCCCAGGAGGAGGCCGCGACCAAGGTCGGCTATGTCACCTCCGAGGTCTACCCGCTGACCGTCTTTGCGGTCTTCGGCATGATGCTCTTCGTCGCCTCCAACGACCTGATCATGATGTTCGTGGCGCTCGAGATGCTCTCGTTGCCGCTCTACATCCTCACCGGGCTGGCCCGGCGGCGTCGCCTGCTCTCGCAGGAGGCCTCGCTCAAGTACTTCCTCCTCGGCGCCTTCAGCTCGGGCTTCTTCCTCTTCGGTGCGGCCCTGCTCTACGGCGTCGCCGGCTCCTCGGACCTGCGCCTCATCGCTCGCTCCATCACCAGCGGTTCGGTGGACTTCGGTGGGCTGCTGCTCATCGGTGCCTTCTTCACGATCATTGGTCTGCTCTTCAAGGTCGGCGCGGTGCCCTTCCACGCGTGGACCCCGGACGCGTATCAAGGTGCTCCGACGCCGGTCACCGGCTTCATGGCGGCGGCCACCAAGCTCGCGGCCTTCGGTGCGATCCTGCGCCTCACCTACGTCGGGCTCGAGGCCTCGCGGTGGGACTGGCGGGTCGGGGTGGGCATCATCGCGGCCCTGACGATGATCGTCGGCGCTGTCGTCTCGATCAAGCAGACCGACATGAAGCGACTGCTCGCCTACTCCTCGATCGCGCACGCCGGCTTCGTGCTCGTCGGTGTCCTCGCCTTCGACAAGACCGCCATCGCCGGGGTGCTCTTCTACCTCGTCGCCTATGGCCTGGCCACGATCGCCGCCTTCGCCATCGTCGCCATGGTGCGCCAGTCCGGCTCGGAGGCCACCAACGTCTCGCAGTGGGCGGGCTTGGGCAAGAAGCACCCGGTCGTCGCGGGCTGCTTCGGTCTGCTGCTGCTTGCCTTTGCCGGGATCCCGCTGACGTCGGGCTTCACGGCGAAGTTCGCCGTCTTCGCTCCGGCCATCGCACACGGCGATTTGATGGGGACCATCCTCGTCGTCATCGGTGTCCTCGCGAGTGGCGTCACGGCATACATCTACTTCCGGATCATCGTCCTCATGTACTTCGAGGACGCCCCTGGTGGTGACGAGGTCGTCGCGCTGAACCCCGGCATCGCGACCACGGTGGTTGTGACCGTCGGTGTCCTCGCGACCCTGCTGCTCGGCATCGTTCCCGGACTCCTGCTCGAGATCGCGAACTCCTCGTCGCTCTTCCTGCTGTGACGGACTCGTTGACGGACTTGGCGCCGGAGGTGGGGGCAGACGCCCCTTCCCGGGTGTCGGGCACCCCGTCGATGCTCGCCCTCCCCGGCACGTCCGAGGCGCTGCGCGATCGGCTGGCAGGTGGCTTGGCAGCCGTCTCCACCCTGCTCGAGGAGAAGGTCGATCACGAGGACCCCTTCATCGCCGAGGCGAGCGGACACCTCTTGGCTGCCGGTGGGAAGCGTTTCCGCCCCCTGCTCACAATCTTGGCCTCGGAACTCGGGGAGGGCTGGAACGCCGACGTCGTCAAGGCGGCCGCGGGCGTCGAGCTGACTCACCTTGCCTCGCTCTACCACGACGACGTCATGGATGAAGCGGACGTGCGTCGGGGCACCCCCAGTGCCAACGCGGCATACGACAACTCGACGGCCATCCTCGTGGGCGATCTCCTCTTCGGGACGGCCTCCGACCTCGTGGCCGACCTGGGGCCGGAGGCGGTCAAGATCCAGGCGCAGACCTTCGTGCGCCTGTGTTCGGGACAGATTCGCGATGACCGGCCGTGTCCGGCCGGGCAGGACCCGCTCGACTACTACCGCGGCGTCCTGGCCGACAAGACCGGGGTGCTGATCGCCACCGCGGCGCGTTATGGCGCGATGTTCGGCGGATGCGGGCCCGATGTGGTGGAGACGATGCGGGTCTTCGGGGAGCACCTGGGCATGGCCTTCCAGCTCGCCGACGACCTCATCGACATCTCCTCCGAGGGCGACCAGACCGGCAAGACGCCGGGCACGGACTTGCGCGAGGGCAAGCGGACCCTTCCGGTGCTCCACGCCCTGGCCTCGACCGATCCGGCTGATGCTCGGCTCCAGGAGTTGCTGGTCGGTGACCTCTCGGGGGACGCCGCCCTCACTGAAGCGCTCACCCTCCTGCGGGCGCACCCCGCGATGGAGCGGGCTCGCGAGGAGACGTATGCCGTGGCTCGCCGCGCGCAGTCCGTCCTCGACTCGTTGCCGGAGTCCGATGCCAAGGCTGCGCTCCACGCCCTGGCCACCGGGGTCGTCGACCGCGTCGGCTGACCTCCATCAGCGCAGACTTGGCCAGTGGCGTCGCCATACCTGCGCCATCAGACAGTCTGTGCGAATGGGGTCGCAGACTTTGGCCGGTGGCGCACCCATGCCTGCGCCATCAGACAGTCTGTGCGAATGGGGTCGCAGACCTTGGCCGGTGGCGCACGCATACCTGCGCCATCAGACAGTCTGTGCGAATGGGGTCGCAGACCTTGGCCGGTGGCGCACGCATACCTGCGCCATCAGACAGTCTGAGCGTCCGGGTGCTTGCGGATGGACAGGGCCAGGCCGACGGACAGGAAGCAGAGCACCGCGGCCATGATCCACGCGGACGAGTAACTCCCGGTCGCCGTCCGGATCCACCCCGCGATGCTCGCGCCCACACCGGCCCCGACCATGTGCGCCGCGAAGACCCACCCGAACACCACACCCGAGTCGGCCAAGCCGAAGTGCTGGCGACACAGCGCAACCGTCGGCGGCACGGTCGCCACCCAGTCGAGCCCGTAGAAGACGATGAAGATCCACATCCCGGGCTCGATCCCGGGAGCCAGCACCGCGTCGATCGCCAGGAGCGACAACCCGCGTCCGCCGTAATAGATCGCCAGCAGCCACCGCGAGTCGACCCGGTCGGTCAACCACCCCGAAGCCAGGGTGCCCGCGATGTCGAAGATCCCGACCAGCGCGAGCAGCCAAGCGGCCGTCGTCTGCGCCATTCCGTGGTCATGCGCTGCGGGGATGAAGTGGGTCTGGATCAGTCCGTTCGTCGACCAGCCACACACCCAGAAGGTGAGCAGCAAGGCCCAGAAGGCCCACGTCCGCGACGCCGACCGGAGCACCCGGAAGGCCGCTGCCACGGGAGACTCGCCGCTGCCATGTGAAGGCGCCTCCACGGCATACCCCTCGGCGGCGCCATAGGGGAGAAGGCCCTTCACCTCCGGCCGATCGTGGAGGAAGAGGAAGACCAACACCGCCATGACGAGGGCGAGCACAACGATGATGTATGCCGCGGCGCGCCATCCGTGGTGCTCTGCCGTCCACGCGACGGCGGGGAGGAAGGTGAGCTGGCCGGTCGCGCTCGCCGCGGAGAAAATGCCCATGACCAGCCCTCGTCGGGCAACGAACCACCGGTTGGCGACGATGGCGCCGAAGACGAGCGCCATCGATCCGGTGCCGATGCCGATGATGACGCCCCAGAGCAGCCAGAGCTGCCAGGGCGAGGTCATGAAGGTCGTGGCTAGGCTGGCCAGGGCAATGCAGACGAGTGCCGATGAGACGAGGCGACGGACGCCCCACTTCTCCATCAGAGCGGCCGCAAAGGGGGCGATCAGGCCGTAGAGGACGAGGTTGAGCGAGACGGCGCCGGAGGTGGTCGCGCGGGTCCAACCGAACTCGCGCTCGATCGGCTCGATGAGGGCCCCGGTCGAGGAGCGGAAGGCGGCGGCTGCGACGAGGGCACCCAGAGTGACGGCGGCAACGATCCACGCCGGGTGGAAGCGACCCGAGGACTTGGCGACCCCCGGGGGTGCGGCCGGTGGCGCAGCACCCAACGTCTTCTCACTCACGAGAGGGAGTGTGCCACCGGCGAGGCGCTCAGGGCAGTGGCTGCTCTGCCGTCGGACACCCAGATCCTGCCGACCTGCAGCCGGATCGCGCCCAGATCAGGGCTCGGGGTCGATGAGGTCGGTGCGGGCGCGATTGTGGCGACTGTGCTGCATGGAGTCGAAGGTCAACAGGGCCAACGCGATCCACACGATGCCAAAGCCGATCCACAGGGCAGGTGACACGTGTTCGCCGAGGAGGAGCACCCCGCAGAGCAGTTGCAGGATCGGGGTCATGAACTGCAGGAGCCCAATGGTCACCAAGGGCACGCGCCGGGCGGCGGCAGCGAAGAACAGCAACGGGATGGCCGTGATCACCCCTGCGGCGAGCAGCATCACCGTGTGAGTGGCCCCGTGACCGCCCAGGGTGTTCTCGCCCGAGGCCTGGACCCAGATCAACGTGGCCGCAGCCACCGGCACCAGCACCATCGTCTCCGCGGTGAGCGAATGCATGGCCGCCAGGCTGGCCCCGACGCGCTTCTTGACCAGGCCGTAGGTCGCGAACGAGATGGCCAGCACCAAGGGGATCCACGGGATCACTCCTCCGGCGACGGCGAGGTAGACCGCCGCGACGGCGCCCACCGTGACGGCGGCCCATTGCAGCCGGCGGAGGCGCTCGCCGAGGACGAACACACCGAGCCCGACCGTGACGATCGGGTTCAGGAAGTAGCCCAGGGCTGCCTCATAGGTCCGCCCGGAGACGACCGCGATGATGTAGACGACCCAGTTGATGGCGATCACCAGGGCCGCGATCGACAGGCCCCCGATGAGGCGCGGCGAGCGGAGGGTGGTCCGCAGCCACCCCCAGTCCCGACGGATCGTGAGCACCAGCGCACAGAAGACCAGCGTCCACACGATCCGGTGCGCGAGGATCTCCCACGCCCCACTCGG
>Ga0209476_10001342_pt1 | contig 16507 bp, 14 predicted proteins | sample KloWWTrecipitate_FD_187179 | JGI IMG/M metagenome (GOLD analysis project Ga0209476, IMG submission 187179) | Active sludge microbial communities from Klosterneuburg, Austria, studying microevolution and ecology of nitrifiers - Klosterneuburg... | ecosystem: Engineered > WWTP > Aerobic digester... | reverse complement strand
GGCTTCTACCGCCACGAGACGGAAGGGGCCGAACTCGCGGGGCCCATGCTCGACCGCCTCAAGCTGGGGCGCGGCGAATCGCACGCAATCGTCCTGCTCATCCGCCGCCACATGGATAGGCCGGAGCCGGCCGACCGGCGGTCGGTCCGCCGCTTCATGGCGAAGGTCCCCGAACACTGGCGCGACCTGCTCGCACTCAAGCGCGCGGACAATGCGAGCCACACCTACGACGATGCGGATTACCACGAGCGGCTCGAAGCAGCCTGCCTGCACATCGAAGAAGAAGAGGCGGCACTGCTGCGCGCCGAAAGCCCGCTCGGCGGCGATGACCTGGTGCGGATGTTCGACCGCGAGCCGGGGCCGTGGATCCGCGTGATCAAGGATCGGCTGGGCGCGCTCGTCCTCGATGGCGACCTTGCCCCGGGCGACCGCGAAGGGGCCGAGCGTATCGCCCGGCGGATGATGAACCGCGGGAAGGTCTGAACCCCGGGGAGCGCTACCAGCGGCGCGGGCGGATCGGGCGCTCGCCGGGGAAGAGCCCGCGGTGGCCGCCGCCGAGCGCGGAGAGCACACCCCGCAGCGGGCCAAGGGAGCGCGGCTTCCAGCTCCCGCCGAGCCCGGTGAAGGCTCGCTGCCATTCATAGGTGGGCACTGTCTCGGCCCATTCGAGGAACTCGGCCAGCTCATCGCGCGTGGCGGCGACCTCATCGGAGGTGGCATGGTCCTTGAATGCCCGGGCGGCGGCCTTGTGAGTCACGAACTCCGTACGGAAATCGGGGCCCAGGTAGCGATCGAGGAATTGATGGAGGCGTTGGTAGGCAACCATGGCCGCGATATTCTGCAGCATGATGGGGGGCAACGAATAGAGGGTTGCCCCGGGTAAATTCTGCAAACGGGGCGGGCAGGCGGGGCGGTGTCCGTGCGAGATTTCACAATCTCGTCATTTGTGGTACGCTTCCCCGGGTTTGCCCCACCAACCCCTTGGAATTGCCCCGGCACTCAATCCCAATGGGGCCGGGTTACGCGCAGGAGGCCCAATAGCCGCGTGAACATCATTGTCTGTGTCAAGCAAATCCCCGATCCGGAGACCCCGGCCTCGTCGTTCAAAGTCGACGAAGCGGCGCGGAAGGTCATCCCAGCCCAGGGCATCGCGCCCGTGGTGAACCCGTACGACCCGCAAGCCACCGAAGCGGCACTTCGCCTCAACGAGGCCGATGGCGGCGGCAAAGTGACCGTCATCAGCCTCGGCCCCGATAGCGCGCGCGATGCGATCAAGCACGCCCTCGCGATGGGTGCCGATGAAGGCGTGCTCCTGACGGACGCGGCCTTCGATGGCATCGATAACTTCCAGACCGCGCACGCCCTGGCCGCCGCGATCCAGAAGCTCGGTGGCGCCGACCTGGTCCTTATGGGCCGCGCCGCCGCCGACTGGGACATGGGCGTTGTGCCTTCGGGCGTCGCCCAGATCCTCGGCATCCCCTGCGTCACCCTCGCCAAGGCGATCGAAAAGACGGGCGCGGCGATCAAGGTCGAGCGCGTGCTCGATGATGGATTCCAGACCGTGGAAGTGAGCACCCCGGCCGTCGTCTCGATTTCGAACGAGTTCGGCGAGCCGCGCTACCCGCAGCTTCGCCAGATCATGATGGCCGCAAAGAAGACCGTGCAGGTCTGGAGTGCGGCCGATATCGGTATCGCCGATCAGATGGGTAGCGCGAACCGCGCCCTCACGCTCGATGCGCTCTACGTCCCGAAGGTCGAGAGCAACGTCGAGATCATCGAAGGCGATACCCCCGAAGAGAAGGCCCGCAACCTCGCCCAGAAGCTGCGCGCCGCGAAGCTGGTATAGGAGGCCGGGAGTACCGAATGGCTGGAATTCTCGTCATCGCAGAATCACAGGGGGGCGCCCTCGCCCCGATTTCCGCCGAGTTGATCGGCGCCGCCCGCAAGCTGGCCGCTGAAGGCGCCGGCAGCGTGACCGCCCTGGTCGCCGGCAACGAAGCCCTCGCGAAAGAGCTCATCGCCCTCGGGGCCGATGCCGCCATCGCCGCCACCAATGCCGCGCTCGCCGATGGCACCGTCGATGCCTACGTCCCCGCCGTCGATGCCGCACTCGCGCAGACCGGCGCGGAGATCGTTCTCCTCGGCCAGACAAGCCTCGGCCGCGACCTCGGCCCCGCGCTCGCCTTCAAGCACAACACCGCCGTCGCCATGGACTGCGTGGAAGTGAAAGCCGAAGGCGGCAAGCTGAAGGCCACCCGCTCGGCCTATGGCGGCAACGCCCGCGCCGAGGTGGGCTTCAAGAACGCGCCCGCCATCGCCACCATCAAGGCGAAGTCGTTCGATGGCCTCGCCCCCGATGCCGGCCGCAGCGGCAGTGTCAGCACCATCGATGCCGCGGGCGACTCCCGCGTCAAGGTGCTCGCCACTTCCAAGGCCGAAAGCACCGGCGTCCGTATCGAGGATGCCCCGGTCGTCGTCGCCGGTGGCCGCGGCCTGGGCGACCAGGGCGGCTTCACCATGCTGGAAGAGCTCGCCAACCTGCTCAAAGGCGCGACAGGCGCAAGCCGCGCCGCCTGCGACCTCGGCTGGTACCCGCCGAGCCAGCAGGTCGGCCTCACCGGCAAGACGGTCTCGCCGAACGTCTACATCGCCGTCGCCATCAGCGGCGCAAGCCAGCACATGGCCGGAATGGCGGGTTCGAAGAACATCGTCGCCATCAACAAAGATGCCGATGCGAACATGGTGAAAGTCGCCAAGTTCGCCATCATCGAGGACTACAGGAAGGTTGTCCCCGCCTTGATCGAGGAGATCAAGAAGCTGGGCTAGCCTCCCGGAACATCCGCAAACAGGCAACGGGGCGGGGGAGCAATCCCCCGCCCCGTTGCCATCTCCCTGCCCCACCCATGCCGCCGCGCGATGCAGAATGTTAACGCCCCGGCAGGGCTCAGCGCCCCGGCGATGCGCTACACTGGACGTACATTGCTCAGGGTGCCCCACCACCACTTCCGCCGGACAGGCGTGCCCTCCCAGCCGCTTCCCACGCCCCTGGCGCACGCCACCATGCCGGCGACCGGGTTCTTCCACGCATGACCCTTCCATCAAGCGGCACAGCCAGCAAGACTGTCGGCGTCCTCGCCCTCCAGGGCGACTTCCGCGAGCACCGCGAAATGCTCGAATCGATGGGCCACGAGGTGCGCGAGATCCGCAAGCCCGGCCAGCTTGCCGGGCTCGATGCGCTCATCATCCCCGGGGGCGAAAGCACCACCATCGCCCGGCTCATCCTCAGCAACGGCTTCCAGCAACCGCTGCGCGATTTCTGCGCCAGCGGCAGGCCCGTCTGGGGCACCTGCGCCGGGGCGATCCTCCTCGCCCGCGAAGTCGACCGGCTCGACCGGCCCGGCATCGAGACGATGGAGATCTCCGTCCACCGCAACGCTTTCGGCCGCCAGATCGATAGCTTCGAGGCCGACCTCGACATCGCCGGGCTCGAAGGCGGCCCCTTCCACGCCGTCTTCATCCGCGCCCCGCGCATCGAAAGCATTCGCTTCCCCGCGCAGCCCATCGCCACGCTCGATGATGGCACGATAGTCGCCGCCCGCCAGGAAAACCTGATGGCCACCTCGTTCCATCCGGAGCTCACCGGCGATACGCGCCTCCATGCCTTCTTCCTCACCATCGGAAGACCACCCGGAGGCCCGGCAAAGTGAGTGAGCTGCGGGCAGAAACGCTCAGTCCCATCGACGCGGCGACGCTCTGGCCGCAGCTCCACCGGCTCGATACCGAAGTCATCGCCACGCGCGGCGGCGAAAACCTGCTTGTCTCTTCCGGACTCGCCGCGACCGGCATCACCCGCTTGCCCAGGATCCCGCGGACCTCTGTCGTCGGGCTCCGGCGCGGGCTTTCCTACCGGGGCGTGGCCGCGGCCCGGCAGCTCGCCGGGGGCGCCGGCTGGGAAGTTGTCTCGCTTCGCATCGCCCGGCCGAAGGATGACGAGGCCGTCACCGCACTCCTCGAAGCCCTCTCCAAGGAAGTTGCCGTGCGCCAGGGGAGGTCGCTCTACCTGCGCTACGCCGAAGGTTCGCCCCATGCCGCCGCGCTGCGCATGGCCGGGTTCTTCGCCTACCGCCTCGAACGCCTCTACGCCCTCGCCCACACCGGCCATGCCGAATCCGCCTTCCGCCCGGCCACGCGCGGCGATCGCCACGCGATCTTCCGGCTTTACTGCCGCGCCGTGCCCGAAATGGTGCGCCGCCACGAAGCACCCACCCAGCAGGAGTTCCGGGCCGTCCTCGATTCGCTCGATACCAGCCGGGACTTCGTGCTCGATGGCCCCGGCCGCCTCGCCGCCTGGGCGGGCATCGGCGAGCGCGAAGTGTATGTGCTCATCGATGGCGAAGCCGGCTGCGTGGATGCCACACTGGATTTCATCGAAGCGCACGCACCCCGCCATGGTTCGCTCGTCATCACCGAGCACCAGCCCGATATCGAAAGCGCCGCCGCCGGCCGGGAGTACCCCGCGCTCGGCGTCCGGCTCATGTGCGCGAAGAGGCTCGCGCTGCTCAATCCCCTGAAGGAGGTGGTCGCGGTACCGGGAGACTCGTACCCTGTGCCGCAATAGCCGTGTCCCAAGAACTCTCCACCACTCCGCTTCCGAACGAACAGATCGTCACCGACGACCTCGATCTCCTGCTCGATGCCCTGCCGCCGCGCATTGTCGAAGCGCTGCGCGGCGAAGACCGCCGCAACGGCCTGCTCGAAGTCGTGATGGACCTCGGCCGCCTGCCAGAAGCACGCTACCCCGGGCGCGAAGTCGTCCTCAGCCGCGAGGAAGTGACCGAGGATGACCTGCAGTACGTGACCGGGCGAATCGGCGATTTCGGCGAGGATAACCGCGCGGGCATCGAACGCACGCTCCACCGGATCTCCTGCATCCGCAACCGCCGGGGCAAGGTAGTCGGCCTCACCTGCCGCGTCGGCCGCGCCGTCTATGGCACCATCCGCGTCATCGAAGACCTGGTGATGGGCGGCAAGAGCATCCTCTTCCTCGGGCGCCCCGGCGTCGGCAAGACCACCATGCTGCGCGAAGTCGCCCGCGTGCTGGCCGATGATGCGAACAAGCGGGTGGTGATCGTCGATACCTCGAACGAAATCGGCGGCGATGGCGATGTGCCCCACCCGGCCATCGGCGGCGCCCGCCGGATGCAGGTGGCCACCCCTGCCGCCCAGCACGCCGTGATGATCGAAGCGGTCGAAAACCACATGCCCGAAGTCATCGTTATCGATGAGATCGGCACCGAGCTCGAAGCCCAGGCAGCCCGCACCATCGCCGAGCGCGGCGTCCAGCTCGTCGGTACCGCCCATGGCACCTCGCTCGAAAACCTCATGCTCAACCCGACGCTCGCCGACCTTATCGGCGGCATCCAATCCGTCACCCTTGGCGATGAAGAAGCGCGCCGCCGCGGCACCCAGAAATCCATCCTCGAACGGAAAGCGCCGCCCACCTTCGATGTCGTCATCGAAATTGAAAGCTGGCAGCGCGTCGCCCTCCACAAGAACGTGGCCGAGACCGTCGATGCCATGCTCCGCGGCTACGAGGGGCGCCCCGAGACACGCCAGCTCGGGGGCAGCGGCCGGATCGAGATCGTCGATGAACCGGACCGCGAAGAAGGGCGCATGGGCGCTGGCGCCCAGCAGGCGGTCCGCCCATCCCAGCCCACCTGGGAGATCGGCCGCCGCCGGACCGGGGGCCACGTGCGCGAACGCGAACACCGCGATAGCTACCTCTTCGAATCAGTGGGTGACGACAGCCCGCCGGCCGCGGCCCGCAACGCCGGCCGGGTCATCCGCCTCTACCCGTTCGGCATCCCGCGGCTCCGCCTGGAATCGGCCATCCGCGCCGCCGGCGCCCCGGTCGAACTCGTCGAAGATGTGCGCGAAGCTGATGCGGTGCTGACCATGCGCAACTACTACCGGAATAAGCCATCGGCCCTGCGCGAAGCCGAGGAACGCAACGTTCCCATGTACGTGGTGAAGAGCAACAGCAGCATGCAGCTCGAGCAGGTGCTCCTCCAGTTCCGGCCCGATGGCGATGGCAACGCCCGCGGCGCTCGCCGCGACCCGATGGTCGATGTCTTCCGCGATACGGAAGATGCCATTGCCCGTGTCATCGAAGAAGGCCGGCCGATAGAACTCCCGCCCGCGAACAGCTATGTTCGCCGCGTGCAGCACCAGCTCGCCACCCGCTACAACCTGGATAGCAAGAGCTCGGGCAAGGAGCCGCTCCGGCGAGTGAAGATCCTTCCCCTCGGGCCGGGCGCCAGCGTTGGGCGCTGAGTGCGGCCGCTTCATCGTCTTCGAAGGCGGCGAAGGTTCTGGAAAGAGCACCGCATCGCTCGCCATTGCCCGTCAGCTCGAATCGCGCGGCGCCCGCGTGCTGCATACGCGCGAACCCGGAGGCACTCCGGCCGGCGAGCTGATCCGGGGCGTCCTCCACGAGGACCTGACCCCCTGGGCTGAGCTGTTCGCCTTCCTCACCGCCCGCGCACAGCTCGTCGAGCGGGTCATCCGCCCCGCGCTCGCACGCGGCGAAACGGTGATTTGCGATCGTTTCGCCCCAAGCACGTTCGCCTACCAGGTCCACGCCCGGGGGCTCGAAGCCGCGGCTGTACGGACTGCAAACACCGCCGCCACCGGGGGGCTCGAACCGGACCTGGTCGTCTACCTCGATATCGCCCCGGAGAGCGGCCTGGCGCGCAAGCACGGCGAAACCGAAGCCATCCGCACCGGGCTCGAAACGCTGGAATTCCACCGCCGCGTGCGCGAGGGGTATCTGCTCCAGGCCCGCGCTGGCGGCAATCGCTGGGTTGTCATCGATGCGGCGCTCCCTGCCGCCCGCGTGGCCGAACTCTGTGCCCATGCGGTAAGCGCGCTCATCGCGCCGCAGCCGGGTTAGCGGGTCGCGCTATCCGGCGCGTGCCGCTGGATCAACCCGAATCCCGGCAGGGGCAACGTCGGCGCCTGGCGCTGCTGTTGTTGCCTGCGCGGCTGCAGCAGGCGCACCCTGCTCCGGCGCGCCAGGGACCGGTGGAAGGTGTGCTCCACGGTGAAAGCACAGGCCGGGCAGATGCCATGAGAGACTGGCCCACCCTTGCCTTCGCCCGATACGGTTTGCCCGCACCACGCACACACCACTTGCATCGTGAATCCCCCGGCCGCAGCTGCCGCACCCCTATGTTTTACGGTGGTGATCGATCAGCCAATTGGGGGATCCCCTGATAGGGTGAGATTCGTCAAGAATCTGGGTGAACTCCTTCACATTCGCCTTCCGCAAAGGCACCGTCTGATACCATAAATCCCCGATGTCCATGACAGCTGAGCCCGGGACCCCACTGCTCGAAGGCGAGATCGACGACGGCCAGCACCTGCCCGCGCCCGATGAAACCATACTGCGCCTGCGCCAGGCCATTCTTTCCGGGCAGCACTGGTTCGAAGCCCTGCTCGATGCCGTCGCTCGCTGGCGCCCCCCTTCCGAACGCATCGGCCAGCGCGATTACCGCTACCTCATCCATGGCGAGGCATTCGACTGGCTGCTGCTCGCCGAACGCCTGCTCGATGAGGTGCCCGACCTTGTTTCCCCCCGCGAACGCGACGCGCTCACCTGGGAAAACCGCTGGCCGATCGACCTGGATGACGACGAATTCGCCCGGCGCATCGGCCCCGTCAAGCACAGTGCCCACCTCAATTACCTCTACGGCGTGCTGGTGGAAGAAGCGCTCCAGCTCAGCGTGGAAGAAGAAATCCACAAGGAAGTACGCAGCCGGGCCTGGGGATACGACGGCCGAGTCGATGAATCGATGTTCCACCGCGTCTATGGCAAAACGCGCGACGAGCTCCTCAGCCTGCACTACGAAGAGACTGGCATCCTCATCGGCGGCGACGTCTCCTACAGCGACTGGCAATCGTTCACGTACTGGCTCTTCAAGCAGCGCCTCAAGCGCCAGGACAAGGCCCGGGTCGCGAGCGATACCCGCAAGGGGCTGGCCCAGCTCACGCGCATGGAGCTTGCGGTAAGCGAACGGCGTCACGGCGCCCGGCTTGATGAAGCCGGATTCGCAGCCCGGTACGGCGGCTGAAGCCGGGCCGGGCGGGCTCCCGCCCTCCTACTTCCGGGCTGCCCGCAGCGTCCGGTAGTCGGCCAGGGCCTGCCGGATAACCGCGATCGCGTGCTCGCGCCCCTGGAACGGGTCCACCACCACTTCCTTCTCCTCCAGCACTTTGTAGTCCAGGAAGAACCGGTGGATCTCCGTCATCGCGTGCGGGGGCGCCTGTTCCAGCTCCTTGATGTGGTCCACCGCCGGGTCGTGTGCGTGGACCGCGAGGATCTTGTCATCTGCCTTGCCCTGGTCGCGCATGTGCATCAGGCCGATGGGGCGTACATACACCAGCGTCAGCGGGTGCACCGGCTCCTGGCCGAGCACGAGCACGTCCAGCGGGTCGCCATCATCGCAGTAGCTCCGGGGGATGAAGCCGTAGTTCGCCGGGTAGCGGACCGAGCTGAACAGCACCCGGTCCAGCATCAGCATCCCGCTCGCTTTATCCAGCTCGTACTTGTTCTTGCTGCCGGCCGGGATCTCGATGACCACCGGGAGATGCGTCTCGATCGTGTCCGGATCGACCGCGATGTCGTGCCAGGGATGCATCGTTTCTGGTTGCTCCAGGGTGGGGTCCTGCGAGTGTGCCACGGCCACGCTTTCCGGCAATCGGGTGCCACCCGGGCCTCGGACATGCCGCCTCGCGGGCGTACGTTCGGCCGCATGACAACCCTCGGCGATATCCGTACCGCACTCCGCCTGGACCTCGGCGATCCCGGTGCGCTGCACTGGGATGACGATGCGCTCGACCGCCACATCGCGCGGGCCCTTTCCGAACTCGGCACGGCCATCCCGCGGGAGCTGGCCGTATCGCTGGCAACCACCCCCGGCAGCCGCGAGCTCTCGCTCGCCTCGATCGATGGACTGATCGAAGTCGAGGCGGTTGAATACCCGGCCGGGCTCATCCCCCCGGCCTTTGTCCGCTTCGCCACCTGGAACGAATCGCTCACGCTGCACACGGCCGGCGCACCGGATGGGAGCGATGCCCTGGTGTTCTGCACCGCGCTGCACACGCTCGATGGAACGGGCACCACTCTGCCTCCTCACCTGGAGCACGTGCTGGCCACCGGCGCGGCCGCCTACGCGGGCCTCGAAATGGCCGCCCGCACCGGCGGCCAGCTCAACCTCAACGGCAATGCCCCCGAAACCTACGCCGGCTGGGCCCGGGCCCGCCTGACTGCCTTCCACCAGCTCCTGCGTGCTCACGGGCGCAAGGGCCGCATCCGGGGCAGGTGGCTCTACACCCCTGCCTGATGGTGTACGGCTGCTGCCAGGGCCCCCGCCCGCTGTATCCTTTCTGGCATGCAGCTTTCCCGTTACCCCCTCCAGGCGATCGCCGACCGCATCGGCACGCCCTTCTACTTCTACGATGGCGACATCCTGGACCAGGCCTTCGCCCGGCTCGCGGCCCTGACCGCGGGCGAGGGGCTCCAGTGCCGCTACGCCGTCAAGGCGAACTCCTCGCACAAGGTGCTCGAAACGGCCCGGGCGCACGGCCTCTGGATCGATGCGGTCAGCGGCAACGAAGTACTCCGCGCAAAGCGCGCGGGCTTCGCCATGGGCAACGAGCCGCCGGTGGTGATGTACACCGCCGATGTCTTCCGCGACAACGCCCTCCAGGCGGTGGCCGAAAACAACATCCTCCCAAACATCGGCTCGCCGGGGATGATCCGCGAGCTTGCCGAGGCCGGCTATCGCGGCCCCATTGCCATCCGCATCAACCCGGGCTTCGGCCACGGCCACGTCCAGGCCTGCGATACCGGCGGGCCGTCATCCAAGCACGGCATCTGGTACGAAGACCACCTCGATGCCCTCCGGCTCGCGAAGGATGCCGGCTTCCCCGTCGTCGCCCTCCACGCCCACGTCGGCACCGGCCCCCAGGTCCGCGAATTCAGCGAGAACATGGAGAAGCTGGCCGGGCTCTTCGCGCACCTCCTACCCCACTATCCCGAAGTGCGCGCGGTCAACCTCGGCGGCGGCATACCCCACCCCTACCGGCCCGGCGCCCCCGCCTACCCGCTCGAAGAGTTCCGCGCGATCCTCCAGGGCGGCGTGCGCCAGCTATCCGCCGCCGCGGAGCGCCCCATCGGCATCGAAATCGAGCCCGGCCGCTACCCCGTCGCCGGCATGGCGCTGCTCATCGCCCGCGTGAAGGATGTGAAGGCCACCCGCTCGAACGAAAAAGGCCCGGGCCACCAGTTCATCATGGTCGATGCCGGCTTCAACGACCTGGTCCGTCCCGCGATGTACGGCTCGTACCACCACATTTCCATCGTTGGAGCGGGCGAAAACCGGCCCCCCGAGCCCTTTGTCGTCGCCGGGCCACTTTGCGAAAGCGGCGATGTCTTCACGCGTGATGACCAGGAGCTGCTCCAGCCGCGCGATCTCCCCCGGCCCGAGCCCGGCGACCTGGTGGTGCTCCACGATGCCGGCGCCTACGGAGCGGCCATGTCATCGAACTACGTCTCCATGGGGCGGGCGGCCCAGGTGTACTGGGAATCCGGCCAGGCGCGCCTCATCGCCCGCCGCGAAACCATCGATGACATTGTCCGGATGGAGTGCGACGAGCCGATCTGAGCACGCGTGGCCGGCGCGGGCGCCCGGATGCCCCCGCCGGGTGGATGCCCATCTTGCGCCTCCGCACTGCCGCGCCTACAGTCGGGCTATGCCGCTCTACGGCCCGCCCGGGCAGCGCATCAGCTACGAACTCTATCCTCACCCGGCCGATGCTCCGCCGATCGTTCTGATCCACGGCTTCACCGCGAGCGCGGCTTCGTTCCACGCCAACCTGGCCGGCCTGCGCGAGCACTTCACCGTGATCACCGCCGAACTGCTCGGCCACGGCGGCTCGGATGCCCCGGATGATCCCGCGGCCTACGCGCCCGAGCCGGCTATCCGCCGCCTGCTCGGGCTCATCGACCAGCTCGGCTACGAGCGGGTGCTCATCTGTGGGCACTCCCTCGGCGGGGCACTTGCGCTCCGGCTCGCGCTCGATGCGCCCCAGTGGGTCGCGGGCGTCGTCGTCATCAACTCCAGCTCCGCCGCCGGCGACCCTGCGTGGCGCGAATCGGCGCGCGCGGGGATGGCCGAAATGGCCGCCCGCGTACGCGCCGAAGGCACCGATTTCCTCAAGCGCACGCGCCTCTACCCGGCCCACTCGCGCCGCCTCGATCCCACCTCGAAAGAGCTGCTGGTCCGCGATTTCGATCGCCTCCGGCCCGAGGGATTCGCCGGCACCGCCGAATCCCTCGTCGCCCCCGTGAACGCTTACGAGCGCCACTCCGAACTGCAGGCGCCGATGCTGCTCGTTGTGGGCGATCGCGATGCCGATTTCGCGCCCCGGGCCGACGGGTTCGTTGAGCGATTCCCCCGGGGACTGGTGCGCGCTGTCCACCTCCCCGATGCCGGCCACGCCGCGAACACTGAGCAGCCGCGCGAATTCGAGGCGGCAGTCCTCACCTTCGCCCAATCGATTGGCTACCTCGAGCCCGCCCGAGGCGACGGCCGCGTCGCCTCGCGGATGATGACCGCCCTCGGCGGAGTACTGGTGGTGGCCGGCCTGGGATTGCTCAGCGCTGCCATCTTCGTGAACAACGGCAATGGCGAATCCGGCGGCCCTGTCCTGGCCGCTCCCGCGCCCTCCGAGGCCACACCCTCGGCCACGCCCCAGGAACAGACCGCCGGCACGCGCTCGGCTGGCCCCATCAACATGGGAGGTATTGCCACGGCGAACGCCGCCGCATCCCCCACCACAGCCGCGCCATCGCCGACACCCATCCCGCCGACACCGGCGCAACCAACGGCAACGGCCACCAAGCCAGCGGCCACGAAACCGCCCGCAGCCACCGCTACCGCAACGGCCACGCCCACCGAGACACCCACGCTGGGCCCGACGGCCACACCGGCCGGCGCCTACGCGGCCATCAGCGGCCCGGCAACCGCGGCGGCTGGCGAAACCGTGATCTTTGCCGATGCATCATCGCCAGCCGCCCAGATTCAGACCTGGACGTGGGTGACACCGGCGGGGACCACGCGGCACGTTCCCGCGGTATCGGCCAGGTTCACTACGCCGGGCTGCTACACCGTCTCCCTGACCACCCTCTTCAAGGATGGCCAGTCGCGCTCCGCCTCCCTGACCGTCGCGGTCGGCGGGGCAACCTGCAACTGACCGGTTAGCGGCTCGCCTCCCACGGGTCCCAATCCGGGCCGCCGCCGGTGAGCTTCGAGGGATCGCCGAACACGGCGCCCGCGGCTACTTCGGCCATCAGATCCCGCCCGGCAACCATGCTCGCCGTGCCCACGCCGCCGCGGATCACGCCAGAAATGCCGTGCCCGAACATCGTGCTCGCCCCGGCAAGGTAGAGCCCCTCGATCTCCGTCTTCGGCGATGGCCGGTTCGGCCCGAACTGATCGATCGCCAGCTCGATGCCGTAGGACGTGCCGCCGGTCGAGAACGCGTACCGTTCGTGGGTGATGGGCGTGGCCGCCTCCTGCCACACAATGTGCTCGCGCAACCCGGGGATGATGCGCTCGGCCCCCTCCACCAGGCGATCCGCCACTTCGTCCTTGAAGCTGCGATAGCCTTCCTTGCGGTGGTAGCGCTCGCCCGCCACGGGCCCTTCCTCCACGCCCCAGAAGCGGTGGTCGGCCGGCACGATCGTCATGATCTCCAGGCTCGAATACCCTTTCGGCGCGATCGTCTCGGTCTCCGGGTCCTTCACCGAGCCGACCGAAATGAAGCAGAAGAAGTCCTCCGGCATCCGGCCCTCGGTCGCGTCCTGGTACATCCCCTCGATGTCGAACGAATCGAAGTACCAGTAGTTGGTGCGCGGCATCGTCTCGCGCAGGTCGATATCAAGCCCGAGGTAGACAACGAAGAAGGGCAGCGCCATGCGGAAATCGCGCACGCGCTCGAGCATCGCGGGCGAGAGGTGCTCCTCGCCGACCATGTCGAGCATCGTCCGCTTCAGGTCTCCGTTGGAAATCACCACGGGGGCGCGCAGCTCCTCGCCGGTATCGAGCCGGACGCCCGCCGCGCGGCCCTCTTCGACCAGGATGCGCTCGACACGGGTGCGCGTTCGCACCTCGCCGCCGTTGGAGCGGACCACATCCACGAGGTGGGCCGGGAGCACCTGGCCGCCGCCGCGCGGGTAGTAGGCGCCCTTCAGGTAGCCGTTCAGCAGCCCGGCATGGAGCATCACGGGCGTACGCGACGGGGGCGTCGCATAGTCCCCGCACTCCCCGGCGATGACTGCCCGCGCTTTCGCGCCCAGCCCGCAATCGTCGAACAGCTCGCCCAGGCTGCGCATCCCCCACTTCAGGAAGTCCGGCGCCTCTTCCATCAGCCGCGGATAGTCCGCCGGGGTGACCGGCATCCGCACCTTCCCCTGCTGCGCGATGATGTTCTGGAGGACATCGATGCAGCGGTGGATGCCCGATTCGTCATCCGGGAAGGTAGCCACCAGCCGCTCGCGGTACCGGTCCCAGCCTTTGGGAACTTTGAAGGTGACACCCGGGAAGATGAGCGTATCGAACCCGTCCGGGTCCATCTCCACCCACTCCACTTTGTCGCCCAGGCCGAGTCCCCCGAACACCGTTGGCAGGCTGCCGCCGGGGCCACAATCACCCACGTAGTGAACGCCAACGTCGAACTCGAACTTCTTCATGCGCCGGAACACGTGCGCATTGCCCCCGGCGACGTAGTGCTGTTCGAGCACGGCGACGCGGTTACCAAGCGCCGCGAGGTAGGCGGCGGCAGTCAGCCCCCCCAGCCCCGATCCAATGACGACGACGTCCCAATCCGAACTCGGCATCCAGGCCCTCCTCTGGTGAGGCCTGAAGAGTATGCCGCGCGCGATCCCGGCTCTATGACGTAGCGCACGGTCCCGCGCCGGGAGCGGTTAATTCATGCTCAGCGTCGCGGGCGCTGTCACGTACACCCAGTACACCTTGAACTGGAAGAGCCCGCCGAAATCGTTCTGGTACCGCGGCTGCCCCGGCAGATGCGAAAGCCACACGCTCGTGGGGTTATCGAACTGCAACACCTGGGTGTAGCTCACTCCGGCCAGGGCATCCGCAACCGCCTTGCTCGTCCCGGTATAGGTGAAGTTGTTCCAGCCCGGCTGCAACTGGACCGTCCGCCCGGGCGGCGGGCCGGGGTTCGCCGTCGCCATGTTCGCTGCGGGCGCATCCACCCAGTAAGCGTCGTACTGCTGGATAACCGGGTAGTCGCTGACATAGGCAGGCGCCAACCGGGCGAAGCGGTAGTAGGCGCCCGGCGTATCGAGGAAGAGCTTGAGCGGATCCCACCGGTAGATGACGTTCCAGGGTGTTGGCAACCCCGGCGCCGCCCCGGGGAGCGGTCCGGCCGGATCGAGATGGGCAACGTTCGACCATTGCCCGTTCAGTTGCTGCACGATAATGGCCCCAGGCGCCGCCGAGACCGAGCTGACATCCTTGCCTGCAATCCCCAGGTCTTCGTTCGATCCCCCCCAGGTGAGGACCGGTGTAGCGGGCGAACCGCCCACGTAGAGCTCAACGTTCCGGCCCGGCAGACCGCAGCCGGGCGTGGCAGCCGCGCTTGCCACCTTGATCGCGTAGTAGCTCAGGCGGCCAAAAGCCTGGGCCGTCGTCTCGCCGCACTTTGTGCCGTCGATGAAGGCCTCGATCGGGGTGCCGCCCGGCACATCCTTCCAGTCCCTGAGTGGTGCGCCACTCAGCGCCATGGGGATGCGCGCGACCGCCGCTGCCATATTGATGATGCCCGAGCCCGCCCAGTTCTGGCCGTGGGAAGCAGGCTCGGCCGGTGTGGCCGCATCGCGCGCCGCCTTGATGTAATCGGCCGCGGTCAGCTTCGAATTGCGCGAGATCATCAGGGCGAACATACCGCTCACCAGGGGCGTGGAATAGCTCGTGCCTCCATCGTAGCCGTCCCGCGGGTCGCCAATTTCCGCATAGGGATTGGCCAGGCCGATATCGGTCCGGGTGGTGCTCACAAGCCGGTTGCCGGGCGCCGCGAAGTCGATCGCCGGGCCGTAGTTCGAATACGGCGCCCAGCGATTGCCGTTCAGGTTGTTCGATGCCCCCACCGCGATGAGGTTCGCGAATTCCGTATAGGCCGCGGGATAGGCCGTGCCCGCCTGCGATGAGCCAATCGGGTGGTTGCCCGCCGCCGCAACCACGATCACGCCCATATCCTGCGCCAGCTGCAGCGCGGCTCGCAGGCGCGGGCTATCGGCTTCCTGGTCCCCCGGGCGCGAGGCCACGCTCACATTGACGATCCGCGCGCCGTTCCGGACGGCGTACTCGATGCCATCGGCCACATCGGGCATGCGTCCCTCGCCCTGGCAATCGAGCACCTTCACCGTCATCAGCCGGACGTTCCAGGCGACGCCGGCGATACCCTGGCCGTTGTTCCCCGCCGCCCCGATGATGCCCGCCACCAGCGTTCCGTGGCTGCCGATATTGGAGGCGGAGGTGCCCATGTCATCGAGGATCTGCCCGTTCGGCAGTGAGCTCGTGTACCCGCACATCGCCGCGTTCGCCGTGGTTAGCGAAACAAACCGGCAACCGTAGCGGTCGTTGGTGCATTTGTTGCCATCGCGATCGATGCCGTCGCTCTTGTTATCAGCCGCGTTCTCCCAGAGCCGCCCGGCGAACTCGGGATGGGTCACATCGAGCCCGCTATCGACCAGCGCAACGATCACCTGGTTCGATCCGGTGTGCGACTCCCAGGCGCCCGGCGCGCCGATCATCTCCAGGTATTGCGCCTGGTTGGGGCCGTAGTACGGATCGCTGGGGAGCGCTGCCGCATAGACCGGGGCATCGGCAACCGCCGAAAGCACATCAGGCCGGCCGCGCAGTTCGGCGGCGAACTCATCGGCGGTCTGGCCCTCGGGCACGGCGAGGCGGCGGAAGCCCTGTTCCGCCAGCGTGGGCGGCAGCCCATCATCACGGAGTGCCTGGGCCGAAACCCCGGTGTTGAATTGGACGTCTACGTAGGCGGCAGGGGGCGAAAGAGGTGCTGCTGGCACGCTCCCCGGCTTCGCTGCCGCTCCCCCAACCACTGCCAGGACAAGGGCGAGGATCCCCAGCCAACGCGCGCTCACATGACCTCCCCGCGGTGTCTATCCGCTCAGTCCGAACTCGTTTCAATGATAGCGGCCGTCGGGACAGGAGTCGGCACCGTCGCCTGCCGTTCGCCGAGGAGTTTATCGTCCACCAGGATCGCAAGCTCGCGCGCCTGGTCGATGCTCATGAATGGGTCGCCGCCATAGGTCTGAACGCTCACGACCGCGTTCCCGCGCCGGAAGATGAACCGGTGGAACACCCCGGCGATATCCGAGACCCCGACGGTG
>Ga0209476_10001340_pt1 | contig 16534 bp, 11 predicted proteins | sample KloWWTrecipitate_FD_187179 | JGI IMG/M metagenome (GOLD analysis project Ga0209476, IMG submission 187179) | Active sludge microbial communities from Klosterneuburg, Austria, studying microevolution and ecology of nitrifiers - Klosterneuburg... | ecosystem: Engineered > WWTP > Aerobic digester... | reverse complement strand
TGGTGCGACCGTCGTCGAGCGGCCGCCAGAACTGGTAGCCCACGAGATCCTGGAACTCTTCGGGCAACTTCTCGCGGGCGAGATTCTCGATCGAGACGATGAACACCGCCCCGCTACGCGCGCGCGTCCGCAAAGCCTGAAGAAAGGTGGAGCGCTCGCGGTGACACCACTCCGAACGCAGGTAGGCGGGCGACACCAGGACCACGATACCTGCGGCTTCCGACGCCGCCTGAACGATCTCGGACGAGACTGGCATGTTGCCGGCAAGGTCGTGATGGTCCCACCAAATGTCGAGCGCGCTGCCAAGCTTGCGCTCGACCTCGGCCATCAGGTCGGTGACGAACTGCGAGACGAAGCCGGCACTCCGTCCGCTACTTGGCGTGTCGTCGGCGTGGGCATAGCTGATGAAGAGATCGTGCGCGAAACCGCTTGCAATGCTCATGATGCCCTCCCGGCGCACCCCGAAGCCCGCTGCGGCTTGCAGCGTCAAAAAGTGAAGACGACGATCGATGCATTTTCAATATAGGACGCGCTGCGGGAAGCGCCAGAATGATCGCGAATGCGATGCGTTCTCAGGCCGATGCCTTATGCCCTGTTGTGATGCCGCACTCGAAACGATGCACCCGATTGGTGTCCATCGTGTCACCGCTGCCCCGCCACTTTCGAATCAGACCCAATAAACCTTCGATAAAACAGCATGTTGAATAAAAGATCAAATCTGGCACACGTCTTGCTTTAATTTAGTGCGGCTCGGGACAATGAAGCTTGGGTGCAGCGCCTGACACAAGGCATGCGGACCACAGCGGGTGTCGCTTATCCCAAAGAGAGCTTCCGGGGAATGAAGTCGCAAGGAGATCCGGCATGAAGAAAATGAAACTCGTGATGGTCGGCAACGGCATGGCCGGCGTGCGCACGCTTGAGGAACTGCTCAAGCACGCGCCCGACCTCTATGACATCACCGTGTTCGGTGCCGAGCCACACGGCAACTACAACCGCATCCTGCTGTCGCCGGTGCTGGCCGGCGAGCTGACGCTGCCGGAGATCATGCTCAACGATCTCGACTGGTACCGCGACAACGGCATCACGCTGCACGCCGGCAAGAAGGTCACAACGATCGACCGCGTGCATCGCCGCATCATCGCCGACGACGGCACGGAGGCCGAATACCACCGTCTGCTGCTCGCGACCGGTTCGACGCCGTTCATTCCGCCGATTCCCGGCAAGGACCTGGCGGGCGTGCTCGCGTACCGCGACATCGCCGACACCGAGGCGATGATCGACGCGGCAACGCATTACAAGCACGCGGTCGTCATCGGCGCGGGGCTCCTCGGCCTCGAAGCCGCGAACGGCCTGATGCTGCGTGGCATGGACGTGACTGTGGTGCATCTGGAGGGCTGGATCATGGAGCGCCAACTCGACCGCGCCGCTGCCGACATGCTGCAGGCCTCGCTCGAAGCGAAGGGCATGAAGTTCCTGCTGTCGAAGCAGACCGAGGCGCTCGTCGAAGGCGATGACGGGCGTGTCGCTGCGGTGCGCTTCAAGGATGGCGGCGCCATCCCGGCCGACCTTGTCGTTGTCGCCGCCGGCATCCGCCCGAACTACGCACTTGCAGAAAGCGCCGGGATCCATTGCGGCAGCGGGCGGGTGCGCGGCATCCAGGTGTCAGACACTATGCAGACCCTCACGGATCCGCGCATCTATGCGGTCGGCGAATGCGTCGCGCATCGCGGCATCGCCTACGGGCTCGTCGCGCCGCTGTTCGAGCAGGGCAAGGTATGTGCGAACCACCTGGCGAACTTCGGCATCGGCCGCTACGAAGGTTCGGTGACCTCGACAAAGCTCAAGGTGACCGGCATCGACGTGTTCTCGGCCGGCGACTTTTCCGGCGGCGGCGACTCGGAGGAGATCGTGCTGCACGACAGGCAGGGCGGCGTCTACAAGCGCATAGTCATCCGCAACAACCGGATCGTCGGCTCAGTGCTGTATGGCGACACCGCCGACGGCTCGTGGTACTTCCAGTTGATGAAGGACGGCCAGGACATCGGCGCGATCCGCGACCACCTGATGTTCGGCCAGAACCACCTCGGCGACGCCGGCCATAAGGGCGAACACAATGCCGTCGCGATGCCCGACACCGCCGAGGTGTGCGGCTGCAACGGCGTGTGCAAGGGCGCCATCGTCAAGGCAATCCAGGAGAAGGGGCTGTTTACGCTGGACGACGTCAAGAAGCATACGAAGGCGGCGTCTTCCTGCGGTTCCTGCACCGGTCTGGTCGAGCAGATCCTCGCCTCGACGATCGGCGGCGCCTATCAGGCGGTCAGCGTGCACGACAAGGCGGTGTGCGCTTGCACGGAGCTGTCGCACGGCGACGTCAGGAAGTCCATCCGCGACCACAAGCTGCTGACGATCCCCGCCGCGATGGACATGATGGCGTGGAAGACGCCGAACGGCTGTGCGACCTGCCGCCCGGCGCTGAACTACTACCTGATCTCGACCTGGCCGCACGAGGCACAGGACGATCCGCAGAGCCGCTTCGTCAACGAGCGCGCGCACGCGAACATCCAGAAGGACGGCACCTACTCGGTCGTGCCGCAGATGCTCGGCGGGCTGACCACGCCGGCCGAGCTGCGCCGCATCGCCGACGTCGCCGAGAAGTACAAGGTGCCGACGGTGAAGGTCACCGGCGGCCAGCGCATCGACCTCCTCGGCATCAAGAAGGACGACCTACCGAAAGTGTGGAAGGACCTCGGCATGCCGAGCGGCCACGCCTACGGCAAGAGCATCCGCACCGTGAAGACCTGCGTCGGCTCCGAACACTGCCGCTTCGGCACCCAGCGCTCGATGGCGATGGGTGTCGATCTCGAGCGCATGCTGTTCGGCATGTGGAGCCCGCACAAGGTCAAGCTCGCGGTGTCGGGCTGCCCGCGCAACTGCGCCGAATCGGGCATCAAGGACGTCGGCGTGATCGGCGTCGATTCCGGCTGGGAGCTGTACGTCGCGGGCAACGGCGGCATCAAGACCGAAGTCGCGCAGTTCCTGTGCAAGGTCGCGACGCGCGAGGAGGTGCTTGAGTATTCGGCCGCGTTCCTACAGCTCTACCGCGAGGAAGGCTACTACCTCGAACGCACGGTGCATTACGTGCATCGCGTCGGCCTCAAGCACGTCAAGCAGCGCGTCATCGAGGACGCCGGGAGCCGCCGCGCGCTGTACGAGCGGATGCTGTACGCGGTGCAGGACTACAAGGACCCCTGGGCCGAGCGCTACGCGGCCGATGCAGCGCCGGCGCTGCGCGCGCAATTCGAAACCCTGGAAGCATGAGGCAGACGATGAATGCCATGACCCTTCTCAAGATCGATAGCACTCCGGATGCCGATAGCGGCTGGAAAACGATCTGCGCGCTCGACGACATCCCGGTGCTCGGTGCGCGCGTCGTCACCTCGAAGAGCGGCGACATCGCGATCTTCCGCACCGCCGACGACCAGGTCTTCGCAATGCACGACAAATGCCCGCACAAGAACGGCCCGCTGTCGCAAGGCATCGTGCATGGGCGCCAGGTCACCTGCCCGCTGCACGGCTGGAAGATACAGCTCGACAGCGGCGAGGCTGTTGCGCCCGACGTCGGCTGCACGAAGCCATTCGAGGTGAAGCTCGTCGACGGCCGGGTGCTGCTGAAAGCCTGAGCACTGGGGCCGCAAGTCGTGTGACACGCGCTTCGCCCCGTATGACATCGTCACCCGCATCCCAACCCCGTCAGCGACCCGACGACTCATTCGAGGTTCGAGAAATGAACAAAGACTTCTTCAAAGCCGGCCATCCGCCCACGCTGCTTGCGGCCTTCCTGTACTTCGACCTCGCCTTCATGGTGTGGGTGATCCTGGGGCCGCTGGGCGTTCAGATCGCCGCCGACCTCGGTCTCGACCACGCGCAGAAAGGTCTGATGGTCGCGATTCCGGTGCTCGCCGGTGCGATTCTGCGGATCTTCATGGGCGTGCTCGTCGACCATCTGAAGCCGAAGGCCGCCGGCGCGATCGGCCAGGTCATCGTCATTGCGGCGCTCGCCTTCGCGTGGCAGTTCGGCATCCACAGCTTTGAGCAGACGCTCGTGCTCGGCGTCTTCCTCGGCGTCGCCGGCGCCTCGTTTGCGGTCGCGCTGCCGCTCGCGTCGCGCTGGTATCCGCCGCAGCATCAGGGCACCGCGCTCGGCATCGCCGGTGCCGGCAACTCCGGCACCGCGCTCGCGGCGCTGATCGCGCCCGGCCTCGCCACGGCCTACGGCTGGACGAACGTGTTCGGCTTTGCGCTGATCCCGCTCGTGCTGGTGTTCGTGTTCTATCTCATCGTCGCGAAGGACGCTCCGGAGTGCCCGCCGGCGAAGCCCCTCACCGAGTACTTCAAGGTGCTGAAGGACAAGGACGCGTGGTGGTTCATGTTCTTCTACGCGGTCACCTTCGGCGGCTTCGTCGGTCTGGCGTCGTCACTGACGATCTACTTCAATACCCAGTATGGGCTCGATGCGAAGATGGCTGGCTACTTCACCGCCGCGTGCGTGTTCGCCGGCTCGATGGTGCGTCCGATCGGCGGCGCGGTCGCCGACCGCATCGGCGGCATCCGCAGTCTCACGGTGATGTACGTGTTTGCCGCGCTGTTCCTCGCGATCGTCAGCCTTGACCTGCCCGCGGCGTGGATGGCGCTGGCCGTGTTCGTGCTCGCGATGCTCGCGCTCGGCATGGGCAACGGCGCGGTGTTCCAGCTCGTGCCGCAGCGCTTTCGCAAGGAGATCGGCGTGATGACGGGACTGGTCGGCATGGCCGGCGGCGTCGGCGGCTTCTACCTCGCGTCCTCGCTCGGCTATGCAAAGCAGGCGACCGGCAGCTACCAGCCGGGCTTTCTGATCTTCGCCGGCCTCGCGCTCGCAGCGCTCGTCGGGCTGACGTCGGTGAAGACGCGCTGGCGCACGACGTGGGGCGCGGCACACCTGACGTCAGCGAAGATCTGACGAAATTCGCGGGAGACGCGGCATGGCGAAGATCATCGAAGCAAGTTCGCGATTCAAGGCGGCACGCGGCACGCGACCGAACTCGCTCGCCGCTACGCCGGTCGGGCGGCCGCTCTCGGCCGCGGGCAACGCGCTCGAAGTCACGCTCGGCCACGCCTCTCAGCAGGGGCTGCGGCCCGAGAACGAGGATTTCGTCGGCGCGGTGACGCCCGAGGGCGCGCCGCTTGCGGCCAAAGGGCTGCTGCTCGCGATCGCCGATGGCGTCGGCGGCCACGCCCGTGGCCGCGAGGCCGCCGAATATTCGGTGCGGGGACTGCTCGCCGACTATTTCTCGACGCCCGACACCTGGAGCGTCGAGAAGTCGCTCGACATCGTGATCGGCGCGCTGAACCGCTGGCTGCTTGCGCAGTCGGCGAAGTCGCGCGAGTACGCTGGCATGGCGACGACCCTGACCGCGCTCGTGCTACGCGGGCGCCGCTACCACGTCGCGCACATCGGCGATTCGCGTGCGTATCTGCTGCGCGAGGGCGAGCTGTGCCGTCTGACCGAGGACCATACCTGGGAACACCCCGAACTCAGCAACGTGCTGCACCGCGCAGTCGGACTCGATGCGCAGCTCGCCGTCGACTATGACGATGGCGAGATGGCCGCCGGCGATCGCTTCGTGCTCCTCACCGACGGCGTGTGGGGCGCGCTCGGCGACGGCGGTATCGTCGATATCCTGCAGCGTCACGCGGGCGCCGAAGACGCCGCCGACGTACTCACACTCGAAGCGCTTGCGCGCGGCGCGACCGACAACTGCACCGCGCTCGTCGCGAACGTCGAGGCGGTGCCGCTGGATAACCTGCGCGACCGGCTCGCAACCGCGCGCCGCCTGCCGCTGCCACCGCGGTTGAAGACCGGCGACCTGATCGATGGCCTGCGCGTCGAGGAGCTGCTGCACGAATCGCGCGTCACGCTGCTGTACCGCGTCACGCACCTCGCCAGCGGTGACGCGCTGGTGCTCAAGACCCTGCGCCCGGGCGCGGACGACGACGAGGCGGCCGGCGCCTTGCTGCGCGAGGAATGGCTGGCGCGGCGCGCGCCGTCGCAGAGCTTCCCCGCCGTCGCGGATACCGATGCGCGCAGCTGCCTGTATTACCTGATGAGCTGGCACGAAGGCGAGACGCTGAAGGCGAAGCTCGCGCGTGGCCACCGCTTCGCTCCGCACGAGCTCGTCGCGATCGGCGTGCCGCTGCTGCGCGCGGTCGGCAGCCTGCACCGGCTTGACATCGTGCACCGTGACGTCAAGCCCGACAACGTGCATGTCGACCGCCACGGCCGGCTACGGCTGCTCGACCTCGGCGTCGCCGCGTCCGACGCCGACGACCTGCGCGAGATCAACAACCCGGGCACGCCGTCCTACATGGCGCCGGAACTCTTCAATGGCGGAAAGGCGAACGAGTCGTCCGACCTCTATGCGTGCGGCGTGACGCTGTACGAACTCCTGACGCGCAAATACCCGTACGGCGAGGTTGAGCCGTTCCAGCGGCCGCGTTTCGGCGAAGCGGTGCCACCAACGCGCTATCGCCCCGACACGCCGGCGTGGCTCGAGGCGGTGCTGATGAAGGCCTGCGCGCGCGAAGCCAAGGACCGTTTCGAGACCGCCGAGGAGTTCGTGCTCGCGCTCGAACGCGGCGCGCACCGCCCGCTCGCGACGCATCGCCGCCTGCCACTCGTCGCGCGCAACCCAGCGCTGGCGCTGAAGATCTTCGCCGGTGCGTCGCTGCTGCTGAACCTGATCCTGTTGTTTCTGCTCAGTCGGCGTTAGACCAATGATGAGCCTCTCCCGCGGAGCCCCTGATGAAAACGAAAGCCACTTGTCCCTACTGCGGCGTCGGCTGCGGCGTCCTGATCGAACATGACGGTCGCCGAATCAGCGGGGTCGCCGGCGACCCCGAACATCCGGCGAACTTCGGCCGCCTGTGCACGAAGGGGGCGATGCTGCACCTCTCCGCGCGGCCCGAAACCCGGCTGCTGTACCCGGAGCTGCGCGACGCGCGCGGCAAGCCGCGCGAGCGCGCGAGCTGGGACGCCGCACTCGCAACCGCAGCCGAACGTTTTGCCACCGCGATCAATGAACACGGGCCGGATTCGGTCGCGTTCTACATCTCCGGCCAGCTGCTGACCGAGGACTATTACGTCTTCAACAAGCTCGTCAAAGGCCTGATCGGCAGCAACAACATCGATTCGAACTCGCGCCTGTGCATGTCGAGCGCGGTCGCAGCGTACAAGCAGACGCTCGGCGCCGACGCGCCGCCCTGTTCGTACGCGGACTTCGCACACACCGACTGCCTGTTGATCGCGGGCGCGAATCCGTCGTACGCGCACCCGATTGCGTTCCGCCGCATCGAGGACGCGAAAGCCACACGGCCCGGCATGAAGATCATCGTCGTCGACCCGCGCCGCACCGACTCCGCCGCGAGCGCCGACCTGCACTTGGCCATCCTGCCGGGCACCGACATCTGGCTGTACAACGCGATGCTCAACGTGCTGCTGTGGGAAGGCTACGTCGACCAGGCTTTCGTGCGCGAGCACACCGCAGGCTTCGCCGCGCTACGCGACCATGTGCGTGACGTCACGCCGGCGATCGCTGCCGATATCTGCGGCCTCGGCAAGCGCGGCACCGAGGACATTGTCACGGCCGCGCGCTGGTGGGGCGAGGCGAAGACTTCGATGTCGCTGTGGTGCCAGGGCTTGAACCAGTCGACGCACGGCACACACAACGGCACCGCGCTGATCGCGCTGTCGCTCGCGACTGGCAAGATCGGCAAGCCCGGATGCGGCCCGTTCTCGCTGACGGGCCAGCCCAACGCGATGGGCGGGCGCGAAGTCGGCGGCATGGCGAACCTGATGTCCGGCCACCGAGACCTCGCGCACCCCGACGAGCGCGCCGAAGTCGCGCGGCTATGGGGCGTCGACAGCGTGCCTTCGGCGCCGGGCCTGAGCGCGATCGAACTCTTCGACGCGGCGCACGACGGCAAGATCAAGGCGCTGTGGATCGCCTGCACGAACCCCGCACAATCGCTGCCCGAGCAGGAGCGACTACGCGAAGCACTCACGCGCTGCGACTTCGTCGTGCTGCAGGAAGCCTACCGCAACACCGAAACTGCGCCGTTCGCGGATCTGCTGCTGCCCGCGGCGACGTGGGGCGAAAAGGAGGGCACGGTGACAAACTCCGAGCGGCGCATCACGCACGTTCATCGCGCCTTGACGCCGCCGGGCGAAGCGCGGCCGGACTGGCGCATCGTCTGCGATTTCGCACGCGAACTCGGGCCGCGCATCGGCAAGGAGGCGGCGCGGCTCTTCCCGTACGCAGCGGCGTCGGAGATCTTCGCCGAGCATGCGGCCTCGACTGCCGGGCGCGACCTCGACATCACGGGACTCTCGTACGCACTGCTCGATGCGGCCGGTCCGCAGCAATGGCCGTTTCCAAGAGGCGCGAATGTTGCCGATACAGCGAGCCGCGACCGCCTCTACGCCGACGGCCGCTTCCCGACCGCCGACGGCCGGGCGCATTTCGTCGTGCCCACCCGGGCGCTGACCGCCGAGCGCGCCGATGCGCGCTATCCGCTGCATCTCACGACCGGCCGCCTGCGCGACCAGTGGCACGGCATGAGCCGCACTGGCAAAGTTGCGCGGCTGTACAACCACGTAGACGAGGCTCGCATCGAGATGCACGCCGACGACCTCGCACTGCGCGGGCTTAAAAGCGGCGAACTGGTGCACGTCAGGAGCCGCCGCGGCAACGTCGTCCTGCGCGCCGAAGCGTCAATCGAGATCCGCTCCGGCCAGGCTTTCATAGCGATGCACTGGGGCGGCAACAGCCTGAACTCGGCCGGGGCGAACGCGCTGACGCTGCGCGACTTTGACCCGTACTCGAAGCAGCCCGAGCTCAAGCATGCCGCGGTGCAGGTCGAGAAGGCGGTGCTGCCGTTCCAGGCGCTGATCATGCGCGGCGAACCCGGTGCGGCTGGCGACGAGGAGGAGAACGGGACCGATGACGCTGCGCCGATCAATGTCCCTGCCAAGGTCACCGTGGGCAGCGTCACGGCCAACGCGGCCGGCCTCGCGCTGGAACGGGCGGCAGCCCTTGCGCCCTGGCTCGAGCGCTTCGGCTACGCATCGCTCGCGCTCGCCGGGCGCGACCATCCCGCGGTCGTGCTGCGTATCGCGCACCACCAGCCGATCCCACCCGAGTGGCTCGCCGAACTCGATGCCTTGCTGGGGCTCGACGACGAGCACTGCCTCGCGTACACCGACACCCGGCGCGGCATCACGAAGCGTGCGCGCATCGAAAACGGGCTTCTCGTCGGCCTGCGGCTCACCGGCGAGACCGCGGCTGCCGGCTGGCTGCGCGACGTGCTCGTCGAGCGCCAGCCGACCGCGGATCTGCGCCGCTGGATCCTCGCACCGCTCGCAAACCCGCCGGAGGCGGCGAAGAGCCGCGGGCGCATCATCTGTACCTGCCTGAACGTGTCCGAGAGCGAACTCGCTGCAACGATCGCCGACGGCGCAAGTTTCGACGATCTGCAGGCGAAGCTCGGCTGCGGGACCAACTGCGGATCATGCGTGCCGCAGATCAGACGGCTCGTCGCGGCAGGGCAGCGCGCAGCCTGAAGCGCGGCGCCCGCGCAAGGCGCGAACGGCGCGGCGTCGAGCAGCAACGCAAACGTTGCCGATTTCGGCATCGGGAGTGCAGCGGCGAATGCTTGAAGGCGCCCATGGTCAGTGCTCCGACCCCTTTGTGGCGGATCACGTTGGGCAATGACCGCTTCGGCATGGCCCGCTTGAATCTGCATTTCCACGTAGAATCCGGCCTTATCCCGCCTCACCCAGAGCCAGTCCACCTTGTTCGGATTGTCCTGGTCGGCCTTGCCGACCGTCGGCAATTGGCAAGAAATGCTTTTGAGCACTGGACTGGTGGCCACCATGTCGACACTGTGCGTGCTCGCCTCGCCGCCGTCGAAGGCAATCGTGAAAACCGACGTAAGAAATCGGCTTCCCGCTCGACTAATGAATAGGCCGGGAATCTTTCATCCCTGGTAGTAAGAACACGGGGAGCTCTTCATGCAGTTTCGCAAGCTGGCATTGGTCTTGACGGTCGGACTGGCGGTCACCGCTTTCTTCGCCTTCGATCTCGGGCAATACCTCAATCTCCAGACGCTCAAGGATCAACACGCCGCCATCCAGGCTTTTCAGGCTAACAATCCGCTGAGCAGTGTCGCGACCTACTTTTTCGTCTATGTCATTGTCACCGCCCTCTCCTTTCCCGGTGCGGCATTGCTCACGCTCGCCGGCGGTGCGGTGTTTGGCCTGCTGTGGGGCACGGTGATTGTCTCCTTCGCCTCAAGCATCCGATCGGCGCCACCCTCGCCTTTCTGATGTCCCGCTTTCTGCTGCGCGACTGGGTGAGTCAGCGCTTTGGTCAACGCCTGGCAGCAATCGACGAGGGCGTGAAGCGCGAAGGCGCCTTCTATCTCTTCACCCTCCGACTGGTGCCAGCCTTTCCTTTCTTCCTGGTCAACCTGCTGTTTGGTCTGACCGGCATGAAAACATCGACTTATTACTGGGTCAGCCAGGTCGGCATGCTGGCTGGCAAGGTGGTGTATGTGAATGCCGGCACGCAACTGGCCAAGCTGGACTCCCTGTCCGGCATTCTCTCGCCGACCCTGCTCGGCTCATTTGTTCCGCTCGGCATCTTCCCGCTGATTGCGCGTAAGCTTGTGGAGATCGTTCGCATGAACAAGGTATTTGCCAACTGGAACAAGCCGGCGCGCTTCGACCGCAACATCGTGGTCATCGGCGGCGGCAGCGCCGGCCTGGTCACTTCCTACATCGCTGCCGCGGTCAAGGCCAAGGTCACCCTGGTCGAAAAGCACAAACTGGGTGGCGATTGCCTGAACACCGGCTGTGTCCCCTCGAAGGCACTGATTCGCTCGGCCAAGTTCCTGTCGCATGTCACCCGCTCGCGGGAATTCGGCATCGCCTCAGCCAGCGCCCAGTACGCGTTCTCCGATGTCTTGGAGCGCGTGCAGGCGGTGATCAAGACCGTCGAGCCCCATGATTCGGCTGAGCGCTATACCGAACTGGGTGTTGATGTGGTGCACGGTAGCGCGAAAATCGTCTCGCCCTGGGAGGTCGACATCACCCATGAAGACGGCAGCACCCAGCGCCTGACGACGCGCAGTATCGTGATCGCGACCGGTGCCCGGCCCTTCGTACCGCCGATCCCCGGCATCGAAGAAGTCGGCTATCTGACTTCGGATAATGTGTGGAATTTGCGCGAGTTGCCCAAGCGACGGTGGTCCTCGGCGGAGGCCCGATTGGTGCGGAATTGACCCAGGCGTTTGCACGCCTCGGCGCCAGGGTGACGCAGGTTGAAATGGCTCCGCGCATCCTGATTCGAGAAGACCCGGAAGTGTCCGCACTGATCACCCAACGCTTCCGTGCGGAAGGGATCGATGTCCTCCTCAATCATCGCGCCAAGCAGTTCATCGTCGACAACGGCGAAAAGATCCTGATTGCTGAATTCGAAGGACGGGACGTCCGGATTGCCTTCGATGCCGTGCTCGTTGCCGTTGGCCGTGCCGCCAATCTCAAGGGCTTCGGTCTGGAAGAACTGGGCATTCCGACCGCTCGCACCGTGGACACCAACGAATTCCTGCAGACCAACTATCCGAACATCTACGCCGCGGGCGACGTTGTCGGTCCGTTCCAATTCACCCATACCGCCGCCCATCAGGCCTGGAATGCCGCCGTCAACGCGCTGTTTGATCCCTTCAAGAAGTTCAAGGCCGACTATTCGGTGATCCCGTGGGCCACCTTCGTTGAGCCCGAGGTCGCGCGTGTTGGCCTGAACGAACTGGAAGCGGAGGAAAAAGGCATCTCTTACGAAGTGACCACCTACGGCATCGACGACCTTGACCGGGCGATTGCCGACAGCGAGGCACATGGCTTCATCAAGGTCCTGACCGTGCCGGGCAAGGACAAGATCCTCGGCGTCACCCTCGTTGGCGAACACGCCGGTGACCTGATCGCCGAATACGTCCTCGCCATGAAGCACGGCATCGGGCTCAACAATATCCTCGGCACCATCCACATCTACCCCACGCTGGCCGAGGCCAACAAGTATGTCGCGGGCAACTGGAAGAAGGCGCACGCGCCGCAGAAACTACTGGCCTGGGTCGAACGCTTCCATGCCTGGCGGCGGGGGTCGGTCAGATCGTAGCCCCCCACGCTTTTAACGCTCATCAAGAAGCACAGTTCATGCAGTAGGGGCTAACTGTCGCCGGCCACCGGACATCACTCAGCGCCGGAAAAAGCTCGGCGCAGCGGCAGACAGGTGTTCCACCAGGCCATCGAACACCAGCCGGATGCGTGCCGCAACCGGGCCGCGCTGGGGTCGATACACCGACAGGCTCCAGGGCTCGGGCCGCAGTTCCGGCAAGACCTCGACAAGTCGCCCGGCACGCAGATGGGGGTTGGCCAGGAACGCCGCAAGCTGGCCAAAACCAATGCCCGCCAGCACCGCATCGGCCTCGGCGCGCGTGTCGTCCGTGGCAAAGATCGGCGTACGCGGCAGCCATTGTTGCCCCTGGGCCAGAAACCAGGACCAGGGGCGGCCGGTATTCGGATCGATCGCGACCGTGGTCGGCTGCTCGGTCAGCGCGTGCAGCGTTTGCGGCGCGCCCACGCGTGCAATCAGCGCGGGCGAACCGACGATGTAAAACGGCACCTGCGCAACCACACGGGCCACGAAGCGGCTATCGCGCATGAAGCCGACCCGGATGCCGATGTCGATCTGCTCATCGACGAGATGCGCAAACTGATCCGACAGGCGCAGGTCGATATGCAGCCCCGGGTGACGTTCGCAGAGTTCGCCGAGGACCGGGATCAGGTAGTCGCGTTCCAGTGCGCGCGGCGCCGTGATGCGCACCAGACCATGCAGGCTGCTGTCCTGTTCTTTCGCGCTCCGGTGAAAGAGTTCATCCACACCATGGAGACTGATTCGTGCCCGCGCCGCCAGTTGCTCACCAAATTCGGTGATTCGGGTGTGCCGCGTATTACGATGGAAGAGCAGTTCGCCAACGTGTCCCTCGAGCTCCTTCACCGCCCGCGTCACCGCCTGCGGCGAAACCCCGAGACGCGTCGCCGCTTCCTTGAAGTTGCGCGCCTCGGCCGCGGTGCAAAAGATTCTCAGCATTTCCAGGCGGTTCAGCATCGGATTTTTCCAACTTCGGGGGGACGCGCCATTATTCCATGCAATGGAATTCTGAAATCGAAAACTAGTCATTTATTGGATCAATCGGTCTTGGAATACTGCAACACGCCGCGCTCCAACAGCGCTCACCTTGTTTAAGGAAACCTGCTGCCATGTCCATCAAATCCCGCGCCGCCGTGGCCTTCGCCGCCAATGAGCCCCTGCAGATCGTCGAAGTGGATGTCGAGCCGCCCAGGAAGGGCGAAGTGCTGGTGCGCATCGTCGCCACCGGCGTGTGCCACACCGACGCCTTCACCCTCTCCGGTGACGACCCCGAAGGCATCTTCCCGTCCATCCTGGGTCATGAAGGTGGCGGCATCGTCGAGGCCATCGGCGAAGGCGTGACTTCGCTCGAGGTCGGCGACCACGTGATCCCGCTGTACACCGCCGAATGCCGCGAGTGCAAGTTTTGCAAGTCGGGCAAGACCAACCTGTGCCAGGCCGTGCGCGCAACCCAGGGCAAGGGCCTGATGCCGGACGGCACCACGCGCTTCTCCTACAAGGGCCAGCCGATCTATCACTACATGGGCACCTCGACCTTCTCCGAGTACACGGTATTGCCGGAAATCTCGCTGGCAAAGATCCCCAAGGAAGCGCCGCTGGACAAGGTCTGCCTGCTCGGCTGCGGCGTCACCACCGGCATCGGCGCGGTGCTCAACACCGCCAAGGTGGAAGAAGGCGCGACCGTGGCGATCTTCGGTCTGGGCGGCATCGGCCTGGCCGCGATCATCGGCGCAAAGATGGCCAAGGCTTCGCGCATTATCGTGGTCGACATCAACCCAGCCAAGTTCGAGATCGCCAAAGACCTGGGTGCGACCGACTTCGTCAACCCGAAGGACTACGACAAGCCGATCCAGGACGTCATCGTCGAGCTGACCGATGGCGGCGTCGATTACTCCTTCGAGTGCGTCGGCAACGTCAAGCTGATGCGCGCGGCGCTGGAGTGCTGCCACAAGGGCTGGGGCGAATCGACGATCATCGGCGTGGCCGGTGCAGGTCAGGAGATCAGCACCCGCCCCTTCCAGCTCGTCACCGGCCGCGTCTGGCGCGGCAGCGCCTTTGGCGGCGTGAAGGGGCGCACTGAGCTGCCGAGCTATGTGAACAAGGCTCAAAAAGGCGAAATCCCGCTCGACGTCTTCATCACCCACAACTTGCCGCTCGAGGACATCAACCAGGCTTTCGATCTGATGCACGAAGGCAAGAGCATTCGCACCGTCATCCACTTCTGAAGCACTGCCGCAGGGGTCGGTACCGGCCCTTGCGGCACTCAATGGAGCGCTCTCAATGAACGTTAAAACGAGCCTTGAAACCCTGAGCACCACGCGCTGCTTCGGCGGCGAATTGAAGCGCCTTCGTCATCGCGCCGACACCCTGGGCTGCGACATGAGCTTCTCCATCTACCTGCCGCCGCAGGTGGCGCAGGGCGAGAAGCGGCCGGTGCTGTACTGGCTGTCCGGCCTGACCTGCACTGACGAAAACTTCATGCAAAAGGCCGGGGCGCAGCGCCTGGCCGCCGAGCTGGGCCTGATCCTGGTCGCGCCCGATACCAGCCCGCGTGGTCCGGACGTACCCGACGACGCTGAGGGTGCGTGGGATTTTGGTCTTGGCGCCGGCTTCTACGTCAACGCAACGCAGGCACCGTGGTCGCAGCACTACCACATGTACGACTACGTGGTGAATGAACTGCCCGCGCTGATCGAGGCGAACTTCCCCGCCACCACCCAGCGTGGCATCAGCGGCCACTCGATGGGCGGCCACGGCGCGCTGATCTGCGCCTTGCGCAACCCGGGGCGCTACCAGTCGGTGTCGGCCTTCGCCCCGATCGTCAATCCAATGCACTGCCCCTGGGGCGAAAAGGCCTTCTCCGGCTATCTCGGGGCAGACCGCAGCCAGTGGCAACAGTGGGACGCCTGCGCGCTGATCGCTGGCGCCAGTGAGCGCCTGCCCCTTCTCGTCGACCAGGGCGACAAGGACGGCTTCCTCGCCGAGCAGCTCAAACCCGAGCTGCTACAGGCCGCCGCTGACGCAGCAGGCCATCCGTTAACGCTGAGGATGCAGCCCGGTTACGACCACAGCTACTACTTCATCGCCAGCTTCATCGACGATCACCTGCACCACCATGCGCAGGCACTGGGCGAGGCGGCGGGGTGAACGCCGCCATTTCGGCAAAATAACGTCTGCGACTACAGGACCGGTTCGTTCCCCTGCCCTTTAGGTTCGCTTAAGCAATACACCACTGTCGCCAGTGCGAGTGCGCCAGCCAGCAGGATGAACAGCAATCGGTACTGCTCACTCGGGATCATCTGCATGTCGTTTGCCAGCGCCATCATCCATCCGCTGACACTTTGAATCAGAAAGACACCGATAAAACTCAACGCGGTGAGAAACGCCATCCCGCGGCCATAGTAGGCCGGCGCCAGAAAGGTCCGGCAATGGGACATCAATAAGGGGTAGTTAAAACCGAAAAGTCCGATCGCAACAAAGGCCCACATCGCAAAATACGGACCCTGGGATGGATAGACCGTCAATAGCAACAAAGGGACCAGGGTCAGCACCGAACTGGCGATGACCAAGCGCTTGGTCTTTTTGAGCCACCGGTCGAGCACCCCCAGCATGAAGGTGCCGACGCCCAAGGCAATCGACATCGCCAGAATGATATTCCCGCGCTCGCCGGTACCAAGATGGAACACGTCGGCCAGGTAGGGACCACTCCAAAGCCCGCGAATCGCCATCAACACCGCATAGCTGGCCAGAAACATCGGGATGATCGGCCACAATCCACGTACGGTTGTCACGCGCGCCATCCCGTGCAACATCGCGGCCAGCGAATGAGGTGTGCCCTCAGGCCGGTCTGGTTTCAGCCCCCACAAGCAGCAACTCGCCGCCAGTGCGGCCAACACCATGACCAGCAATAGTGCAGACTGCCACCCCACCCACTCAGCCAGCAGTGCCAACGGCGTGGTTCCGAGCAGATCGCCAATACTGCCGACCGCGATGATCAGCGCGGTGAAATAGGCAAAACGCTCCGGCGGATAGTTGCGACCGACAAAGATCATCGAACCGGTAAATATCGGCGCACAACCAACGCCAATCAGCACCTGCCCGACAAATGCAAGCGAGGACGATTCGGCCAGCGAAAAAAGCGCCGTTCCCAGTACCGCCAGCCACATGAACAGACCGATGCTCAAGCGCGCACCCAGCCGGTCCAAGGCCAGACCACAGGGTATTTGAGCGAT
>Ga0209476_10001331_pt1 | contig 16609 bp, 16 predicted proteins | sample KloWWTrecipitate_FD_187179 | JGI IMG/M metagenome (GOLD analysis project Ga0209476, IMG submission 187179) | Active sludge microbial communities from Klosterneuburg, Austria, studying microevolution and ecology of nitrifiers - Klosterneuburg... | ecosystem: Engineered > WWTP > Aerobic digester... | reverse complement strand
AGCGCACCACCGGCGCATCGTCGGCACTGTTGGCATCGACTCCGGAACCGCCTTCCTCCTCGCCGACGTCACCGAGATCGAGGTTTTCCAAACCTTCCGAATCATCCATGTCGTCGATCGTGGTGCTGGTGGCGGCATGTGCTTGTTCAATGGCGCGCTCAAGCTGCTGCTCATCGACCAGGATCGGTTCGATTATGTGGTTGGACTGGAACTTGATGTCATCCAGGGCACGCAGGTTGGTCGGATCGGATACGCCGACAAACAGGCGATTGCCGCGCTTGAACAACGGCAGCGCCTTGTGCTTGTTGATCAGTTCTTCCTTGACCAGCTTGATCGGGATCTGGCTCAGATCCAGCGCGGTGACATCAAAAACCGGAATGCCAAACTCGAATGCGGATGCCAGGGCGACCTGGGCGCTTGATACCAAGCCATTTTCGGACAACCAGGCACCAATCGGAATCTTCTGCTTGTTGGCGTCCTCGACCGCCTTGCGCGCATCGGATTCGCCGAGCAAGCCTTCCGCGACCAGCCGCCGACTGATCCCGGATAGCCCGGCCAGCGCTGTCGGATTCATCTGAGTTGCCATAAGAAGTCCGCGTAAACCCCTGTTGATGCAGCGAATCTACCGCAAATACATTGCCGAAAGAACACCTGCCGGGCAGTATAGTGGCCCAATCCACACAATTTCCGGCCGCTTCGACCCAGGGTCGCGAATTCCGGGGTATCCATGCTCAGCATTGTCCTGCCGGCAAAGAATGAAGCCGCGGCTCTGACTCACGTTTTGCCGGCGCTGCGGAACTCCCATCCTGAAGCAGAAATCATCGTGGTCGATGATGGCTCGACCGACGAAACAGCCGAGATCTGCAGTCAGAATGGCGTAAAAACCCTGCGCCAGCCGTATTCAATGGGCAATGGAGCTGCCATCAAGCGGGGTGCCAGGACCGCCAGCGGCGAAACGATTGTTTTCATGGATGCCGATGGCCAGCATGACCCAAGCCTCATCGATCAACTGACAAGGCGACTCGACGAAGGATTCGACATGGTTGTCGGCGCGCGTGACTGGTCCGGCCAGGCTGGCGTCAGCCGTGGCCTGGCCAATGCCCTTTACAACTGGCTTGCAAGCCGCATGACCGGGTTCGAGGTCAAGGATCTGACTTCCGGGTTTCGCGCTGTTCGCGCCGACAGGTTCCGCGAGTTCCTGCATCTGTTGCCAAACGGATTCTCGTACCCGACGACCTGCACCATGGCTTTCTTCCGAAGTGCCTATGCCGTTGCCTATGAGCCGATTCCGGTTGCCAGGCGCGTCGGCAAAAGCCATATCAAGCCGATTCGTGACGGGCTGCGATTTCTGCTCATAATCTTCAAGATCGCCACGTTGTACTCGCCCCTGAGGTTGTTTGTGCCGATCAGCGCGGTGTTCTTCGTGCTTGGACTCGCATATTACGGCTTCACCTTCGCAACCCAGCACCGATTCACGAACATGAGCCTGCTGCTGTTCAGTGCCGCGGTGATCATATTCTTGATCGGCCTGATTTCCGAGCAGATCACCGCCTTGACGTACCGGCGCGATACCTGAGGCAATTCGGGTGTGAGCGCATATCCGACGTTCAACTCATGCGGCGCAGATAGCCGCCCGGCGCGACCGTGATCTGGATCTTGGCTTCGATGTCGCGATCGACGGCAAATTCCGGATGCTCGGCAAGGAATGCCTGAACTGCAGTCTTCGGATTGTTACCGACATCCCATGGGCGATCGGGGTACATGCCAGCAGGCAAGTCCTCGATGATCGTGTCATACACGATGCAGTAGTTGCCCGGAGTCACCAACGGTGCATAGGAATGCAGCTCGGCCAGTACATGCGCATGGGTGTGGTTCGAATCCAGACAGACCATCACGCGTTTGAAGCTGCGTGCGAATTGTGCCGCCTGAGCTACGATGGCCGGATCAGTCGACGAACCTTGCAGCATGTCGATGTGGCTGGCGAATGGATGCGCGAGGATCGCCTCCCGGTTGTGAGCACGTATGTCGATGTCGATGCCAAGAACACGCCGACGCGGCGTACGCGGATCGATCTTTTCGCCGCTTTTGATTGCATCGGTATAGTCGAGCATGGCAAGTAGTGAGGCACTCAGGATCAGAGAGCCGCCGTGTGCGATGCCGGTTTCGATGATCAAGTCCGGGCGTGTTGTCCAGACAAGCTCCTGCATTGCGACGATATCCTGTGGGTACTGGATGATCGGTCGCCCCTGCCACTGAAAATTGTAGGAGTACTTCGCCGCGACTGAGGACTCGGTAAAGGCGCACGCATCGTCGAGCAGGCGTTGGTTGGTGCGCGCATCGTGCAATCGCCTGCGTACTTCGTCCTCGAACTCGTTCATGTATGGTCCACCGCAATGTAGTTGGGACCCGCGCCACCCAATGCACGAATCTCGGAAAGATAGTTGGAATTCATGACGAAGATGTCAGGTGTAGCACCCAACCTGGCAAGTGCTTCCGACGGAGGCAATACAGGTAGCCCGCTGCCGGCCAGGAAGCAACCTTGCTTCGCCGGATTGATGTCGATCGCGAGCGATGGCATGACGCCACGCAACTGCAAATGATGCGAGAACATGACGCCCTTGGCGGCAGCACCCCAGATCGCACAAGCAGTGCTTGACCGCACGGCGGCCGCACAGCGGTCGAGTCTGGCGAAGAAATCGATCGGCAGCGTGACTGGATTGCCTATGCCCTTCACGATTGAGGGATCATGCAAGGATTCGAGCTCCGCGACTGCATACAAGTATTGGCCGCCAAACAGGTGTCCCGTTTCGATCACGTTTCCAAAGATGCGTGCGAAGTCATCAATACGAAAATAATTCACATGCTCATAGAAAATGTCGAACCACGCTCTTTGTTGCATTATCCAGTCAAGGCACGGAACTTCAATGTAGATTCTGCCGAAGCCACCATTCGCCGCGCGCACTTGTTGCAGGAATTCGACAGGCGACGGGATGTGCTCAAGCACATGGCGCATGATGATTGCGTTTGCACGAATGCCCAATCCCGGCTCAAAAGCGCGAGGAACGATATGCGGCGAATCCCCTTCATAAGCGGGATCTATTCCGCGTGCTTCATGGCCGGCGGCAAGCAAAAGATTGAGGAACGCGCCCTTGCCGCAACCGATTTCGAGAATTGACATTGCCTCGAAATGGCGTCCAACCAGTTCGATGACCTGGTCAATATGGGCACGGAATACGCTCGAAAGAACCTGCTCGTTCTGATAGCTGCTGTCATACTGGATCAAGGCAGGATTGAAGGCGGCATTGTGGACCAGACCACTTTGCTCGTTCTGCGTCAGCACTAGGTCGCCACTGGGACATGAACGGGCTGCTTCCGCACTGCCAAACATCTTGTTCTGGTAGACCGGTACTGCCTTGATGCGCAACAATTCACGTTCGATCATGTGGACTCCAACAAAGCATTCAGACGACGTGCGTTGCCCCAGAATGCAAAGGGTTCGTAGTCAGGAACAGGATGTACGCCACGATTCAGGACGATATCTGCATTCCATTCGTGCAACCAGTCGCCCACGATGTCGATGACTCGAGTCGGCTTTCCGCTGCATAGGTTAACGGTTCCCATATCGGGATGTGTCAACGCAAGTGCCGCGATTCGCGACGCTGCCAGTTCGACCGGGAGGAAGTCACGTACTTGGTCGCCGTGCGACATGTCGAAACCGTGGCTCCCGGAGTCAATTGCGGTGCGCAATTGTGCATACAAGGAAGTTGCGGCCTGCCCATCTCCGTACAAATAGAACGGTCGAAGCCAACCGAGGCCGAATGCATGGCGCTCTCGCAAATGCAGCAAGTGACGATGCAAGGAGTGCTTTGCCAGGCCGTAGGCAGTAATTGGCCGGACTGGCGCTGTTTCATCGAGTTCACCTGACTGAAGTCCGTACTCGAAGCAGGTGCCCGCAACAACAACGCGATTCATTCCGCCAAGGATGCAAGATTCCAGAAACGCCGCATGCTTCGGCATCTCGCTCTCGAGATGGTGCGCTGAGCGGTAGTTCGGCAAACCACCCCAAGCCAGGTGCAACAGGACATCGCTCTTGCCAATTCGGTCAAGCGTGGATCTGTCGATTGCCTTGATATCCATTGCACAGGGAGTCACCCCGCTGTCGAGTGGCTGATCGGGATGGCGTGACACAGCGATCACTTGTGCACCGCGCTTGCGCAATTCACGAACGACGTGTCGACCGATGAATCCATTTGCGCCGGTAACAGTCACGCGCATGATCAGTCGATTTCCATGATCGGGATTGCAGTGGCGAAGCGCCCGCCCCATGTGCGCACGTAGGAAAGTTGTGTCGTGATTTCCGCTCGCAGATTCCACGGCAAGATCAGGACGAGATCGGGTTGGTGCGCACGCAAGTGCTGCTCGGCCACGATCGGAATCCGCGAGCCAGGCAAGTACCGACCCTGCTTGTGAGGGGATGCGTCAACAACATAGGACAGCAGGTCCGGACGCACACCGGCATAGTTGAGCAATGTACTGCCCTTGGCCGCTGCACCGTAGCCGCCTACCTTGAGGCCATCCCGACGCGCCTGCAGCAGGAATGCCAACAGGTCGTTCTTAACTGCATCCGCCCGCAACTGGAAGCCGCGGTAGTAGTCCATTTCGAGCATGCCGGCTGAGGCTTCGCCAGCCAGCGTCGCAGCAACGGCGGGGGTTACCCTGTGCTGACTGGCATTGTGCGCAGTCCATACCCGCAGTGAGCCGCCATGCGTGGACAAGGTCTCTACGTCGCAGATGCGCAGCCCGTGGGCCGCAAGGACGGCTCGCACCACATGCAGCGAGAAGTATGAAAAATGTTCGTGGTAGACGGTATCGAATTGACTCTGCGTGACAAGCTGTTGCAGGTGGGGAAACTCGATGGTTGCGATACCTTGTTCATCAAGCAAATCGGCGATGCCGGCGACAAAGTCGTTTAGATTCGGTACGTGTGCCAGCACATTGTTGGCAATGATGAGATCGGCACGCCGACGTTGTCGGGACAGGCGACGTGCAAATTCGGCGCCGAAGAATTCAACGATCGTTTCGATGCCGCGTGCACGCGCGACTTCGGCGGTGCCGGCAGCAGGCTCGACACCCAGGCAAGGAATTCCGCGAGCAGCCATGTATTGCAGCAGGTAGCCATCGTTGGAGGCGATCTCGACGACAAAGCTGTCGCCGTCGAGGCCGAGTCGTTCCGTGGCATCCGCCACATAACGCTCGGCATGTTCGAGCCAGGAGCGTGAGTACGACGAGAAGTAAGCGTAATCGGCAGAAAACAAGGCGGTATGTGCCTGCAATTCGTCAATCTGCACCAACAAACATTGCGGACACGTGTGCAGCTTGAGCGGAAAGTACAGTTCCGGGGCCGCGAGCATCTCGCGGCTGAGGTAGGCGTTGGACGGCGGTGCGGTGCCGAGATCAAGGAATACGTTGTCGACCTCGGGATCATCCAGCAGCGTGGCACAGAAGCGGCATTTCATCCTTCGATTCCCGTAAAGCCGGCATTTAGAAGCGGTGCCAGACGGTCCTTGTCCGAGATGCAGGCCACCGGTAGTGGCCATTGGATCGCAAGCACCGGATCATCATGTCGGAGCGTACCTTCGCAGCCGGGTTCCCAGCGTGCCGTGTGCAGGTAGAGCAGTTGCACGTCGTTGGTCAGGGCTTGGAAGCCATGCGCGAAACCTTCGGGAATCAACACTTGCCGCATCACACTTGCATCCAGTTCGACTGCATGCCACTTCAGGAACGTTGGCGAGCCCTTGCGCAAATCCACGGCGACATCAAATACGCGGCCACGAAGGCAGCGAATCAGTTTGGCCTCCGCTGCCGGTGCGCGCTGGAAGTGCATGCCTCGCAAGGTGCCACGTGCAAATGTAGTGGAGAGATTGATCTGGGCAATATGCAGGTCAGCCCGCAAGGTGGCGAGTTCATCCTCGCAAAACAGGCGTTCGAAGCGGCCACGCTCGTCACCAATCGATTGTGTTTCGATGATGGCCAGACCCGCGAGCGCCGTCTCATGCAGGTGCATCATGCCGGTCGTGCCCATTGGCAACTTGCAGCGCGTGCAGCGTCGACATAGGCGTGCAGGTCGACATGGCTGAGCACCTCGCCGTGCAGGTGGAATGCGCGATACCAATCTATCGTGTGCCGGATCGTCGTCTCGGCATCCCAAACCGGGTGCCAGTCGAGTTGCAGGGTCGCCTTGCTGCAGTCAAGCGTGAGCGTTGCCGCCTCGTGTGGATGTGGCCCGGGCATGGTCTCTACCGCGATCCCGGGCCAACGTTTCTGCATGGCAGTGACCATGTCACGAACCGAGAGTGTTCCCGCGTTCGTGGGGCCGAAGTTCCACGCACCTTCGACTGATTCGCCGGCGAGCAGGCGCTGACCGAGATGAAGGTAGCCCGACAGGGATTCGAGCACATGTTGCCACGGGCGCACTGCATCCGGATTGCGCAAGCGCAGCGGTGTGTCAGCCATCGCCGCACGGACGAGGTCAGGCACGAGTCGTTCGTCAGCCCAATCGCCGCCTCCGATCACGTTTCCCGCTCGCGCGGTGGCGAGCAGCGGGGTGGGTCGACCGGCACCACTGAAATAGCTCTTGCGATAGCTGTCCATGACCAGTTCGGCACAGGCTTTCGAGGTGCTGTAAGGGTCGTGTCCGCCCAGCGGATGGTCTTCGCCGTATCCATCGACTGGTGGTGGTTCTCTGTAGACCTTGTCGGTCGTGGCATTGACCAGCGCGCAGACCGAAGTGCATTCGCGTACCGCCTCGAGCAGATTGACCAGACCGGTGACGTTGATGGCAAAGGTCTGCGATGGTTCGTGGTAGCTGCGTCTGACCAACGATTGGGCAGCGAGATGAAAGACGATCTGTGGCTGCAGTTCTTTCAGTGTGGCGCGCACGCCGGCGGCATCACGAAGGTCGATCAGGCGTTCGCGCACGCCTTCAAGGTGCAGCAGCGGCCAGTGCGCAGCTTCCCCTTCCGGCGGCAACGCGAGCGCGCTGACCTCGGCGCCGAGTGCTTGCAGCCACAGGCACAACCATGAACCCTTGAAACCCGTATGGCCGGTCACCAGCACGCGGGTACCGGCATAGGCACCCTGGAACAAGTGCTTCAAGACCAAACCTTCCACGGCGCTGTGCCGGTTTGCCACAGCTCTTCAAGCCGGGTCTTGTCGCGCAAGGTGTCCATGGGTTGCCAGAACCCATGATGGGTATAGGCGGAAAGTTGACCGTCGCGGGCGAGCGATTCGAGCGGCGATCGCTCCCAGATCGTTCCATCGCCTTCGATATAGTCAAGCGCACCGTGTTCAAGGACAAAAAAACCGCCGTTGATCCAGCTTCCGTCACCCGATGGCTTTTCCTCGAAACGGGTAATGCGATCTTCATTGATATCAAGTGCACCAAACCGCCCCGGTGGCTGCACGGCGCATACCGTGGCCAGCGTCTTTTTCTGGCGATGAAATGCAATCAACGCCGAAACGTCAACATTCGATACCCCGTCACCATAGGTGAAACAGAACCTTTCGCCACCCAGGTATTTGGCAACCCGCTTTAGGCGGCCGCCGGTCTGGGTTTCGATGCCGGTATCGACAAGCGTGATTCGCCACGGTTCAGCGTGCTTCTGGTGGACATCCATGCTGTTGTTGCGCAAATCGAAGGTGACATCGGACATGTGCAGGAAATAATTGGCGAAGTACTCCTTGATCAGGTAGCCCTTGTAGCCAAGGCAGATCACGAAATCATTGATGCCGTGATGCGAATAGATCTTCAGTATGTGCCAGAGAACGGGCATGCCGCCGATCTCGATCATCGGCTTCGGACGCACCGATGTCTCCTCGCTGATGCGAGTGCCAAGCCCCCCCGCGAGGATCACCGCTTTCATTCCTGCATATCCTCTGGAGTCAAGGTTCTGGGCTGCGGCGGGATTGTGGCAAGCGTATGCACCTGGCACGCCGCCACAATGCAAACTCGATTAGAGCCGACCGTCAAAGTTCGTGTCAACGTGTACGGCAAGCGGTGGCGTAGTGCCAGCGCAGGATCAGGAAAAGGCCATAGACGAACAGGTCGGCGACCAGGACAGCCACGCGGAATCCGGCAACCAGGACCACCGCGCCACTGAAGGTCAACGCACCATGCAGAAACACCCCCGCAACCGACTCAAAGACGCCAATGCCTTGGGGTGCAAATACACTGACAAAGCCTGCCGCCCAGGACAGGAGGTAGATGCCATAGACCTGGAGACCTGAGACGGCCTCGCGCGCGGCGGGAAAGGCGGACCAGTATGAGTAGAAAGCGGTCGCGGCGATGATCCAGAATGCAGCCGTCACTCCGGTGAGCTTCATGTATCGCACCGCAAGCAATGGCGGAATTGTCGGCGTTCCCAATTTCCTCAGGAACACGAAGCCGCCCGCGAAGGACGCCATGCCGGTGACAATGGCAACTGCAGCCAGCCAGTGGGCATTGCCGGCCAGATTGAGAAAGAGCCCACCGAGAATCAGCGCAACCGCAACCGGCAGGATATTTTCTGCGATCACCATTCGAGAGAGCGACTGACGACCGACGCCGAGTGCGTGCAAATCCATCACCCTTGATACGGTATGCCAGATCCCGCCAGGCAGATAGCGTGCCGGCAACCGGTCAGCATGGATGCGCAGCAACACCTGATAGGTGACTGCGGAATCAACATCGCGCAACAGGATCCAGCTGAATACCGGTGTCAACAGGTGCAGGCCGGACCAGAGCAATACGGCCAGCAGCAATGGCCAGATCTCGGCTTGCTTGACCACTGCAAGAAATATTCCTTGCGAATGCCATATGGCGAGCGCAAGAAAGACAATCGCCGCCGGCGCGTATAGCCAGCGGGACATGGCAATGACCTTCCTGGCAATACGGCTGGCGGATTCGGGATTCATCAGCTCAAGGGAAATTCTTGCGCCGACCAACCAGATAGCGCGGCAGGAACGAAGACCAGAGCGCGATCAACGTGGCGATCTTGTCCGTTGCTGGAAGCGTGGAACGCATCACCACGCCATTCAACGCAAAAGGAAGCTGCAAAAGCGGGAAAATGCGTTGAAGCCTGGATTTCGATATTGCAACGCTGGGCGAAGCATATCGATCCAGCTTTGCCTGGTATTCGGTTTCCTCGCGAAACTCGCGTCGGTACCACGACGGCTGCAAGGCGTGCACAAAATCGCCACGCAGCACCATGTCCGAAAGCAGCACGAGGTCGCTGCCGGTGATGTTCAGCAGCGGCCTGCAGGCACGCAATTGAGACATGCGCATCACGCCGAGTATGGGATGCATGTTGCCCCAAAAGATCGTGAACAGGCGCGCCACGGCAGAAAGTCCGCGGGTATCCGTCCAGCCGGATGAGCGCATGAGTGCTTCGCCTTGCGCTCCGATCCAATGCGAACTTGCAAAGGCCAGGCAGGCATTGCCATTTTCCTGCAGCTCGGCAACGCAGCTGGATACCAGGTCTGGCGACCACAGGTCGTGACCCGAAGCCCACATGAAGAACTCGCCATTCGCGAGATCCAGGGTGCGCCGGAAATTGGCGATCGCCCCGTGGTTCACTGCAAGCGTTTCGATGCGGATTCGATCGTCCTCGGCCCCATGTCGCTTGCAGATTTCAAGTGAGTTGTCTGTGGAGGCATTGTCCGAAATGATGATCTCGAGATTCGGATAGTCCTGGTTGCGCAGTGAAGCCAGACTAGCTTCGATGAATCGCGCTTCGTTGTAGACGGGCAAACCGATGCTGACCAGAGGGAACCCGGTGCGCGGGATTTTCGCGGCGCTGCTGTCTGTTGGCATGGTAGTACCTTGGAAAGTTCAGCGATCTCGGGTTTGGCGGCATCAGGGCCTACTTCGCGGAACATGTATCGAATCAGGCTGCGGCATGCAACTGCACGTAATCGAATCCGTCCGACGTGCCACGTTGAGGTGCGCGTAGCGGCTCAACCCCGACCCCGACGTTGGATTCGGCTATTCGGTTGGTAACCACGCAGCATCACTTTTCAGGTGACGGCGTGTGCAGCAAGGCCCGAAATTTTTCGTTATGTCGTGCTTGCGGCAAATCCTGCAACGTCTGTGCATAAAATGCTTCCGCTTGTTCGCGCTGACCGCTGGCCACCAGCAGCACCAACATGTTCGCGCGCACCTGCATGTCGGTGGGCTTCTCCTTGACGGCATCGCGCGCGAGATCCAATGCCAGGGTGGAATCGTGCAATACATTGAAAGCGTAGCTTGCATAAATCGATAGGATGCGCGTATCAGGTGGTGTGTGTTGCAGGGCCGACAGAAAGCTCTGCACCATTTCATTGGCCGGGAATTCGCACGCGCCTTGCAGCATGCAACTGTTGAGCTTGTTGAGCGCTTCGACGTCTTGCACGGTCAGTGGTTGCGTGGCGAGTTTGTGCTGCATGCGCGCCCACGTACCCTCCGGAGTCTCGCGATGCAGGTGCGCGGAGAGCAGCAGCAGGCCTTGATCGGGCAGGATATTCGCTCCGGGCATGGTGGCGGCGTGCTGCATTGTCTTGAATGCCTCGGAAACCAGGCGCGAATCGGCGCGATCCCGTGTCTGTACCAGGTCCATGTAGTTCCTCGCCAGCTCGTAGGCGGCGCGCGGCGAGTGCGGATTCACCTGCGCTTCGCTGAGTGCGAACAGCAACGGGTTACCCCAGTTCAGTGCACGGATCCAGGTGACGGTGGCAAAAAACAAGACGAGCGCGACGCAAGCGCCGATGCGCACCAGCATCAGTGACGCTGCGCTTGGGGGCACAAGGACGGAAAACACTGCCAGATACAAGCCGATGCTGGCGAAATAATTTCGGTGTTCGAAAGCGATTTCCAGTGGAATCACGGTGGCCGTGAGCAGGTGCGCAGCAAAAAACCAGCCGATGCCCAGGGCAACCAGCGGTCGGGTGCGACGCAGCCGTACGCCCGCAAAAAGTGCAATTGCCAGAGCGAGAATCGCCAGCGCCGTGGTAGGCGGGTCGAACCATCCGTGCGAAATCGCTATGCCGTCGTGGAAAAGCGACATCTGGGTGGGTAGGGGCAGCACGGCCCATTGCACGTAGTCCCACAGAACGCGCGGTTCCGTGAGCAGACGTTCGCCGAGTGTGAACGGGCGGCCCTCCCACGCTGCAGCTGGCAGGGCGTGGCCTGCAACCCAGTACAGCGCCGCGCAGGCGGGCAGCACCAGCACCAGTAGATACATCGCGAGCAGGCGGCGATCAATTCGGCCATCCGCGTGCTTGAACCCGAAAATGGTCCATTCGGCAATCAATGCGTACAAGGGCAGCAATACTGCCGATTCCTTGGAGAGTCCGCCAATGGCCGTGCCCAGCAGGATGCTCGCCACAGCGCGCAGAAAGCCGGGTTTCCCCTCGCGCATGCGCTCGCGCGCGGCGAGGTAGCCCCACAATCCTGCGAGAACAAACAGTTGGGACAGGCTTTCCATCCTTTGGACGATGTAGGCCACCGCAGTGAAGTTGATTGGTGCCAGCAACCATGCGGCCGTTACGCACAGGGCCACACTGTCGGCATGTTGGATAGCTGACGCACGTGGGCACGCTCGCAACAGCGTGCGCAGCAGACTGAGCAGCAGCAGGCCGTTGATCAAGTGAATGATCAGGTTCGTGACTTTCATGCGGAACGGATCGCCGCCGCCCAGATACCAGTCGATGGCAAAGCTGATCATGGCCAGCGGGCGGTTCGCAGCCGAAGGCTGCCCCAATGTCGCGTTGTGCAACGACTCCCAATCGAGCGATTGGACATGAACATTGGTATTCAACGCGATATTGATATGGTCGTCGAACACGTAGCCGCCGCGCAGAGATGGCCAATATGCGATGACCGCGAGCGCGAATGCCATAGCCAATCCAACCCACATCCGGCGATTTGCTTTTGCGGAGTTCATGCGCCTGAACCTGGATCGGTGGTAACGGGTGTGTAAAAGGCCATGAGGACTCTCTTGGTATCGTTGCGGGAATTGCGACCTGCGAATTGGCGTGGTGCGGTTCAGTCGGTTTGGTCCGCTTTCGCCCGATCGAGAAATTGCCTCAGCTCGATGAGTCCATTGCGGTCCTTGAAATCGTTGCGATTCACGCGCCGGGCAACTTCATCAAATGTCCGTTCGGCTTTTTCCTGCATTCCATTTCTGGCGTACGTGCGCACCAGAAAGGCGCCGACCGGCGCATCGGCGGTAGGTTGCCAGGCCAGTTCCGCCTGTGCCATCGCAAGATTCCAGTCTCCGGCCGCCGCGTAGAGCTGTGCCGCAGTATTGCGCAGCTTCCACTTTGGCAAGATGCCGTCGGGTTGGCTGTGCGCGACGGCCAACATGGCCACGATCGTATCTGCCAGCATCGCCGGACTGGCGCCGTTGCAGGCGCGCTGATCGTTGATCGTGGCCAGATCCGCGAACACGTACATTTCATCGAGGGTGACCTTCGGACGAGCCAGCGCGATGGCTTGGTGCAGGTCGTTCGCCGTGGCGTCACCCGAGACGACGCAGTCGGAAAGTACGCGATGCAAATAGGCCAGTTCGCGAACGCGTGGATTGGGGCTTTGCAGCAAGCCATCGATGGCTGCGCGCGCGAGTATCACGTTGCCCTGGCGGATTTCGTAGTATGCCAGTGCGGTGTTCGCGCGCACGGAGCCTGGATGATGCACGGCTTCCTGATGCAGGAAACGTCCCTCGTCGGCCCACACGAACGCCCGCGCGTGCGTGGCCACGCCCAGCGCCAACGCATAGCCACCTGCAGCCAACACCCCCAGTTTCCAGCGTGGCATTGCGCCAGGCTCGATCCGCCGCGTCAGGAATTCCGCCATGCCGGCCACAGCCAGCAGCAGGCCGAAAGCGGGCAGGTAGTTGCGATGTTCAAAATAGAGCTCAAGCGGCAAAACACTCGATTCGATCGAGTGCGCGACCAGGAAGAAAAACCACCCGGCGAAAACACTGGGTGCGCGTTTGCGCAGGGCGATCGCGAGTGCACTGATCGCGACCAGTGCAAACACCGCGATCGCGGTGGAAGGCGGCGACATCAACCCGGTGGAGACAGCGAAATCGTCATTGAACACGCCCATCGCCCGCCCGCGCGGCAGCAGCAGTGCACCAACATAGTCCATTACCGCCCGACCTTCCGAAAGCAGGCGTTCAGGCAAGGTGAAATCGCGAACGGCGTAGCCGCCGAGAAAGCGGTTCGGACGCAGGGCAAAGACGGCTGCTGCGAGGATAGTCGGTACGAGCAGGAACCCGCCATAGAAGATGGCAAGGATGCGCTTGGCTACGGCCGGTTGATGCTCGTCGCGGGGTTGTCGAAAGTAGGCCAGTTCGAAGACGAGGCACAATGCCGGTGCCACGGCCGCATTTTCCTTGCTCAGAAGGCCGGCTAGCAGGAACATCGGAAACAGCACGAACAGCCCGCAGGCGGCACGGCGCGTGTGTCCTTGTTGTAGCGCGGTGCGTAACAAAAAGTAGGCCCATAGCGCCGCCAGCGTGAACAGCGCGCTCATCTGCGCCATGCGTTGCACGGCATACAACACGGTGCTCAGGTTGAGGGGGTGCAGCAACCACAAGGCTGCAAGCAACGCTGCGGCAATATCCGCGTGCCTGCGCAAATGGGGGTCGCGCACGATCGCATGGCGCAACATTTGCCAGCCGGCGAACCCGCAAAGCAAATGCGTGAACAGGTTGCCAAGTTTGAATGCAAAAGGAGTGAAGCCAGCGACCCAGGCGCTCAGCATCAGCGTCGCCATCGACAACGAGCGCCCGAACATGCCCGCTCCGTTGCTCAGTACCACATGCTGCCAGGTGTTGTCGCCGTGCAGCCATTCGGCAATGGGCGTCAGGTTGTTGATGTCGTCCAGCACGTACGGGCCATGAAGGCCGATCCAGTAGGCGAACACTGTCCCCAGCAGCGCCCCGGCGAACACCCATCTTGCACTGCGCATTGTGTCGCTCCTCAAACCCAACATGTTAGCTGTTGTGTCGAGCTCCATGTGTGAGCGCCGTTTGGCGGCATCGTTCCGCGCGGCCTGTCATTGGATCGCCGTCCAGCCAGTTGCCTGCGAGCTCGTGTCCCTACAAAAAAAACCCCGCTTGCGCGGGGTTTTTCTTGGTTCCTTGGAGCTGACTCTCGTCAAAAATCAACGGCAAGTCGACGGGTAGTACTTGGGCGCGCTGCCGCTGCCCGTGCACACCCAAGATGTACCCACGGAGGCCGTGTTGATGTTGGTTGGCACGAACGTCAGGATCGTGCCCCTAGTCGCGGCCGTGCCCGTAACGGTGATTGTGCCCAAGGTGCAAGCGGTGTTTGCAACGTTGGCATCGCCGGCGATGGCACCAACCGACACGCCCAAGCAAGCGGAGGCGCTGGTGACAGCACCGGTGGGCAGACCCATTGACGCAATGTTTTCCGCAACGGTCGACTTCATGCCGTCGCCGATGACGGCCAAGCCGGACACGCGCGAGCGAACCGTGTAATCCTGGTACGCCGGCAGTGCAATTGCGGCCAAGATGGCGATGATCGCGACAACGATCATCAATTCGATCAAGGTGAAGCCTTTGTTGTTCATGTTCATGGTGTGTTCCTCGTAAAAAAGGTAATCCGGATTGCCCCTTGGCCCCCGATACCGGTCGAAGCAGGTGTAGCGATCCTGCCCGCCCGCATCAACAAACATCGGAAGGGTGGGTAGATGTAGCAGCATCCATGCCAACTGCGCGGCCCGGAACAGGTGCCGAAAATTTCCTTGACGGCAGTCACGTTGCTGAACAGAGGCCCTGTTTTTGCCGGGGGGGAATTGTGGCCGCTGTCACGCTCTGCGCGGCAAGGACAGCGATGCAGGTTGCGGATGCGACGATCAGCCCCCTGAAAGCACTCTGCCCAATTGAGTCAGAAAGTGACAATCAATGTCAGGCAGGGCGCGGGGTGGCACAAGTGGATGCCCTGTTGCCGGAACTTGAGGGCAGTGAAGTGCCTTGCCGCGTTGCCGCGCTGGCCGGTTTTCCGTGCACATGTTTGACGGGAAATGCATCCATGCCCGATGCATGTCGGGACATCGCGTCAAGAATCGCGCTGGACCGCAGGGAATTTCCTTTTTGTGCGGCTGAAGCGGCTTCCAGCAACGAAGCGACAATGCGGGCAGCACCCGGGAAACCCGCGCCCCACTTGACCCTGGAATTTGCTACCAAGGGTTGATCGACAATGCGTCGAGCACTTCACCGCTGTGTGCATCCAGCAGCATGGTCGAACTTGCCTGCCGGGCAACGATTGGCAGCCACACGACACTGTCGCTGTCACGGTGATGCTTGTCGAGCCACGCACTGATGGCAACCTCGGCTGCGGGCGAGGAGTGCCTGAGACCGTCAATCTTCTTGGCGTGAGCGAGCAGTCCGTTGGCTTCTTCTGCGTATGGCACGTAGTACTCGGGGAATTTCTCGATGTCCTTGCCAGCAAGGCCCGAGTTCATCAAGGCAAGGGATTTCTCGGGATCGGTGGGCAATCGTGCGGCAACGAGCCGAGGCCCCGTCCAGGATATGGAGCGGAACTCCGGCCTGCTGGCCTTGGCCAAATCGGCGGGCTCCAGTTCATTCGCCGCTACAACATTGAACCGGTCAATCGCCGCAACGATGAACGCCGGGCGGGCCTGGACGATGACATGCATGCCATAGACCAGGGCTGCACTTTGCACGAGGCCGATCAAGTACAGGTCAAAGAGCATGCCTTTCTTGCCGGATTTGAACAGGATCAGCGTGAGCATGGGGCCAAGCACGAGATCGACGCCGAGCAGGACGAGGATCAGATGCTGGCCGCCGGCGGCATCGAAATACGGTTGCGGGAACCAGACCAGGAAGAGCAGGGCGAAGACCAGCAGGCCGACGGCAATGCTGATCGACAGGTGGATCGAGGCGGCTTTCCAGCGGGACATGACGAGGTGCGGTTGGTTGCGATGGCGGGAATTCTAACGTGATGAAAATGATCGATGAAATGCTTTGGCCCGTGCGCGAATCCTGTCGCGGGAAGGGCATTCAGGTTTTATTCTTCCTATCCTGCGATGGCGGGGATGGCCTTGGTGCCTTCCGGTAAATTCAACCCAAGGCGTTGCTCGCGAGCGGACTTCCTGCAATGTGCAATGCCGCACGCCTTGCATGGGGCGTGCACGAACCGGGTTTTGCCGCCGGCAAAAAAGAACGGGCCGCAATGCGGCCCGTTCTTTTTCTTTCCGATTACACGTGACGACTACTGGCAGACATCAACCTTGAAGTTGTCGATGTACATGCCGGTTGGGGCGGTGCCGCCGGTATTGGAATCGGTGACGGCGCGGAAGCGCACCTGTACCGACTGTCCTGCGTAGCCACCGAGATCGACGATCGATGCCTTGCCGCCGGCGGGTACCGGGTTGGGCTTGTGGCACCAGCCGCGTTCGCCGGCGTTGGCTTCACCTGCGGAAACGACGCCGTCATACGGGTCGGTGAACAGGCTGCTGTTGTCGACGTAGGTGAACGCGCCGGCACCGACCTTGATGCCGAGGGTGCCGTTGTCCCAGCAGCCGCTCGGTCCGTCAATCTCG
>Ga0209476_10001330_pt1 | contig 16616 bp, 19 predicted proteins | sample KloWWTrecipitate_FD_187179 | JGI IMG/M metagenome (GOLD analysis project Ga0209476, IMG submission 187179) | Active sludge microbial communities from Klosterneuburg, Austria, studying microevolution and ecology of nitrifiers - Klosterneuburg... | ecosystem: Engineered > WWTP > Aerobic digester... | reverse complement strand
TGGAGCAACGCTGGCAGGCCGCGGCGGGCAGCATCGGCGTGGATCTGGTCAATTACGCCAGCCACAGCGGGCACGCATGAGCACCGATGCTGCGCCGGCGATCCGTGCGGATGGCACGGTGCTCGGGTTCGACGTGGGTGCGCGCCGGATCGGCGTGGCGGTGGGCAGTGCGTTCGGCAGCGGGGCGCGTGCGCTGGCGGTGGTGGACGTGCAAGCGGCGGGTCCCGACTGGAGCCGGATCGAGGCCTTGCGCCGCGAATGGCGGCCCGATGGACTGGTGGTCGGCGATCCGATGAGCCTCGATGGCGGCGATCAGCCGATCCGCAAGTTCGCCCAGGCTTTCGCCCGCGAACTGAAGCGCCGCACGCAGTTGCCGGTGGTGATGGTGGACGAGCGCAACAGTTCGCAGGAAGCGGCGCGTCGCTTTGCCGAGGCGCGTGCCGACGGCAAGCGCAAGCGCCGCGATGCCGAAATGCTGGATGCGGAGGCGGCGGCGGTGATCGTCGAGCGCTGGCTTGCAGCGCCGCAGGACGCCACCGCGATCATTTAGCGACGCAGGCGATGAACCCCGCCGCCCGGTTTTCATCGACAATACCCGCCCATGAACCCGCAAACCGATACCGATGGGCGCTTGCGCCACCTGCTGACCCTGGATGGCCTGCCGCGAGCCGAACTGGAACGGCTACTGGATCGTGCGCAGGCGTTGGCAGCCGATGCCTGCGGCGGCACCGCGCTGCGCCACGTGCTGGCCGGCAAGGCGGTCTGCACCTTGTTTTTCGAACCCTCGACGCGCACGCGATCGAGCTTCTCGCTGGCCGCGCAGCGGCTGGGCGCCGACCTGCTGAACTTCGATGCGTCGAGTGCGTCGACGACCAAGGGCGAGGCCGATCTCGATACCCTGAAAACGCTGGAAGCCATGGGTGTGCAGGCGTTCGTGGTGCGCCACAAGCGCGATGGCGCGGTCGCTGATCTCGCCGCGGCGGCTGCGCCCGGTACCGTGCTGCTCAATGCCGGCGACGGCCGCAGCAACCATCCGACCCAGGGGCTGCTCGACATGCTCACGCTGCGCCAGGCCAAGGGCGGGGATTTCTCGACGCTGAAAGTGGTGATCGTCGGTGACGTGAAGCATTCGCGCGTGGCACGCTCCGATTTGCATGCGCTGCGCGCGCTGGGGTGTGGCGAGATCCGCGTGTGTGGTCCGTCGGCATTGCTGCCGGACGATGGCACGCTGGACGGCTGCATCGTCGGCGACGATTTCGACGCCATGCTCGAAGGCGTGGATGCGGCGATGATGCTGCGCCTGCAGCGCGAGCGCATGGTCGAAGGGCTGGTTGCCTCGCTCGACGACTACCACCGCGATTTCGGCTTGAATGCGCAACGCCTGCGCCGCGCCGCGCCGGATGCCATCGTCATGCACCCGGGTCCGATGAACCGCGGCATCGAGATCACCGACGAGGTCGCGGATGGTCCGCAGTCGCGCGTGCTGCGCCAGGTCGCCAACGGCGTGGCGGTGCGGATGGCGGTGCTGGAGGCGTTGCTGGTGTAGGAGCGGCTTCAGCCGCGACCGTGGCCTGTGGTCGGGGCTGAAGCCCTCCTACAGGGATGCGTCAGGTGCGGAATTTCAGCGCAACAGCACCAGCGTGGCCAGCCCGAGGAAGGTGAAGAAACCCATCACGTCGGTGACCGTGGTCAGGAAGATGCTGCTGGCCAGCGCCGGGTCGTAGCCGGCGCGCTTGAGCATCACCGGCACCATCACCCCGGCGATCGCGGCGAACAGCAGGTTGCAGGTCAGGGCGATGAAGATCACTGCCGACAGGCCGATGTTGTGGAACCACAGCAGCACGATGAGGGCGAGAATCGCGCCGAGCACCACGCCGTTGAGCAGGGCGACACGCACCTCTTTCCACAGCAGTGTGCGGATGTTGGAGGCACCGACCTGACCCAGCGCGAGCCCGCGCACCATCAGCGCCAGCACCTGGGTGCCGGCGTTGCCACCCATGCCGGCGACGATCGGCATCAGCACCGCCAGCGCCACCAGTTTGTCGATGGTGCCTTCGAACTGGCCGACCACGCTTGCAGCCAGGAATGCAGTGCCGAGATTGATCGACAGCCAGATCAGGCGACGCCGCGTCGCGCGCCAGACCGGCGAGAACAGGTCCTCGTCCTCGTCCAGGCCGGCCGCACCCAGCACCTGGTGTTCGGCCTGTTCGCGGATGATGTCGACCACGTCGTCGATGGTGATGCGGCCGAGCAGGATGTTGTTGTCGTCGACCACCGGTGCCGAGATCCAGTCGTGGTCGGAGAACTGGCGCGCGACCTGGTCCGAGGTTTCGTCGACGCCGATCGCGGGCTGTTCGTCGTCGAGCAGGCGATTGATGGGCGTGGCCGGCTCGTGGGTGAGCAACGCCTGCAGCGCGATCCGGCCGAGGTACTGGTGGCGCTTGCTGACCACGTAGATGTGATCGGTGTGCTCCGGCAGTTCGCCGCGCAGGCGCAGGTAGCGCAGCACCACGTCGATGGTGGTGTCGGCGCGTACCGTCACCACGTCCGGGTTCATCAGGCGGCCGGCGCTGTCCTCGGCGTAGGACAGCACCTGTTCGAGGCGTTCGCGGTTCTCGCGATCCATCGACTTCAGGACTTCGTCGATCACCGTGTCCGGCAGATCCTCGACCAGGTCGGCGAGATCGTCGATGTCGAGGTCGGAGGCGGCGGCGATCAGTTCGTCCGGATCCATGTCCGCGATCAGGCCTTCGCGCACCTCGTCGCCGACGTGCACCAGCACCTCGCCGTCGTCCTCGGGATCGACCAGGCCCCAGACCACGGTGCGCTTGCCGGGCGGCAGCGATTCCAGCAGGTTGCCGATTTCCGCCGGCGACAGCGTGTTGACCAGCCGCCGCACCGGGCCCAGGCGGCCGGAATCGAGCGCGTCCGAAAGCAGACGCAGCTGGCGCGCGGTCTTGTCGTGGCGGACGGCTTCGGCCATTGCGGCTTCCGGTGGGCGGCGTCGCGGCACGAAGTGCGCGACGGGGATCAGGTGTTCATGGCCCGCGCATTATCGCCCGCGAATCCACGGATGCCCACCCCGTGCAGGCTGCACCTCTCACGCAGGAGCGGACCCTGTCCGCGACCGCTCTTCCTCGCAGCGCCAGTCGCGGACAGGGTCCGCTGCTACGGGGAGGTGTTCGCCGCCAACCACTGTTCGATGCCGGCGCGGTCGCGTGCGCGCAGCAGCGTGGCGGCTTGCGCACGCAAGGCCGAGAGGTCGCAGCCGCGAATCGCGCGGCGCACTTCCAGCAGGGTGGCGGGATGCAGGCTGAGTTCGGTGAGGCCGAGCGCGAGCAGCAGCGGCACGAAGGCGGCATCGCCGGCGATTTCGCCGCAGACGGCCACCGGCTTGCCGCGCCGATGCGCCGTGCGCACCACGTCGCGCAGCAGGCGCAGCAGGGCCGGATGCAGCGGCGTGTACAGCTCGCCCAGTGCCTCGTTGTTGCGGTCGGCGGCGAGCAGGTACTGCACCAGGTCGTTGGTGCCGATCGACAGGAAATCGCAGGCACCGATGAAGCCGTTCAATGACAGGGCGGCGGAAGGTACCTCGATCATTGCCCCCAGCGGCACCTGCGCGGCGATTTCGTGGCCTTCGCGGCGCACATCCGCCAGTGCCGTGCGCAGCATCGCGCGCACCGTGCGCATTTCCTCGGCACCGCTGATCATCGGCACCAGCACGCGCACCGGCCCGTAGCCGGACGCACGCACGATCGCGCGCAGTTGCGTGTGCAGCAGGCCATCGCGTGCCAGCGACAGGCGCACGCCGCGCAGGCCCAGCGCGGGATTGGGTTCGTCGCGCAGGGCAAGGCCGGTCTTGTCGGCCTTGTCGGCGCCGAGGTCGAGCGTGCGGATGGTCACCGTGCGTCCGGTCATGCCGAGCACCGCATCGCGGTAGGTGCGGAACTGGGTTTCCTCGTCGGGGATCTCGCGGCTGCCCATGAACAGGAATTCGGTGCGGTACAGGCCGACCCCGGCTGCACCCAATGCATGTGCCTCGGCCACGTCCTCGCGCGATTCCGCATTCGCCCACAACTTGACGTCGCTGCCGTCGAGCGTGCGGCTGGGTTCGCGGCGCAGCCGGTTGAGCTGCCTGCGCTCGCGTTTGGCGTCCTCGCTGCGCCGGCGATGCGCACGCAGGTCGTCGGCATCCGGCTCCAGCACCACCAGGCCGCTGCCGCCGTCGATGACCAGCACGTCGCCGTCGTTGACCTTCTGCAGCGCCATCGCGGCACCGACCACCAGCGGCAGGTGCAGGCTGCGGGCGAGGATCGCGCTGTGCGAGAGCGCGCTGCCCGCGGCGGTGACCACGCCCATCACGCCCTGCGCCTGCAACTGCGCGAGTTCGGTCGGGGCGATGTTGTCGGTGACCAGGATTTCGCCGGCCACGCCCTGCAGGTCGGCACTGCTGCGATGCAGGGCCGCGTGCAGACGGCCGATCACCTGGTCGATGTCGTCGATGCGGCTGCGCAGATACGGATCGTCCATGCCGTCGAATACGGCCGCGATGCGGTCGCGTTGCAGGCGCAGGGCATAGTCGGCGGTGTACAGGCCGGTGCGGATCAGGTTGTCGATGCCCTGCAGCAGTTCCGGATCGTCGAGCAGCAGCGCGTGCAGGTCGAGGAATTCGCCGACCTCGTGGGCCAGCGCACCGTGCAGACGTTCGCGCAGGGCGTGCATTTCCGCGCGCACGATGTCCACCGCGGCATGGATGCGCGCGAGTTCGGCGTCGACATCGCCGGTAGCGATGCGTGCTTCGACGACCTCCAGCGCGTGCGGCAGCCGCACGCGTGCCCGTCCGAGAGCGCTGCCGCGAGCGGCGGCGGTGCCGGACAGGTCCTGGCGGCTCATCAGCTGTCCTCGTCGAAGCGCCGTTCGAACAGCGCGGCGACGGCATCTGCTGCCGCCTGCTCGTCCTCGCCGTCGACGCGCAGCACCACGTTGCTGCCGACGCCGGCAGCCAGCAGCATCACCCCCATGATGCTCTTGGCGTTGACTTCGCGGCCGCGTGCTTCCAGCGTGGCCTGGCAGCGAAAGGTCGACAGCAGCTGCACCAGCTTGGCGGTGGCGCGCGCATGCAGGCCGAGGCGGTTGATGATGGTCAGTTCGCGCTGGATCACGGCTGGTCTCCTCGGCGCGATGGGTCAGGCGTCGTCATGGATCACTCCGTTGCGCGCACCGGCGGCAGCGACCGCGGGCAGTTCGTCGAGGGGCAGGTCGGCGTAGTTCATCACCCGCAGCAGCATCGGCAGGCTCAACGCCGATACCCGGCGCACCGGGGTGCCGAGCCGGGCCAGCTTCGCCGCGATGTTGCTGGGGGTGGCACCGTACAGATCGGTCAGCACCAGCACCCCGTGGCCACCGTCGACCTTGCGCAACGCGGCACTCGCCTGCGGAAGCAGCAGTTCGACGTCGCCGTCGAACGGGACTTCGAATGCGGCGGTCTCCAGCGGCAGCTTGCGCAGCAGGCGCGTGACGACCGCCACCAGCGCGTGGCCGATGCCTTCGTGGGTGATGAGCAGGATGCCGACGGACATGCCTGCAAGTTAACAGACGGTGGTGACAGTTCGGAAGCGTTGCCTGTCTCCCTCTCCCGCTTGCGGGAGAGGGTTGGGGTGAGGGCCGCTTTGCGAAGAGCCCCTCATCCGCCTTCGGCACCTTCTCCCGCATAGCGGGAGAAGGAAATGCACACGCTAATCCAGCTCGCGGTGATGCACGGCCACTTCCGCCCAGCCGGTCTCGCGGCAATGCCGGGCCAGGCGTTCGGCGAGGTAGACCGAGCGATGCCGGCCACCACTGCAGCCGAATGCCACGGTGACGTAGCTGCGGGTTTCCGAGCGCAGCCTGGGTAGCCAGGTGTCGAGGAAGCCCTGCACCTGCGCCACGTAGTCGGCGACTTCCGGCTGTGCTTCGAGGTAGCCACGGACGTCGGCATCGCGCCCGGACAGCGGCCGCAGGCGTGCGTCCCAGTGCGGGTTCGGCAGCACCCGCGCATCGAACACGAAATCCGCCTCCGGCGGCAGGCCGCGACGGTAGGCGAAGGACTCGAACAGCAGCGACAGCCCGGCGCCGCTGAAGCCGTATTCGGTCAGGATGTGCCGGCGCATCTGGTGGACATTGAGATCGCTGGTGTCGAGCACCCGGTCGGCGATCTGCCGCAACGGCTTCAGCGCCTGCCGTTCCAGCGAGATTGCATCGGCCAGCACCAGACCGAGATGACTGAGCGGATGCCGTCGCCGGGTATCGGCATAGCGACGCAACAGGACTTCATCGCGGGTCTCGAAGAACAGCAGGCGGGTATCCAGTCCCTGCGCACCGATCTGCGACAGCGCTTCCGGCACGTCGGCGAGGTCGCCCAGGCTGCGCGCGTCGATGCCGATCGCGATTTTCTCCGGGGCATTCTGGTTGTCCAGGATCCGGCGCACGAACTCGGGCAGCAATTCCGCCGGCAGGTTGTCGACGCAGTAGTAGCCGAGATCCTCGAAGGTGTTCAGCGCCACCGACTTGCCGGAGCCGGACAGGCCGCTGACGATCACCAGCGGCGACAAGGTGCGCGAATTCACTGCGAGCGTTCCAGGAAATGGCTGTGGCGGGCCATGAACGCGGCGGCCGGATCGACGCCCTTGCTGCGCAGGATGTGCATGCGGGTCGCGGCTTCGGTGAGCACGGCAAGGTTGCGGCCTGCCATCACCGGCAGGGTGATCATCGGCACGTCGAGGTCGAGCAGGCGACGGCTGCCGATGTCGCCGGTCAGGCGTTCCATGCCGTCCAGCCTGGCATCCAGCGACGGTTTGCCGAGGTGCACGATCATGCGCAGGTACTTGTTCCGCTTGATCGCGGTGTCGCCGAACATCTGGCGGATGTTGAGCACGCCCAGGCCGCGCAATTCCAGCATGTCCTGCAGCAGTTCCGGGCAGGCCCCATCCAGTACGTCGGGCGCGATCTGGGTGAACTCCGGGGCATCGTCGGCGACCAGGCGGTGGCCGCGCGTCACCAATTCCAGCGCCAGTTCGCTCTTGCCGGTACCGGATTCGCCGGTGATCAGCACGCCGATCGAGTAGATCTCCATCAGCACGCCGTGCAGGGTGATGCGCGGTGCCAGCGTGCGCGCCAGCTTGTACTGCAGGTGATTCAGCAGCTCATGGCCGCGCCGTGGCGACACCCACAGCGGCGTGTCCGATTCTTCCGCGGCGATGCGCAGGTCCTCGGGGCAGGACTGGTTCTTGCTGATCACCACCGCCAGCGGGCGGAAGTCGATGATTTTCTGGATGGTTTCCCAGCGTTGGCGCGAATCCAGCCCGTCCAGCCAGGCCAGTTCCTCGGTGCCGAGGATCTGCAGCTTGTTCGGATAGATGATGTTGAGGTAGCCGGCCAGCGACGGTCGCCGCGCCACCGTATCCACCGCCTCCAGCACACGTGCCGCTGCAGTGCGCTGGCCCGCGAGCCAGCGCAATTCCAGGCGTTCGACTTGCTGATCGAACAGTTCCGCGGCGGTGATGCGGGCAGCGTTCACGTGTTTCGGCTCCCGCCGCTGGTGAGTGTCAGCCGAGGATCCCGCTCTGCGCGATGCTTTCGCCGCGATGGTGGTCGACCATGCGTTCTTTCTGCTTCATCAGCAGGCGATCGAGCTTGTCCGCGAGCAGGTCGATCGCGGCGTACATGTCCTGCCCGTTGGCATCGGCATGCAGGGTGCGGCCGGACAGTGACAAGGTCGCCTCGGCCCTGTGTTCCGGCTTGTCCAGGCCGAGCTGCACGCGGATCTGGCACGGGTGCTCGAAATGCCGGCCCAGTCGGGCGAGGCGGGTTTCCACGTAGTCGCGCAAGGCCGGGGTGACTTCGAGTTGCTGGCCATGGGTTTCGATTTGCATCTGGACCTCCTTCGACGTGGATGCTCCATTGATCGGAGCGGGCTTGTTGCGATGGTCAGCCGATCCGCACGCGCTCGTGCGAGGCGGGGATCTGCATGGCTTCACGATACTTCGCGACGGTGCGTCGCGCTACCGGCACGCCACCCGATTTCAGGGTTTCGGCGAGGCGCGCGTCGGACAGCGGCTTGCGCGGATTCTCGGCCTCGACCAGCTTGCGGATCATGTCCTGGATCGCGGTGCTGGAGGCGCTGCCGCCGCCTTCGGTCTCGATCCCCGAGGCGAAGAAATCGCGCAGCGGGATGGTGCCGCGCGGGGTGCGCACGTACTTGCGGGCGATGGCCCGCGAGACCGTGGATTCGTGCAGGCCGAGTTCGGTGGCGACGCTGCGCAGGGTCAAGGGATGCAGGGCCTGGTCGCCGAATTCGAGGAAGCCGGCCTGCTCGCGTACCAGGCAGCGCACCACCCGCAGCAGGGTGTCGGCGCGCGATTCCAGGCCTTTCAGCAGCCAGCGCGCTTCCTGCAGGCGGCCGCGCAGGTATTCGGCGTCGCTGCCGCCGGCGTGACGCATCATCTGTTCGTAGTCGCGCTGGATGGCGATCCGCGGGGTGCTGCCGGCGGCCAGTGCCACCCGCCACAGGCCCTGCTGGCGCCAGATCACGCAATCGGGCGTCACATAGGTGCCGGCAGGCAGTTCACCGTGCTGCGCGCCCGGGCGTGGATCCAGGCTGCGCAGCAGCTGGACGGCAGTTTCGGCTTCGTCGCGCTCGCAGTCGAGTTCGCGGCACAGGCCATCGATGCCGATCTTCGGCAGGCGTCCCAGAGCGCCGGCGGTCAGTGCGATCGCCAGTGCGCGCCCGGGCGTGTCTTCGGCCAGTGTGCGCAACTGCAGGCGCAGGCATTCGCCGAGATCGCGTGCGCCGACCCCGACCGGGTCGAATTGCTGGATGCGATGCAGCACCAGCAGTACTTCGTCGAGGCTGGCATCGATCTCCGGCCGCAGGCTGGCGAGGACGGCGTCGAGATCGTCGCGCAGGTAGCCGTCGTCATCGATGGCATCCACGAGCGATACGCCGATGCCGAGATCGCGCTGGCTGAAATGCCCCAGATGCAATTGCCACAGCAGATGGTCGCGCAGGGTTTCCGCGCCGGCGGCGCGCTCGCGCGTGGCGTAGTCGTCGTCGCCGTCCGAACTGGGGCCGATGCGTTCCTGCCATGGCTCGCCCTCGCGATCCCAGTGCTCGTCGGGACGTTCATCCGCGTGTTCACGCTCATGCACGGACGTGTCCGGCGTGCCGTCGGCATCGCGCACTTCGTGGGCGTCCGCAGGGCCCGCTTCGCCGGCTTCGGCCCAGTCGAGCAAGGGATTGCTTGCCACTGCCTCGGCGATCTCGGCTTCCAGTTCGACGCTGGACAATTGCAACAGCCGGATCGCCTGACGCAGTTGCGGCGTCAGGATCAGTTGCTGGTGCAGCCCGGGGGAAAGGCGCGGCTTCATCCGCTCCCAGCATATATCCGGATGCGGGGAAAAAACCGCTGTCGGCGTACGAATCAGCGCTCTTGCTCGTCATTCACGCTTTCGCGGGAATGACGGCAACAGATCGGCGCGTCTCAGAGCTTGAACGTATCGCCCAGGTAGACCCGGCGCACGTCGGGGTTTTCCAGCAGCACGTCCGGAGCGCCCTGCGCAAGCACGGCACCATCGGCAAGGATGTAGGCGCGATCACAGATGCCGAGGGTCTCGCGCACGTTGTGATCGGTGATCAGCACGCCGATCCCGCGGTCCTTGAGATGGGTGACGATGCGCTGGATCTCGTTGACCGAGATCGGATCCACGCCGGCGAAGGGTTCGTCGAGCAGGATCAGGCGCGGTTTGCCGGCCAGCGCACGGGCGATCTCCACGCGCCGGCGCTCGCCGCCGGACAGGCTGGCACCAAGCTGGTCGGCGACATGGCCGATCTGCAGTTCGTCCAGCAGGCCTTCCAGCTCGCGCTCGCGGCCGTCCTCGTCGAGGTCCTCGCGCAGTTCCAGCACCAGCCGCAGGTTGTCGGCCACGCTGAGCTTGCGGAACACCGAGGGTTCCTGCGGCAGGTAGCCGACGCCGCGCTTGGCGCGCGCGTACATCGGCTCGTCGGTGATGTCGGTGCCGTCCAGCACGATGCTGCCGGCATCGGCCGGCACCAGGCCGACGATCATGTAGAAGCAGGTGGTCTTGCCGGCACCGTTGGGGCCGAGCAGGCCGACCACTTCGCCGGCATCCAGGGTCAGCCCGAAGTCGCGCACGACCTCGCGCGACTTGTAGCGCTTGCGCAGGCCGCGGGCGACCAGCATCAGTTCGATGCCTTTGCTGGTGCCGGTTGCGCTTGCGCGCTCTTGGGCAGGATGCGCATCTTGACCCGACCGTTGCCGCTGCCGCCGCTTTCGACCTGGTTGGTTTTCATGTTGTAGACCACGCGCTGGCCGTTGAGGGTGCCGCGCAGCTGGCGGATCTCGACATTGCCGGTGAACACCACCACTTCGGTCTTGAGGTTGTAGTCCACGTTGCTGGCAGTGGCATGGATCGGGTTGCCGTCGTCGAGGGTCTGGCGCAGGGTCACGCCGCCGCTGAGCAGGGCGCGACTGGGATCGCCGCCGCTCTGCTCGATGATGGCCTTGGCGGCCACGATGTTCAGGCTGCCCTGGGTCATGGTCACGTTGCCGGTCAGCGTGCAGCTGTCGTTGGCACCTAGGCTGCAGGTGCTGTGTGCGGCCTCGATGTCCATCGGCTGGCTGCGGTCGGAGCTGCGCGCGTGCGTGCCGGCCGCGAACACGGCAGCAGTCAGGGCAAGCGCGGCGGCCGCCCACGCAACGGGACGGTCAGCGTGGCGTCGGGACATATCGGGTATGCACATCGGAGAGGAGGGAGACCTGCTGGCGGTCGAAATCCGCCTGCATGCCGTGACCGCGCATTGTAAGGCCGGGGCGGGTGACGGTGACCGTCGTGGCCGACGTGGCGCGGTTCTCGCCGGGGAACAGGTTCAGTTCCTCGGCTTCGATCCGGGTCGGCGGTGGGGCCTGTTCGGGGCTGGTGGCGACCACCTGGCCGCGCAGTTGCAGCTGCTTGCCGTCATCCGGTACCCGTCCACGCTGGGCGCGCACGTTCCAGTAGGCGCCATTGCGGTCGGGAACCTGGAAGCGCGGGGTGTCCAGGGTCATCGATTTCACCCCCGGATCACGCTGCAGGCGCGGGCCATGCAGGGTGAAGGATTCCTTGCCCTGGGAATCGAGCGAGACGATCTCGTAGTCGTACAGCACGTAGTCCGAACGCGTCGGGCCCGTCATCTCGGCGGTGCCGCCCGATTGCGACCAGATCGACCAGCCGCTGGCAATGGCGGCGATCAGCAGGACGATGGTGAGGCCTGCGCGCCAGCTCATGGGTGTTCGCCGTGGGCGAGGATGCCATCAACATGGCCTTGTGCCTGCAGCAACAGGTCGCAGGCATCGCGCGCGGCCCCGAAGCCGCCACCGCGCGGGGTGACCCAGTGCACCGCCGGCAATACCCAGTGGTGCGCATTGGCGGGGGCGATGGCCAGGCCGACGCCGCGCAGTGCGGCAAGGTCCGGCAGGTCATCGCCCATGAAGGCCACCTGCTCCATGCCGATGCCCATGCCATCGGCGATGCGCTGCATGCAGGTCAGCTTGCTGCGTTCGCCGATATGCAGGTGGGCGATCTTCAGTTCCGTGCCGCGGGCGGCGACCACCGGGCTGTGGCGTGCGGTGACCAGCGCGGTCTGGATCCCGGCGTGGCGCAGCAGGGTCAGACCCATGCCGTCCTGCACGTGGAACGTCTTGCCGTCCTGCTCGCCGGTGCCGTAATGCAGGCGGCCATCGGTCAGGGTGCCGTCGACATCGAAGCCGATCAGCCTGATCTTCGCGGCGCGTGCCAGCACATCGGCCGGGTAGGCGGGCGTGGTCATCACACCACCCGCGCGCGCAGCAGGTCGTGGATGTTGAGCGCGCCGACCACGCGCCGCTCCGCATCGAGCACCAGCAGGGCGTTGATCTTGTGGGTTTCCATCAGCTGCGCGGCTTCCGCGGCCAGCGCATCGGCATCGATGGTGCGTGGTGCGCGGGTCATCACTGTCTCTATCCGGGTGCTGCGCAGGTCGACGGCGTCGTCGTCCAGGCTGCGGCGCAGGTCGCCGTCGGTGTACAGGCCGAGCAGGCGACCCTCGTCATCGACCACCGCGGTCATGCCCAGCCGCTTGCGGCTCATTTCGACCAGTGCTTCGCTGATGCTGGCCTCGGGGCCGACCCGCGGCACGTCGTCGCCGGCATGCATCACGTCGGTGATGTGCAGCAGCAGGCGGCGGCCGAGCGCGCCGGCCGGGTGCGAGCGCGCGAAGTCGTCGGCGGTGAAGCCGCGCGCTTCCAGCAGGGCCACCGCCAGCGCATCGCCCATCGCCAGCGCGGCGGTGGTGCTGCTGGTCGGGGCGAGCGCCAACGGGCACGCTTCGGCCGGCACGCTGACGTCGAGGTGGATATCGGCCTCGCGCGCCAGAGTGGAAGTGTCGCGGCCGGTCATCGCGATGATGGCGTTGCCCTGCCGCTTCAGCGCCGGCAGCAGGGTCAGCAGTTCGTCGCTTTCGCCGGAGTAGGACAGCGCCAGCACGATGTCGGCGTCGGTGACCATGCCGAGGTCGCCATGCGCGGCTTCGCCCGGATGCACGTAGAACGCCGGGGTGCCGGTGCTGGCCAGGGTTGCGGCGATCTTGCGCGCCACATGCCCGGACTTGCCCATGCCGGAGCAGACCACCCGCCCGTGGCAGGCCAGGATCGCCCGGCAGGCCGCGCTGAACGCGCCGTCGATGCGCGCGGCCACGGCCGATAGCCCATCGCGTTCGATCTCGAACACGCGGCGGCCACTGGCGGCGAAATCGAAGCGGGCGGTCTCGGCGGAAAGGGCGGTGGGCACGAAGGTTTCCGATAAACTTGATCGTTCAGTTTACTTGAGCCCGCCTGCCACGCCATGAACGCCGACACCATCCGCCAGTTGATCGAAACCGGCCTGCCCGGATCCCGCGTCGAGGTGCAGGGCGAGGACGGCGTGCATTTCGAAGCCGTGGTGGTGTGTGAGGCATTCGCCGGCAAGCTGCCGCTGGCCCGGCACCGCATGGTCTATGCGACGCTGGGCGAGAAGATGGGCGGCGAGATCCATGCCCTGCAATTACGCACGTTGACCCCCGGAGAGGCCGCCTGATGCAGAAGATCATCGTTACCGGCGGTGCCCGCCTCGCCGGCGAAGTGCGGATTTCCGGTGCCAAGAACGCGGTGCTGCCGATCCTGTGCGCCACCCTGCTGGCCGATACGCCGGTGCGGATCAGCAACGTGCCGCGCCTGCATGACGTGCTGACCACCGCCAAGTTGCTGGCCGGGCTCGGTGCCGGCGTGCAGCACGAAGGCGATGCGATGACCGTGGATCCGCGCAGCGTCAACAGCCATGTCGCGCCGTACGAGTTGGTCAAGACCATGCGCGCCTCGGTGCTGGTGCTGGGGCCGCTGCTGGCGAAGTTCGGCGATGCCGAAGTCTCGCTGCCCGGCGGCTGCGCGATCGGCTCGCGGCCGGTGGACCTGCACATCAAGGGCCTGCAGGCGCTGGGTGCGGAGATCAGCGTCGACCACGGCTTCATCAAGGCACGTGTCGATGGCCGCCTGAAGGGCGCGCGCCACGTGTTCGAGATGGTCAGCGTGGGCGCCACCGAGAACGTGCTGATGGCCGCAGCACTTGCCGATGGCACCAGCGTGCTGGAAAACGCGGCGATGGAGCCGGAGATCGTCGACCTGGCCGATTGCCTCAACGCGATGGGCGCGAAGATCGAAGGTGCGGGCACCTCGAAGATCACCGTTCACGGGGTCGACAAGCTGTCCGGTTGCGAACACGCGGTGGTGGCCGATCGCATCGAGACCGGCACGTTCCTGGTGGCCGCGGCGATGACCGGCGGTCGCGTCACTGCCACCCATGCCCGTGCGGACACGCTGGATGCGGTGCTGGACAAGCTGCGCGAAGCCGGTGCGGACATCGGCATCGAGAGCGACGTCATCGACGGCGACCGCATCACCCTGGACATGCACGGCAAGCGTCCGCGCGCGGTCAACCTCACCACCGCACCGCATCCGGCCTTCCCCACCGACATGCAGGCGCAGTTCATGGCGATGAACTGCATGGCCGACGGCGTGGGCGTGATCAACGAGACGATCTTCGAGAACCGTTTCATGCACGTCAACGAGCTGCTGCGCCTCGGCGCGGACATCCGCGTGGACGGGCATACCGCGGTGGTGCGCGGCGTGGAGCAGCTCAGTGGCGCACCGGTGATGGCCACCGACCTGCGCGCCTCGGCTTCGCTGATCCTTGCGGGACTGGTGGCCGACGGCGACACCGTCATCGACCGCATCTACCACCTCGACCGCGGCTACGAGAACATCGAGGCCAAGCTGTCGGCGCTGGGCGCGGGCATCCGCCGTGTGGATTGAATCGCTCGTCATTCCGGCGAAAGCCGGAATCCACATCGTGGAATCCTGAAAAGCTGGATTCCGGCTTTCGCTGGAATGACGACGGAGGCAAGGAATGAAAAAGCCCCGCAATTGCGGGGCTTTTCGTTGCGATGCAGCCGGAGCGGTTCAGCGCACCGCTTTCAGCACCAGATCCAGATCGTCCTTGCCGTCCTTCTTCTGCAGGATGCGCACCGGAACCGGGTAGCCGTCGGCGATCCACACGATCACCTGCTTGTTCTCGCTGCTGCGGCTGACCTTGGTCGCGTCGAGTTGCTTGCCGGCTGCGCTGACCGTGTCCTTGCCGAGGTTCTGGTAGCTCTGCTGGCGAACCACGCCGTTGTCGACCACGCGGTAGTTCAACGCCTTGCCCGCGCCCATGTCGCGGATGATGGCGAGATTGAGCAGCATTGCATCGAGATCGCCGTCCTGGATCTTCACCGGGCCCATCCGGTCCGGCTTGACGTCGCCGCTCCAGCGCGCCTCGCCCTTGGCCCAGTCGTAGCTGGCGTTCTTCTGCGATTTCTTGAACAGCATCTGGGTGGTGTCGTTGCCGGACAGCGGTCGCCAACTGCCGCCGCGCTCCTCGAACACGGTGGTCTGGCGTGCCGAACCCAGCGAATTGCCGACGCTCAGCGTGTAGTTCCAGCGATTGCCCCCCGCCGACGCCAGCGTGATCCGTGCATCGGCTTCGACGCCTTTCCAGCTGGCTTCGTACTCGGCATTGAACGGATCGATCGCCCATGCCGGAACGGCGGCGAGCAGCAGTGCGGCAAGTGCGGCGAATCGAAGCGGTTTCATGGGCAACCCGTTGCTTGCAGGGGGCGCGCGACCGGCAGCGGTCATGCGGGGGCGAACTCTAACCGGAGCGGCGTAAATAGGGGCTGACCATCCACGCTGGCCTGGCCGGCCTGTTCGGCCAGTCGGCCGGCGGCAGCCAGTTGCAGGACCGACAGCAGCAATCGGTGCTCGACCCCGAGCACGCGCGCGGCCAGCGATTCCGGGCTGTCGCCGGCCAGCACCGGCACCACCGCCTGCGCGACGACCGCACCGGCATCCAGCGCCGGAATCACGAAATGCACGCTGGCACCGTGCTCGGCATCACCGGCCTCGAGTGCGCGCGCATGCGTGTGCAGGCCCTTGTGTTTCGGTAGCAGCGAGGGGTGGATGTTGAGCAGGCGGCCGCGGAAGCGTTCGACGAAGGCCGCGCCGAGGATGCGCATGTAGCCGACGCAGAGGATCCAGTCCGGATTCGAGGCGGCGACCGCCTCGGCCAAGGCGTCGTCGAAGGCGGCACGGTCGGTGCAGGATTTCGGGCTGCGCGACCAGCGCAAAGCTTCCGGCACCCGCTGCAGCGCAGGCGCAGCGGGCTTGTCCGAGAACACGCCGACGATCCGGGCATCCAGGCTGCCGACGGCGATCGCATCCAGCACCGCCTGCAGGTTGCTGCCACGGCCGGAGGCGAGGGCGGCGATGCGGATCGTCATCGGCATGCAGTCATCGGGATGCCGTCATCAGGCGATCTTGAGGCGCTCGCCTTCGCCCGCCGGCACGACCTGGCCGATCCGCCAATGCGCCAGGCCGAGGCGCGCGAGATCGGCTTCCACCGCGGCGACATCGCCCGGTGCCAGCATCAGCACGTAGCCGATGCCGCAGTTGAAGGTGCGCCACATTTCCTCGCGCGCGACATTGCCCTCGCGCTGCAGCCAGTCGAACACCGCCGGCAGCGGCCACGACGAGGTGTCGATTTCCAGCCCGAATTCCTTCGGCACCACGCGGATGATCTTCTCCACCAGCGCGCCGCCGGTGACGTGGGCCATGGCGTGGATGTCGTGTTTCGCCAGCAGCTCCAGCACCGGCTTGACGTAGATGCGGGTGGGTTCCATCAGCGCATCCGCGAGCTTCACGCCGCCGAGGTCGAGGTCCAACGGGTTGCCGGCGCGGGCGAGGATCTTGCGGATCAGCGAGTAACCATTCGAATGCGGGCCGCTGGAGGCGATGCCGATCAGCACGTCGCCGGCGCGGACCTTGCTGGAATCGACCAATTTCGATTTTTCCACCGCACCCACGGTGAAGCCGGCCAGGTCGTATTCGCCCGGCGGGTACATGTCGGGCATCTCGGCGGTCTCGCCGCCGATCAGGGCGCAGCCGGCGATCTCGCAGCCTTTGGCAATGCCGCCG
>Ga0209476_10001325_pt1 | contig 16666 bp, 18 predicted proteins | sample KloWWTrecipitate_FD_187179 | JGI IMG/M metagenome (GOLD analysis project Ga0209476, IMG submission 187179) | Active sludge microbial communities from Klosterneuburg, Austria, studying microevolution and ecology of nitrifiers - Klosterneuburg... | ecosystem: Engineered > WWTP > Aerobic digester... | reverse complement strand
GCCCCATCAAGGACGCCGAGAAGGAAGCCTGCGTCAAGGCCGGCATCGCCGCCGATGACATCGTCGAGATCCAGGTCGCCATTGACGCCCTCACCGTTGTCGTGAACCCCCAGAACACCTGGGCAAAGTGCATGACTTCCGCCCAGCTCCAGCTCGCCTTCAAGAACGGTGGCGCCACCAAGTGGAGCGACATCGACCCCTCATGGCCGGCCGAGAACATCAAGTTCTACTACCCCGGCGCCGATTCCGGCACCTTCGACTACTTCAAGGAAGCCATCAAGCTCGGCGGCGAAAAGTCCAGCCAGCCTGCCCACCGCTCCGATGGCACCGCCTCCGAAGACGACAACGTCCTCGTCAAGGGCATCGAAGGCGACAAGAACGCCATCGGCTACTTCGGCTTCGCCTACTACGAAGAAGCCGGCAAGAAGCTCAAGGCTGTCGAGGTTGACGGCGGTAAGGGCTGCGTCGCCCCATCCTTCGATGCGGCACTCAAGGGCACCTACACCCCGCTCAGCCGCCCGCTCTTCATCTACACCACCAAGACGCTCCTCAAGGAGCGCCAGGAAGTCCTCGGTTTCGTCAAGTTCTACGTCGATAACATGAACACCCTGGCGAAGGAAGTCGGCTACATCAGCCTCCCCGATGACCTCCTCAAGACCCAGAAGGCCAAGGTCGAACCCTACCTCCCCAAGTAGTCCGGCCCGCCCAATCCAGTCCACCCGGCGGCGGGGCTGGAGCACACCAGACTGCTCCAGCCCCTCGCCGTTCCACTACACACCCGCTCGCGGGCAGCGTACCCTCTCTGCGCGAGGGTACGGACCCTCACCACGGCAACGTCCTCCCACGGAGCACCGTACCCATGGCTCAACTCCAGGCACAGCGCCCGCGTCCGGCCCTCCACGGTGCCGAACTCGAAGCGCAAATGCGCCGGTCGTTCCTCCGTCATCCCGGTGAAAAGGTCATCATCGCCTCCCTCTGGCTCTGCGGGACCATTTCCCTCGTCACCACCCTCCTCATCATCGAAACCCTCTTCGTCGAGACGGTCGACTTCTTCCGCGAAGTCTCGCTCTCCGAATTCTTCCTCGCCTCGGACTGGCAGCCCCTTTTCGAACCACAGACCTTCGGTATCTGGGAGCTCGTCGCGGGCACCCTCAATGTGCTCCTCTGGTCGCTTGCCATCGCCCTTCCCCTCGGCCTGGCCGCCGCCATCTACCTCAGCGAATATGCCCACCCGCGGACTCGCTCCCTGCTCAAGCCCGTGCTCGAAGCGCTCGCCGGTGTCCCCACCGTGGTCTACGCCTTCTTTGCCCTCACCGTCGTGACTGAAGACGTCCTCCGCCCACTGCTCGGCGACGACCGCGTCCCCATCTTCAACGCCCTCAGCGCCTCCATCGTCATGGCGATCATGATCCTCCCCACCATCGCCTCCGTCTCCGAAGACGCCATGTCCAACGTCCCCCGTGAGCTGCGCGAGGCCGCCTACGGCCTCGGCTCCACCCGCCTCGAAGTCGCCACCCGCGTCGTCTTCCCGGCCGCCCTCTCGGGCATCATCGCGGCCGTCCTCCTCGCCATCGCCCGCGTCATCGGCGAGACCATGATTGTCGCCATCGCCGCCGGCTCCACCCCCAACCTCACCATGAGCCCCCTCGCCAGCGTCCAGACGATGACCGGCTACATGCTCCAGGTCGGCCTCGGCGATGCAGCCCGCGGCACCGTCGACTACACGTCGCTCTTCGCCGTCGCTTCAACCCTTTTCGTCTTCACGTTCTTCACTAACGTGGCAGCCACCATGATCATCAACCGCTTCCGCGAGGCCTACGAATAATGGCCACACCCTCAGCTCCCACCGAGTTCTCCCTCAGGGCCACCGGCCGCGTCGCCAGGCGCCAGGCGCTTTCCCGCCTCTCCCGCTACATCCTGCTGGGCGCCACCCTGATCGCCGTCTTTGTGCTCATCTTCCTCGCCATTGATGTCGTCCGGACCGGCTGGTCGCGCATCTCGATGGACTTCTTCACCAACTACCCTTCCCGCCGCCCGCTCGATGCGGGCCTGCGCTCATCGCTTCTCGGCTGGGTATGGCTGATGGGGACCGTCATCGTCATGGCCATCCCGCTCGCCGTCGGCACTGCCGTCTTCGTCGAAGAGTTCGCCCCGAAGAACCGCATTACCTCGCTCGTCAGGCTCAACATCTCCAACCTTGCCGGCGTCCCGAGCATCATCTACGGCATCCTCGGCCTTGCCGTCTTCGTCCGCGGGTTTCAATTCATGGGCGTCACCATCATCCCCGAACTCGGCCCAACCATTCTCGCGGGCGCCCTCACCCTCACCCTCATGATCCTCCCCATGACCGTCATCGCCTCGGTCGAAGCGATCCGCCAGGTTCCCCCGTCCATCCGCGATGGCTCACTCGCCCTCGGCGCGACCCGCTGGCAGACCGTCTGGTTCCACATCCTCCCCGGCGCCATGCCGGGGATCATGACCGGCGTGATCCTGGCGGTCGCCCGAGCCGCCGGCGAAACCGCCGCCCTCATCATGATTGGCGCCTTCGCTTTCATCGCCTTCGATAACACCTCCCTCAACGAAAGCTTCACCACCGTCCCCATCCAGGTCTATAACTGGACCACCCTCCCACAGGAAGATTTCCGAAAGAACGCCGCTGCCGGCATCATCGTCCTTATGGTCCTTGTGCTCGGCCTCAATCTCATCGCCGTCATCATCCGCGAGCGCTTCCGCCGCACCTAACGGGAGTACCTGTCATGGCCAACACCGTCGATCTCCGACCCTCCGAAATGGGCCAGCGCGCCTCTGGCGATACCTTCAGCGGCGAGGCCCAGCCTGCCCCCGGCGCGTCGGTCATCGCCACGCCCGCCGAAGAGACCGCCCTCGCAATCGAGGACCTCTCCCTCTGGTACGGCCACAAACAGGCCCTCACCAACGTTTCCATGCTGGTGCCCGTGAACAAGGTCACCGCGCTGATTGGCCCCTCCGGTTGCGGCAAGAGCACCCTGCTCCGCTGCGTCAACCGCATGAACGACCTCATCCCCACTGTCCGCATCCAGGGCTCCGTCCGTTACCACGGCGTCGATCTCTACGGCCCCGGCATCGACCCCGTCGAAGTCCGCCGCCGCATCGGCATGGTCTTCCAGAAGCCCAACCCCTTCCCCAAGTCCATCTACGACAACGTGGTCTTCGGCGCGAAAGTCAACGGCTACAAGGGCGACCTCAAAACCCTCGCCGAAGAATCCCTCCGCCGCGCCGCTCTCTGGGACGAGGTGAAGGACAACATCAAGAAGAGCGGCCTCGCCCTCTCCGGCGGCCAGCAGCAGCGCCTCTGCATCGCCCGCGCCATCGCCAACCAGCCCGATGTCATCCTCATGGATGAGCCCTGCTCCGCCCTCGACCCCATCGCCACCCTCAAGATCGAAGACCTCATGCGCGAACTCGTGAAGGACTACACGATAATTATCGTCACCCACAACATGCAGCAGGCCGCCCGCGTCTCCGATTACACCGCCTTCATGCTCACGGATGAGCGCACCACCGGACAACTGATAGAATACGGGCCCACCCAGGAACTTTTCACAACGCCAAAGGACAAGCGAACCGAGGATTACATCAGCGGCCGGTTCGGCTAGGGCCTGCGGGAAAGGCAGCACCAGTGACACGCGACCTCTTCACCGCCGAAATGCGCCAACTCCAGGACGACGTCCTCGCCCTCGGCTCCATGGCCGAAAAAGCCATCCTCGATTCCGTCGAAGCCCTCCGCGATGGCGATGCCGAATGGTCCCGCCGCCTCATCCGCGATGATGAACGCATCAACAAAAAGCGCTTCGAAATCGAAGACCGCTGCATCTTCGTGATCGCCTCGCAACAGCCCATGGCCACCGACCTCCGCGCCCTCGCCAGCGCCCTCTACATCATCACCGACCTCGAGCGCATGGCCGACCACGCCGAGGGCATCGCCCGCATCAACATCATGATGGGCGATGAGCCCCTCCCCCGCCGCATCAGCTACATCCCCGCCATGGCCGATCGCGCCGTCGCCATGCTCCGCAACAGCCTCAAGGCCTACATCGACCACGATGTCGACTCCGCCCGCCAGATCTGCAACGCCGATGACGAAGTGGATCGCCTCCAGGATAGCGTCTACGACGAATGCATCCAGGCCATGATCAATGACCCCGCAACCATCCAGCGCAACACCTACCTCATCTGGGCCGCTCACAATCTCGAACGCATCGCCGACCGCTGCACCAACATCTGCGAACGCGTCGTCTACACCGCCACCGGCCACATGGATGAGCTCAACGTCTCCAACTACTGATCGTGACTGAACTCGAAACCGCCATCAACATCGGCCCCGTCCTCGCCCGCGAGCTACGCCAGGCAGGCATCAACACGCTTGAAGACCTCCGGAGCACCGGCCACCTCGATGCCATCCGCCGCCTCCGCGCCGTAAACCCCGGGCGTGATTGCGCCAACTCCGCCCTCGCCATCGCCGGCGCCATCGCTGGCATCCGCTGGATGCAGATCCCCCCGGCCGAGCGCCGCCGCATCATCGATGAAGTCAACGCCGCCCTCGCGGAATGACCCTGTTGTCTAGCGTCCACTCTGGTACCATGGGTCTTCACGTCGTGGCGGGCGTAGCGTAGTGGTTAACGCGTCTGATTGTGGCTCAGAAGATCGTGGGTTCAAGTCCCACCGCTCGCCCCATCCCCTGGCATAACAACAAAGGGCGCCGCCTCTCCCAAAGACGGCGCCCTTCGCGTTTCCGGCCCCCCTTAGTTGCTGGTCCCATCCTTCGCCAGCATCGGCAACGCCCGGTAGAACTTCGCCTGGCCACCGCCAAGGAATCCACTGCTCACTTCGTAACCGCCGCCGGTCGAAGTCCCCGCCAGGGCCTGGCCAATCACCCCCCGGTCCCCGAAATCCCCCCCGCTGCTGCTCCCGCCGCCCGCCAGCGCCCGCCACGACAATTCGTACGTCCCACTGGCCGACTGCGCCAGCACCGCCGCCGCAACCGCGAGGCCGCCAAGCCCCGCGGTTCCAGCCACCAGCAGCCGGCGTGTCCTTCGCCGGCTCACTTGTAGATCACCAGGATGTTGAACTTCGCCCCATTTGGAAACGCCGTCCCGTCCGTCGAAAAGATGACCCAGCGGCTGGTCACCCCCGGACACCACGCCGGCGCCACCGCCGGGTAGTACGTCATCGCGGCGCCCACCACCACGTTGATCGGCGTGATGAACACCATCGCATTCGGATCGGATACCGCCAGGAACGTCGCCGCATCGCCCACATGCCCACCGTCTCCGAGGCACGTGTTCTTGCCAGTGCCAGCGGTGCTGACGGTATGCACGAATGCTGCCGGATTCGCCCCCGAAACCCTGATCGCGCCATCCACGTCGAGCGCCACACCCGACCCGCTCATCGCCACCGCTTCTACGGCGGTCTCACCCGAGAAGTAGCCCCCCACGCCCGCCGCGCCCGTCGCGAACCCCGCGACGCCGATGCCCGAAGCGTAGGTCGATTCGCCCTGCACGCCGGCTCCACCGCCCGAGTTCTGCCCGATAATCGCCGGGAAGAGCGCCGCATCCGTCGAGGTCCGTTTCCCGCTGATCGCGATGCCCGTGCCCGACTGCGTTACCGTGATCAGCCCCTCGGCTGTCGCCACAACCCCCGCCGTCGATCCCGAAGCAGCGAATGGCACGCCGATACTCCCGGCTACCTTCGCGAACAACGCATACGGGGTTGGGCTCACCGGCTGCCGCGGCGAAAGCACCGTGTACCCGCTCGAACCCGAGCCCGATCCCGGCCGCACCGAAATCTCCAGCCACCGGGCGTCACCCTGGAACGCCGTATCCCCAAAGTCCAGCTCGGTCGTGAACAGCCCGTTCGTGACCGTCACGTCCTCCTTCGCTGCCGTCGACCCGATCTGTGCCCCGCCCGTCTCGGCGTCGTAGAGGATGAAACGCAGGTCGTACACCCCGTTCGCCGGGCTGCCGCCATCAGTCAGCCGCCCCTGGTACGTGAAGGACGTCGCAAGCGCCGTAACGGCCTCGATCGATCGGCCGTCATCGCTCCCCGAGCCGTCACCGAGAACCGTCGCCACCGGCGCCAGCGCCGCTACTCCCAGTATGCCCGCAACCATCGCGAGGATTCGTTTTCGCTGCATGTTTGCACCTCCTGCCCTCCTGGGCGGCCCTAGTATAGATCACATGATCAAGCATCTTCATCGTTTTGCCCTCACACCGTTAACAACCCGCGATTGACCCTGCCCATCGCCGGGGCGTACGTTCCCCTCGTGCGCACTTCAGCGTGCCTGGAACCTCCCAAACGAAGGACTGAGCAGTGCCCGACGAGACTGCTGCCCGAGAAGTCCTCGAGGACGCGCGCTCGCTTGCTCACGCCGGCGAGTGGGCGAAGCTTGTCGCCCTCGTAACCTCCCTCCACCCCGCTGACCTCGCCGAACTCGTCCTCGATCTCTCCGAAGCCGACCGCCGCGCACTCCTCGCCCACCTCCCCACCGATGTCGTCGGCCAGCTCTTCGAATTCGTCGAAGACGATGAGCTCCGCGACCTCATCCGCGGCGTCGGCGTCCGCGATCTCCCCGCCGTCCTCGAAGAAGTTGAGGACGATGTCGCCGCCGATGTCATCCAGCAGCTCGATCCCGGACAGCAGGCCGAAACACTCGCCCAGCTCGACCGCGGCGATGAGGTCGCCGAACTCCTCCAGTACCGCGATGAGTCCGCCGGTGGACTCATGTCCCGCGGCTTTGTCGCCCTCAACGAAGACATCTCCGTTCAGCAGGCCATCGATTACCTCCGCGTCCTTCGCCCGCCCGCCGATCGCGTCTACTACCTCTACGTCGTCGATACCGCCGGGCGCCTCCAGGGCACCGTCTCTATCCGCGACCTCATCGTCTCGTCTCCCCGCACTCCACTTGCCGAGATCACCCAGCGCGATGTCCACGCCGTCACCGCCAACACGGACCAGGAAGAAGCGGCCCGCACCCTCCAGAAGTACAACCTCCTCGCCATCCCCGTCGTCGATGCCGAAGGCCTTCTCGAAGGCGTCATGACTGCCGATGACCTCATCGATGTCCTCCAGGAGGAAGCCACCGAGGACATGTACCGCATGGTCGGCCTCGATGAGGACGAGCGCGTCTTCAGCCCCGTTCGCACCAGCGTTCGCCGCCGCCTCCCCTGGATGCTCGTCAACCTGCTGACCGCCTTTGTCGCCGCCGCCACCGTCGGTCTCTTCGACGAGACCATCGGCAAGGCCGCCGTCCTCGCGCTCTTCATGCCCGTCGTCGCCGGCATGGGCGGCAATGCCGGCACCCAGACTGCCACCATCGCCGTTCGCAGCATTGCCCTCGGCGATCTCGATGTCCGCGATGTCTTCCGTGCCTGCCGCAAGGAGATCATGGTCGCCATGGCCAACGGCCTCGCCATTGGTGTCGCGGCCGGCATCGGCGCCTATATCTGGAAGCAGAACGATGCGCTCAGCCTCGTGATTGCCGCCGCCCTCTTCCTCAACATCTGCGCCGCGACCATGGGCGGCGTGCTCATCCCCCTCGGCCTCAAAGCCGTTCGCGTCGATCCCGCCCTCGCCGCCAACATCTTCGTCACCACCGTTACCGATGTGATGGGCTTCGTCTTCTTCCTCGGCCTCGCCTCAATCGCCATCGAACAGATCCGCTAACTGCCCGCCGCCCGGCGCGCCGCCGCGAACGCCGCGATCGCCCGCTCCCGTGCCCGCCCATGCTCCACAATCGGCGCCGGGTAGTCCTTCCCGATTTCGCAGCCCGCGGCCCGCTGCACCTCCCGTGGCATCAGCCCCGGCTCGAACAGGTATCGATCCGGCACCCGCGCGAGCTCCGGCGCCCACCGCCGCACATACTCCCCGCCGGGATCGAACCGCCTGCCCTGCAACGCCGGGTTGAACACCCGGAAATACGGCTGCGCATCGGCCCCCGTCCCGGCCGACCACTGCCAACCCCCGTTGTTGTTCGCCACGTCCCCATCCACCAGGCACTCCATGAAGTGCGCCTCCCCCGCGCGCCAGTCCAGCAACAACTGCTTCGCAAGGAACGATGCGCACACCATCCGCGCGCGGTTGTGCATGTACCCCGTGGCCAGGAGCTCGCGCATGCCCGCATCCACCAGCGGGAAGCCGGTCATCCCCGCTTTCCAGGCTTCCAGAGCCGCCGCGTCCGTCCGCCAGGCCACCCCCGCGTACTGGCGCTGGAATGGTTCTCCCACCACGCGCGGGTGGTGCCACAGGACATAGTGGTTGAACTCCCGCCACGCAAGCTCGGCTGCGAACTTCCCGCCGCCGGGGCCGCGTTCTTCGCAGCGGTCGAGCACCTCCACCGCCGAGATGAGCCCCCAGTGCAGGTCCTGGCTCAGCCGCGAGGTTCCCGCCGCCGCCAGGAAGTCCCGCGTGGCCCCATAGCGCTCCAGCCCTCCGCCCGTCCATTCCTCCAGGCGCCTGCGCGCCGCCTGCTCCCCCGGCTCGATAATCCCCCGTGCCGATGGCGTGCCTTCCTCGCCGTCGCGCACCCCGTCCGGGTCGATTCCCTCCACGCACGGGATATGCTCCAGCGCCCCCAGCACAGGCCGCCGTTCGAGCGCTTCCCAGCGCCGCCTGAACGCGCCGAACACCGAAAACGGCCGCCCGCTCGCCGAGACCACTTCCCGCGGCTCCTGCACCAGCACCCCGGGAAGCCCCGCGAAGTACCTGCCATCCGCTTCCAGCGCCCGCTCGAGGCGTCCATCCCGCAGCCGCGCAAACGGGCTGTAGTCCGTGCTCGCGAAGACCGCGCTCGCCCCGCACTCCCGCGCCAGCTCCGGGATCACCTGCTCCGGGGATCCCCGCCGGATGTGCAACCGCGCACCGCGTGCCCGCAATTCCCCATCGAGCGCACGCAACGATTCCACCATGAACCATCGCCGGTTCGCCGATGGCCACCGCCCCCGCAGAAGCCGCTCATCGAGCACAAACACCGGCAGCACCGGGCCCGCAGCCACCGCCGCGTGCAACGCCGGCAGGTCGTGCACCCTGAGATCCCGCCGGTACCACAGGATCGAAGTCACCCGTCCATCTTCGCAGGCTCGGCCTCCCCGGGTCAGCCGTCATCCTTCCCGCGGGTTGCCACGTTCACCGCACCGCGGCCATCCTGTCCCCATGCGCATTGTCTCCCTCGATGAAGCCGTCGGTGTCGTCAACTCCGGCGATCGGCTCTACTTCCACGCCGGCGCCGCTACCCCCCACGTCCTCATCGATGGCCTCGTCGAGCTTCGGCCCGGCCTGCGCGATGTCGAAATCGTCCACCTCCACACCGATGGCCCCGCCCCCTACACCGATCCTTCGATGGAAGGCCGCTTCCGCCACAACGCGCTCTTCATCGGCCCCAATACCCGCCAGGCCGTCCAGGAAGGCCGCGCCGATTACACTCCGGTCTTTCTCTCCGAGATCCCCTCGCTCTTCGAACCCGGCGGCTCGCTCCCCCTCGATGTCGCCTTCATCCACGTCACCCCGCCCGATTCCGCCGGGAACTGCTCCCTCGGCGTCTCCGTCGATTGCGCCCTCGCCGCCGCGAAGCATGCCCGCATCGTCGTCGCCCAGGTCAACCCGCGCATGCCCCGGACCTTCGGGCACACCATTCACTCCTCGGTCATCGACCTTGCTGTCGAAGTCGATAACGAACTTCCCGAGGCCGCCCACGATCTCCCCGGTCCCGAAGCCGCCGAGGTCGGCCGCCACGTCGCCGCCCTCATCGGCCATGGCTCCACCCTCCAGATGGGCATCGGCGCCATCCCCAACGCCGTCCTCCACGAGCTCGCCGGCCATCGCGATCTCGGCGTCCACACCGAGATGTTCACCGATGGGCTGCTCCCCCTCCTCCGCAGCGGTGTCGTGAATGGCGCCCGCAAGACGCTCCACACCGGACGCGTCGTGACCGCGTTCGCCGTCGGTTCCCGCGAGCTCTATGACTTCGTCGATGCCAACCCGGCCATCGAATTCCACCCCGTCGACCACACCAATAACGTTGATGTCATTGCCGCCCACGACCGCATGGTCGCGATCAACTCGGCCCTCAGCGTCGATCTCACCGGGCAGGTCGCCGCCGATTCCATCGGTCCGCGCTTCTATAGCGGCATCGGCGGCCAGGTCGATTTCATCCGCGGCGCGGCACGCTCCCGGGGCGGCGTCCCCATCATCGCGCTCCCCTCTACCGCGAAAGATGGCCAGCTCTCCCGCATCTGCCCCGAGCTTCTCCCCGGCTCCGGCGTAGTCACCACCCGGGGTGACGTGCACTGGGTTGTCACCGAATACGGCGCCCGGAACCTCCACGGGCGCACCATCCGCGAACGCGCTGCCATGCTCATCGAAATCGCCCATCCGAACTTCCGGGAAGACCTTGCCCGCGCCGCCGTGCGCCTCGGCTACCTCGGGCACCGCCCCGGTTAAGCCTCGTCGGCGTCGTCCTCAAAGCGCGGCGCCGTCGAGCCGCGCAGCGCCGCGATAAGGTCCGCGGCATCCTGCGGCGTGATCTTCCCCTGCTCGAGCAGCTGCAGCACCCGCAGCTCTTCCGATTCGCGCCGCCGCTCCGTCGCCGCCAGCGAGCCGCGTTGGGGCCGGGGCTGGCCCGCCGGCGCGACCCCATTCGTGCCCGCCGCCGCCCCCTCGCGCGCCTTCACCACCACTTCCCCGATGCCGCTGGCGAGCTTGACCCGCGTCTCGGCATCCTCGCCCGCCGAGGGGTATTCCAGCCGTGTCTTCCCCATCCCGCTCGTGGCCCGAATCATCACACGCTGCCCGGCCGGCAGGCGCACCTCCGCCCGGCCGAGTCCCACATCCACCTTGTATTCCCCGGGCACGAGCTCTGCTACGTCGAGCAGCACATCACCGGTCCCGCTATCGGCCCGTGCCAGCCCTGCGTGGGCCAGGACGGCGATCTTGCCCGCGCCGACGTTCACATCGAGCCGCCCCCGCGTCTGGATGCACTGCACGGTCCCCGCTCCCACACTCACGCGCAGTTCTCCGGCGGTAACGCCGTTGAGTTCGGTTTCCCCGTAGCCGTTGTCCACCCGGACGCTCGTGAGCTCGGTTTCGTCAAGGCGGACTACTGTGGTCCCGCCCTGCCGCCGGCGGAAGAGCCAGCCCTTCGTGAGCTTCACCTCAACGATCAGCCGGTCACCGTCCCGCTTCACCACCATCTCCGGCGATGTCTTGCTCCCGGTCGATACCACGCCGGGCTGCTCGCCCGGTGAACACCGCCGCACGGTCACTTTCCCGGCCGTGCTGTCGACCGCGATCTGGCGCACACCCTCCATGGCGAACAACTGCTCCGAGCGCACGCCCGCCGGGTCAGTCTCCACGGACCCTACGGGCATGGCATCCCGTCTTCCGCGGAGGCGCGCCTCGCGGTCGCGGCCCCGCTCCTCCTGCCCCGCCCGCCGTGCTTCATCGCGCAACCGCCGCGCCTCCTCGCGCGCCTGGTCCCGCAGGCGCTTCGCCTCCTCGCGCGCCTGGTCCCGCATGCGCTTTGCCTCCTCGCGCGCCTGGTCCCGCAGGCGCTTCGCCTCCTCTCCCGCCTGGTCCTGCATACGCTTCGCTTGTTCCCGGAGACGCTCCGCTTCATCCCGGGCGCGCTGGGCTGCCTCCAGCGCTCGCTCGACCTGCTCGTTTGATTCAGCCATCACGCGTTCCCAGTTGCCGCAGTTGCTCGGCTGCCTCGGCAGCGCTCAGCCTGCCCGCCGAAAGGTCGTCCAATACCCGCTGGCGCCGCTCCGCCTCGCGCGGGTCCTCGCCCGCCTCGAACCCCATGGCGACCAGCACCTCATTCAGGCGGGCCACCACTGTCGGGTACGAAATCCCCAGGTCTTCCTCGACATCCTTGATCTTTCCCCGCGCACGCAGAAACGTCTCTACAAATGCGAGCTGCTCCCGGCTCAACCGTGCCAGCGGCCCGGCATCGAAATGCCCGTCCACGCCAACTCCGCACATCGCACATTCCAGCCGCCGGATCTCCATCGGACTATCGCAACTCGGGCACGCGCCTACGAACCGGGCCATGCACTTGTCTCCTTGTTCGCGTTATCGCGCCGAATGCGCGCGCGGCCGTCCGCACTCCGGGGCTTCCCGTTCGGCGCCGCGCGCCCAGCGTTCCACCCGGGCCGAAGCCCTGCGAATGCCCGACGCAACAGCCGCGATCATAGCGACCGCCGCCGAGCCAGTCCCCACCCGGTACTTCGCCGCCGATTCGCGCCGGCTTGCCATGTACAGCTCCGGGTATTCCGTCAGGAATCGTATGTTCGGGTCCATTTCTCTGCCTCCAGCGTGGGCTTTTCATATGCCCATCGCACCTGACTTCATCAATATCGACCCGGAAATCAGAAAAGTCAAGGCCCAACTTAAGAAAATTAAGGAAAGACTTGTGTGAAGCACCACCCAGAGGCGCCAACGGCCGCTTCGGCTGCTCCCGCGCAGCCGCGCCAGTCATGCCCGGGCACCGCAAACAGATCTCCCGCTACGAAGAAAGCAGGTCCGCCAGCCGCTCGGCCGCGTCTCCCGGCCGGCACCCGGCAACCTGCGGGCCACGGCCCGCATAGGCCGCCTGCAAACCGGCAACCGCCCCGGCCAGCGCCCCGTGGATCGTGTGGATCGCCGGGTTCCAGTCCGCGGGGCCCGCCGCCAGCAACAACACCCCGCCCCCGCCACGCTCAATCACCCGCCCGAATTCCTGCGCGCTGAACATCCAGGCCGTGATCGTCCCCTCCAGCAGCGCATCCCATTCATCCCGCGATAGCTCATCGAAAGGGATCGCGGGAGTCTCACCCGGGGAAAACACCAGCCCATCGCACCGCCCCAGCCGGTCGCACACCTCGGCCGCGAACGCCGCAACCGAAACGGGGTCCGCCGCGTCGATCACCCGGTTGAACTGTTCCCGCCCGATCGCCCAGACCTCATTCGCGATCGAGGCTGTCTGGAACTCTTCCTGCTGCCCCGCGCCGATCGTTCCTATTGCAATATCCGCGCCGGCCTCCGCCAGCGCGACCGCGATCGCCCGGTCCGTCTCCGTTCCCCGGCACACGAGTGCCACCACCTTCCCCCGCAACTCTCCACTCATCGCATCACCACCAGCAACGCTGGCAGAACCATCCCCGCGATCAGAAGGATCGCCACGCCAACCGCGATAGCGTTCCAGTCCCGCGTTCGAATGCGCCCCGAGTAGTACTCCTGCTCCCAGCTCCCATCCAACAGATCCCGGTCCCGCTCGTCCGGCCCCAGGTCCTGCCCTTCCGCGTACTCGTCTTCCTGCTCTGGCTGGCCACTCATCTCTCCAATCCTAGCGCACCACCTTCACCCGCTCATCGTCCCCATCTCGATCCCAGAGGTCCCACTCCACGCCCCTCGGGAACGAAAAGCTCCCAAATCCCAGTGATGCCGCGGCAAGCACGAAGGCTACCACCCCGAGCCAGGCCCACCCCGCGCCCGCCACAACCACGAAGAAACCCGCCGCGCCCCACCAGATCGTTGCCGCCAGCCCCCGGCTCATCTCCCCGTGACTGTTTGCCACCGCGCCCGCCGTCAGGAACGCAAAGACGCTCATCCAGGCAGGCCCAGCGCCGTGTGCCAGTACCGCCGCCCCCACCGCGCCCCACGCCACCGCAATCCCTGCGCCGTTCAGCCAGGCGCCCCGCTTCATCGTGCTGTACACCACCGCGCTCGTTGTCAGGAAGGCGAAGATGCCAACCCACGTCGCACCAGGATCGCTCCCTGCCGCCATCCCTGTCGCCGCCCACGTGCCCGCGATCGCGATCACCCGCGAAATCCCAAGCCTTCTCCATGCCGATGCGCCCACCGCGGCTGTCGCCAGCAGCGAAAAGATGAGCAGCCACCAGCTCCCCCCATCCGCCACCACCGCCCCGATGCTTGCGACCCAGATCGCAAGGATGGATAGCACGGACGTTGCCTTGATCGTCATGCCGGTTCTCCCTCGGTGCGGGCCGCTGGATTCCCCTCCTGCCAGCCCATCGCCGCGCATTCTAGCCGAACCCGGCCACCCGTGGCCCCGCCACCCCCGGCCGTGTGCTACGCTGGAAGCCTGAAGGTCATGGTGATTGTGCACCCCCACAGGTCAACCCTCGCGCTCCCGTGCGCGAAAGAGCGCCTCCCCGGTTTCACGCTTGCCCGGCCACACCGATTCGCCGCCGGGCGCCACGCCCCAATTCCTCCGGCGATAACCAGGAAGTGATTCTGAGTCCGCTGATTTCCGCTCTTTCCCGTCCGTTCCGGCGCAGCCGGCCCACGGCCGCCCCCGAAGCGCCTGCCGCTGTTGCCCCGCCGCCCACCACATCCGCCGCGCCCCATCGCGCGCCCGCCCCATCGCCCGCGCCCGATACCGCCGAAGCTGCCCCCCGCCGCCGTTCACGCGGCGGCCGCAAGCGCCGCGCCAGCAATGAGCCGGCCGGCGCCCACGCCGAACCTTCATCTCGCGGCGGCGCCTCCCTCCCTCCCCCGCTTGCACCCCTCGCCGAGTCCTTCCGCGCTCTCGGTGTCGATGAAACCGGCCTCCAGGCCATCGCCGCCCTCGGCTATACCGATCCCACCCCCATCCAGCGCGAGGCCCTCCCCGTGCTCCTCGATGGCGAAGACGTGGTCGGCCTCGCCCAGACCGGCACCGGCAAGACGATTGCCTTCGGCCTTCCCCTTGCGCGCACCATCGATCCCTCCCGCCGCGAAGTCCAGGCTATTGTCCTCGTTCCCACCCGCGAACTTGCCAACCAGGTCCGCGATGTGCTCGACCACCTCGGCCGCTTCTACGGATTCCTCACCCTCGGACTTGTTGGCGGAGGCCGCGTCAAGACCGACCTCGCCCGCCTCGAGCAGGGCGCCCACGTTGTTGTCGGCACGCCCGGGCGCGTCATCGACCACCTCAAGCGTGGCACCCTCAAACTCGGCGCCGTTCACTTCGTCGTCCTGGATGAAGCCGATCAGATGCTCGATATCGGGTTTGCCCGCGATATCGATTACATCCTCCGCACCGTTCCGAAGGAACGCCAGACCGCGCTCTTCAGTGCCACCATGCCCGAGAGCATCGGCCGCCTGGTCTACCGCCACATGCGCCGCGCGAACCGCGTGGCCGTCGACCCCGAACAGCGCACCGCCGAGGGCGTCGAACAGATCTACTGCGAAGTCTCCGAGCGCGACAAGTTCACCGCGCTCCGCCATATCTACGAAGAGCGCGGCCTCGGCCGCTCGCTTATCTTCCGCAACACCAAGATCGGCGTCGACCGTCTCACCGCTCAGCTCCAATCTGCCGGCGTCCCCGCCCAGGCTATCCATGGCGACCTCCGCCAGGGCCAGCGCGATCGCGTCATGGCCGATTTCCGCTCTGGCGCGCTCGATTTCCTGGTGGCCACCAATGTTGCTGCTCGCGGCCTGGACATTCCCGATATCGAGCACGTCATCAACTACGACGTGCCCCAGAATCCCGAGGAGTACATCCACCGGATCGGCCGGACCGCTCGCGCCGGCCGCCGCGGCTCCTCCTTCACCTTCGTCGGCGAATGGGATCTCGGCGCCTGGGACGCCATCGTCTCCGAAGTCGGAGAGCAGAACCTCACCCACCTGAAGTTGCCCGCGCGCCTCGATTAGAGGCCCAACCCCGATGCTCGGCAGGCTTGCCTTCACCTTGCCGCCGAACGCGCGACAATAGCCCCGGCGAACACGAGGCACTCGAATCCCGGAGCACGCCCTTGCGCGTCCTGGCAACCACCCTCGCAGTCATTCTCTTCGCGGGCGCCGCACTCATCGCGTCGAACCTCTGGGAGAACCGCGACCGTTCGCCCGGGCCTCTCGACGCGCCACCGCCCTTCGACCTGCGCACCCCCACCGGCCCGGACACCCCGCCGCCAGCGGCTCCCACCGCCACGCTGGCCGCCGCATCCCCTCCCGCCCCCACACCAACACCCTACGATGGCCCGGTTGCTCGCATTTCTGCCCCCGCAATCGGCCTCGATCACCCGATCGAGGAGATTGGCCTCCTCCCCAACAACCAGCTCGATACCCCCCACGATGCCCTCGGCAAGGTCGGCTGGTACTACATCTACGACCGTCCTGGCTGGCGCGGCAACGCAATATTCGCCGCCCACCTCAACTACAACTTCCAGCTCGGCCCATTCGCCAACCTGCGCCATGTCGAACCCGGCCACCCCGTCACCGTCACCATGGCCGACGGCACGGCCTACACCTACCAGGTCTTCTTCTACCGCCAGTACTCGGTCGATTCCATCCCCATGGGCGACATCATCGATGGCCTGCTCGATGGCACCCCCCGCCCGCCGGGCGAAGAGTGGATAACCCTCATCACCTGCGGCGGTGACTTCCAGCCCACTGACCCCAGCGGCCTCGGGGAATACCTCCACCGCGATGTCGTCGTCGCCCGCCGCACCCTGGATTGAGCCCCGCCCCGCCAGGTGCGGAGTGCGCGACCATCGGGCGCACTTCCTCCTTCCCGAATTGTCCTCCGAACTTACGCAACCTGGTTTCGCAGCACGCCCGCGCCCGTCACCTCCACCTCGAGCACGTCATCAACTACGACGTGCCCCAAAACGCCGAGGAGTACATCCACCGCATCGGCCGCACCGCCCGCGCC
>Ga0209476_10001324_pt1 | contig 16676 bp, 9 predicted proteins | sample KloWWTrecipitate_FD_187179 | JGI IMG/M metagenome (GOLD analysis project Ga0209476, IMG submission 187179) | Active sludge microbial communities from Klosterneuburg, Austria, studying microevolution and ecology of nitrifiers - Klosterneuburg... | ecosystem: Engineered > WWTP > Aerobic digester >... | reverse complement strand
CGGATGATTCGAATCGATCACGCGGGGACGTGAACCGGAGGTAGGAATGCTCGCGCCTGCCGACCACCTCGTGAGCAGCGACTGGCGATAGTGCTTATCCGTGCGTCCGATACCCCATCCCCCCAAAACCTGTTCTCAGAGCGTCGTCTCGAGAAAGCCCTGGCGCTTGACCAGCGCATCGATGTCCTTGAGCGTCGTCAGCAGCGCCTTCATCTTCGGCAACGGCCAGGCGTTGGGGCCGTCGGACAAAGCTTTGGCAGGATCCGGGTGAGTTTCCATGAACAGCCCTGCCACCCCGACCGCGACCGCCGCACGTGCCAGCACCGGCACGAACTCGCGCTGGCCACCGGAGGCCGTGCCCTGCCCGCCGGGCAGCTGCACCGAATGCGTGGCGTCGAACACCACCGGGCAGCCGGTGTCGCGCATGATGGCGAGCGAACGCATGTCCGAGACAAGATTGTTGTAGCCGAAGGACGCGCCGCGCTCGCACACCATGATGGTGTCGGCACCACCATTGGCCTCGCGCGCCTTGTCGGCGACATTCTTCATGTCGCCGGGAGCAAGGAACTGGCCCTTCTTGATATTCACCGGCTTGCCGCTGGCTGCGACCGCGTAAATGAAGTCGGTCTGACGGCACAAGAAAGCCGGCGTCTGCAGCACGTCGACGACCGAGGCCACAAGTGGTATTTCTTCGATCGAGTGCACGTCGGTCAGCACCGGCAGACCGAGCTGCTGCTTGACCGCCGCCAGGATCTTCAGACCGGCATCCATGCCGTGACCACGGAAGCTCTTGCCCGAGCTGCGGTTCGCCTTGTCGTAAGACGCCTTGAAGATGTAAGGAATGCCGAGCTCAGCGCAGATTTCCTTCATCTGCCCAGCTATGTCGATGCACATCTGCTCGGATTCAGCCACGCAGGGGCCGGAAATGAGGAACACCGGCTTGTCCAGACCGACTTCAAAGCCACACAGCTTCATGCTTTGCTCCTTCAGGCCGCTGCCTGCTTGCGCGCAATCGCCGCCTTGACGTAGGCGGTGAATAGCGGATGACCCTTGCGCGGATTGGAGGTGAATTCAGGGTGAAACTGACAGCCGACGAACCACGGATGCATGTCGACGGGAAGTTCGACCATCTCGCACAGGTCGGTGACCGGCGCACGGCCCGACACCACCAGACCGTTCTCCTCGAGTTTCGCCAGCAGGGTGTTGTTCACCTCGTAGCGATGGCGGTGGCGCTCCATGATCTCGGCTTCACCGTAGATCTCGCGCGCCAGGGTGCCTTCCTTGAGCTGACAGATCTGGCCGCCAAGGCGCATCGTGCCGCCAAGGTCGGACTCCTCGGTACGCTTCTCGACCTTGCCCGTGCGGTCCTTCCATTCGGTGATGAGGCCAATAACAGGGAAGTTCGTGTCGCGCTCGAACTCGGTCGAGTGCGCACCTTCCATACCCGCCACGTCACGGGCGAACTCCACCACCGCAAGCTGCATGCCCAGGCAGATGCCCAAGTAAGGCACCTTGTTCTCGCGCGCAAAGCGGATGGCGGCGATCTTGCCCTCGGTACCGCGCTTGCCAAAGCCGCCCGGCACCAGGATTCCGTCCATCGTCTGCAGCACGTCGCAGCCGTCACGCTCGATGTCTTCGGAGTCGATATAGTGGATCTTCACTTTCGACTCGGTGTGCATGCCGGCGTGGTTCAGCGCCTCGATCAGCGACTTGTACGACTCGGTGAGGTCCACGTACTTGCCAACAAAGCCGACATTGACCGTCTGCTTCGGATTCTCGAGAGCATGGATCAGCTTCTCCCACACCGACAGGTCGGCCGCGCGGGCGAGGATGTCGAGCTTGTGGCAGACGATCTGGTCCAGCATCTGATCGTGCAACTGGCTCGGGATCTTGTAGATAGAGTCAGCATCCAGGCACTCGATGACGGCTTCAAGCATGACGTTGCAGAACAATGCGATCTTGCGCCGTTCGTCGAGCGGGACCGGACGATCGGCACGGCACAGCAGGATGTCGGGCTGGATGCCGATCTCACGCAACTCCCTTACCGAATGCTGGGTCGGCTTGGTCTTGAGCTCACCGGCAGTGGGAATGTAGGGCAGCAGCGTCAGGTGGATGAAGCAGGTGCCGTTGCGACCTTCTTCGAAACCCATCTGACGAATGGCCTCGAGGAAAGGCAGCGACTCGATGTCGCCCACCGTACCGCCCACCTCGACGATCGCCACGTCGGCGCCCTCGGCGCCCCGCTTCACGTAGGCCTTGATCTCGTCGGTAATGTGCGGGATGACCTGCACGGTCTTGCCCAGATACTCGCCGCGACGCTCTTTCTTCAGCACCGACTCGTAGATCTGGCCGGTGGTGAAGTTGTTGCGCCGGCTCATCTTGGCGCTGGTGAAGCGCTCGTAATGGCCGAGGTCGAGGTCGGTTTCGGCACCGTCTTCAGTAACGAAGACCTCGCCGTGCTGAAACGGGCTCATCGTGCCCGGATCGACGTTGATGTAGGGGTCGAGCTTGAGGTGCGTGACCTTGATGCCACGGGACTCGAGAATGGCCCCCAGAGAGGCCGCCGCGATGCCCTTGCCCAGAGAGGACACGACACCACCGGTAACGAAGACGTATTTGGTCATGAGTACAGCACTGCGGGAAAGCGCGATGATAACCGATCCACCCGCCCTAAGTCAGCAGGAGCGGCGTGCGCACCCTGGCCATTGAGGCATCACTCGCGCGCACCACTCAAAGATACAGGGGGCGCAGCTTGCACGGCGCCCCCTTTTCCACCTGCCGAGCAGATCAACCCATGCCACGCAGTTCGCGCAGCAAGACCGACACCATCGCCATGTCGATTGACTGGCTGGCGCGGATGTCTGCCAGCAACTGCCGATAGCGATCCAGTCGCACCCCCTGGCGCAGCAGCCAGGATGACAGCACGCGTTCAGGCTCGCTTTCATCAGCGGCCATCTGCAGCGCATTGGCCGTCAACGTACGGGCCAGACCCGACAGGTCGCCGCGCAGGGCACCGCGTGCAAGCACCTGCCAGCGGCTGTCTACCGGCAGTGCCGAAATTTGCCGACCCAGCCAGTGCAGCTCGAGCTCGCCCCCCAGGCCGAAATACACCTGCGCCACCAGCGGCTCGGTGCGCTGTGTTTCCACGGCGACTTCAACCAGATCGAGTGCCGAATACAGCTCGTCCAGCGCCGCCACGCGCTCGGCCAGGATCTGCGGCACACCTTGCTCCACGCGCCGCGCAACCGCCGCCTCGAGCTCGCTGCGATAGCCCGTTCCAACCAGCTCCGTCAGGCTGGCAGCCAGCGTGCTCACACCGGGCGAAAAGTGCCCCAGTGTGGCCTGCAGGTCGGCGAGCCATTCGGGATGACGCAGGAACCATAGCGTGCCGCGCTGCACGAGGCGGTCACATTCACTTGTCAGCTCGACCTGAACGACATTGTCGACCTGATTGTCCAGCGCCTCGATCTGCACCCACACATCGACCAGGCCAAAGACCTCGCGCGTTGCCATGTAGGCACGCACCACGTCCGGCGCTGGCACACCGAGCTCGGACTTCAGCCTGCTGACGAAAGTCGGGCCGACGCGGTTGATCATGCTGTTAATGACGTGAGTCGAGATGATCTCGCGGCGCAATGCGTGCTGGCCGATCTGCGCCGCAAAGCGCTCACGCAGGGGTGCCGGGAAGTAGCGCTCGAGCGCGGTGCGGATGTAGGGATCCTCCGGCACATCGGAGGCCAGCACCTCGTCGTAGAGTTCGATCTTGCTATAGGCCAGCAGCACGGCCAGCTCCGGGTTGGCAAGTCCGATACGCGCCGCCTTGCGCTCGGCGAGCTCCTCATCCAGCGGCAGGAACTCGAGCTTGCGGTTAAGCCGGCCAAGATGGCTCAGACGACGCATGAACTCCGCCTGCTCATCCAGCTGCCCCACGCCACGCGATCGCGTCATCGACAGAATTTGCGTCTGTGCGTAATTGTCACGCAACACCAGCGTTGCGACTTCGTCGGTCATGTCCGCCAGCAGCTGATTGCGCTGCTTCAGCGTCAGCTCACCTTCGGCCACCACGCCGTTGAGCAGGATCTTGATGTTGACCTCGTGGTCCGAGCAGTCCACCCCGCCGGAGTTGTCGATGGCATCGGTGTTCACCCGACCACCTTTGAGCGCGAACTCGATGCGTCCAAGCTGGGTGGAGCCCAGGTTACCGCCCTCCCCCAGCACCTTGCAGCACAACTCGCCGCCATTGACACGCACCGGGTCGTTGGCGCGGTCGCCGACCGCGGCATCAGTCTCACTCGCCGCCTTGATATAGGTTCCGATGCCGCCGTTGTAAACCAGGTCGACAGGGGCCGTGAGGATGGCACGAATCAGCTCGACCGGCGCCAGCGCCTCGGCTTCGATGTCGAGCACGGCACGCAACTGCGGCGACAACCTGATCGACTTGGCGCTGCGTGGCCACACCCCGCCACCTTCAGAAATCAGCGATTTGTCGTAGTCATCCCAGCTCGAGCGCGGCAGCGCGAACAGCCGCGCACGCTCTTCCCACGAGCGCGCTGTATCCGGGTCGGGGTCGATGAAGATGTGACGGTGGTCGAACGCCGCCACGAGCCGGATCTGCTTTGACAGCAGCATGCCATTGCCGAACACGTCGCCCGACATATCGCCGATGCCTGCCACCGTGAACGGCTCGTTCTGGATGTCCGTGCCCAACTCGCGGAAATGACGCTTGACCGCCTCCCAGGCGCCGCGGGCGGTGATGCCCATCTTCTTGTGGTCGTAGCCCACCGAACCGCCCGAGGCGAAGGCGTCGCCCAGCCAGAAGCCGTATTCCGCCGAGATCTGATTGGCGTAGTCAGAGAAGGTCGCCGTGCCCTTGTCGGCCGCCACCACCAGATAAGGGTCGTCCTCATCATGGCGCACCACATCGACGGGTGGCACCACTTGGCCTTGCACCAGGTTGTCGGTCAGGTCGAGCAGGCCGCGCAGGAAGGTCTTGTAGCAGGCCACGCCTTCAGCAACCAAAGCTTCCCGCCCGCCCTCGGTCGGCGGGCTCTTGACCACAAAGCCGCCCTTCGAGCCGACGGGCACGATCACGGCGTTCTTGACGATCTGCGCCTTCACCAGCCCCAGCACCTCGGTGCGGAAGTCTTCCATCCGGTCCGACCAGCGCAGCCCGCCGCGCGCCACCTTGCCCCCGCGCAGGTGCACGCCCTCGATCCACGGCGAATAGACGAAGATCTCGAACATCGGCAGCGGCTGAGGCAGGTTGGGAATGCGCGCCGGTGCGAACTTGAACGACAACCAGGGTTTGAGCGAGCCGTCCGCTGCGCGCTGGAAAGCATTGGTGCGCAGCGTGGCCTGGATCATGGCGAGGAACTGGCGCAGGATGCGGTCCTCGTCGAGGTTGGCCACCTTGTTCAGGCCGTCCTCGATCGCCGCGATGATTTCAGCGCAGCGCGCCTCGCGCCCCGCCTCCAGCGCGGGATCGAAGCGGGCGCGGAACAGTTCGTAGAGCTGACGCGTCAGCTGCGGATAGCAGGCGAGCGTCTGCTCCATGTAGGCCTGGCTGAAGGTGAAAGCCGCCTGCCGCATGTGTTTGGCATAGGCACGCAGGACGCTGACTTCACGCCACGACAGCCCGCCCAGCAATACCAGGCGGTTGAAATCGTCGTTCTCCACCTCACCGCGCCACACCCGACGGAAGGTGTCATGGAACAGCGGGCGAATGTCATGGATGTTGAGCGCCTCCGCCGCGCTGAAGCTCAGACCAAAATCATGCAGCCACACCACGCTGCCGTCCTGGCGCACGATCTCCGACGGGCGCTCGTCCATCACCTTCACGCCCATGCGCTCGAGCATGGGCAGGCTCTGCGACAAAGGCACCGACGCATCGAGGTGATAGATACGGAAGTTGATCCGGTCTGCGGAGGCTTCGAGTGGCCGATACAGGTTCATGCCCAGATCGTCGGCACCGGCAAGCCCTTCGATCTGCTCGATGTCGAACACCGCCATGCGCGCCGAATAATCTTCGCGGTACCCTGCCGGAAAGCCGCTACCGTAGCGGCGCAGCAGCGCCAGACCCCGTTCCTCACCACATTGTTCAACCAGGGCTTGCTGCAGGTCGTCTTCCCAGCGCCTGGCAGCACGGACCAGGCGCTGCTCGAGCTCCCTGGCGTCGAACGGCGGAATCACCGAATCGCGCGTGCGCACGATGATCAGAATGCGGGCGAGCGCCGAGTCGGAGAACTGCACGTCGAACTCGGATGAGGTGCCATCGAAAGCCTCAAGCAACACCGCCTGCATGCGCTGGCGCTGATCGGTGTTGTAATGCTCGCGCGGAACGTAGATCAGGCAGGAGACGAAGCGCGCGAAGGGATCACAGCGCACGAAGAGCCGCGTCCGCAGACGCTCGCCCAACCGCAGGATGCCCATCGCCTGGGTGAAGAGTTCGTCGGGCGATATCTGGAACAGTTCGTCGCGCGGATAGCGCTCGATGATGGTCTGCAGCGTTTTCGCGGCGTGCCCGCCAGGCAGCAGGCCGGCGCGCTCGATCACCGCCGTCACCTTGCGCCGCAGCAGGGGAATCTGCTCAGGCGAGGTGCCGTATGCGGTCGATGCCAGCAGGCCAATGACACGACGCTCGCCACTGACCCGGCCCTCTGCGTCGAAGGTCTTGATGCCGAGGAAATCGAGATAACCCGGGCGGTGCACCGTGGACCGGGTGTTCGACTTGGTGACCGTCAGCACGCCCGGCAGGTGGGCCTGAGCCCTGAGCTGCGGCGGCAGCGCGGCAAACGAACGCGACTGCCCGTCCTCTCCATCGCCGCGCAACAGCCCCAGACCGGAGCCGGACACGATGCGCAGTTCGTCCCCCCCTTCACCACGGGTCAGCGCATAGTCGCGGCAGCCGAGCAGCACGAAATTGTCGGCCGCCAGCCAGTCGAGGAAGTCCCGCGCCTCGGCAAGCTCATCGGCTTCGATGGATGCAGGCATGTCCACCAGACCGCCAATGATGTCGCGCATGCGATCGCGCATCTGCGGCCAGTCGCTGACGGACGCACGAACGTCGCCAAGGACCTGTTCAAGCCCTTGTTGCAGCGCGAGCAGCTCAGCCCGGTCGGTTCGCCGGTCGACCTCCAGATGCATGACCGATTCACGTCCCGCATCCGTATCACCATTCCTGGCCAGCCGCAGCAAGACGCCTTCGGCGTCGCGCACTACCATGAGCACCGGGTGAATGATCAAATGCAGGGTGAGTCCCTGACGGTTGAGCTCCATGGTCACGGAGTCAACGAGGAAGGGCATGTCGTCACCGACGATCTCGATCACGGTGTGGGCAGATTCCCAGCCGTGCTCGTCGAGACGCGGGTTGAACACCCGCACGGCACCGGCCACCGTGCGCCGCGCAATGAAGTGCCACTGGCTAAGGACCGCCCCGTACAGATCGGCGACCGACAGTGACTCAATATCCTCGGGATCAACCTGGGCAAAAAAGCACTTCGCGAAGCCGGTCAGCTCACCCGCCTGACTCGCCGGCAAGCGCGCAGCAATCTGCTCTACGACTGCGTCAACCTGCGCGGCCAGCCGCTTTTGTTCTGTTTTTTCCATCTCGCTCCCCTGCTGTCGATCGGGTCACGGCAAGACGCAGACAGACTCCGACGGTCGGTGTGCCGAAAATCCGTCTCGCATCGCCGTGGAACAAACGCTAAGGCTAGGCGACGGAGTCGGAAAGCGGAACCCGCGTTTTCCCTAGGTCAGGTGTGTTCGGTGCGGACCTGGACGGCGTGCAGGTGATGGCGGGCGGGCGCCCAAGGCGATTTCTCCAGCCAGGCTTCAAGATCGGCGGCTGCAAGTGGCCGGCAGATGAAATAGCCCTGAGCCAGATCGCAACCCAGCACGCCAAGGCGCTGCAGGACGGCTTCGGTCTCCACACCCTCGGCCGTCACCATAAGGCCCATGTTGTGCGCAAGCTCGATAGTGGAACGAACGATAATCTCATCGTCAGGCTGAGTGGTCAGGTTCATGACGAAACTGCGATCGATCTTCATCTCCTGCACGGGCATCTGACGCACGTAGGACAGCGAGGAATAGCCTGTGCCGTAGTCGTCAATCGACAACTGGCATCCGATCGCGCGCAGGTGCTCGAGGTTGGCAAGCGCCTTGGCCGGATCATCCAGCACCGCGCTCTCGGTGATCTCGAGCGTGATCCACTCGGCCCGGCAGCCGTAGCGCTCGAGCATGGCGCGGAACTGCGCCGGCAGATCGGGCTGCAGCAGGTCGCGCGCCGAAAGGTTGAGGCCGACATGGACCTTGCGCCCGCCACGCTGCCATTCGGCGCACTGGCGAATGGATTCGTTCATGACCCAGTGCGTGATCGTCTTGATATAGCCCGTTTGTTCGGCGAAGGGGATGAACTCCATCGGCGGAATGAATCCGCGCTGGGGGTGAATCCAGCGCACCAGGGCTTCTACATGTACTTCGTCGCTGGCATGGAACGCATATTTGGGCTGGTAGAACAACACCAGTTCGTCGTCTTCCACCGCCTGCCGAAGTTCGGTCAGCAAGGACAGGCGTGCGGCGTTTCGTTCGTGATGCGCGGGGTCATAGACCTCGACGCCTTCGGTGCCGCGCTTGGCCTTGTACATGGCGACATCGGCGCAGCGGATCAACTCGGCGGCGTCGGCCGCATGCTGCGGATACAGGGCCAGGCCGATGCTGGCCCGCAAATCGACGATCTGCCCCTGTACGCTCATCGGCTGTTCGAGCGCATGGGCAACGCGCTCGGCCACGGTCAGCGCTGTTACCAGGTCGACCGCCGGCAGCAACACGGCAAACTCGTCACCACCGAGGCGGGCCGTCGCATTCCCGCCTGCGGCACGCTCGCCATCGCCACAACAGCCTTCCCCGCCACACCCGCCTCGATCGCTACCGCTGAGGTCGAGCGCCAATAAACGCCGGCCGACCTCCTGCAGCACCCGATCCCCAAATCCGTGACCGAGCGTGTCATTGATGAGCCTGAAACGATCGATATCAAAACTCAGCACGGCCAGCGGTTGACCGGAAACACGCGCGGCTTGCAGCGACTGCTCCAGCCAGGCCATGAAGCGCACCCGGTTGGGCAGGCCGGTGAGCGCATCACAGTAGGCAAGCTCGGAGATGCGCGCCTCGCGGCTGGCAATCGCATCGGTCATGACACCGAAGGCATCAGCCAGCTGACCAATCTCGTCACCACTTTCAATGGGCGGGGGAGCCGCATAGTCGCCGCTTGCGACCCGACGAGCGAACTGCGCCAATCGGCTTACTGGCGATGCGATCGTGCGCCCCATCCAGACACTGGCGAACAACATGAGCAGGGTGGCAGCAATCGACAGGCCGGTCCAGTCGCGGTAGAGCTTGTTCCAGGGTTGCAGCGCGCGCGCCAGCGAAAGCTGCAGCACGGCGGAGACACGCCCGGCATCGTTGGCCTCGATGACCTGCGAACGACCGGCGTATTCGACACCGTCCAGCTCCATCGACTCCAGAGACGGCGCCTGCAGCAGCGCGGACTGCAGACCGGACTGCAGGGTGCTGGTGATCATGGTCGACGCCCGCTCGCCCGCCTCGAACCTGAGGCTGACGTCCAGCCCGGTGAGCCGCTTCAGGTCCTGCACAAAGACCTCGTCCGCAGGAAACCCGATCACGACCCAGGCCACCGCCACTGGCGCCATTACAGGCACGACCACCAGTTGGTGAAGTGCCCCATCCAGGAACTGAAAGCCGTTGGCGCTGCCTTTTTGTCGCGCCGCATCGATGAGCTTTGGCACGGTGCCGAGCTCTAGTGTGTCGGAGCGTGGCGGATGGGCGCCGATCACGCGGCCATCGAGACCGACCAAGAGCATCAGCGTGGCCCCGATCCGCGAACCATGGTTGTCGAGCGCCGATTCGATTGTCGCCCTGTCGCGCGTCAGCAAGGCCTCACGAAACCCGTAGTCCGCTGCGAGCACACGCGCCGCCTGCGCCAGCTGTGCGCTGCGCTGCTCGACCAGGCGTGCGAAGACACGATTGCCCGTCTCGAGCTGGATGCCGACTTCAGCCAACGCACTGGCACGCCCGATCTGTGCGAAAAGCAACAGGCCACCAATCTGCACGGACAGCAGGATCAGCGCCGTCCATGCGGCAATGCGCCACTTCAGGCTACGAAAACCAATACGCATCAAGGCCGGCTCTCGATCTTCAGGGTGTGGGCCGTGTCGCCGTTAACACGTATGGTCTCATGCGCAACGTCGCCCTTGCCCACCCAGTGCGGATGCCAGTATTCGAGTCGATAGTCGCCCACCGGCAAGCCCGACAACCGCACCCGGCCGTGGGCATCACTCACCCCCAGCCATGGCGTATCGGCCACCATCACGTAGGCGACCATATGGTCATGGATGTTGCAGCCCATGACGACGATGCCGGGCTTGTCGAACACGACGGGCACGGCAGACCTGCCCAGGTAGAGCTTGAGTTCAAATGTTTTCGCTGGCGAAAACGAATAGACATGGTGACGAACGGTGTCACGATTCGGAAAGTCGACGGCTGAACCGGTCTGCACGGCCGACATCAGGGGGGTGAAACGCTTGTCCTTCTGCACGATCTCGGCCCGTTGGGACGGGATCACCGGCTGCCCCTCATTCGGTATCAGCGCGACGGCAGCATGCTCGAGCACTGCGCCGCTTTCGTCGGTCACCGTGAACGTGAGCGAAGCCGCCGTGGCAGTGCCAGCAAGCGCGAGACCTAGCACCGCTACGCACAGCGGCCCGAGCAGATGCCTCGCCCCCCTGCCAACTCGGTCACGAGGTGTCGCACGCCGACTGATCTATCTTGCACAACATGCTGCCGCCGCGCAGACAGCCTTTTGCAAGGCGCGCTTTTTCGAACACTCATCATCAGGACTTCCAATGCGATCACTCGTCTCCCGCCTTGCCCTATCGACTCTGGGCGCGGCGTTTGCCGGTTTGGCGACACCCGCTGTTGCCGACGCCAATGCCGAGCTGGGCAGGATCACGCTGCATGCGGTCACCCTGCATGCCGACTCAGACTCGCCTCAGCTTATCGCCATTTCCGCAGCAGAGCCGGGGAAAATCGTCCGCAGCGTGACGCTTTTCGGGCTTGGCGAAGGAGAGCGCCTCCTTGGCATCGACTACCGCGTTGCCTATGGCGTGATGTTTGCGTTGGGCAGCAGCGGCAGGGTGTTCACGGTGGATGTCGATAGCGGAGCGCTCACACCGGTCGGGGCATCGGCTTTCGTCTCAAGGCTCGAGGGCGAGCGCTTCGGCTTTGACTTCAATCCGGCCGCAGATCGCATCCGTATCGTGTCCGACCGCGGCCAGAATCTGCGCGTCCATCCTGAAACCGGTGCGCTGGTGGATTTCAAACCCGACGAAACCGGTCTGCAGCCCGATGGCGCGCTGAGCTATGCAACTGGCGACCTTCATTCCGGCCAGGCGCCGCGCATCGTCGCAGCCGCCTACACCTACAACACGGAAAACGAGAAGCTGACGACCAACTTTGCCATCGACGCGGCGCGCGGCACGCTGGTGCGTCAGGGGTCGATCGAAGGCCAGCAGCCGGTGGTTTCGCCCAACTCCGGACAAGTGAGCACCGTGGGTGTGCTGGGTGTCGAAGACATCGTCGACGCCCATTTCGACATTTCGGATGTCACCAACACCGCGCTTGCTGCGCTGGTTACCGCCGGAGACGGCAAGCCGACCCTCTATCGGATCGACCTCAAAAGCGGCAAGGCCGAGCCAGTCGGCATCATTGGCACGGGTGAAGGCCTGCTCGGCCTCGCTATCGAACCCTGAAACAAATGCGGCCGGGTCTGCACCCGGCCCCATGACGTGCAAGAACTCAAGGGCCTCAGCGAATAAAGTCGCGGTTGACCTCGCGGAACAGATCCGTACCGCCGCGCTGCAGCCACTCGAACGCGACCATCTCACGCGACACGATTTCAATGCCGTGGCCGCGCATACGCTCGAACGCCAGGTCGCGATTCGCCGGGTCGCGCGAACCTGAAGCATCGGCCACCACGAATACCTGCTTGCCCGCCCAGCGCAGGCTGAGCGCCGTCTGTTGCACGCATACGTGTGCTTCGGTGCCGCACACGATCACCTGACGCTGCCGCTCGACCGCAGTGCCGTCCAGACAACCATCGTCCTGCGCGGAGAAGCACTGCTTGCCAACGTAGTGCGCAGCCTGTGTCGCCGCGCGCACCGAATCGAGCGTGCCGCCGATCTTCTCGGGGAAGTGCTCGGTGACCACGACCGGCACGCCGACACGCTCAGCCACTTGCGCCAGCCATGCGCAATGGGCCGCGACCTGCTCGCCGTCATGGATGAAAGGTGCGAGCTTCGCCTGCACATCGACAATCAGCAGCACGGACTGCTCACGGTTCATCAGCATCGCATTTTCTCCTTAGCCAGCAAGTTCAGTACGGTCGCGGAAATAGGCCAGCGCCTCGGGATTGGCCAGCGCCTCCAGGTTCTTTACCGGGCGGCCATGAACGACGTTTCGCACCGCCAGTTCGACGATCTTGCCACTCTTGGTGCGCGGAATGTCCGCCACCTGCAGGACCTTGGCCGGCACGTGGCGCGGCGTGGTGTGGTCGCGGATGACCTGGCGAATGCGACGCACGAGTTCATCGTCGAGTGCGAGCCCTTCGCCCAGCTTCACGAAAAGCACCACGCGCACATCATTCGGGCTCTGTGGCGGCCAGTCCTGGCCGATCACCAGGCTCTCGAGGACTTCGGGCAGTTTTTCGACCTGACGGTAGATTTCCGCCGTGCCGATGCGCACGCCGCCGGGGTTGAGCGTGGCGTCCGAGCGGCCGTAGATGACCAGGCCACCGTGGGCGGTGATTTCACAGAAGTCACCGTGGCACCAGACGTTGGGGAAGCGATCGAAATAGGCGGCGTGATATTTGCTGCCATCGGCGTCGCCCCAGAAGCCGATCGGCATCACCGGGAAGGGCCTGGAACACACCAGTTCGCCCTTTTCCCCGCGCACCGGCTCACCGTCGTCGTCCCATACGTCCACCGCCATACCCAGGCCCCGACACTGGATTTCGCCGCGCCACACCGGCAGCACCGGACTGCCAAGCACGAAGCAGGAGATGATGTCGGTGCCGCCCGAGATCGACGACAGTTGCAGGTCGGCCTTGATTTCGCGGTAGACGTAATCGAAGCCTTCGGGCACCAGCGGGCTACCGGTGCTCATCATGGCGCGCACGGTCGTGAGCCGGTGCGTCTCGCCTGGCTTGAGGCCGAACTTGACGCAGGCATCGATGAATTTGGCCGAGGTGCCGAAATGCGTCATGCGCTCGGCGTCGGCGTAGTCGAAGAGGATCTGCTTGTCGCCGGCAAAGGGCGAACCGTCATACAGTAGCAAGGTCGCGCCAGCGGCCAGACCGGACACCAGCCAGTTCCACATCATCCAGCCGCAGGTCGTGAAATAGAAAACGCGGTCGCCCGGCTTCACGTCGCCGTGCAGGCGGTGCTCCTTGAGGTGCTGCAACAGCGCCCCACCCGCGCAATGCACGATGCACTTGGGCACGCCGGTGGTGCCCGAGGAATACATGATGTAAAGCGGGTGATCGAAGGGGAGCTGCGCGAACTCGATGTCGTCGACGTGGGCGAAAGGCTTGACGAAGTCGGCGAGTATTCGCGCATGCGGGATGTGCGACAGGTCGTGCTCGTGATGCACATAGGGCACGACGACCACGCGCTTGAGTGAAGGCAGCTGGCCCGCGATCTCGCCCAGCTTGTCGAACACGTCGACCTTCTTGCCACCGTAGTAATAGCCGTCGCAGGCCACCAGCACCTTGGGCTCGGTCTGACCAAAGCGGTCAAGCACCCCCTGCACACCGAAGTCAGGCGAGGCGGAAGTGAAGATCGCGCCGATGCTGGCGGTGGCCAACATTGCCACCAGTGTCTCGGGCATGTTGGGCATGTAGGCGGCGACACGGTCACCGGCGACCACGCCCTGTTCGCGTAGCGCGGCCGCAAAATGCGCTACGGCGCGATACAGCTCGCCATGGCTCAAGCGGTTCTTGACGCGGTCCTCGCCCCAGAACACCACGGCATCCGCAGCATCACGCGAACGTAGCAAGTTCTGTGCGAAGTTCAGCCGCGCATCAGGGAACCATCGGGCGCCGGGCATCCTGTTGCCATCGAGCAGCACGCGCTCGCCACGCATGCCGATGACACCGGCGTTCATGCCGTCCCCCTCCCACACGCTGACCCAGAACTGCTCAGGCTGTGCGATCGACCAGGCATGCAGTGCATCGTAGTCGGGCAACGTGACGCCCCAGCGCTGTTCGGCCGCCAGGCGGAACGCGGTAACGTTGGCCGAGGCAACGCGCTCGGGCGAAGGCGACCACAGGGGTCTGATTTCAGCAGGGTTCATGGGTCTCCTCTCCATCAATCGGCAATTTTCTTCGGGCTGCGATACAGATCGAGTCTGCTCGCTCCCTGTTATGGGCTGGGTGCTCAGTCGGCCTGGGGCTCACACCGCGCGCGAACGACGTCCGGCAGCGGCGCCGACTTGCCGCTGCGCATGTCCATCCACACGGTCTTGGCCGAACCTTCGGCGTAGACGCGATCGTCACCTTCGACGAAAAGATCGTACCAAGTCATGACGCTGCTTCGACCAACGTCGCCGGCATACATCTTGATAATGACGGTGGCAGGATAATTCACCGGCGCAAGGAAGGTGCAGCTGGCATTGATGATGACGGGCCCGGTCAGCTCTTCTGGGCTGACGCGAAACCCCATCTGCTCGATCCACTCGCAGCGTGCCTGCTCGAAATAGCGGAAGTACACCGTGTTGTTAACATGGCCATAGGCATCCATGTCCCCCCAGCGCACCGGCATGCGGGTGGTGTAAATCAGCTTCGCCTGATCGATCATGCCTTTCCCTCCTATTGTGTCTGCCGCAAGCTAATGTAGCATACGCACCCGTATGTTGTGCAAGGCTGCGCTAGCAGCGCCGACCGGTCTGTCCCGAGCAGCTCTGAATGGGGTTACGGGGTTAAAATCGGCTCCAACAACAAGTCTTACCCACACACGGGAACAGGAGAACAGAATGGAACGCGAATCGATGGAATTCGACGTGCTGATCGTCGGTGGCGGGCCTGGGGGTCTGTCGGCGGCGATCCGATTGAAGCAGCTGGCTGCCGACAAGGGGCAGGAGATTTCGGTCTGTCTGATCGAGAAGGCGGCCGAGATTGGCGCCCACATCCTGTCGGGCGCAGTGATGGACCCGAAGGCGCTGACCGAGCTGATCCCGGACTGGAAGGAGAAGGGTGCGCCGCTTAAGACGGCGGTCACCGAGGACAAGGTACTGTTCCTGACCGAGAGCGGTGCCCGCAAGACGCCCAACAGCCTGCTACCGGACTGTCTGGAGAACCACGGCAACTACATCGTGCGCCTGGGCAACGTGGTGAAGTGGCTCGGCGAGCAGGCCGAGGCGGCGGGCGTGGAGGTTTATCCGGGCTTCGCCGGCGCCGAAATCCTGTACGACGAAGCTGGTGCGGTAAAGGGTGTCGCCACCGGCGACATGGGCCTGAACCGTGACGGCACGCCGGGGCCACACCATCAGCCGGGCATGGAGCTGCACGCCAAGTACACCCTGTTTGCCGAAGGCTGTCGTGGTCACCTCGGCAAGCAGATCGAAGCCAAGTACCTGTTGCGCGACGGCGCCGATCCGCAGACCTACGGCATTGGCATCAAAGAGCTGTGGGAGGTGAAACCCGAGAATCATCGTCCAGGCCTGGTGGTGCACACCGCCGGCTGGCCGATGGACAACGCCACTTACGGCGGCGGCTTCGTGTACCACCTCGAGGACAACCTGGTTGCGGTTGGCTATGTGGTGGGCCTGAGCTACAGCAACCCTTACCTCTCGCCCTTCGAGGAGATGCAGCGCTACAAGACCCACCCCGAGATTCGCAAGTATCTCGAGGGCGGCAAGCGTCTGGCCTACGGTGCGCGCGCGCTCACCGCCGGCGGTCTGCAGAGTCTGCCACGCCTGATCTTCCCGGGGGGTGCCCTGGTCGGTGACGACGCCGGGTTCCTGAACGCTGCCCGCATCAAGGGCAGCCACACCGCGATCAAGTCGGGCATGCTCGCTGCCGAAGCGGCGTTCGAGGCCCTTGGCCAGGAGCGCGAGCGCGACGCGCTCACCGCCTACCCGGCGGCCTTCCGCGACTCCTGGCTGTACACCGAGCTGCACAAGGCACGCAACTTCAAGCCCTACATGAAGAAGGGCCTGTACATGGGCTCGCTGCTGTTTGGCATCGACCAGATCCTGTTCAGGGGCAAGGCACCGTGGACGCTGCGCAACACGGCCGACCACACCACGCTCAAGCTTGCGGCCGAGTGCGAGAAGATCGACTACCCCAAGCCCGATGGTGTGCTGACGTTTGACCGCCTCTCGTCGGTGTTCCTGTCGAACACCAACCACGAAGAAGAGCAGCCCTGCCACCTGCAGCTGAAGAACCCGGACACGCCGATCGCGATCAACCTGGCGCGCTACGACGCCCCCGAGCAGCGCTACTGCCCGGCCGGGGTGTACGAGATCGTGCGCGACGACGCCGGCACCAACCCGCGCCTGCAGATCAACGCGCAGAACTGCGTGCACTGCAAGACCTGCGACATCAAGGA
>Ga0209476_10001322_pt1 | contig 16692 bp, 10 predicted proteins | sample KloWWTrecipitate_FD_187179 | JGI IMG/M metagenome (GOLD analysis project Ga0209476, IMG submission 187179) | Active sludge microbial communities from Klosterneuburg, Austria, studying microevolution and ecology of nitrifiers - Klosterneuburg... | ecosystem: Engineered > WWTP > Aerobic digester... | reverse complement strand
AACAAGCACAAAGCCCTACTCGTTGTATGTCACCCTAATCAGCATCCTACTTAAATTCAAGCTAACATGACTTTGCCACCCGACCCTACGCTATTTTTAGCACATTGCAAGGCACACGAAACCCCGACACAAAACCAAACCTTGCAAAGAGCTAAAAATGCCAACACACAACCCACCCACCCCGGCTGACGAATATCTATCAACAATTTGTTCGACACTTCAGCAATAAATCTTTACTCAGCATCCAAGCCCACCCACCACCCAGCGGACAAAATTCTATTCTCTGCATTTCGGTAATACCAATACCTGCAAGCCTATCCAGCGACAATACTAACATTGGACAGACATTGCAGCAACCCAAACTAACAATAACAATTTTACTAATGACAGACCATACAAGGCACGACACACCCAACACCTTATATTTTTTATTTTTCGGCAGACACATAAATCCAAATCGGAATAATAACCTATGTGTATAAGTGTATAAGTAATAAACCCGGTCTTTTTGCGTTATTGTGCAACTTAGTTAGCTTTGTGTCCAACTAACATGTATTATCCAACATTTAAAAAATCATTTTTGATGAAAAATCTTTACAAAAGTTCAAGCCATGTTTTTAATGTAAGTCATCTTACCCCCCCCCAATTGTTTGACAGCCAGTGTTTTGGAAATTTTATTTTCAAAAACAACTTTGTTTCTGCTATTAAAAAAAAAGCTCTTCTACCAATTTTACTATTAGTTGTTACCCTTTTTTGCAGTAACATTTTAAATGCACAAACCTACAATTTAAATTGGGGTTCTACATCATGGGTAGGGCCTACTTACTCCAAAACCGTAACAAATATTGGTGGTTCTGGTATTGACGCTACGGTAGTTATTACAAACACAAGCCCTGCCGGTAATGTTAGTGCGCCGGGTGCAGCAGCCAATGATGCCTTTCAGAATAACTCTCCAATAGTTGGAGCTACAGGAGGTGTAAACTGGTTTCTGCCGGGAACTACTGCTGGCAGTCCATTAGTTCAATGGGTTAACTGGAATACGCTTACTTCAACTGTTATCACAGTAATAACTTTTACAAGACCCGTTAACGGCGTATCTTTTTATGTAGGGGATATGGATAGAACAAGCCCATTAACCTATGTTGACAGAATAACCATTACTGGCAAAAACGGTACCGTTGCAGTACCTAACCCAATTGTTACAAAATTTCAGGCAACAGCAACTGGCCCCGATACTGTATTGATTAGTGGAAATTCTGCATTCGGTAATTCGACTTTTAATGCCAATGCTGCAACCAATAGTATAACCACACAGGGAGCCACAGTTTATGTACAGTTTGGTAACCCTGTTACAGAGATAACAATATTATGGGACCAGGGACCCGGTGCAACCGGCAATCCGGCAGGACAAGCCATTGCGATTGGTGATATTGCTTTTACCAAAGTAATTCCTGAATATCCACCAACTGCTGATAATTTTTTAAATACTCCAATGCTACAAGGTAATGCTGCAACAGCAATACCCGGTTTAACAGCATCAGATTTAGATGGTACTGTTGCGAGCTATAAAATTACTACTGTACCTTCTGCTGCACAGGGTGTTTTAAGTATTCCTTGTCCACCAACGCCAACCGGAGCAACCTGTACAGGTGGTTTTGCAGATTTAACAGCAGCAGTATTAGCCGCCAATCCCGGTGGTATAGTATTAACGCCTACACAGGCCGCAGCAATGCGGTTTGACCCTGCACCAAATTTTACAGGCAATGCCTCATTTACTTTTAATGCTACAGATAATGATGGTAATATAAGCAATACTGCAACCTACACACTTCCGGTAATTGCTTTGCCGCCGGTATCTAATAATATAATGGAAAACAGTATGCCTAATACCAACGGGCCAACTGCCATACAAGGTTTAAATTCTTCGGATGTTGATGGAACTATATCAACGTATCAATTAACAACATTGCCGCCAACCGTACAAGGTGTATTAAGTGTGCCTTGTCCGCCAACACTAACAGGAGCAACCTGTACAGGTGGCTTTCAGGATTTGACTGCTGCAATTCTTTCCGGCTACCCTTCAGGCATTCCATTAACAGCCACACAAATGGCGGGTATGCGTTTTGACCCTGCTATCGGTTTTATTGGTAATGCTACTTTTAATTACAATGCAGTTGATAACAGCGGTAATACAAGTAACACTGCTAATTATACTATACCGGTAACAGCTTCTGCCACTACAGCAAGGCCACCATTAGCAGATAATATTACTTCGCAATCTATTAATAACAGTTTAGGAAATACAGCTATACCGTCATTATCAGCAACTGATTTGGATGGCACTGTTGCATCCTATACAATCGGCAGTATTCCACCGGTTGGTCAGGGTGTGTTGAGAGTCTCATGCCCATCTACACCAGCAGGTACAACTTGTACAGGTGGCTTTGCAGCTTTAAATGCAGGAACTGTATTAACACCTGCCGAAGCAGCAAGATTATTTTTTGACCCTGCGCCGGGCTTTACAGGAACAGCATCATTTACTTACACTGCAACCGATAATACCGGTTCGGTAAGCAACATTGCAACATATAATTTACCCATTGCCAATACACCACCAACAGCAACTAACATTAATACCTTTGTTCCATTTAATGCAGGGCCAACAGTAATACCGGTATTATCCGGCAGCGATGCTGATGGTACGATAGCATCTTTTAATATTACCACAGTTCCTACGGCAACGCAAGGTGTACTAAGCGTACCTTGCCCGCCAACACCAACAGGCGGTACTTGTACCGGCGGTTTTGTTAGTTTAACACCTGCAGTGCTAGCAGCAAATCCCGGTGGTATTGTATTAACCCCTGCACAAGCAGCCGCTATCAGGTTTGACCCTGCAACAGGCTTTAGCGGTACTGCCCCATTTAATTATACAACTACAGATAACAGTGGTAATGTAAGCAACACTGCCAGCTACAATATTACAATGGCACCACAGCCACCTGTTACCGGCGATATTGTAAACACAGTAATGCCAAATACAAATGGTGTTACAGCAGTTACGGCTTTAAGTGGCACAGATGCCGATGGTACTATTGCAAGCTATACCTTGCTTAGTGTGCCTGATGCTTCGCAAGGTGTATTGAGTGTACCTTGCCCGCCAACACCGACTGGTGGAACTTGTACTGGTGGTTTTGTAAACTTAACCGCAGCAGTATTGGCAGCAAACCTTAATGGTATTTCATTAACGCCTGCACAAGCGGCTGCATTACGCTTTGACCCCACGGCAGGATTTACAGGTTTGGCAGCATTTAAGTATGCGGCTGTTGACAATAGCGGTTTGCAAAGCAATGTTTCCACTTATACACTTCCGGTATCTGGTACTGGTAATATACCACCAGTAGCAAGAAATATCTTAACCCCGTCAATGACTAATACAAACGGGCCTACAGCAGTGCCATCATTATTAGGTACAGATGCTGATGGAACGATTGCAAGCTATACTTTAATTTCTGTACCACAGGCGGCACAAGGTGTATTAAGTATTCCTTGCCCGCCTACACCAACAGGTGCAACCTGTACCGGAGGATTTGCAGATTTAACACCGGCTGTTTTAGCGGCTAACCCTGCTGGCATTGTTTTAACTCCAACACAGGCGGCAGGTATGCGTTTTGACCCTGCACCAAATTTTGCAGGCAATGTAGAATTTGCTTATACTACAATAGATAATAGCGGTGCATCAAGTGCAGGTGCAGTTTATACAATCCCCGTTACCAGTTTACCACCTGTTGCAAATGCAGTGGTAGCGCCAGCTATGCCGCAAACAAACGGGCCAACAACTATACCGGGCTTAATAGCAGCAGATGCTGATGGTACAATAGCAAGCTATCAAATAGAATCACTACCGCTTACATCGCAAGGTGTATTAAGTGTGCCTTGTCCGCCTACACTAACAGGTGCTACTTGTACTGGCGGCTTTCAGGATTTAACTGCCGCAGTACTGGCTAACTATATAACAGGCGGTATTCCATTAACGCCAACACAAATGGCTGGTATGCGTTTTGACCCTGCACCGGGTTACCAGGGAGAAGTTATTTTCAATTACCATGCAACAGATAACAGTGGCATAATAAGCAACAGTACTACTTATACCATTCCTGTTACAGGTTTACCACCACTGTCAAATGATGTGGTAGCTCCAAAAATGTTTAATACAAACGGGCCAACAACGATACCCGGCTTAAACAGCGCAGATGCAGATGGTACAATAAGTTCATACAGGATAACAAGTGTGCCGCCAACATCGCAAGGTGTTATCAGCATACCATGCCCGCCAACACCTACCGGTGCAACTTGTAGCGGTGGTTTTGCAGATTTAACTGCGGCTGTACTTGCAGCCAATCCCGGCGGTATTGCTTTAACTCCAACTCAGGCAGCAGGGCTAAGGTTAGACCCGGCTGCAGGGTATAGTGGTAATGTTACTTTCAACTATGCAGCATACGACAATACAGGAAATTTAAGTAATGTAGCGGCATATACCATTCCGGTAGGCACACCATTTACACTTCCGCTTACGCTGATTAGCTTTAATGCAATAAGAAATGGTAATGATATTAATGTAAGCTGGAGGGCAGAGGCTGAAATAAATGTAAGCAGGTATGAAGTTGAGTATAGCACCAATGGTTCTGCTTATTCAACCGGTGGCATGGTGCCAGCACGAAACTTGTCTGTTAATAATTATCAGTTTACTTTAATTAATTATACGCAGCCTGTTTATTACCTGCGGTTGAAAATGATTGACCAGGATGGACGGTTTGTTTATAGCAGTGTAGTAGTAGTAAGGATGAGTGGAGGTAAAAACCAAATCAGTATTTATCCCAACCCTGCGGTTGATTTTGTAAATGCTGAATTGGGTAGTAATGCCAGAGGTAATTACAGCATACAATTAACGGATGCAGCAGGCAGAACAGTAAATATCAAAACGATAACTAATGCACAGCCCAACCAGTTAATAACAATGCAAAGAAATGGACTTGCAAGTGGTGTGTATGTTTTAAAAATTGTAAGCAGCCATTACAATGAGACTACATTGACTAAAGTGGTATTTAAATAATGCTGATAGTTTTGGGTTAAGCGTTATACACATAAACTGAAAGGATGGGTTACTCCGTCCTTTCAGTTTTTAATATCTAAATTGTAATATTTATATGGAAAACCTTTCTTTTATTGAAGTAATACTTTTATTTATTGTGTCAAATATTCTTTCGTTTCTGTTTGCCTTTTTTCTAAAGAAAATAAAGGTTGAAAACCTTAGCAAAGAAATTACAAGGCTTGAATTAGAATTGATGAATAGCCATAGTGAAGTTTTAAGAGAAATGCAGGAGAATGTAAGATTGGAAAATTCTATTAAGAATTTAATAACCAGCAATTATAAAGAGAAGCAACAGCTAAATAATTAATAGTGGTTGCAAATATTGGAGTAGCCTTAAAGTTACAAATAAGCCAACGCACCAAGTCAGGCACATTTGCAAGGCACACAAAGCCGACACACAAAAGCCAACCTTGCAAAAGAGCCTGCCTTGTTCCAACGCTTCCGGGACACACCCTGCCACGGTGGACACATACCTTCAATTCAAGTTACCAAGACGAAGGGCGAACATACAACATTGGGTTTGCTTCTATGCTGGCTGACGTAGTAACAATGAGCTGCATATCGCTATCAGCTATTATCCGGCTGACGAATTTCTATTTAGCTTTTTGTTGTTAACTTCAACTTCAGTTTTTCAATTGGGCTGCAGTTCCGGGCTGGACATTATAAAATACCAGCACAGCAGCAAGCCCTACCGTTATGCGTCACCCTATTGGGACACACTCTGCTAATTCAAAATCGTAAGACAAAACCGCCGACACACAATTACAGCACATTTGCAGGCACACAAACCCTGACACAAGGCTAACCTGCAAAAGAGCTGTAATTCTGCCAACGCTTCTGCCCAGCAGTAGAACAAATCCGAACATCATCTAAAAACCTCAACACAGAATCGTAATTTTAAAGTTCATGAAAATTTAAACCATGTTCGACACAACATTTATAATTGTTTTAAGTATTGCCTTTCTGGTTTGCTTAGCATTGCTATATTTCTACCTAAAATCAAACAGTGTTTCAAAAAGCAAGTTTGACGAATTAAATAACTCACTATTACAGATACAACCACTCTTAAATGCGGAAAAAGAAAAGACAGAAGGTTTAACCAAAAGAATTATAGAAAAGGAACTGGAATCCAAGAACTATAATGGTACAATTACAGAAATTACTGGAAAATTGGGTTCATTAGAATCTGAATTAAATGGTGCAAAAACCACAATCACAAATCTTCAAAAGGATTTAGGGGAGTTTAAAACAAAAAACAATAGTTTGAAAATCGACTATGACAAAGTTGTGGGAGACTTAGCTACCGCTAACGCTACCCTTACTGCAAAGACAGATGAATTGAAAGAATCAAAATTGACACTAAGTGATAAAGTGACTGAAATAAATGAGAAGGCAAAATCAATATTAGAATTATCCAGAGAGTTAGAAAAGGAGAAAGCAGAGCGGACTGCTTTAAATGATAAACTCAACACATTGAAAGAAGAAATGACCAAACTTCATATTTACTTTAAAGACCAATTTACTATCCAAGCTAATACTGTCTTAGAAGAAAAAAGCAACACATTTAAAACCGCAAACAAAACAGAATTAGACAACATTTTAAGTCCTTTGAAAACAAAAATTGAAGAATTTGGAAAACAAATTGATGCGGACAGAAAGGAAGAAATAAAAGATATTACAAGCCTAAAATCAGAAATAAAAAATCTTGCTGAACTGAATAATCAACTTAGCGAGGATGCAAACAAACTGGTTACAGCATTGAAGAGTGACAGCAAGATTCAGGGTAATTGGGGTGAAGGCAGGCTAAAAATGATAATCGAAAATGAAGGATTGGAGAGGCATATTGATTACACCAAACAAGATGTTTATAAGAGCGAGGAATACGAAACAAATAAACAACCTGATTACATTATAAAATTACCAGAAAGCAAAAGTTTAATTATTGATGCGAAAGTCTCATTAAAATCTTATGTTGATTATTTCAACTCATCAGACATTCCTGAAAAAGCCTTACATCTTAAAAAGCATATTGAGAGTGTCAAAAACCATATTGATGGACTTTCGAGTAAAGAATATCAAAAAATAAATGGTATCAATACTACTGACTACGTCTTACTATTTATGCCTATTGAAAATGCGTACACTTTGGTTTTAAATGAAAATCCTGACATGTTTAATTATGCTCTCAATAAAAAAATAATTATTTTAACACCAACAACTTTAGTGGCTACTCTTAAGGTTGTAAAACTTCTATGGCAAAAGGAACAAAGAGTAGAGAATATTGAAAAAGTATTTAAGCTGTGCGGGGGTCTGTATGACAAGTTCGTTGGCTTTGCAAACGATATGTTAGAAATTAAAAGAAGAATTAGGGATGCAGACAATGCTTATGATGCTGCAATGAATAAACTTAAAGATGGCAGAAAAAGAGGTGAAACAATAATAGGACGAATTGAAAATATTAGGAAATTGGAGGCGACAGTAAAAAACAAAATGCCAGATGCTTTTCTTGCTGAAATAGAACTACTGGAAACAGATGATGACGACATAACAAAACTTATTGAAAATGAAAACAAAGAAATAAATAACAGTTAAAATAAATCACTATGCACGGACTAACTGCACAATCACCAAATAATTTTCAGAAACCTTGCCTATGTATCCTTGCATTGGACGTATCTGGCTCAATGGCTGGAGCTCCAATAGTAGAGCTAAATATGGCATTGGAAGAATTTTATCAAAGTATTAATATTGACGATGAAGCTGCGGAAAAATTGGAAATATGTTTAATCACTTTTGGCAGTGAAGTAAAATGTATTCAGGAACCTGCCAAGGTTGACAATTTCAAAATGCCTTCATTAGAAGCAGACGGTACAACTAAATTAGTTGACGGAATAAGATTAGCAATTAAACAAGTTGAGCTAAGAAAAGAGTATTACAAGAAATATAGCCCTCAATACTCACGACCAATGATTATTGTTATAACAGACGGCGAGCCAGATAGTGGACAAGATATATTTGGCTTATCCGAAGAACTTAAGAATGATATGATTTCCAAAAAATATACGCTTCATGTTATAGGAACAACAGATTGCAATTATGCAAAAATTGCACAGTTCTGCCCTAAAGAATTGATTTATCAACTTGACGGATTGAACTATTCCAGATTCTTTAAGTGGCTAAGCAAAAGCACAGATGAAATAAGTAGCGGCAAAAATTTAATAGATATTTCCGGCTATAATGATTTCATGCACCAAAGCCCAATTAACTAATGCAAGACTGGAATTATTTATTTGCCTCTGTTCGAGGCAAAGGACATATTGAAGAAAACATACCATGCCAAGATTATTGTTCCGTCTTCCCACATTCAGGATATACAATTTGTGTAGTTAGTGACGGTGCAGGTTCTTGTGAAAATTCTCATATTGGTTCTGAAAAAGTTACACAGTTTGCCAATATTCATTTTTCAGGGTTGGTTGAAGAAAAAAAGTGGAACAAAGGAAAGAAGAAAGTTACTGCGGAGGAATGGCAACAGGCATCAAAAAAAACTTTAAAGGCTGTTCGTGATGATTTAGAGAAAATAAGCATTCAGGGCTATGATTTTAAGTCATTATCCTGTACACTGATTGTTGTAATTCAAATAAAGAACAAGCTATTAGTAACCCATATTGGAGATGGCAGAGCTGGCTATTGCAATTCTAAAGACGAATGGGCAGCAATGTTGACCCCGTATAAAGGAAGATACAGTAATGAAACTGTATTTATAACATCTGACATATGGGAAGATGAAACGAGTTTAAATAAGTATATCAAGAGCGTAATTGTTGAAGAAAAAATTAAGGCATTTTGCTTACTTACTGATGGTTGCGAAAACGCATCTTTTGAATGTTACAAACTTGATGAGGTAACCCAAATTCCCGAAGACATTAATAAACCATTCAAAGATTTCTTTCACGAAAATGTAAACCTTCATATCCCAAATTTGATAAAATCTCAAAAAAGCCAGGAAGAACTCAATCAGATTTGGGAATCATTTTTAACAGATGGGAATGATACATTAAAAAATGAAAGCGATGATAAAACAATGATACTGGCAGTTAAAGTGCCACAATTAGCAAGTTAAACACAATGCCACGAGTATTACAATTAGATAACAAAACTAACATAACAATAGACACAGAACCATGTGGCAGTGGCGGCTCCGGTGAAGTATATAAAATTCTTTCTCCAACAAGTCTAACAAACCAAGTTGTCAAACTGTATCATAAAGAAAGACTAACCAAAGAAGCAGAAGAGAAGATAAAATATTTAGTTGTAAAAAAAATAAATCAAGGTGACCACGAATCAATAGTTTGGATTAAAAATACAGTTGTTGACAATGGCAGATTTGTTGGTTTCACAATGAATTATGCTGACGGCATTGGATTGGAACAATTCTTAAATGACAGATGGTGGCGTAAAAACGAAACAAAAGATTGGGATAAGTTTAAATTAGAGAACGAAAACGGTATTGTATACCGAATAAAGCTATGTTTGAATATATCAATCGCTGTAAACATTATACACAAAAACAGCAACTATACAATTGCGGATATTAAACCATCGAACTTTAAAGTACATAAAAATGGACTTGTTTCAATTATTGATATAGATAACATTGAAGTTGTAGAAAACGGGAAAGTGCTTTACGCAGCCCAAGTTATAACACCTGATTTTAGTCCGCCAGAGTTTCACAAAGGCTTGAATTATAAGCAAAGTGCGGCTTCGCAAAATTGGGATAGATATAGTTTAGCAATTTTATTTTATAACATTCTTTGCGGAATTCATCCATTTGTTGGCGTCGGTTGTAACCCACCATTTGAAGATTGTACTGATAGCCCAGACATGATTAAAAACGGTCTTTTTCTTCATGGTGCTAAAAGTAGTTATGTTAATTTCAAAAGTCCGCAACATTCAAATTTTTCAAAACTAAATCAGGAACTCCAATCTATTTTTATTCAATGCTTTGATGGCGGACATGATAAGCCACATTTAAGACCAAGTGCAGAAGATTGGTGCAGGGTACTATCCTATAATAAATTAATTGCTAAACGACCTTCAGTAACAGAACTTCTAAATTCAGATACGACTTACAGCAACAAATTTAAAAATGCGTTACAATTCAATGTGTATTCATCGGCTCTAACCCTTAAAAGTATTGAAGTAACTTATCCCGATGTAAAGTTTCAAAATTTATCAAATACATTAAACATGTTTGACAAGGTGTTAAACTTATTTACTAAGTCGCCAAAGCGAATGTTAATTGATGAGCTAAAAACAATCGAAAAGGACATAAAAGCAGTTATCAATAAACAGCCTTCGATTAAAAGTGAAATTTCAGACATTATTTCAGAGTTTGAGAAGAAGCAACAAGAAATTAAAGCTGAAGAAAAAAATCAAATTGAGAAATTAAAGAAATCATTGCAATTAAGCTTGAATGATGCAGAGTATCTGGCAAATGGAATTCAAAGTGAAGAAGCGAAAGAATTGTCTCAACTACAAAATCAGATAAATTCATTGATACATAAAGAAGACGTTTCTCTTGCAAATTTCCATTCTTTGACCTATGGTGATTTAATAAATAATTTTGACAAAAAGCGAATAGAGCATCAATCTAATATTAACTCTTGTGATGTCCAAAAAAAGAATGAAATGGAAAGATTAATAAATTCACCAACTAAGCTAAGTCACTACAATATTGAAAAAGAATGCATCAAGATATTTCACGGAAATTTACCTTCGGTTATTTCAACCTTAAAACAATTAAATTTCTTCACTGCTGCTGACTTTAATAAAGTTTATAGTAACGGATACTTACGCAATACTTCAAACAAAGATGTAAGAATACCAGGCATGGGTACAGAAAGGTCGAATAAACTTCACGTCTGGAGAGTTAAAATTGAAGCCGATGAGAATGATAAAATTATCCGAGAGGTTAATGCAAAGTATGATAAATTGCTAAGTGAAATTTCTTTAAAATGGCGTGGTATTGAAAATAATCATACCCAGACTCTGTCTCCACTAAATTCTCGTTTTAGAAATAAAGAAGCAGAAATTAAAAGGAATAAGGACAGATTAATTGACACAAAGGAAACAGAAGTAAAAAAGATTAATATGAAATTCGACAAACTTCATACTGATATAAAAAACGAATTTATAAAATCACTAAATAAATTTTATACAGACTTAGACAATATTTATCTGCAAACCAAAAATGCCCTATTAAAAAATTTATCATTTTATGAAGACAAATTAAAATCCAAATTATTAGAGGTTCAAGACACCATACATTGGATTGACAACAGAAAGGTAAAATACAATTCACTTTATGTTAGACTAAATAATTCTAGTATATAACCAATCGCCAACGCACCAAGTCAGGCACATTTGCAAGGCACACAATGCCGACACACGAAAGCCAACCTTGCAAAAGAGCCTGCCTTGTGCCAACGCTGCGGGGACACACTCTGCATCGGTGGACACAGAACGCAACTTGACAGACCAAGAAGAAGGGCGAACGCATAACAGGGGGTTTGCTGCTATGCTGGCTGACGAATATATTCTCATCTTTTTGTTCGCTATCAGCAGCAGTTCCAGCCGACGTAATTCTATTTGGCTTTTTGTTGTTAACTTCATCTACATATTTTCAATCATCAGCGGTTCCGGGCAGGACGTTCAATGAATACCAGCACAGCAGCAAGCCCTGTCCGTTTTAGTATGTTCAAATGAACAAGATGTTCCATTTGACTTAAAACACATCAGAGTAATATATTATGATATGCACGACCCTTTTTGGGGTTCTAAGCTAATAGAAAAGGTCGCTGAGAATATATTATCCGCAATAAGTAATCCTGTCGAGACCATACTTTTTACCTGACACAAAACTGCCGCTTACATGGGTTTTGTGTTATGGTGGGCTGACGAACAAAGGCTTATCTTTAGTTTTTCAATTTGGCTTGCAGTTATAGGTTGGGCTGACGTTCCCTGATTCCCACCACAACACAAAGCCCTAAAACGTTGTACGTCACCCCATTGAACATCCTGCACATATACAAACATCCATGACTTTGCCGACACGACCCCACGCTATTTTTAGCACATTGCAACGCACACAAAACCCCGACACAAAGCCAACCTTGCAAAGAGCTAAAAATGCCAACGCACAGCCCACCCACCCCGGCTGACAGAATACTAATCGTCTTCATCTCAAACGTCAGCAGGTCAATTAATTTCAACTATCCACAATCTGTTAATAAGTTTCGTGGACAAAATACGTCCATGAAATTTGCATTTACTAAATTTGGACAAAATACGTCCTAAAATGCCGACAGCTAAAAGAAGCATCTCAACAATAGGCGAACAACTAAGAACCTTGAGAGAGAATGCAAATCTTTCATTAAGAGAAGTCGCCAGTAACATTGGTATTGACACTTCTTTGCTTGGGAAAATTGAACGCAACGAAAGACAACCAACAAAAGAACAAATAAAACAAGTAGCAACATTCTTTAAAGTCAATGAAAAACAACTCATGAAAGAAATGCTTAGCGACCAAATTGCTTACAAGATAATTGAAGAAGAAGCAGACCTTGACACATTAAAAGTAGCAGAAGAAAAAGTTGAATATTTAAAGAAACATAAACTTTATTGAATATGGCATACCAAGCACAAGCAATAGAATTAGATTTATTTCCAGACGAGGTAAAAGTAGAGCAAGATTACTCTGCCACATTTGCTGACAACATGAAAATGCCAATACACAAATGGTATAGATATACAGCAGGTTTTTCGGCTTCATGGGTTAATCAACTTATCAGACAAGAAAAAACAAATGGAAGGACAAGAATTATTGACCCTTTTGCTGGTTCGGGAACGGTTTTATTGGAAAGCGAATTTGAAGGAGTTGAATCTTTTGGTGTTGAAGCACACCCATACATTTACAAAATTGCAAAGGCAAAATTGGACTGGAATTTTCCTGCTGACAAATTCAAATCAGAAGCACTTTCATTACTACGAAAAGCAAAAGCAAAAACGATTACTAAAACAGAATTTCCAAAACTAATAGCAAGTTGCTATCCAATTGAAATAATACAAAAGCTCGAAGCACTCAAACAAACCTGGTTAGAAACTGAACAAGAAGAAGAAATAAAAAACTTCAATTGGTTTATTATTACCTCCATTCTTCGGACAACTTCACCAGTAGGAACTGCACAATGGCAGTACATTCAACCAACCAAAACAAAAGCAAAAGTGATTGATGCATTTGTTGCTTTTGAAGTCAAAGTGAATGATATGTATTTAGACATGAAACGAACTCAAAACCGTTTTACCAATGTTGTTGATTCAAAAATTCTGAACGAAGATGCTCGAAACATTCAATCGATTCCTGATGGTTGGGGTGATTTGGTAATTACCTCACCACCTTACGCAAATAATTACGATTATGCAGATGCAACACGATTGGAAATGACTTTTTGGGGAGATATAAGTGGTTGGGCTGACTTGCAAGAGAATGTTAGAAAACATTTGGTGAGAGCTTGCACTCAGCATGTTTCAAAATTAGCTGATGAAGTTGAAAGCATAATTGAAGGTCCAATGCTAAAACCGATTCAAAGTGAGCTAAGAGTTGTTTATGAAACTCTGAAACTTGAACGGCTGAAACATGGAGGCAAAAAAAATTATCATTTCATGATTGCTGCCTACTTTAATGACCTTGCAAAAGTTTTTCATTCACTTCGAAGAGTTACAAGCGAAAATGCCTTAATGTGTTTTGTAATTGGCGACTCTGCACCTTATGGAATTTATGTTCCAGTTGATAAGTGGTTAGGTGAGTTAGCCGTTTCCGCAGGGTTTAGCAGTTATAGTTTTGAAAAACTTCGTGACAGAAACACAAAATGGAAAAACAGAAAACATACTGTTCCTTTACATGAAGGGCGGCTTTGGATTAAAAGTTAATTATGGCAGAATCATTATCTCATAAATTCGGACAAATAATTGGAGACCTTTTGGAATTGGCATTAGAGCCTCACCTTCAGAAGTTCGCTAAAAAGCATAAGCTTTTTCTTGATAAAAAAGGCGAAAGAAAAGGAAGAACAGGAAAGAAAGTATCATGGTTTGACGGAAACAATAACAAACACGATTTGGATTTCGTTCTCGAAAGAGGGGCAACCAATGACACCGTAGGAATTCCTGTTGCATTCATAGAATCAGCATGGAGGAGATATACCAAACATTCAAGAAACAAAGCACAAGAAATCCAAAGTGCAATTTTACCTTTAGCTGGTAAATATCAAAACTCCTCACCTTTCGTTGGTGTTGTGTTAGCAGGTGTTTTCACTTCGGGAGCATTAAGCCAGTTAAAATCCAACGGATTTACTGTTTTGTATTTTCCATACGAAACAGTTATTAAAGCATTTAAAAAATTCGGTATTGATGCTGCATTTGATGAAAAAACAGCAGAAGCCGATTTTAGAAAGAAGATTGACAATTGGAAGAACTTAATTAATAAATCCGAAGTTGCCAATGAGTTAATGAAGTTGAATCGAAAGGACGTTAAGGAATTCTTCGTGGCATTGACCAATTCTGTTTCACGGTTTATTGAAAGAATTATTATCCTTCCATTGCACGGACAAGAATCTGTAATAAATACAGTATCTGAAGCAATTAATTTTCTCAAAAAATATTCCGAGGAAAAACCAAAACTGCCTCTTTGCAAATACGAAATCATTATCAAATACAATACGGGCGATAAAATTGAAGCAAGCTTTAAAAACAAGACAGACAGTATAAAGTTTTTGGAAAGCTATATTTAATCATCATTCTTTAGTATGGCAAGGACAAACATTAGCAACATCACCGACACGCCAAGTCAGGCACATTTGCAAGGCACACAAAGCCGACACACAAAAGCTAACCTTGCAAAAGAGCCTGCCTTGTGCCAACGCACAGGCAACACTCTGCGGTTGGACACAGACCCACATTATAGATGACCGAGAAGAAGGGCGAACGTACAACAGGGGGTTTGCCAAAATACGGGCTGACGGAAGTTATCTTCGGCTTTTTGTAATTCTATTGTGCTTCATATCCAGCTGGACATTATCTATTTAGCTTTTTGTTGTTAACTTCATCTTCAGTTTTTCAATCATCATCGGTACCGGGCTGACGGAATACTAATTCCCGTACTTCGGCAAGCCCTGTCCGTTAGCTGTTATTGTAATGACAATCCCTATAAATGAAAAAGTGTTTCGACAAAGAATATGATGTTGTCTTATCCTTCGCTGGAGAGGACAGAAAATATGTAGAGCGTACAGCTAGTTTTCTAAGAAAATCAGGAGTAAAAGTGTTTTATGACATGTATGAAGATGTAAATCTTTGGGGAAAAGATTTGTATCAACACTTGGACGATGTTTATCAAAACAAGGGCAAATATGCAGTAGTGTTTATTTCAGAAGCATATGGCAAAAAATTATGGACAAATCACGAATTGAAAAGTGCTCAAGCAAGAGCATTTACCGAAAGTGAAGAATACATTCTGCCTGCGAAATTTGATGATACAGAAATTCCTGGAATTCGTAAAACAACTGCTTATGTAAGTTTAAGAGAATTAACGCCGCTTCAATTCGCAAAGAAAATAATTAAAAAGCTTGGCGACATTGAACCTGAAAATTTTCTACCAGATAACATTGTTTATGTAAGACAAATTATAAAAGAAATAAACCCCGAAATTGAAGACGAAACGATAGACAGTCATGTATCTCATGTTTTTAGTAAGCTCAAAAAAACAACAGACAGAGAGAAACACTTTTTGTCAATAATTGTTATGTACGCTTGTAGGCATGACATAACACAAGACCTTCATGAAGACATAACCTTAATCGAAAGAGTATCAGGTTTCAATAGACAGGAAATTTTGGAAATCCTTAAAAGTCTTACAAACCTTGGTTTTGAGTATAAAATAACAAAATCAATCCATGGATGTAAAGAGGACGGTAACGAACAAGAATATGAACTGTTAAGCGTAAATCTCATTTCAAGACATCCAGAAATTGAGTATGATAATCTGACAATATTTCTATCGTTGATGTATTTCGGAGCAATGAGCGGAAAATGTGAAAGTTGTTCTATAAAAACTTTAACTCGACTTGATTTTTCTGACTTAAAAGATAATGTTGACAAAGACGAACTTGAAGCGATACTCTCATATATACCAGAAGACGACGAAGAAGATGGAGAAGACGACATCGTGGAAAACAACAACAGCTAACATTGGTATTGCTGCAAGTGGGGCTGGACGTTGTTATCTTCGGCTGTAGTTCGCTATCAGCAGCGGTTTCGGCGGACGGAATTCTATTAGGCTTTTGGTTGTTAACTTGTACTTTTATTTTGTCTCGTCCTGATATAGGTTGACTAAAAATCAACCAAAAATGGACATCAAACAACAATGTATTACCGAGTATTTAACCCGGGGAACTGGGTATCGGAAGCTGGCAGCCAAGTATGGCGTTAGCAGA
>Ga0209476_10001321_pt1 | contig 16700 bp, 24 predicted proteins | sample KloWWTrecipitate_FD_187179 | JGI IMG/M metagenome (GOLD analysis project Ga0209476, IMG submission 187179) | Active sludge microbial communities from Klosterneuburg, Austria, studying microevolution and ecology of nitrifiers - Klosterneuburg... | ecosystem: Engineered > WWTP > Aerobic digester... | reverse complement strand
TCCCCACTTGGTCAATCTGTTCATAGCACCACCCACCCCTGTTGGTTGGAGAAGACGAGCCAGACGCGTTGGCCGCGGCGGATGCGGCGGGCGGCGCGCCAGAGTTGTTTGATTGTTGTGTCCACTGGTTTGCCCTATTCGATGATGCGGGGGGGGCGGAAGATGATTCGGGCCACGTCCACCATCTGCCGCCGCTGCGCTGTGTCCATGCCTTCGATGAGGTCGAGAAGCTCTTTTGTTGTGGGGTCTATCGCGTTGTAAGTGGGTTGCGCTTCTTTCGTCCCAAGTATTTCTTCTTCGTCTTCCTCGCTGGTCGCTATGTCCGTTTCGCCAACCAGATACGCAACACTCACATCCAGGACTTTGGCAAGCGCTGTCAGCCGCTCAATTCCTACATTAGTAACATCTCCCCGCTCCACCTGAGCGATGTAGGATCGGCTTACCCCGGAAAGCTCCGATAGTTCCTTTTGGGTCATCCGAAAATCTCGCCTGCACAACAGCAGCCGAACCGCCAACGTGTTTGTCATATAGGAAAATGTACACCCAATCGACATGTTTGGACTGTATAGTAGTGGAATGTCTATAAATCGCCCGATTGCGCTTGACAAATCATTACATCGTAGTAAAATGTCGATATATCGACAAATCGCTAGTTTATCGACACTCCGAGGAACCCACAGTGAAATCCAACAAGACCTACATCGCCTATACACGCATCCCCGAAGAAGAGCATATTCGGCTGAACACGATTGTCGAGGCGCTGCCAGGCAGCCAGTCAGCCCACATTTGCCAGGCCATCACGGAATACTGTGATCGCGTCATCCCCACCCTGCCCACGGAACAGACCGCGGACAAGCAGGCCACCCAAGCATGAACATCACGCATCTGGACGACCTCACCTACGACTACACCCAGATCGAAGACCCCAACGCCCGTCTGCTCGCCAAGCTGGCTGCCCAGGACATCAAACCACGCCTGCGCCGCGCCGCCGCCGACATCATTGCTATCGGCGGCAAACTCGCCACCGTGCGCGAACACCTCGACCATGGCCAATGGCTGCCCTGGCTCGAAACCGAGTTCGACATGGCCGAACGCACCGCTCGAAATTTCGTGCAAGTGGCCCGCCGCTTCGATGGCAAATCGGCAATAATTGCCGATTTGGGACCCACGGCGCTGTATATGCTGGCAGCACCGAGTACGCCGGATGAGGCTATTGCGGAGGTGGAGAGCCTTGTCACCAACGGCCACACGCCCACGGTGGCGGAGACGAAGCAGATTATCAATACGGTACGGGCTGGCCTTGTGCCTGCCCCTGTTGTGCCTGCCCCCGGCAAGCTGTTGGTGGACTGGACAGACGAAGACTGGGCAGCCCACGACGCCAAGATTGAGGCGGCTGTACTAGAGGTTGCTGACGTGCCGGCAGCCCAATCTGCGACCGCTCCAACCATTACCGGTTTCGAGCGGGTGAAGATTGCCAAGGCGTGGCTGAGCGATTACCGCAGCAAGGATGGTCTGGGTTGGCGTGAGCTGACAGACACCCAGATCACCCATGCCAACAGCCCCTGCTATCAGGAATTTTGCAAAGCCAATCCAGGCATCTACCAGCCCAAAATTGTTTTGTCGTCAGCTCTCTTTGATCTGCGCCGGGCAGACCGGAAGGGGAGCCGGGTGCCCGCCGACCTCGCCCCCACACCCACGCCCGCCGACAGCGAACTCAACCATTGGCGTTGCCTTCGCTGCAAATACGTGTCTGCAACGGCAGGCAACTGTCCGCGTTGTGGATCAGGTAGCTGGGCAGTTGTCAGCCCCACACTCGCCGTCTCCCCCTCGGATGATAAGAACGACTTATCACCCCAGAACCCGCCTGCCCCATCCCCAGCGCCGTCCAGTATGGCGGTCCACTTCACCAGCGAGAGCGAGGAACATTACACGCCGGATGTGGTTTGGCAGGCCGCCAAGCGCGTCATGGGCACCATCTACCTCGACCCCTGCTCCAACAGCCACGAGCGGCCCAACATTCCGGCGCTGCGCCACTATACGATTGCCGAGGATGGGCTGCGCCAGTATTGGGAGGGGAGTGTTTTTCTGAATCCCCCCTATGGGCGGCAGATCGGGGAGTGGGTGGGGAAGCTGGTAGAGGCGCATAAGACCTTTGACGTACCCCAGGCCATTGCGCTGCTGCCGGCACGGGTTGATACGCAGTGGTGGCAGTTGATCCGGGATTATCCGGTGTGTTTTGTGACGGGGCGGCTGAAGTTCAAGGGGAACGACGACAACCCCGCGCCCTTCCCGTCGGCGATTGTCTATCTGGGGCAACGGGTAGGCGATTTTGTGCGAGAGTTCTCCCCCATGGGGGATATTTGGAGGCGTGTGCAATGAGCTACCAATTCCAAACGCAACTGGCCGAGGGCATGAGCGGGGAGGCGTATCTGGATGCGAAGTTCAGCCCCTGGTACACCATCACCCCGGCCACCCGGGGCGAGCAACGGCAGGGGATTGACCGCTGGTTCACCCGGATCAGCGATGGGGAGAGATTCAGTGTGGAGTATAAGACGGACCGGACGGCGGGGCGGACGGGGAATGCTTTTGTGGAGACGGTATCGGTGGACACGGCGCACAGGCCGGGCTGGGCGTATACGAGCAAGGCCCGGTATCTGGTGTATTACATTCCAGAGCCAGAGACGACGTACATTCTGCCGATGGCGCATATTCGTTTCCATGTGGACACCTGGCGCAAGACGTACCCAGAGCGGCGGATCCCCAACGGGAGTTATCAGACGGTGGGGGTGCTGGTGCCGCTGGATGTGTTTGAGCGGTTTGCTGTGGAGGTGCAATGAGGGAGGGGAGACAAGATGACAAGATGACAAGGTGACAGGGGGGGCTGACGCACCTGGTGCGGATGGGATTGCTAACCACTATTGATCGAGGAGACCACCACCAATGTTTGTAAGTGCCGAGAAACACGCTGCTGTGAAGAGTGAGTTGGATGAGTTGTATGCGCAGTTCCCGACGGCGGCCCGGGTCGATGCGGGGACGCTGGCGGCTGTGGAGGCGATGGGGCTGACGTTTGATTTTGAGACGGGGCGGTTGGCACCGCTGGATGAGAAGGCCCGGTATGGGCTGAAGATGTATTCGTAGGGGGAAAAGGAGAGAGAGACCGGGGACGGCCTGGGGGGGCGGGTCCGGTCTCTCTCTGTGTTGACGACCACCACCAAGCAGCCATCCCCGGTAGTATAGCACGCCGGGGGTGGCCAGACAAGAGCCACCAAGATGAATTTTCGCAATACGCTGGCCGCTTTTATTGGAATAGGTTTTCTGCTGGTCATCTGGTCGGCCTTGCCGGTGATTGTGGGCGGGCTGGTGTTGGCTGCGCAGATTTTGTTTTGGTGGCTGTTGGGGGCGGGGACGGTGGCGGGGCTGTATGTGGCCTGGCTGAAGTGGCAGACGAACCGCAACCAGTATTTGCGCAGTATTGATGGGCAGTTTCCGCTGCACCCGGTGAAGTTGAAGGATGGGCGCACGGTGTTGGTGGACCCCAACAAGATGATCAGCGCGGCGGGGATTATCGACGCGCAGGGCTGGGCTGAGGTGACGCCCGGGGCGGGGTGGGACCGGCAGACGAGTGTGGCCCAGAAGGTGCAGGATACGCGGGCGCTGGGGGCGATTGCGCCGGGCGACAATGCGATGATCAAGACGCACGGGGCGATTGCTCAGCCTCGGTTGCCTGCGAACATCACGAAGATTTTGCAGGGGCGGGAGGAGCGCCCGGCGGCTGTGGTGGTGCCAGCGCAGGTGCCGACAGGGATGTCGGCGCTCCCGGCGGATGTGCATGTGCCTATCACTGGGCAGCAGATGATTGCCTCTACGAACCCCCAACCCACTCGCCTGGCCATCGGTGAGGATTCTACGACGAACGCGCTGGTGCAGGTGGATCTGGCGCTGTATCCCTTTCTCAAATTGCATGGGGCGAGCGGCAGCGGCAAGACGAGTCTGGCCCGGCTGTTGGTGGCGCAGGCTATTCGGCGTGGGTATGAGGTGGACATCTACGACACGCGGCAGTTCAAGGATTGGGGGATTTTTGCGCAGCACGCACGGTTGATTGACAGCCGGGACCCGAAGGTGCTGGTGGCTGGCCTCCAGGAGGAGGTGCAGCGCTATAAGGAACGGGATGCGGAGTTGTCTCGGCATGGGGTGCCGGACCTGGCGGCGTTGACGACGGCGACGGGGAAGGCGTACCGACGGCGGTTGATTGTTATTGAGGAGATGGGGACGCAGACGCTGAATGCACGGGATGAGGGCAAAGAGGTGTTCGTTGCTTATATTCGGGCGCTGCGGGGGGTGACAGTGAACGCACGGGCCACGGGGATTCATGGCATCTATCTGGATCAGGTGCCGGAGCAGTGGGATTCTACGGTGCGCTATAACTCGACGATGATCTGTTTTTATTTGCCGGACCATGGGGGGAAGAAGGCGGGGTATCCGGGGGCGTGTAATCTGCCCCTGTACCATGCGTACTTCGAGGGGAAGATTGTGCGGACGGGGCATTTGAGCGATGGGGAGATAGGGCAGTTGATCGCGGCGACACCTGTTCGCACGATGGAGGCGGTGCCACAGGTGCGCTCAGGTGTGAACACCCCCACGAACACCCCTGCGAACACCCCTATGAACACCCTGGCGAACATGCCTGTGAACACCCCCACGAACACGCCACGAACACCCCCCCCGAACACGCCGAGTGAGTGGGAGGCGTTCGCAAGGGTCTTCTTTGCGGGCGACCCGATGGCGAGCCAGCGGGCGTTGACACGGGCGATGGCGGCGGTGGTGAATGATGGGCGACCGGCGGAGGCTTTTCTGGGTGGGTTGTCTACGCAGTTGTTTCACAAGTGCAGTCCACGGGGCAAGAAGTATGAGGCCCCTACTCAAGCAAGCAAAGGAGAACAAAGATTATGAAGATTGACATGGTTGCGGCGGATCTGTTGCGCCAGGCCAGGCAGACGCCGGGGGAGATTGTGCGCAGCAAGCTGGAGCGGGGGCTGGTGATCAGTGCGAAGCGGATTGATCGGCAGTGGCATTTGGCGGCGGCCCGGCCAGATGTCTACCCCAGCGATGCGGAGGCGGTGGTGGTGGCCAGGGCGTTTGGGGTGCCGCTAGGGACGGAGCCGGAGTGGACGGTGCGCAAGCAGAAGACGGCCCTGGCGGTGGTGGATTGGTATGGGATTGTGTGGAAGTGGCTGGAGGAAGACCACACCCACCAGCCCGCTTTGTTGCCGGAACCTGTTGTTTACGCATAGGAGTGACGCATGACTGCCCAGCCTCTCGCTGTTGTGACGATAGACAGACCCGCACCCGTCCCTGGGCTGGTGTGGAATGCGGCTTTTGCGCAGACGGAAGCGGATATGCGCCGGCTGTGGGACAAGCTGCGCGCCGAGTGGATTGCCAGCTTCAAAAGCCAGGCGACGCGGCGGGCGTATACGACGGCGACGGAGCAGTGGCTGGACTTTCTGGCGACGCAGACGAACCAGGTGGGGGAGAGTGTGCAGCCCTGGGCTGTGGATGCGAGCCATGTGCGGACGTGGCTGCGGTTGTTGCAGGAGGATCATAGCCCGGCGACGGCGAATCAACGGCTGGCGGCGTGCTCCTCCTGGTACTCGTTCGTGATCAATGAGCGGCACCTGGTGGATGGGCGGGAGCGGACGGCCTTCTTCGACGCCGACGGGGTGACGCGAGCGAACCCTTTTCAGGCGAACAATATAGCCAGGCCGGAGACTGTGGCCTACCGGGAGGCGAGGCCGCTGACGTTGGGGCAGATGCAGCGGGTGCTGAACACATGCAATAAGGAGACTGTGAATGGGGCGCGCAATTATGCGCTGCTCTTCACGGCTTTTCTGACGGGGTGGCGGGTGGCAGAGTTGGTGGGGATGCAGTGGGGGCGGATTCGGCCACACCGGACGCAGGCGGGGGAGTTCGTTTATGAGTGGACGGGGAAGGGGGCGAAGACGGCGAATGATGCGCTGCCGGCGGCGGCCTATGCGGCGATTCTGCATTATCTGCGGCTGGCCGGGCGCATCCCGGCGGGGACGTTGGTGCAGCCGGGGGCGGACAGTGAGTTCATCCGGGGGCATCAGTTTGTGTTTACACCGTTGGACGATCAGGCGCTGGGGAATCTGGATCAGTTTCGCAGGGAACCGACGGGGAAGCGGGCGAAGGGGCGTGTGGAGGAGATGGATGGGGAGCGGCACATCAGCCCGCAGACGGCGAACCGGGTGCTGCGCAGTGCGTTGAAGCAGGCCGGGCTGCCGGTGACGCATCGGTTTCATGATCTGCGGCACACGCTGGCCCATGCGCATCATGCGGCTTTTAAGGACATCCGGGCTACGCAGTTGCTGTTGCACCATAGCAGTCCGACGACGACGATCAAGTATTTGACGAGTATGACGGACCCGGTGGATACGCATTCGGCGACGATTGTGCAGCAGATGTTGCTGGCTGTTGGATGACAAGATGACAGGGTGACAGGGTGACAGGGTGACAGGGGTGTCATTTTTCAATCATTGCAAAGGAGCCTATCAGTGACGATTCATTTGAAGCGGTTGGATTTTAGTAGCACGGTGAGTGCGATGATTTGTGTGTGTATGCGGCACGCGGTGACGGCGGATGGGGCGACGCAGCAGGCGCTGGATGAGATTGCGGCGAATCTGAACAATGTGGCGGCGATTGTGGGGCGGCGGCGGCTGGCCCCGATGTTGGATGGTCCGATCCCGCCGGTGCCGGTGCCCCAGATGGTGGGGGAGGAGGAGGAGGAAGGGGATGAAGGGGAATTGGAGGTTGAGCCGGAGGTGTTGGTGAGTAAGCCGGAGCGCAAGAGGACACCGCTCACTATATTCCACGATTTGAATGCGGATGGGCAGGCGGCCAGGCTCTCGCTGTCTCAGTCTGCTATTTTGGAGTACATCCGGGCCAACCCTGGGTGTACTGGTGAGGAGATTAGCAAGGCGACGGGTTATGGCGTCAACTCTGTGAATACGGCGATCAGTGTGATCCGCAAGAGCACGCCGGTGGCCAAGTCCAAGAGCAGAAGCCGTGGGGTGAGCAGTTACCGGGTGGGGGTGTGAGCGGGGGGAACTCCCCGGCGCTGGGGAGGGCGCTGGGGAGTTCTGGAGGAGCGGAGGAGCGGGAGAGCGGAGGAACGGAGGAACGGGGGAACGGGTGAGCGGGGCGGACAAATTCAGGGTAGCACGGGCGGGGTAAACAGACCAGGAATCTACGGGAAATCTACTAATTATGAACGCATTTGGAAATCCGACGACCTATCTCATTCTGATGGTGCTGCACGCGGCGGCCTGGTTGTATGCCTATCGGGGTGTGCGGGCGATTCGCAGCAAAAACCCACGCCATGGCCACACGGCCCTGTTTGTTGTGATGGGGGATGGGGCGGTTGCGCTGGCGGCTGTGCTGGTTGTGGCCGCGAACGGTCCGGTGGATTGGCTGACGCTGGCCGCTATTCTGGTGGCTGCCCTGGCCGCGGCGGGGCTGCCTATGATCTGGGAATATATTGAAGACCACACGGCGCTGAGCCAGGCGGACAATCTGCGCCGGGACGCGGCGGAACTCCAGCGGCTGATACAGGAGGACTGATGCCATACAAGCCGATTCGGGGGGGGACGGTTTACAAGCAGAAGCTGGCCAGGGCGGCCAGTGTGAACAATCAGATTCGGGAGATCATTGCCCGGCTGACGGAGGGAGGGGTTGACCAGACGAGGCTCTATCAATCTCTGACGGCGATTACGTTGTTGACGGTGCGGTCGGATGATGTGATCGGCGATCTGCACCAATTTGATTCAGAGTGACACCACCACACAGGATTCTTTTTATGTCACCAATTGAGATTTTTCGGATTGCGATGGCGTTGCTGGCTTTTTATGGGCCGGGTGCGGATATGGGCTGCAACGATGTGATGGAGCGGGCGACGGCGTGCTGGGTGCGCAATGAGCGGACGCATACGATTGCCCGGATTGCGCCGACGGGGATCAGTTATGAGCGGACGAAGCCGGTGGTACCGATGACGCCGACGCCAGCGCCGAAGGGTGGTAGCAAATGACAGCCCGCAATGCTCTTGGCCCGGCCTATGCCGCGGCGGATGCTCTTTACTCGAATGGGGTGGCGTTGACGCTTTTTCTGGATGCGTGGAGCCGGGCGACTGTGACGCCGCGGTTGAACGAGTCGGCGGCGCAGCATTTGCGCCACAATTTGATGAATGCGCAATCGAATTTGAACGCCCTGCGCCAGGCGTTGGCCGATGCGCTGGACGCGGTGCCAGAGGCAATTGAAGATTGAAGATTGAAGATTTCTAGTACCATTGGGGGCTGTGATGACGATTATTGAGCAGATTAAGGAAAAGACGGACCTGGCCGGGCTGATTGGTCAGTCTTTTACGGTGACGGGGAGGCCGGATGGCCGGACTCGATCTACGGTGGAGCATGACAGTCTGGTGATCTGGCCGCAGACGCAGACGTGGCATTGGTTTAGCCGGGGGATGGGGGGGGACTGCCTGGATTGGGTGCAGTGTGCGCACGGGTGCAGTCTGGGGGATGCGATTGAGTTGTTGGCGGAGGCGGCGGGGATTGAGCGGCGACCGTTGACGGCGGAGGAGAGCGAGGCGCGCGCGGAGGGGCAACGGAAGGGGCAGGTGTTGCGGCTGGCGGCGGAGTATTATGCTGGGATTTTGGCTGAGCATCCGGCGGCGGCGGCGGCGCGGTCGTATTGTGCGGGGCGGGGGTGGACGCGGGAGACGTTGGTGGCGGAGATGGTGGGGTATGTGTTGCCGGTGGGGGTGGGGGAGGGCGGGCACAAGGCCACGCCCGTACCGGATGATAATAAGGGCTTATCTCTCGATAGGCGGTTGCGGGAGGCGGGGTTGTTGGATCATCCGATGGCGAAAGCTGTGTTGAGTATTCCGAGGGATATGTTGGTGTATGTGCATCGGCGGCGGGGACAGGTGGTGTATTTGAGCGGGCGCAGTGTTGTGGAGAAGCGGCATTATAATTTGCCGGAGGCTGTGGCGGGGGGGAAGTTGCCCTATTGGAACAATGCGCGGCCTTCGGCAGGCTCAACCAGCGGGGCGTGTGTGTTGGTGGAGGGGCAGGCGGACGCTATTAGCCTGGGGCAGTTGGGGGTGCAGGCGGTGGCGCTGTGTGGGCTGAGTGCCAGCGCGGGGGAGGGGGGTTGGGAGGAGGTTGCTGGGCAGATCAGCCATGTGGGGCTGGATGCGGATGAGGCAGGGCGGCGGCGGGCGGTGGAGGTGGCGGCGGGGATTGATGCGCTGTTGCCGATCATTGAGTGGAGCCGGGCGGAGGATAGGGAGGGGCCGAAGGATGGGAATGCGTGGCTGGTGGCGACGGGGAAGGATGCTGCTGGTCCGCTGCGGCATCTGTTGGAGGTGGCGCGGCCCGCGCTGTTGTTGATGGGGGAGCGGGTGCGCAAGACGAAGGGCGACGCCAGGATGGAGGCGCAGCGGCGGGTGTTGGACGCTTATCTGGGGCTGGACGAGTTGGAGGCGGCGGATTTGCGGCCTGGGCTGGCGACGGCGCTGGGGGTGGGGGTGGCGCAGTTGAACAATTTGCTGTCGGCGCGCAAGAAGGAGACGGAGGCGGAGAAGCCCAGCCCGGAACGTTATGAGTATAGCGCTGGTGGGGCGAGGGGCGGGCAGGTGTGGGAGCAGTGTGTGACCTTTCAGCAGGATGGGCGGGCGGCTTCGGTGTTCGCTGTGCGGGGTGTGGATGGGAAGATCAGTATGAAGGGGTTGGTGGATGTGGGGGATGTGACGTATACGCCCTACCCGGCGGACCTGGGGATTATTGATGCGCGGGTGGTGCTCTTCCCGGAGAAGCCGGAAGCCTATGGGGGCCAGCGGGAGTTGATCAAAACGATTCAGGGATTTATTCATCGGTATTTGGATATTGATCCCTTTTATGAACGGTTGGCGGCCTATTATGTGCTGTTTTCCTGGGTCTACGATATGTTTGAGAATCTGCCGTATTTGCGGGCGCTGGGGGACTATGGGACGGGGAAGACGCGATTTTTGCAGGCGATTGGGGTGTTGTGCTACCGGCCTATGTTCGTGAGTGGGGCGAGCAGTGTGTCTCCGATTTTCCGGTTGATTGATATGTTTCGGGGGACGCTGATTATTGATGAGGCGGATTTTGCGAGTTCGGATTCGGACGCTGAGATTATCAAGATTTTGAATGTGGGGTATTACAAGACGGGGATTGTGCTGCGCAGTGAGAAGGACCCGGCGACGAATGCGGACAATTGGGCGCCGCAGGTTTTTCGGGTTTTCGGGCCGAAGCTGCTGGCGACGAGGAAGCCTTTTACGGACAGGGCGACGGAGAGCCGCTGCCTGACGCGGCGGATGACGAGTGCGCGGCCACGGCCTGACATCAGTTATATTCTGGGGCCGGAGTTCTGGGCAGAGGCGACGGCGATCCGGAATCAGTTGTTGCAGTACCGGTTGGAGAAGTGGCGGGATGGGGTGGCTGTAGACCCGGCGCTGGCGGATGATAGTGTGGAGCCGCGGTTGAACCAGGTGACGATGGCGCTGAAGTCGATTGTGGATGATCCGACGATGCGCCAGGATATTGACGGTTTTATTCGGGCGTACAATGAGACGATTATCAGTGATCGGCAGATGAGTCTGCCGGCGTTGGTGGTGCAGGCGCTGGTGGCGATTCATTTCAGCCAGAAGATGGATTTGATGGGGGATGATGCACGGGATTTTACGATGAAGGGGTTGGCGGATGCGACGCGGGCGATTGCGGCGGACATTGATCCGGACATCAAGATTCATCCGCGCACGGTGTCGCACATTCTGAGTGAAGATCTGGGGCTACCACGGCGGAAGACGTGCGGGCGGACGCGGCGGGCGGCGCTGGAGTATGTGGATGGGGAGCTTTTGGCGCTGATGAAACGGTATGGAATCGACCCGCCGGTGGATGCGGATGGGGCGGGAAATGAGGCCCAAAACGGGGCGAAAAATGGCAAATCCGAAGGATAGAAGGATAGAACGGGGGATGTGACGGAAAAATAATTTTTTTTGCCGTCACATACCTGGGAATTTGGTTCTATCCTTCGGATTCAGGAGTGAGGGTGCGGGGGCGACCGGGAAAGTTGGGGGCGGAAGGGGGAAAAGTAAAGCAAAAGTCAGATAAAACCCGAAGGATAGAAGGTTATGCGGGCTATCCTATGTGTGTTTTTGCTCTTAAAATAGGGTTAAAAGGGCAAAAAACGAAGGATGGCTGAAGGATGGGCGAAGGATGGCTGAAGGATGGGCGAAGGATAGAAATTGTGAATGGTGAATGGTGAATTTTGAATGGGGGAGGGGGAGGGGATGATGGGGGGATTTGTGAGGGGGTTTTTGGTGGGGGTGGTGGTGACTGTGTGTGTGGTTGGGTTTGGGGTGTGGAGGACGGGGATATGATTTTGCCTGATTGGAAGATAGAAGATTTGTGTGAGGGTGGCGGTTTGGTGGAGCCGTATGATGTGGAGCGGGTGAACCCGGCGAGTGTGGATTTGTGTCTGGGTGGGGAGGTGTACGATCTGATCAATAACCGGCATGTGGCGGGGGATGGGGTGATCCGTGTGTTGCCGGGCCAGGTGTTGCTGGTGACGACGGTGGAGACGGTGCGGTTGCCTGCGGGCCTGGCGGGGCAGTTGATTTTGAAATCCAGTATGGGGCGGCGGGGTTTGGTGATGCCGGCGGCGGGGTGGGTGGACCCTGGGTTTTGTGGGCAGTTGACGATTCAGTTGTCGGCGTGGGTGCCGGTGACGTTGACGGCGGGGCAGCCCTTTGTGCAGTTGGTGTTGCATGAGTTGAGCGGGGTGGCGGAGAAGGTGTATGCAGGGAGATACCAGAACCAGGCAGGGCCGACGCCGGCGCGGGGGGAGGGGGTGACAGGGTGTGGGCACAAGGCCCCGCACGTACCAGCTGATAACAATCAATTATCACCCCATCTCACGGTTGGGGTGGATGGATAGCCGTGAGGCTTTAGGTGATTGACATTGGGTGTGTGTGGGTTTATAATCAAGGCCAGGTGATGGCCTACGTTTTTACGGGAGGCGGCTCTGAAGAATCCCCAGGTTGTAGATGAGATTGTGACACAGTTGGCCCCGCAGTTGGCGGGTCTTTTGGCGTCTGGTGAGAATTGGACGTTGACGTTGCATGGGGGGCGGGGTGGGGATGTGAAGGTGGAGGTGCGGACTACGGCGCAACTGGTGACGCGGACGCCGGGTTTGCTCTTGGAGGAGCGGCAGGGGACGGTCCCGGCTGGTAGGTGATTGGGTGAATAGGTGATTGGGTGCCTGCCGCTGGCCGGGGGTTTTGGTCAGGGAAGTGATGTAGGCCGCATGAGGCAACCGTAGTAGGTTGATAGCGGTCGAGGAGCCGGGGGGCGGTCATCCCGGTCGGCGGGAACTGTATAGGTTGGCTTCGTGATGGAGCGCCACTGGGATTTTTCCTGGTGGCGCTTTTTTGTTTGGTTTTTGGAGTGGTGGATGGCGACGTTGTTGGTGGTGGAGGACGACGCTGTGCAGAGAAAGATGATGGGGCTGTTGTTGGCTCCACACTTTACTGTGACTCTCTGCGATCAGTTCAGTGTCGCCGACCATGATTGGTGCGCCTTCGATGTGATTCTGATCGATGTGATGATGCCGGTGCATGATGGGCCGAGCCTGGTGCGCCAGGCAGCGGCCCGGTGTGAGATTATGCCGGTGGTTGTGTTTTATTCGGCTTTGCCTGGCGATTTGCTACAGAGGGAGGTGGGGGCATTGTCTGACGTTGCGCCTGTCTACTATGTGGTGAAGGCGGGGCGGCCCTCCATTCTGGTTGAGACTTTGTTGGCCTTATGCGAATCTTGATTGTTGCGCCGGACAGTGATTTGAAAAATCTGGCCGAGTTGGTTGAGGCGGCTGGTGAGAATGTGCCGACGGTGTTGCGGGGGACTGTGACCGGGCGGGAGCTGCTGCAACGGTTGCGGAGTGAGCCGTATGATGTGGTGCATTTTGCGGGTCACGGGACGACTATGGAGCTTGGGCTGAGTGATGGGCCACTGTCGGTGGAGTTGCTGAGTTCGGCGATCCAAGAGGGGATGCACCCACGGTTGATGTTCTTTAATGCGTGCGCTTCGCTGCCGCAGGCGGCTCAGTTGCACGGGTACGGCGTGGGGTACACGATTGGTTGGCGGCAGGAGGGTGTGCCGGATAGGGCGGCGGGGGCGTTTGCAGTGACCTTCTATAATAGCTTGCGATTGAATGGGGGGAACATTCGCCGGGCTTTTGATGGGGCGGTGGATGGGCTGCGGCGGCATTTTGCGGAGGTGGAGGAGCCGGTGATTATCAATGGACGGTTGGCTGCTTTGTTGACGGAGGTGGCGGAGTTGCGGATGTCGGTGAAGGATCGGGATTCGCGGACGCAGTACATTGGGCATGTGATTGGGGCGGTGGCGTTGGTGGTGGCGCTGGCGTCTTTCTTTTTGAGGTGACAGTATGAGCGGTTTTGTAGCACGGTTGGGGGCCTGGCTGCGGGCGTGGTGGGCCGGGCAATTTATGGATGAGCCGCCGGCATTTGAGATTGAGCCGGAAGAGGAGCCGGAAGAGACGATCTACCACATATTACCCTATCCGCTGCCCCACAATGAGGAGTATTTTACCTACGAGCTACCCGACGCCGGGCAGGATGTCGCTGTGAGTAAAGGGCCGGAGTACCGTGATGGTCAGCGACTGTGAGACGGTGGTGCTGCGGCTGGTGGGGGTGACCACTCTTATCGGTCATCGGATGCAGGGGGATGCGAAGCTGACTTCGTGCATTGGCGGGTATGGGCCGGTGGCGACGACGGCGAGTGAGGCGGCGGATGCGCTGCTGAGGAATCGACCGGTGCGGATTCCGGTGGGGTGGGAGGAGACGGTGCGCCGGGTGATGGCGATGCGGGCGCTGGCCGGGCGGGGGCCGGAAGAGGCGAAACGGCAGTGGTCTGGCCGGGAACTTTTGGAAAATGAGTGATGGGGGAAGAAGGCAAAAGGTAAAAGGGGAAGGCAAAAGGGAAAGGGGGAGGCAGGATGGGTCTGAGACGGTTGGCGAGGCAGATGCGGACGGGACGGCGCAAGGCGGCGCTGGCGGTGGGGTATGCGGGGTATGTGGAGGCTGCGCAGGCCGCGGGGCAGGTGGTGGTGAGTAAGCGGGCGTGGCGGGCACAAGTGGCTGATGCTCCCGGTTCGGATGATAAGAATGCGTTATCAGCCGAGGGGGGTGTAGGGATGGCGGACTGGATGGAGGCGGCGCAGGGTGCGCTTTCCCGGTTGGATGGGGAGCAGTGGGCGGACAAAAAGAAGGCGACGATCCTGGCGTTGGTGGATGCGCATCTGGCCGGGCGCAGTGAGGAGACGGTGTGGGACAAACCGGAGACCTGCGCACGGAACACGTACCACGCCAAATGGAAACGGGATGCGCTCTTCGCCGATGTGCTGGTGGAGGTGGATGGGCTGGCGAAGGGCTGGCGGGATGGGCGCAGTTTGCGGGCGCTGAATAAGGCGGCGGAAAGCCTGGCTTTGGCGGCCCCGGTGGCGGTGACGAAGTTGATGGACCGGCTGGAGAGTGAAGACGAGGCGATTATTTTGCGGGCGGCGATGGCTATTTTGGACAGGGCGGGGATGGAGACGGCGGCGAAGAGTAGCAGCCAGGTGGATGGTGTGATGATTGTGGTGGATAAATGACAGCGGTGTCGGTGAAGTTTTCGGAGTTGTGCGGGTTTACGGGGAAGCAGTGGCTGGCGACGAGTGTGGCTGACACGCATCGGTATATGTTGTTTGGGGGGAGCCGGGGACCGGGGAAGAGTTATTGGTTGCGCTGGTATGTGTTGCGGTCGCTGTTGGTGTGGGCCGGGCGTGGGAAGTTGGGGGTGCGGGTGATGTTGGCGTGTGAGGATTACCCTTCGTTGTATGAGCGGCAGGCGTCGAAGATTATGGCGGAGTTTCCGGCGAGTCTGGGTACTTTTCATTTGAGCCGTAATGAGTTCCGGCTGCACGCGCACTATGGGGGTGGGGCGATTGCGCTGCGCAATTTGGATGATGCGAGTAAGTACCAGAGTGCGGAGTATGCGCTGATTGCGATTGATGAGGTTACGAAGAATTCGGAGCGGACGTTTCATTTGTTGCGGGGTTCGCTGCGCTGGCCGGGGATTGACGATGTGCGGATTGTGTCGGCATCGAACCCGGCGGCGAACTGGGTGCGGGATTATTGGATTGAGGGGCGGCTGCCGGATGAGATGGCGGGGCGAGAGGCGGAGTTCGCTTTTGTGCCGGCGTTGCCGGAGGACAATCCGCATTTGCCGCAGTCTTATTGGGAGATGTTGGATACGTTGCCGGGGGCGCTGCGGCAGGCGTGGCGGTATGGGGATTGGTACGCCGGGGTGGAGGGGCTGGTTTTGGACAATTTTACGGCGGAGAATATGACGGACGAGGAGCCGGATTTGTCCCAGCCCTATGAGCTGGCGATTGATGATGGGTATGTGGATCCACGGGCGACGCTTTTTATTCAGCGCAAGCAGGACGGGTCTGTGCTGGTGTTTGATGAGCTTTATCAGACGAAGACGTTGGAAGAGCGGACGATTGCGGATATTAAGGCGGCGGCGCTGCGGCACGGTTTTGCGGGGATGCCGGAATTGGCGGCGGTGAGCCATGAGGCGGTGGCCCTGCGGCAGCGGCTGCGCAGTGCGGATATTGCGGCCCGGAATTGGATGGCGACGAAGGCGGGCGGTGGGGGGAGTACGCGGGTGCAGGCGGTACATGCGCTGCGGGCGCTGGTGTGTGATGGGCAGGGGCGGCGATCTGTGCTGGTGCATAGGCGGTGTCGGAATTTGTTGGATGAGATTATGGCCGGGTGGAAGTACCCGGAGGGTAAGCGATCAATCAACGAACACCCAGCGGATGGGAATGATCATGCGTGTGATGCGCTTTCGGCGTGGGTGTGGCTGCGCATGGGGAGGGGCGGGCAATGATGGACGGGACTTTGACGGCTTTTGGGGAGGCCCAGGTAGCGGAGAAGACGCTGATTACGGGCTGGACTTTTGCTTATAACATAAACCCGGACATGGTGACGACGGCTTCGGCGCAGAGCAGCGGGGCGGCGGATGTGGATATTGCAGCCCATTGGGTGGATTTGTTTTGATGGAGACGCTGGGGCTGGGGCTGCTGGCGGTGTTGGCCGCGGTGCCGTGGGCGGCGGGCTGGGTGGCCGGGGCGCTGGTGCGGCTGGTGTTGTGGATGGCGGCGTGTGTGGTGGCCGGGTATGAGGCAGGTAGAGGGCAGCAGCGATGAGCGGATTTTTGGATGGGATTGTTGCGCAGTATCGGCGGCTGGCCGGGGTGAAGGCGATCAGTCATCTGCCTGAGCTGGCCGGGCGGGTGCATGTGTATTCCAATATGGCGGGGGCGGCTGACACGGCGCTGGATGAGTTTGCGGACTATGCGCGCGTGTACGGGGTGTATGCGTGGGTGCATAAGGCTGTGAAGGTGATTGCGGACAATGTGTCGGCTTTGCCTGTGCTGGTGGTGGACGGGGCTGGCAAGGGCGTGGGGGGCCATTCGATCAGCGAGTTGCTGGCCTATGGCAATGATACGCAGACGGGGGCGGATGTGTGGGCGCTGTGGTGCGTG
>Ga0209476_10001320_pt1 | contig 16705 bp, 14 predicted proteins | sample KloWWTrecipitate_FD_187179 | JGI IMG/M metagenome (GOLD analysis project Ga0209476, IMG submission 187179) | Active sludge microbial communities from Klosterneuburg, Austria, studying microevolution and ecology of nitrifiers - Klosterneuburg... | ecosystem: Engineered > WWTP > Aerobic digester... | reverse complement strand
GGTGTACGCCAACATGTTCCCCGACCGCTTCCGCGCCATGGCGCTGGACGGCGTGGTGAACCCGACCGCCTGGGCCGGCGCGGACGCCACCCGCTCGACGCCCACGACCCTGCGGATCCGGTCGGCGGAAGGGTCATGGAAGGCCCTGCAGACAGGCCTGGAGATCTGTGCGGCCAGGGGTTTCGGGTACTGCCCGCTGAGCAGTCCGAAGGCCGACTTCGACCGGGTGGCGACCGGCCTGCGCAGCGCCGGCTCGGTGCTGGTGGCCGACGGCGACAGCGTGTTCACCTACACGTACAGCGACTACATCTCGGCCGTGCTCGGCCTGCTGTACTACCCCGGCGGCATGGAGTACATCGCCCAACTCACCGCCACTGTGGACGGCGTACTGAACCCGGGCACCACCCAGACCCTCGAACGCGCCGGCTCCGCGCTGATCACGCTGGTGCGGTCCTATCGCAAATCGGTGCAGGCGCAGTCAGTGCTCACCGGCAGCTACGACAACGAACTGGACGCCTATTCCGGCGTCATCTGCACCGACAGCTACGAGCCGCGCGATCCCGGCACCTGGGTCTCGGCCGCGAACCAGGCGGACGCATCCGCGCCGTACTTCGGACGGGTCTGGGCCTGGTCGGACGTGCAGTGCGCCACCAAGTACTGGAAGGCCAAGGACGAGGACGCCTACCGCGGTGGGTTCAGCGCGGTGACTGCGGCGCCGGTGCTGATCGTCGGCAACTACTACGACCCGGCGACGAACTACGACAACGCCGTCACGACCGCCCAGCTGATGCCGAACAGCTATCTGCTCAGCAGCACCTCCTGGGGACACACCGCCTACGGCACGTCCGACTGCGTCACCGATCGGATCGACGCATATCTGCTGGCAGGCGCCGAGCCGGATGAGACCGTGTGCAGCGGCGACCTGCAACCCTTCGACACCCCGCTGGAGTCGGTGAAGTCCACCGCCAGGTCGTTGGCCAAGGCGCGAGCGGGGCTCCCCCCGGTCACCCAGCCATGGGCCGGGGAGTAGGAACGCCGGCCAACTGCTTTCGCAGGTGCACCAGCGTCACCTGGTCGTCCACCCGCTCGCGGCGCTCTTCGACGTAGCCGAGGCGGCGATAGAGGTGAAGGTTGCCCGTGCTGAGGTGACCGGTGAACAACCTTGCCTCCGCCGCCGGCGCGGCCCGTTCGGCTTGGGTGAGCAGTGCCGCGCCGAGGCCGCGTCCCTGCCAGTCGGGTGCCACCGACAGCCGACTGAGCCGCAGGCAGTCGCCGTCCACCTCCACGCGGATCGAGCCGACCAGGCGTCCGTCGTAGCGGGCGACGAAGCCGAGGTGGGCGTCCCCGTCCAGCCAGGCGAGCAGGTCGTCAAGCGTCTCGACCAGGGGAGGCAGGCTGGGCTCGGCGTAGAGCTGTGCTTCGACCACGAAGGCTGAGCGCTGGACGGTGAGCGCCTCACCACCGTCCGACGCTGTCATCTCGCTCAACACGACCCCAATAGCCATGAATGGCCTCGCTCCCTTGAATCCCGATCCGGCACTGATGGGTATTTCTACGCCGTGTAGTAGAGCGAAACAAGTAGTCAGAGGGCTACCGCGGGCAACGGTTACCCCCTACGGTTACTCACAGGGTGGTTCAGCCACCCACACTCATCGATCATCCCGCACGAACCGGGGGGCACGTGCTCGGGGACATTGGATAGTGATCTTCGACGAGGATCCGGCCAGAAACGACTCGAAACCGTGGCCGGACGATCGGGGGGAGGTCGAGGAGTTCTCAGCTACATCGGGGGCTGATTGATCGAGGCGGTCGGGGTTCGGATCATTGATCTGGGGGGACGATGATCCGGCCCTGGCGCCGTCGATGCACACACCACTGGCCGGCGGCGTAGGCTCGTCCGGTGCCCACACCCGACTTCATCCTTGACCTGCGTGAGAAGGTCGGCAGCAGCCGGCTGTGGCTCTCCGGTGCCACCGCTGTCGTGTTCCGCGAGACGGACGCGGGCGCGGAGGTGCTGCTGGTCAGGCGCAGCGACGACGGCGCTTGGACTCCGGTCGCCGGCATTGTCGACCCTGGCGAGCACCCCCATGTCGCCGCGATTCGTGAGGTCGGTGAGGAGACCGGCGTGGTGGCAGAGATCGAGCGGCTGGTGTGGCTCACCGTGACCGAGGTGATCACCTATGGGAACGGGGACGAGACCCAGTACATCGACCACGTGTTCCGTTGTCGCTGGGTCTCGGGGGTGCCGTTCCCGGCCGACGGCGAAGCGTCCGCGGCCGCATTCTTCAGCGTGGATGACCTGCCGGCCATGTCACACCGGCATTCCGAGCAGGTGCGCATCGCCCTCGCCGACCAGCCGGAGACCCGGCTGGGCTGAGCCTCGTCCGCGTCCTTGACTCAGGGCTCAGTTGGAATCCGAACGCGACTGGGCGTGCGCGCGGCGTCCCTTCTCGGGAGGGGACGGGAGCGCGAACGTGCCGAGGTGGTTGGCGCGCAGCAGCAGCCGGGAGGTGCGCAGAGACTTCGAGCGTCCGGTCAGCGGTGCGGTGTCAGCGTCGCGGCTGAGTTCGACCACCCCGACCTTGAGGCTGCGCGCGAACGGCATCAGCAGGAGCAACACGCCGAGACCGAGCACGAGGGCGCGGATCGTGTCCGATTGGGGCCCGGGCAGGACGTTGGTCAGTCCGGCCCAGGTCACCAGCGCGCCGAGCCCGATGAAGGCACCGTTCTGCAGCCGGCGACGCCACCTCGACCAACGGTAGGAGATCAACAGCAGCGCGAGCCGGGTGGCCTCGTCCCGATCGGGCCGATGCCGCACCTGGTGCAGCAAGCGCACCCAGCGCGGACCCCACCGCCGACAGCACGGATGCGTGACCGCGCGCAGGTGCTGGATCAGGTCCTGGGCGTCGGCGACCAGCTGGCGGTCGCCGCGCAGACCGAGCCGGTCGAGCGCCTCTTGAGCGAGGATCGCGGCGTGCAACCCGCGCCGGCAGACCTCGTTGAACAGCCGGGGCGGCAAAGGCTCGGAGCCGATCTCCGGGTTCGTCGCGGCCTCTCCCGTCCGCAGATACGCCAGGGTGGCGCGGTGCAGATCAGCGACCTTCCGGTAGTCGGAGACGGCGGCCATCAACTGCTGGGCGTTCTCCACCGTGGCGTGGGAGCCGTCCGCGTCCTCGGCCATCGCCAGAGCGGACTCGAACTCGCTCTCCGCCTGGATCGCGCGCGCGAGGATGTGCACCCCGACCGCGTCGGTGATAGCCATCGCCTCGCGCAGCGACACCTTGTAGTCGCCGCTGATCAGGGACGCCTGAGCGTCCAGCACCCGCAGGTCGAGGTCGTGGCGGCGCGACGGCAGCACCTCGGCGAGCAGCTGGTTGGCGGTGAGGTCGTCGCCCTGGCGCAGCGCCACCATCGCCCCGAGTACCTGCGCCGACCACGGATCGGACGCGGTCAGCGGCTCGGACCGGAGCAGGGCTTGCGCCCGATCGTCGTCGCCGGCGAGCAGCGCGAGGCGGATCAATTGGCGGCTGTTCACGTCCGGGCCCGCTTGGGCCAGCAGCGCCCGCGCCGCCGCCTGCCCGGTGTAGCGCGCGGTGCTGAAATCGTCGGAGGCGCTCCTTGGCCGGCCGTCCACGTCCGGCGTGCCCCAATGGATGCCCGCCCAGAGGCAAGCCTCGGCGTAGGCCGTGTCGTACGGGTCGGACGTGGCGAGCTGGGCCAGTTCGGCGATGATCTGCTTGGCCTCGGCCCGGTCGGCCAGCAGGATTCGGACGCGGAGGATCGAGCGTCGCAGTTCGGGTTGCATCCCGGTGTCGTCGACCGCGGTGGCCGCGCGAAGGTGGTCCCAGGCCTCGCGGAACCTTCCCTGCTGGGCGGCGAGCCGGTAGGCCAACAACCGGTACACATGGCGCCAGTGGTCGTGCGAGCCGTTCAGGCCCGCGATCGTGTCGGCACCGCCCTCGATCGCCATGATGGCGCGACGGCACGCGTCCTCTGCCTCGGCGAACCGGCCCACGTCGGTCATGGCCTGGATCCAGCGAGAGCGGTCCTCGACGTCGAGGCTGTCTACCCCCTGCCCCCACCGCGACGCGAGTTCGTCGAACAACCGCGCCGAGCCGCTGAAGTCGTCCAGCTCAGCGAAGGCCACCGCCCGCACGAGGACGCACGCTGCGTTGGCTTCGCTGTCGGCGACCAGTTCGATGGCGAGGGCGGGGCTCTCGGTCGCCAGCAGGTCAGCGGCTCTCAGCGTCGACTCGGGTCCGGCCGCGGCGAAGCGGAGCAGGGCCTGCTCGTACTCGGGGTAGCTGCCGATCGGGGTCCGCTGGAGGCGTCCGGCCTGGAAGAACCGGTCGACCAGGGAGATCAGGCGGACGCCGCCCGCGTCGGTCTCGGGCACCGGCCCGGCCATGCGCAGCGCGGCCTGCCACGCCCGTTCGGCTAAGTCGGCATCGGTGTCGCCGGAGACGGCGTGCGCCTCGGCTCGCTGCCAGAGCTCGGCCGCGACGAACTCGAGCAGGTCCTGGTCGTCGGGGAAGTCGGTGACCAGTTCTTCCAGACTCGGCCGCTGGTCGCTGTGGCCCAACGAACGGAGCGCGCGGAGCCAGTTTCCTGCGTCCGTTGGAGCCAAGCCGCCGAGCTTTCGCAACTCGGCGTAGCCGGCGTCCGCTGCCTTGAAGTCACCGCCGGCCAGGCACTCCTCAGCCCGGCGCCGCACTCGCTCAGCGTCTTGGATGGTGCTCTGCTGGTCCAGCAATTGGCCCCCCGGCAATCGCTCCTGTGGCCGATTGTCTCATTTGGTCCGCATGCGGGGCAATCGCCAGAATTGCCCATCGCTATTCCCGGGGAGGGGGCCTTCGCCGAGAGCCCGTCTTCCGTGCCGAGAGCCTCCAGTTCGGTCGAGGGCCTGTGCGCTCGTACGAGCCGATGACCGAGACGGTGGCTCTCGGTGGGGAGGGGTGGCTCTAAGTGGGGAGCCCCTTCGCTCAGGCGAGCAGGTCGGCGTACTCGGGGTGCTTGGTGAACCAGGCGGACACGTAGCTGCACACGGCCCGAACCTTCCAGGCGCCGGCGGCGCGTACGGAGTCCATCGCGTAGGTGACCAAGCGTCCAGCGATGCCACGGCCACCGAACTCCGGCGGCACCACGGTGTGGTCGAACACTGCGACGTCACCGGTGAGCGTGTAGTGGCACACTCCCGCGAGTTCGCCGTCGATTTTGAGCTCGAACTGGCCCGCTGTCTCATTGTGGCTGAACTCTTCGTTCATCTGCTGTCCCTTCGTCCGCTGATTCGGCCAACCAGGGCTGCGCGGACGGTATTCCCGTCGGTGGGGGAACGCGCAAGCTGTGGCTTCTCCGATGTTGTGCCGCGGAGAAGCCACAGCTTACGCGGGGGTGGGACCGGTCGAATCGTGTCGGGGGGGACGCGACCGGCCCGTTCGTGGGAGTGGGCGACGTTGTCAGTGCTTCCGTACAAGAGCATAGACCAAATCTGAGTGAAAACCCAGAGAATCCTGAGAATTACTCAGCGAGTTCCGGAGACTCGCGCGTTTGTGCTTGTCACCGCACCAGAAGGCTTCGGCCGCCAGGCACCGAGCCATGCCTTCGGCGTCAACCAAATACGCCGAGAACTCGGCAACTGCCATAGGCGGAGGCCCCAACGCGGGCGTCCCGACGTCCGGAGCATCTCGCACCGAGGCCCTCAGCCGAAGTGCATTGCGATTCCGTCCGCCAGTGCGTTGGCGACCTGGTCGCGGAACTTCGCGGACTTGAGCAGGGCGGCGTCCTTGGCGTTTCGCATGTTGCCCATCTCCATCATCACGCCCACCTGCTTGGACAGGTTCAGCGTGGCGATGTCTGTGCGCGGGCTCAGCGCCGTGCCCTTGCCGATGTAGGTCGAGCGCGGCATTGCGGTCTGTGTCTCGAGGGCCTGCCGGAGGTCCTTGGCAAGCGACTTGGACGCAGACTCGACCTCCGCGCCGCCAGCCATCGTGGTGCTGATGATCACGTGGAACCCGCGGGCGCCCCTGGCATAGCTGCCGTCGGCGTGGAGCGAGATCAGCACGTCCGCATCCCGTTCGTTGGCGAGCTTGGAGCGCAGGTTCACGCACGGTCCCTGGCTCTTGTCGTTCTGACGGGTGAGCAGCACCTCAGCGCCCCGCGAGCGCAGTTCGTCGGCCAGCGCGTTGGCCTGCGCCCAGTTGTAGGCGTGCTCGGCGTAGCCGGAGTTGGTCGCGGTGCCCGAGGAATTGCACGCCTTCTTCCTGCCGTTGCCGGCAGGGACGAGCTTGCGCAACTGCTTGGTCCAGACACCGTTGTGCCCCGGGTCGATGACGATCACCTTGCCGGCGAGGCTGGCTGCGTCCGTGCCCTCGGTCGGCTCGGCCTCAGCAGCGGGGTGCGCGCGCAGTTCGGCGGTCGCGCTGACGTTCGGGACGGCACCGCCCACCATCCCGCTCGACGCGGACGCGGTGGCGGGCGCGGACGTGGTCGGCGGTGCGGCTGCGGGCACACAACCGGTCAGGGTCAGCGCCGAGCACGCCGCCAGTGCAAGCGCACTTCGAACGAATCTGGGCCGGGGCACCCGCCAAGTATTCCCGACGCCGAGACCGCTGAACGAATGGGGACGGTTCCTTCTCGTTCAGCTTGTCCACAACCCCCGCCCCGCGCCCGCAGCCCGAATCCCGAGCCCGCCGCCGGTTCTGTGGATAACCTGAACGAAAAGGAACCGTTCCCGCTCGTTCACCCGCTCGTTCACCTCGCGGGGGAGAATCCGCCGCGGTTTCGGGGCTTGGCAGAATGGACGGATGTCGTCTGTTCCCTTGTTCGAACGCGTCGGTGGTCACCAGACCTTCGTGAGACTGATCGACGAGTTCTACGCGGGGGTCGAGAGTGATCCCGAACTGCGGGCGCTCTACCCCGAAACCGACCTCGGACCGGCCAAGCAGCGGCTGCTGCTGTTCCTTGAGCAGTACTGGGGCGGCCCGCACACCTACTCCGAGACGCGCGGCCACCCGCGGCTGCGGCTGCGACACGCGCCCTTCGCAGTCACGGCCGACATGCGGGATCGCTGGCTTCGGCACATGAACGCTGCCCTGGACACACTCGACCTGCCGCCGGACGAGTTGGCCGAGTTCCGCGAGTACGTCACCCGGGCTGCGCACTTCATGATCAACAGCTTCCAGTGAGCGCACTCGCGGAAGGGCTCAGGCGGCCGGGGTCGACTCGACCGCCACTGTTGTTTCCGCGGCCTCGGTTGCCGCGGCGGGCGTAGCCGACTCAGTCGGCTCGCTGGGGGTCGGCGTGGAGGTGGGCTCGCTGGGCGTCGGCGTGGGTATGGGAGTCGGGGTCTCGGTCGCCGTGGGGCTGGCCGTGGTCGCACTGGGTGAAGGCGTCGGGGTCGGGCTCGGCGTTCGGGTGGGGCGGGATTCGGGACGGACGACCTGCGACACCGTGGTGCCGTCGCCACCGCCGAGGGCGCGGCCCAGACCCAACTCCACCAGTGTGATCATCACCAGCGACACCGCGAAGATCGCCGCAGCGGTGATCGCGGCCACCTTCCAGATCCGCTTCGACCGCTTCGGCGGCTGGCCCGAAGGCCCGGCCGCGGACACCGGCGAATGGGGAACCGCGGGGGTGTCCACCAGGGTGAGGTCGACCCCGTCCGCAGGCTCGATGTCGGTCTTTCCGGTGCGGGTGATCACCGAAGCCACCTTGCGGTGCGTCCGGTCGATCCCCGCGCTGTACAGGGTGCCGCCGACACCACCGATGACGCTGGCCACCATCGCGCCGATGATCGTGCCCGCCACGCCGAGGGTCGAACCGACGGCGGCCGCGGTCGCCGCCGCCAAGGCACCACCGATCAGTTGCGGCAGCGAGAAGCTGACCTTGATCGGCTCCTTGTCGTCCTTCTGCGGCGGATCGTTGCGGTTCTCCAACACTCACTCCTCAAACGCTTACCGACCCTCCACGGTAGCCGGTGGCCTGAGAGCCGCCTGCGAGCAGCGGATCCGGGTCAGCCGTTCAGGCTTGCCTTGCCGCCGGCCTGGCGGTCGAACCGGTCGCTGACACGCCCACCTGGTCGGCGATCAGCCTGGCGATCTGCCGAGCCGCGTCCGGACGCGCCACCCGGGCCGAAGCTGCTGCTGCGGCCTCGCGGGCGTCCGGGTTCTCGACCCAGTGCCGAACCGCGTCCACCACCTCACGCGGACGCGGTGCCCACACGCCCGCCTTCTCCTGCTCGACGTAGGTGACATTGCCGTCCTCCTGGCCGGGCAGGCGCGCGTACAGCACCAGCGGCAGCCGAGCGATGAAGGCCTCGCTGATGGTGCCCGGCCCGGCCTTCGTCACGAGCATGTCGGACGCGGCCATGAACTGCGGCATGTCGGTGGTGAACCCGTACAAGTGCACCGGCATTTTCCAGTCCACCTGCTCGAGTTCGGCTCTCAGTTCGGCGTTGCGTCCGCAGATGACCACGAGCGTCGCCGGCAACTGCGCGTCGTTGATGGCTTTGGCCACGCGCTTGAGGGGTCCCATGCCGTCGCCGCCTCCGACCAGCAGGATCACCGGCAGGTCGGTGCGCCAGCCCATCTGCTGGCGCCAAGCCGTCCGGTCGAGGTCCGGGTGGGTGAACCGGTCGGCGACAGGCAGGCCGATCACCCTCAGGTTGCCCTCGGGAATGCCGTACTCGATGGCCTTGGCCTTGGCCTGCTCAGTGGCCACCACCACCAGATCGGCCCGCCGGTCGAACCAGAACGCGTGCGTCGAAACCAGGTCGGTCACCACCGTGATGTACGGACGCGGGGAGTTGCGCATCGCGCGCATCAGGGTCGTGTTCACCAACGGGTGCACCGAGACGATCAGGTCGGCCGGGTTCTGCTTCACCAGCCGCTGGGCCGAGCGCCGCAGGTACGGGTAGGTCATTCCGTTCAGCGCCCGGGCGCGGCTCTTTCCGTCCGATGCCTTGAAGGACAGTCCCCAGGCGTTCGGGATGCGCGAGAACGGCGGGTAGATCTCCGGCGCGAACCGCAGTGGGCTGGGGTAGTACTCACGGAAGAAGTCGACCTTGCTGGAGTCGAACCGTCCCGGGAACTCCAGGTCGAGCGCCTCGATCATGGCCTCGGTCGCCGAGCGGTGACCACCGCCGGTGTCGGAGAACAGGAACAGGATGCGCTTCTTCGCGTCCGTGTCGGCACCCTCTTGGCTCATTCGCGCTCCGTCTTCAACCGGTACTGCTCCTCGAATAGAGCATGACACAGCTCGCCCGTCCGGGCCTGCTACCGGGCTACTCAAAACGCTCGACGGGTTGGTCGGCCCACAGGCCGGGACAAAACGCGCAGACGATTGCCTCCAGTTGCGGATCTGGGCCGATCTGGCGCATCGAGAGTGCAGAACCTCCCCGCTTTCGCACCCCGGCAGAACTTGCACTCCCAGGCTGGGGCCGGGCCCAAGACAATGGACGGATGACGATCAAGACCAAGCCCCACGACGGCGATGTGGAGGCATTCCTCGCCGCGGTTCCGAACGAGCGACGCCGCAACGACGGCCGTGCGCTGGTCGAGCTGATGCGCGAGGTCACCGGCGTCGAGCCGCAGCTGTGGGGACCGACGATGATCGGCTTCGGCGCCGAGCCCTACACCAACTCTCTCGGCACCAACGACTGGTTCATCGTCGGGTGCTCGCCCCGGGCCGCCGCGCTCACCGTCTACGGCATCTGGGACGCCTACCACCCCGACCCGCGGTTCGCCGGCCTCGGTCCGCACACGACCGGGAAGAGTTGCGTGTACGTGAAGAGGCTCGACGCACTCGACTCAGGGCTGCTGCGCACCCTGCTCGGTGAGGCCTGGGAGCGTGGGCAGGCGGACGCTCAGCGCAGGATCTCGTAGCGCTGCAGCAGCTTGCGGGCGGCCTTCGTCGAGGACGACTGCAGCGCCAGCAGTTCGGCGTAGATGCCACCGGTGCGCGCCAGTTCGGCCGGGGTGCCGATCTCGTCGATGCGTCCCTCACGCAGCGTGATGATGCGGTCGACCGAGCTGATCGTGCTCAGCCGGTGGGCGATGATCAGCGTCGTGCGGTCTGCCATCAATTCCTCCAGGCCATCCTGCACGAGGCGTTCGGCCTTGGAGTCCAGCGAGGACGTGGCCTCGTCCAGCACCAGTATCGGCGCGTCCTTGAGCAACGCCCTGGCCACGGCGATGCGCTGCTTCTGGCCACCTGAGAGCTTCACCCCGCGCTCGCCGATCTCGGCGTCGTAGCCGCCGGGGAGGGCGCTGATGAAGACGTGGGCGTGCGCGCGCCTGGCCGCGGTGACGATGTCGTCCTCGGTCGCGTCCGGACGCCCGTAGGCCAGGTTCTCCCGGATCGTGCCCGAGAACAACGATGGATCCTGGAACACCACGCCCACTTTGGCGCGCAGTTCGGCCAACGGCACGGACGCGACGTCGCGCCCGTCCACCAGCAAAGTGCCGCTGGTCAGCGGATACAGCCCCAGCAGCAGGCTCGCAAGAGTGGTCTTGCCGACCCCGCTCTCGCCCACGAACGCCACGCGCTCGCCGCGGAACACCTGGAAGTTCACCCCGCTGAGCACGTTGGTGGCCTCGGTGTAGCCGAAGTAGGCGTCCCTAAACTCGACGATCGGGCTGGAGGGGGTCTCGACAGGCTCGACCAACCGAGCAGCGGTCGGCGGCCCTTCGTGACGGCTCGTTCGTTCCTCACGAGCCTCCTCAGGGACCGTTGGCTCAACCACTCGTTCCGCACGAGCCTCCTCAGGGACCGTTGGCTCAACCACTCGTTCCGCACGAGCGTCCTCAGGGACCGTGGGCTCAACCATCCCGTCCGCACGAGCCTCGGGGAACGTTGGCTCAAGTTCGATCGAGGCGGTCTCGGTCTGCTCGTCCATCACCTTGAAGTAGTCGCGCGAGCCGGTGATGGCTCGCTGGGACGCGTCGACCAGGTAGCTCATCGACTGCACCGGCTGCCGGGCCAGGCTGACCAGCTGGATGAGCAGCACCATCACGCCGAGGGTGAACGAGCCCGAGATGGTGGCGACGAAGATGATCGCGTAGATGCCGAAGAAGATCAGGTTCAGGGCGCCGCGGCGGGCCACGTCCATGCGGTGCCAGTACGCCGACTGCTCACGGGTGAGCGCGATGGTCGCTTCGTAGCGTGCGGCGAAGTGCTCGAGTTCGCGCGGTTCGGCACCGAAGCTCTTCACGACCCGGATCTGGCCGACGACTTCGGCGAACCGTCCGCCGGCGATGTCGAACTCGGCGTTCTTGGCCACCTCGAGGCGCTGCCAACGCCTGGACGTGATCATGGTCAGCCACGTGAACACCGGGTAGACCGCCAGCATCAGCAGCGCCAGCCACCACGAGTACCAGCCGATGATCACCAGGGCCGCAGCGACGGTGAGCAGCATCGGCAGGAAGTTGTTGGCGAACATGTTCAGAAAGCCGGTGGTCTCGGTGATCGAGCGCTGCAACCGGGAGATGATCGTCCCGGTGAGCTCAGAGTCGAAATACCGCTGCGGCAACCGCAGCAGCTTCTCGAAGTAGTTGCGCGACAGGATCGAGCGCAGGCGGATCGCCATCACGTCGCCCAGGTAGCCGCCGTAGTTGGTGATCAGCGTGTTAGCGAGGTCGGTGAGCAGCAGCAGGAAGGCCAGCCAGAGCACCGCGGGCACGCCCCCGCCGCCGGTACCGGTGGTGGCCGCCACGACCTCGTCAGTGGCCGCCTTGATGATGAACGGGACGGCGAGCCCGGTGGCCGCGGTGAGCAGTCCGGCGACGACGATCGCCGCATAGGCCGGCAGCAGTTCCCGGGCCACGCCCAGGATCCGCACTATCGATCGCATACCCGCCTCATCTCCGGTCTCCGCCAAGTCGTCAGAGTCTGTGGTCGCTGGCGGCCGGAGGACTCTGACAACCCGGTGAGCCTAACCCTCAGGACGCGTCCGCCGCGCGTTCGGCCCACACCGCCGCTTGCGTGCGGGACGAGACGTGCAGCTTGGCCAGGATCGCCGACACATGGACACTCACGGTCTTGTGGCTGATGAACAGTCGCGCCCCGATCTCGCGGTTCGACAGGCCGAGGCTGAGCAGGGTGAGCACCTCGCGCTCGCGCACCGTGAGTGCGCCCGCGGGCAACCTGGACGCCGCCGGTAGCTGGGCGGCGATCAGGGCAGCGAGTCGTTCGTGTCCGTGGCGCTCCTCGGGCGGGCAGGCCGCCACGGCCCGCTCGAAGACCGGCATGGCCGCGTCCACTTCGCCGGCACGCACCCAGTCGGTGCCCACCTCGGCGAGCAGCTCCCAACGGGTCGGCCAGCTGGCGTCCGGTGCCGGTAGGTCGTCCCAAACCGACAGGACGTAATCACCGAAGCGGGCCGCGCGGGCGAACGCGAACTCCGCGCGGCATTGGCCCATGGCCGCCAGCGCGGCGACCGCCGCATCGGGGACGACGTCCGCGGCGATCAGGTGGTTGGCGATCACCACCGGGTCCGGACGCGTGCCCCGGCCGAGCGCGTCGGCGAACCGGGCGTGCCAATGGCGGCGCGGCCCGGGAGCGAGGTGGTGGTAGACAGCTTCGCCCAGCAGCGGGTGGCGGAACGCGTAGTCGGAGCCGTTGGTGGTGATCAGGCCCGAATCGAGGGCCTCGCGTGCGGCGGCGTCCACCTCGGCCACGGGGGCGTCCAGCGCACGGCACACCAGGTCGTGCTTGAGGTGCGGAGTGCCCACCGCGAGGCATTCGACGAATCGTCGGGCGGACGCACTCAGCGACTCGTAACGCACCAGCGCCATCTCGCTCACCGAGGCGGGCAGGTCACCGGCGGTCCGTCCGGCCAACTCCTCGACGAACAGCGGCACTCCCCCACTGCGCTCGTAGAGGAGGTCGAGTTCCTCCGTCGAGTCGGACGCCAGGCCGAGCGCGGCCACCAACTCAGCCACCTGGGCGCGGTCGAGGCGTTCCAGTTCGATCCGGGTCACCCGGTGGGATTGGTCGATCTCGGCCAGCAGGGCCCGTAATTGGCTGGGCCCGGCGCCGTCGGCGGTGCGCCGGGTGAGCACGGTCATGATCGGGCAGCCCTCCAACATGCCGACCAGCGAGAGCGCCAGGCCGAGCGTGCCCTCATCGGCCCAATGCATGTCGTGAAGTACCAGGACCACCGGACGCTCCCGCGACACCGTGCGCAGGAGGGTGGCGATCGCCTCGCTCAAACGGCTCATGGACGGGGGCGCGACTGCGTTCGGCTCGGCCTCGCCGAAGCCCATCAGAGTGTCGACTGTGCCGGCTCCCCCGCCGACCGCCGCGCGGAAGGCGTCCGCGCCGAGGGCTTCGTGGACGGACCGCAGCATCCGCCGGATCGGAGCCAGCGGCGGCACCGCGACATGCGGGCTCAGGCACTCGCCCTGGGCGACCAGGGTGTCCGCGGGCAGTCCGGCCAGGAAGTCGTCCACCAGACGGCTCTTGCCGATGCCGGCCTCGCCTGTGATCACCACTGTTCGGGGGGTGCCCTCAAGACAGGAGGTGAACACCCGGGCCAACGCTTCGGACTCGGCCCCCCGACCGATCGTCCGTCCGCCCCCAGTGCGGCCGCGCACACCTCACGATCCCACAACGGCCGGCCTCCGAGCCGTAGCACATTTGCGCCCGGGGGCCTGATCCACTCTCGTCCGCCTCATCCGTCGCAAGGCGGGCCCAGATCGCCGTTGAGCACGACTTGGGTCCACCTTGCATTCGCAGACGGGGACGGTCAGTGCAGCGGAATGGCTGGGCGCGGACGCGGCAGCGTCCAGTGCGAGAACCAGTCGCGGAACGCGGCCCACCACGGGGCGTTCGCCGGCGCGGGATCGGTGCGGTTGCGCTCGTTGATGCGACGCATCCGTTCGATCTCGATTGCCGACTGGGCGGCCTGCTGCTGATGCAAGGTCCAAGCTGAGTATTCGGCGTGCATTTTGCCCCCCTGACTGCACTGAACTAGAGCTCAAGCGTCGCCGGTAAGGGGGCTGCGGGGCATCGGGCAGATGCCCTATCTTCCAGCCACGGTCTTCATCTTCCAGCCACGGTCTTCCGATCGCGTCGTCCGCGGGGGTGGTCAGGCCTTGACGGTGATCTTCGCGGCCTTGTCCGGAAGCTCGATGAAGGTCTGGCCGGGCGCCATCTTGAGCGGGGTGCCGTCGGCGAGGGTGAACTGGAATAGCTCCTGCACGTCGCCCTTGGTCCAGGTGCCGGTGACGTACTTGCCCTGGTGGGCGTAGTAGAAGGTGCCCTTGGAGTTCACGATGTCGTGGATCGGCTCGTCGTGGCCGGTGTAGTTGGCGTTGATCTTGCCCTTGGCGCTGATCCGTCCGAACACCTGCTTGGCCTTGATCACGAGCACGTTGTCGCAAGAGACCTGGGTGCCGTCGGCGAGCACATGCTTGCCCCACGGCATGCTGCGCAGGTAGCGCTTCTTCTTGGCGCTGTAGGTGTAGCTCATGTTGTAGGTGTCGGCACGCTTCCAAGGCACGCTGATGAAGCTGGCTTCCTTGCCGGAGACCTCGGTGCTCACCTCTTCGTCGGTGGCCGCCCAGGGGAAGTAATTCTGCTGCGGACCGTCGGAGAACTTCTTGGTCTGCTTGGCCAGCTTGGCGGGGTGAGCCGCCACCGCGCGGTCGTAGTAGGTCTGGCCGTTCAGCACGCGGACGCGGTTCGACAGGATCGAGTACGAACCCGTGCCCTTGGTGGCCATGTAGTTCTTGTTGATCTCGAGGTAGTCGGTGAACTTGGCGAAGTACTTGAGCACCCAGCCGAAGCCGCCGGTGTTGCCGATGATGCCGGTGATCGGAGCCAGCATTGGCACGTCCACCGGGCGCACCGAGCGGACGGGGTTCACCGAGTCGGCGTACTTGGAGTGGTAAATCGGCACCAGTCGGGTGCCCGACTGACCGACCGCCGCGGGGTAGCCGTCCAGCTGGACATAGACGATGTCGGCCGCATCCAGGCCGATCTGCGGGTGTTCGCCCTTGTTGTCGGGCACCTTCACGATGACCGCGATGCGCTTGGCGTCCTCGGGGTCGTCCAGCACCTTGCCGGTGAGGGGCCAGCGGGGCGTGGTGTCCTGCGTGGGAGTCGCGCTGGGTGTCGCGGACGTGGCCTCGCCCGCACCCGGGTTGGTGGCCGGCGGAGCCGAGGACTGGGTGGGGGGTTCGGTCGAACACCCGACCACGGCCGCGCCTGCGACGCCGATGGCGCCGATCATGGCCGTGCGACGGCTCACCGATTCCATTGCATTCCCTCCGACTTCGTGCGGACGGGCCCAGGGTTCGCCCGCCGTCACCGCGTCCATGGTAAGGGTGGGTGCCGAACGTCCCGGCATCGTGAGTGCCTGGGCGGGATGTTCATAGGTGATTCAAATGTTGTGTCAGGGCGCGTCGATAGCATGACGACCATGACCGTGCCCCCCGCCTACGGCAGCCAATACGTCCCGGCGAACCTGCCTGCGCCCGGTCTCCGAGAGCTCACGGTGGGCCTGATGCTGAGCGAAACCGTGCGGATCTACCGGGCCGGCTTCGCGCAGTTCCTCGCACTGGGCGCGATGGTTGCTGCGGTGACCGCCGGCCTGCAGGGGCTCGGCTTCTGGCTGTTCGCGGAACGCTTCCTGATCGGGTTCACAACCCTTCAGTTCGCCGGGGTCGTCGCCGGCCCGATGCTCGCGGTGGCTGTGATAGTGCTGGTCTCCTACCTCGTTCAGGTGCAGGTGGGTGCGGCCATCGTGGGTGTCGCCAACGCGGTGGGCGAGCGCCGTACGTGCAGCTTCACCGCGGCGTTCGCGGCCACGCGCGCGGTGGTGCCGCGGGTGCTGGTGCCCGTCCTGCTGGTAGCGGTCGGCACCTGGCTGGGGCTGGCCGTGGTGACTTCCCTGATGGCATGGGCGATCGGCACGGTGCGTGATTCGGGTCAGGACGCGGCAGTCACCACGGTCGGCATGGCACTGCTGTTGCTGGTTGTCGGATCGATCCTCACGATCGTGTTGACGGTTGTAGCGGCGGTTCGGTTCTACTTGTTCGTGCCGGTGGTCGCGTCCGAGCGGTGTTCCGGGTTCGCGGCGCTGGGTCGGTCGTGGCGGCTCACCACCGGTGTCTCCTGGCGGATCTTCCTCGGACTGTTCCTGGTCGGACTGGTCAACTGGTTCGCCGGTCAGATCGGCAGCATGTTCGTCTCGGCCGTCACCCCGGCCGACCTTGCCAACCTCGGCGGAATCCAGGACATGCTCTGGAAGCTGGTGCCGGCGGTCACCGCGTCCGTCGTGGTGACCGGTGTGGCCACCACTTTCGTCTTCCCCATCCTCACGATCATGTCGAACGTCGTCTACCGGCATCGGACGCAACCGCCCGCCCCGGTTGCGCCGATGACCTGGGGCGGCTTCCCTGGTGGTCATCCGGGTCCCGCCGTGCCCCCTGGGTACCCGGGCTATCCACAGCCGGGTTACCCCGAGCGCCCTTGGCCGACCGACTACCCGGGGAACGTCCCCTGAGTTTCTGGCAACGCTCCCCGAGCCGCTGGCAACGCTCCCCGAGCCGCTGCCAACGCTCCCCGAGCCTGACGAGGGGTCTAGCGACGCGTCCGCTGTCTCACCCCTTGAAGGCGGCGACGGTCTCCTCGACCTGAACCTCCCAGGGAGTGGGCCGGAGACCGAAGTGCGCCTCGGCCGCGCTCGAGTCGAGCACGAACG
>Ga0209476_10001317_pt1 | contig 16734 bp, 20 predicted proteins | sample KloWWTrecipitate_FD_187179 | JGI IMG/M metagenome (GOLD analysis project Ga0209476, IMG submission 187179) | Active sludge microbial communities from Klosterneuburg, Austria, studying microevolution and ecology of nitrifiers - Klosterneuburg... | ecosystem: Engineered > WWTP > Aerobic digester... | reverse complement strand
CGGCGCGATGGGGGTGATCGTCAATCGGCCCTCCGATTACACCGTTGGCGAAGTGCTGCAACAGATGGGTGTGGCCAGCGACAACGACGCATTGAAGGCACAGATGGTGCTGGCGGGCGGGCCGGTGCATCCCGAGCGCGGCTTTGTGCTGCATGAAGGCGACCGCACCTGGGATTCCAGTTTGGAAGTGGGTAATGGCTTGTATCTGACCACCTCGCGCGATGTGCTGGAAGCGATGGCGCGCGGCGAAGGCCCCACCCAAGCACTGGTGGCATTGGGATGCGCCGGTTGGGGCGCAGGTCAATTGGAACAAGAGCTGGTGGATGACAGCTGGCTGTTGGTGCCCAATCGCCGTGACGTGCTGTTTCAGCTGCCGATGGCATTGCGTTGGCAATCCGCTGCCGGCAGCATTGGCGTTGACTTGCTCAACCACGCCAGCCACAGCGGTCACGCATGAGCGAGCCCGGCACGGCCAGTTTCACCTTGCGTGCCGATGGCACGGTATTGGGGTTCGATGTCGGCGCACGTCGAATCGGGGTTGCTGTTGGCAATGCATTGACCGGCAATGCCACCGCGATTGCGGTCATCGATGTGCATGCGGGCGGCCCGGACTGGCCGCTTTTCGACAAACTCCTGCGCGAATGGCGGCCCGATGGTTTGATCGTGGGTGACCCGATGACCTTGGAAGGCGGTGATCAGCCCGTCCGCAAAGTCGCCAAGGCATTTGCCCAGCAAATCCAGGCCCGCAGCGGTCTGCCAGTGGCAATGATCGACGAACGCAACAGCTCACAAGAAGCCGCCCGCCGCTTTGCCGCCGCCCGCGCCGCCGGTACCCGCAAACGCCGCGATGCGGATGTGCTGGATGCCGTAGCGGCGGCCGTGATTGTTGAGCGCTGGTTGTCTGCATGCACCCGAGATCGACTGTCGTCCCCAAACGATTGAACTGCGGCAAGAGCCGGAGGGCGATGCCGCGGGCAAGATCAGTTTGTCGGTGTCCTGGAATAAAATACGCATTCGCCACCTTTCCTGACGCTGCCCATGAGTCTGCATCGCGACACCAACGGTCAATTTCGCCACTTGCTCGATCTGGAACACCTGCCGGTGGATAGGTTGGATCGCTTGCTGCGCCGCGCCCAAGCTTTTTCCGGTGGTGCGCAGGCACCGCAGGCGCTGGCTGGGGTGGCGGTGTGCACGTTGTTCTTCGAGCCATCCACCCGCACCCGCTTGAGCTTTCAATTGGCGGCGCAGCGATTGGGCGCGCAGATCCTCAATTTCGATGCCTCGACCTCATCGGCGACCAAGGGCGAGACCGATCTGGACACCTTCCGTACCATCCAGGCGATGGGTGTGCGCGGGTTTGTGGTGCGGCATAAACATGATGGCGCGGTGGCGGCGCTGGTGGCGGCAGCCAATCCTGGCGTGGCAGTGATCAATGCCGGCGATGGCCGCAGCCACCATCCCACCCAAGGCCTGCTGGATATGCTGACGCTGCGGCAAGCGCACGGTGACGATTTTTCCAAGCTCAAAGTGGTGATGGTGGGCGACGTGAAGCATTCGCGGGTGGCGCGTAGTGACCTGCATGCGTTGCGTGCGCTGGGTTGTGGCGAAATCCGGGTGTGCGGGCCGGCGGCGTTGTTGCCGGATGACGACACCTTGCACGGCTGCGTCGTCACCGATGATTTCGATGCCGCGCTGGACGGTGTGGACGCCATGATGATGCTGCGCTTGCAACGCGAGCGCATGGCCGAAGGGCTGGTGGATTCGATCGAGCATTACCACCGCGACTATGGGCTGACCAGCCTGCGCGTGCGGCGTGCGGCGGCGAACGCCATCGTGATGCATCCGGGGCCGATGAACCGCGGGGTGGAAATCAGTGACGAGGTGGCTGACGGCGCGCAGTCGCGCATCTTGCAGCAAGTGGCCAACGGCGTGGTGGTGCGAATGGCGGTGCTGGAGTCGGTGCTCAGCGCACCAGAATAAGCGTTGCCAGCCCGAGGAAGGACAAGAACCCCATCACGTCGGTGACGGTGGTCAGGATCACCCCACCGGCCAGGGCCGGATCGAAGCCGAAGCGTTTGACCGTCACCGGCACAAACACGCCCGCCAGCGCAGCCGAGGTGAAGTTGATGGTCAGTGCCAAGGCAATGACCAGCGACAGTTTGGCATCGTGGAACCACGCCAGCACGATCAGCGCCAGCAACAGGCCAATGCCGATGCCGTTGATGATGGCGATGCGCACTTCCTTCCACACCAGCACGCCGATATTGGTGCCACCGATCTGACCCAACGCCAGCCCGCGCACCATGAGCGCGAGAACTTGCGTGCCGGCATTGCCGCCCATGCCGGCCACAATCGGCATCAGCACCGCCAGCGCAACCAGATGCGCGATCGTGTCCTGGAACTGGTTGACCACCGATGAGGCAAGGAAGGCGGTGACCAGATTGATCGTGAGCCACAACATGCGGCGGCGGAATGCGCGCCGCACCGGAGAGAACAGATCCTCGTCCTCGTCCAGGCCGGCGGCCGACATCACCTGGTGTTCGGCTTGCTCGCGAATGATGTCCACCACGTCATCGATGGTGATGCGGCCCAGCAAGATGTTGCTGTCATCGACCACCGGCGCACTGATCCAGTCGTGGTCGGAAAATTGCCGGGCGACTTCCGCCGAGGTTTCGTTGACGTCAATCGCCGGTTGTTCGTCATCCAGCAGTTGGTTGATCGGGGTGCCGGCCTCGTGGGTCAGCAGGGCTTGCAGTGCGATCCGCCCCAGATACTGGTGACGCTTGCTGACCACATACAGATGGTCGGTGTGGTCGGGCAGTTCACCGCGCAGGCGCAGATAGCGCAGCACGACGTCGATGGTGGTGTCGGCGCGGACGGTGACGATATCCGGATTCATCAAGCGGCCGGCGCTGTCTTCGGCGTAGGACAGCACCTGTTCGAGGCGCTCGCGGTTTTCGCGGTCCATCGACTTCAGCACTTCGTCGATCACCGTGTCTGGCAGGTCTTCCACCAGATCGGCCAAGTCGTCGATGTCGAGGTCGGAGGCCGCGGCCACCAGTTCGTCCTGATCCATGTCGGCAATCAGGCTCTCGCGCACTTCCTCGCCAACGTGCACCAGTACTTCGCCGTCATCCTCGGCGTCCACCAGCCCCCACACCACACTGCGCTTGCCCGGCGGCAGCGATTCCAGCAGGTTGCCGATTTCGGCCGGCGACAGCGTGTTGACCATGCGCCGCACCGGCCCCAGCCGGCCGCTGTCCAGCGCATCGGACAGCAGGCGCAGCTGGCGCGCAGTCTTGTCGTGGCGAATGGGCTCGGCCATGCGTGCTTCCGGCGGATTAAGTGGGATGCCGCGATGCAGGGCACGCAGGCGAGGGGTCAGGCGTTCATGATGGGCGCATTATCGCCTGTGCAGATGACAGCTGTCCAAGCGTGATGTCGCGCGCAGGGCGCGCTCCCACGGTATCTGGACCTATGGCGCTTGCGGGAGCGGCCCCCGGCCGCGATAGCCGGTATCCAGAACATATCGCTCTTGTGGAAGCGGCTCCTGGATACCTGCGTGGCCATATCCACCATCACACGCCTGAATCGCAGCCATGGGCTGCTCCTACGGTTGGGAATGGGTGTTCAGCCAGCGCAAGATCGAAGCACGGTTGCGCGCACGCAGCAAGCTGGGGGCCGCAGCTCGCAACTGTGCATGCGTGCTGTTGCGAATGGTCTGGCGAACTTCCAGCAAGGTTGCTGGATGCAAGCTGAGTTCGGTCAGACCAAGCGCCAGCAGCAGTGGCACGAAAGCGGGATCGGCGGCGATTTCCCCGCACACCGTGACTGGAACCCGCCGTCGCAGGCCGGTGCGGATGACATCGTGCAACACCCGCAACACCGCAGGATGCAATGGCGAGTACAACTCGCCCAAGGATTCATTGGTGCGGTCGGCTGCCAGCAGGTATTGCACCAGGTCATTGGTGCCCACCGAGATGAAATCACAGCCACCAATAAAACTTGGCAGCGCCAGTGCCGCCGAAGGCACTTCGATCATCGCCCCCAGCGGAATGTGCGCGGCTACTTCAAGCCCTTCGGCGCGCAACTCTGCCAGTGCCGTATACAGCGCGCTGCGCACCGCCTGCAGCTCTTCGGCAGCAGTCAGCATCGGCACCAGAATGCGGATTGGTCCATAGCCCGACGCCCGACCGATGGCTCGCAGTTGTGCGCGCAGCAATTCCGGGCGTGCCAACGACAGCCGAACCCCGCGCAAACCCAATGCGGGATTGGGTTCATCGCGCAGTGCCAGCCCGGTTTTGTCGGCCTTGTCTGCGCCCAGGTCCAGCGTACGAATGGTGACGGTGCGCCCGGTCATCGCCAAAACCGCATCACGGTAAGCACGGAACTGGGCATCCTCATCCGGCAATACATTGCTGCCCAGGAACAAAAATTCAGTGCGATACAGGCCGACACCAGCTGCGCCTAGAGCATGCGCTTCGCTGACATCATCACGCGATTCGGCATTGGCCCACAGTTTGATGTCGATGCCGTCGCGGGTACGCGACGGTTCACGTCGTAGCCGATTGAGCTGGCGGCGTTCACGCCGCGCTTCGGCCACGCGGGCATGGTGCGCGCGCAGGTCACCGGCATTGGGCTCCAGCACTACCAACCCGGTGCTGCCGTCGATGATCAGCACGTCACCGTCGTTGGCTTTTTGCAGCAGATGCGGGCTGCCCACCACCAATGGCAGATGCAGACTGCGAGCCAGGATGGCGCTGTGCGAGAGGGGGCTGCCACCGGCGGTGACCACGCCGACCACGCCCTGCGATTGCAGCTGTGCCAACTCGGCGGGGGCCACGCTGTCGGTCACCAGAATTTCGCCCGACACGCCTTGCAGTACGGCATGCCGGCTGTGCAGTGCCGCATGCAAACGACCGATGACCTGGTCGATGTCATCGATGCGGCTGCGCAGGTACGCATCGTCCATGCTTTCGAATACCGCGGCTAGACGGTTGCGTTGCAGGCGCAGGGCGTAGTCGGCCGAATAATGGCCGGTGCGAATCAAATCATCAATGCCCGAGAGCAGCTCGGGGTCATCCAGCAACAGCGCATGCAGGTCGATGAATTCACCAACTTCGTGCGCCAAAGCACCGTGCAGGCGGTCGCGCAGATCGCGCATTTCCGCGCGCACAGTGGTCACCGCATCGTGAAAGCGTTGCAGCTCGGCCGCAACCGCCTCGGTCGCGATTTTGGATTCTTCGACATCCAACGCATGCGGCAAACGCACGCGCGCTTGCCCGAGTGCGCAACCGCGCGCGGCAGCGGTCCCGGGCAGCAGGTGGCGCATCAGCTGTCCTCGTCGAAGCGGCGCTCGAACAGCGCGGCCACGGCCTCGGCGGCGGCTTCGGCATCTTCCCCATCCACTTGCAAGATCACCTGCGAGCCGGGGCCGGCGGCCAGCAACATCACGCCCATGATGCTTTTGGCATTGACCTCGCGACCGCGTGCTTCCAGCGTGGCTTGGCAGCGGAAAGCGGACAGCAACTGCACCAGTTTGGCGGTGGCGCGTGCATGCAAGCCCAGACGGTTGTTGATGGTCAGCTCGCGACGAATCATGCGCGGTCTCCGCAACGGGATAGTGCCGGGGTGTGCTCAAGCATCATCGGTAATCGCTCCATTGCGTGCACCTGCGGCAGCCACCGCAGGTAGATCATCCAGATCCAGGTCGGCGTAATTCATCACTCGCAACAGCATTGGCAAGCTCAGTGCAGATACGCGGCGCACCGGTGTCCCCAGGCGCGCCAGGCGCGCTGCAAGATTGCTGGGGGTGGCGCCGTACAAATCGGTCAATACCAGCACGCCACTGCCGCTGTCGACGCGGCGCATCGCGGCGCTGGCTTGTGGCAGCAAACTGTCCGGGTCATCATCGAAGGGAACATCGAAGGCTTCGCAAGCCAGTGGCAAGTTGCGCATGAGACGCAAGGCAACCGCCAGCAAGGTGCTGCCAATGCCTTCATGGGTAATGAGGAGTATGCCGACGGCCATGCTGCAAACTTAACAGACGCAGAGGATGCTGCGAAAGCACATTGCGCAATTGCGGGTTAATCCAGTTCCCGATGGTGCACCGCCACTTCCGGCCAATCAGCGCTGCGGAAGTGCTGCGCCAGTCGTTCGGCCAGATACACCGAGCGATGCCGCCCGCCGCTGCAACCAAATGCCACGGTGACATAGCTGCGGGTTTCCGAGCGTAACTTGGGCAGCCAACGATCCAGGAAAGTCTGTACTTGCTCGACATAGACGCTGACATCGGTTTGCGCGTCCAGGTAGTGACGCACCAACTCGTCGCGCCCGGACAGCGGTCGCAGCCGGGCATCCCAGTGTGGATTGGGCAGCACGCGGGCATCAAACACGAAATCGGCATCGGCCGGTACGCCGTGGCGATACGCGAACGATTCAAACATCAGCGCAACCCCGGCACCTTCCAGCCCGAACTCGGCCAGGACCCGGCGGCGCATCTGATGCACGTTCATCTCGCTGGTATCCAGCAAAATGTCGGCAATCTTGCGCAGCGGGCGCAGCGCTTGCCGATCCAGCGCAATTGCATCGGCCAAGCCCAAGCCTAAATGGCTCAATGGATGCCGACGCCGAGTATCGGCATAGCGACGCAGCAGGACCTCGTCGCGGGCCTCCAAAAACAAGAGTCGCGGGTTGGCACCCAATGCGCCGATCTGCGACAGCGCTTGCGGCACCTCCGACAAATCGCCCAGGTTGCGGGCGTCAATCACCACCGCGATTTTGGAAGGTGCCGAATCATTGGCCAACATGCGGCGAACGAAGTCCGGCAGCAATTCTGCCGGCAGGTTGTCGACGCAGTAATAGCCCAGGTCTTCCAGTGTATGCAGGGCACCGGATTTGCCCGAGCCGGACATGCCGCTGACGATCAACAGGCTGGGCAAGGCGGCGCTCATGACGTGGCGCGTTCCAGGAAATGACTGTGGCGGGCCATGAAGGCGGCAGCCGGGTCGATGCCTTTGCTGCGCAGGATATGCATGCGGGTGGCGGCCTCGGTCAACACCGCCAGGTTGCGACCGGCCATCACCGGGATGGTGATGATGGGCACGTCCAAATCCAGCACGCGCCTGCTGCCAAGATCACCGGTCAGCCGCTCCATGCCGCTGCTGCCTGGGGTAGGGGATGGCTTGCTCAGATGCACGATCATGCGCAGGTACTTATTGCGCTTGACCGCCGTATCACCAAACATTTGCCGGATATTGAGCACCCCGAGGCCGCGCAGTTCCAGCATATCCTGCAGTAATTCCGGGCAGGTGCCATCCAGCACATCGGGCGCGATCTGGGTGAACTCGGGGGCGTCGTCAGCCACCAGTCGGTGCCCACGGGTGACCAACTCCAGCGCCAACTCGCTTTTGCCTGAGCCCGACTCCCCGGTAATCAATACGCCGATGGAATAGATCTCCATGAACACCCCGTGCAAGGTGACGCGCGGTGCCAAGGTGCGCGCCAGCACATATTGCAGGTGGTTGAGCAGTTCATGTCCGCGTCGGGGTGATAGCCACAGCGGGGTGTCGGATTCCTCGGCCGCACTGCGCAGGTCTTCCGGGCAGCTTTGATTTTTGCTGATGACCAGCGCCAGCGGGCGAAAGTCGATGATCTTGTGAATGGTCTCCCAACGCTGGCGCGCATCCAGCCCGTCCAGCCATTCCAATTCTTCGGTGCCAAGAATCTGCACCTTGTTCGGATAAATGGCATTCAAATAACCCGCCAGCGAAGGCCGGCGGGCGACGGTATTGACCGCTTCCAGAACCCGTTGGCCGCCGCGCTCCTGTCCGGCCAGCCAGCGCAGCGCCAAGCGCTCCTGCTGGCTGGCGAACAGTTCACTGGCGGTAATCCGCGTGGTGCTCACGCAGCCACCCGGTGATTACGGAGCCCGGTGTTCACTCGAACACGCCGCTCTTGGCCAGACCATCGCCCTTGCGTTGTTCCAGCTGTTTTTCCTTGTGCTTGATCAGTTGCCGGTCCAGCTTGTCCACCAGGATGTCAATCGCGGCATACATATCCGGGCCCACGGCATCGCCGTGCAAGGTGCGCCCGGCCACGTTGATCGTTGCAATCGCCTTGTGCAGCGGCTTTTCCAGCGCCAACTGCACCCGGACTTCGCAGTCGCCTTCGAAATGCCGTGCAAGGCGTTCAAACCGGGTTTCCACGTGACTGCGCAGGGCAGGCGTGACATCCATTTGCTGGCCATAGGTTTCGATCTGCATCTTGACCTCCTTCTGCTGATGCTGCGGGCGGGTGCCCGCAACGGGTGCGCGGAACGGTGTCAGCCGATCCGCACGCGCTCATGCGAAGCCGGAATTTGCAATGCTTCGCGGTACTTCGCGATGGTGCGCCTCGCCACCGGCACACCCTCGGCCTTCAACGTATCGGCAAGTCGTGCATCCGACAAGGGCTTGCGTGGATTTTCAGCGGCCACCAGCTGCCGAATGCGATCCTGGATGGCGGTACTGGAGGTACTGCCACCGGCGTCGGTATCAATGCCGGAGGCGAAGAAATCGCGCAATGCCAAGGTGCCGCGCGGGGTGCGCACATATTTGCGCGCCACTGCCCGCGAGATCGTGGATTCGTGCAGGCCCAAGGTGTCGGCCACGTTGCGCAAGGTCAACGGGCGCAGTGCCTGCGGGCCAAATTCCAGAAAACCGGCCTGCTCGGCAACCAGGCAACGCACCACGCGTTGCAGGGTGTCGGCGCGCGATTCCAAGCCTTTGAGCAACCACCGCGCTTCTTGCAGATGCCCGCGCAAATAGTCGGCATCGGCACTGCCGGCATGCCGAATCATTTGCTGATAATCGCGTTGGATGGCTACCTTGGGCATGGCACCGGCGCCCAGCGCCACGTGCCAGAGCCCTTGCTGCCGCCAAATCACGCAATCGGGGATCACATAGCTGCCGCTGGGCAGTGCGCCGTATTGTGCGCCGGGCCGTGGGTTCAGAGTCCGCAGCAGATCAACCGCGGCCTGGGCCTGTTCCTGGCTGCAGCCGGCCTCCTGGCAGATGCCTGCGATTCCCAGTTTTGGCAGGCGCTGCAGGCTGTCTGCCGCCAGCTGCAGAGCCACCGTACGCCCGACGGTGTCGGGGGGCAGCGCACGCAATTGCAGGCTCAGGCATTCACCCAGATCGCGTGCACCCACCCCCACCGGGTCAAATTGCTGGATGCGGCGCAATACCGGCAATGCATCCTCCACGCGGGTGTCGATCTCCGGGCGCAGGCTGGTCAGCAAGTCGTCAAGGTTGTCGCGCAGGTAGCCATCATCATCAATGGCATCGATCAGGGCGATGCCGATTCGCGTGTCGCGTGGGCTGAAGTGCCCCAGATGCAATTGCCATAGCAGGTGATCATGCAGGCTGTCTTCATCCTCCGAATGCTCGAAGTCGTCGTTGTTGCGTGTGCTGTGGCTGCCCGTGTGTTCGGCCCAGGTATCCGGTGCCGACTCCCAACTGTCCTCGAGAGCCTGCTGGGGTTCTTGTGGCTCACTGCTGGCCGCCGGTGCAGCAGCGGAAAACTCGGCATCACCGGCGGCATTGCCGTGGTCGGCATCTTCCACCCAGTCCAGCAACGGGTTGCTGGCCACCGCCTCGGCCACTTCGGCTTCCAGCTCCGCGGTGGACAACTGCAGCAGATGAATGGCTTGACGCAGTTGCGGCGTCAGTACCAGTTGCTGTTGCGTGGTGGCGGATAAATGCGGCTTCATGCTCTGCAGCATAGCGCCAGTCACGCGAGATTTGGCTGCATTTGACGCCGCGATTCACATCGCGATGGGCGCATCAGCAAAAGCTACAAGCGGAAGTCTTCGCCCAGATAGACGCGGCGTACGTCTTGGTTTTCCAGCAGCTGGGCGGGCGCGCCCTGGGCCAGTACACCGCCCTCGGCAAGAATGTAGGCACGATCGCAAATGCCCAAGGTTTCACGCACGTTGTGGTCGGTGATCAGAACGCCGATGCCGCGCTGCTTTAGGTGACGCACGATGCGTTGGATTTCGTTGACAGAAATGGGGTCGACACCGGCGAATGGTTCGTCCAACAAGATCATGCGCGGCTTGCCAGCCAGGGCGCGAGCGATTTCCACCCGCCGCCGCTCGCCGCCGGACAAGCTGGCACCGGGCTGCTCGGTGACGTGGCCAATCTGCAATTCATCGAGCAGCGAATTGAGCTCGTGTTCGCGGCCATCGTCATCCAGATCCGGCCGCAACTCCAGTACCAGACGGATATTGTCGGCCACGCTCAATTTGCGAAACACCGACGGCTCCTGCGGCAGGTAGCCAAGCCCGAGGCGCGCGCGGGCATACATCGGCAGGTCGGTGATGTCGGTGCCATCCAGCAGGATGCGCCCGGCATCGGCGGCGACCAAGCCCACGATCATGTAAAAGCAGGTGGTTTTGCCGGCACCATTGGGGCCCAGCAAACCCACCACTTCGCCCGCGTTTAGCTGCAAACCAAAATCACGCACCACCTCGCGTGAGCGATAGCGCTTGCGCAGGCCTTCGGCGACCAGCATCAGGGCGTGCCCTTGGCACTGCCGGGTGCAGCTGGAGCAGCGGTATCCTTGGGCAGAATCCGCATCTTCACGCGGCCGCCACCTTCGCCACCGCTCTGCAGTTGGCCGGACTTGAGGTTGTACACCACCCGTTCGCCATTGATGCTGCCGCGCGATTGCTTGATCACCACGTTGCCGGTGAACACCATGGTTTCGTTTTTCATGTCGTAATCGACATTGGCAGCGGTGGCGTCGATGCGATCGCCATCGTCCATTTCCTGCTGCAGGGTCACCCCGCCACTGAGGATGGCGCGGCTGGGATTGCCGTTGGCTTGTTGAATCACGGCCTTGGCCGATTTCACATGCAAGCTGCCTTGGTCAATGGTGACATTGCCGGTCAGGGTGCAGCTGGCGTTGGCGCCCAAGCTGCTGCAATCGCTGCTGTTGGAATTGATATCCATCGGCTGATTGCGGTCGGAGCTGCGGGCACTGGCGGTGCCGCACACGGCGAGCAGAACCAGCAAAGAGGCGCACAGATCAATGTTGCGGGACATAGCGGGCCTTAACCTGTGAAAGAAGGGAGACGTGCTGGCGATCCAGATCCGCGCGCATGCCAATGCCGCGCATTGTAAGACCGGGTTGGGTAATGGTCACGGCATCGCTGGTTTGGGCGTGGTGTTCACCCAGCAGGAGGGTCAGTGATTCGGTTTCGATGCGGGTGGCGGGTGGCGATTGTGGCGGACTGACGGCAATCACCTCGCCGGTCAATTGCAGCTGGCCGCCACCGGCTGGAACGAAGCCGCGCTTGGCATCCACATTCCAGTAATGCCCCGCCCGATCCGGAACTTCGAAGTGTGGCGTGTCCAATGTCATGGTTTTATCGGCCGGGTCGCGTTGCAATTGCGGCCCGCGCAGGGTGAACGATTCCTTGCCGAGTTTGTCCAGCGATACGATTTCGTAATCGTGCAGCACATAATCGGGGCGACTGGTGAGTACCACATCCTGGTCGGGGTGGTATTGCCGCCACACCGACCAGCCAGTAACCCCTGCCGCCAGCAGCAAGCACAGAATCATCGCGGTGCGCCAGCTCATGGGTGCTCGCCGTGCTGCAAAATGGCCTGCACCCGATCTTGTGCATGCAACAACAAGTCGCAAGCATCCCGGGCGGCCCCGTGACCGGCCCTGCGCGGGGTGACCCAATGGGCGGCGGGCATGACCCAGGCATGCGCATCGGCAGGCACGATGGCCAGCCCGACGGCGCGCAAGATAGCCAGATCCGGCAGGTCGTCGCCCATGAATGCCACCGCATCCATGCTCAGCCCCAACTCCGCAGCGAGCTTGCGCATGCAGTCGAGTTTGCGGGTTTCGCCAATGTGCAGATGCGGAATCTTCAACTCACGCCCCCGCGCAGCTGTGACCGCACTGTGGCGCGCACTGACCAGTGCGGTGGCAATGCCGGCATGGCGCAGCAGCACCAGCCCCAGCCCGTCTTGCACGTGAAAGCATTTTTGTTCGTGGCCATCGCTGCCAAACTGCAGACCGCCATCGGTCAAGGTGCCATCCACATCAAACCCGATCAGGCGAATGTTGGCAGCGCGTGCCAGCACATCGGCGGGATAGTGAAGAGGGTGTGCCATCACACCACCCGCGCCCGCAGCAGGTCATGGATGTTGAGTGCGCCCACCACCTGACCTTGCCCATTGGTGACGAGGAGGGCGTTGATTTTGTGGGTTTCCATCAATTGCGCGGCTTCCGCGGCCAGGGCATCGGCATCAATGGTGCGTGGTGCGCGGGTCATCACCGCATCGATTCGGGTGTGGCGCAGATCCACGCCGGCATCGTCCAGGCTGCGGCGCAGATCGCCATCGGTGTACAGGCCCAGCAAGTGATCCTCGGCATCCACCACCGCGGTCATGCCCAGGCGCTTGCGGCTCATTTCCACCAGCGCTGCGCTGATGCTGGCGTCCGGGCCGACTTTCGGCACGTCATCGCCCACATGCATGACATCGGTGATATGCAGCAACAAGCGGCGGCCCAAGGCGCCTGCCGGGTGCGAACGGGCGAAGTCGTCGGCGGTGAAGCCGCGCGCTTCCAGCAAGGCCACTGCCAACGCATCGCCCATCGCCAATGCGGCGGTGGTGCTGGAGGTGGGGGCCAGTTGCAGCGGGCAGGCTTCCACCGGCACCGCCACGTCGAGATGGACATCAGCTTCACGCGCGAGGGTTGATTGTTCGCGTCCGGTCATCGCCAGCACCACATTGCCTTGTCGCTTGAGTGCGGGCAGCAGCAGCAGCACCTCGTCACTTTCGCCCGAATACGACAGCGTCAGCACCACGTCGGCATCGGTCACCATGCCCAGATCACCGTGCGCGGCTTCGCCCGGATGCATGTAAAACGCAGGCGTGCCGGTAGACGCCAAAGTGGCCGCGATCTTGCGCGCCACATGCCCGGATTTGCCCATGCCGGTGCAGACCACGCGCCCGCGACAGGCCAGGATGGCCCGGCAGGCGGCACTGAATGCGCCATCCAGACGTGCCGCCACGGCAGTCAGCGCATCCCCCTCAATGGCGAACACGCGGCGGCCACTGGCGGCGAAGTCAAAGCTGTCAAAACGGGCAGGATGGGCGGGGGGCACGTGGGTTTCCGCTAAACTTGTCCGTTCAGTTTACTTCAGTCCCCCTGCCTGCCCATGAACGCCGACCAGATTCGCCAAATGATAGAAACCGGCCTGCCCGATGCCCGCGTCGACGTACGCGGCGAAGACGGCGTGCATTTTGAGGCCGTAGTCGTCAGCGCCGCCTTTGTCGGCAAGCTGCCGTTGGCCCGCCACCGCATGGTCAACGCGACCTTGGGCGAGTACATGGGGCGCGAGATTCACGCGCTGCAATTGCAAACCATGACCCCGCAAGAGGCGGCCGCCTGATGCAGAAGATTCTGGTGGAGGGCGGTCCCCGGTTGTCCGGTGAAGTCCGTATTTCGGGTGCGAAAAACGCGGTACTGCCGATTTTGTGCGCCACCTTGTTGGCCGATGCCCCCGTGCGCATCACCAATGTGCCGCGCCTGCACGATGTGCTGACCACCGCCAAGTTGTTGGCCGGGCTGGGTGCGGGTGTTGTCCACGCGGGTGATGTCATGACGGTGGATCCGCGCAGCGTGAACAGCCACGTGGCCCCGTATGAGCTGGTCAAGACCATGCGCGCTTCGGTGCTGGTGCTGGGGCCGTTGCTGGCCAAGTTTGGCGATGCCGAGGTGTCACTGCCCGGCGGCTGCGCGATTGGTTCACGGCCGGTGGATTTGCATATCAAGGGCTTGCAGGCGCTGGGAGCCGAGATCACGGTGGATCACGGCTTCATCAAAGCCCGCAGCGCGGGCCGGCTGAAGGGCGCACGCCATGTGTTCGAACTGGTCAGCGTGGGCGCCACCGAAAATGTGCTGATGGCGGCGGCCTTGGCCGAGGGCACCACGGTGCTGGAAAATGCGGCAATGGAGCCGGAAATCGTGGATCTGGCCGAATGCCTGAACGCGATGGGCGCGAAAATCACCGGCGCTGGCAGCCCGCGCATCGTGATTGAAGGCGTGGATGCCCTGCATGGCTGCGAACATGCGGTAGTGGCCGACCGGATTGAAGCGGGCACCTTCCTGGTGGCTGCGGCGATGACCGGCGGCAGGGTGACGCTGACCCACGCCCGCGCCGATACCATGGATGCGGTGCTGGACAAGCTGCACGAAGCCGGCGCAACAATTACCATCGACGGCGACCGCATCCACCTTGACATGCACGGCAAGCGCCCGCGTGCGGTCAACTTCACCACCGCGCCGCACCCGGCGTTTCCCACCGACATGCAGGCGCAGTTCATGGCGCTCAATTGCATGGCCGACGGGGTGGGTGTGATCAACGAAACCATCTTCGAAAACCGCTTCATGCACGTCAACGAGCTGCTGCGCCTGGGCGCGGATATTCGCGTGGATGGCCACACCGCGGTGGTGCGCGGCGTGTCCACGTTGAGCGGCGCACCGGTGATGGCCACCGATCTGCGCGCCTCGGCATCGTTGATTCTGGCCGGGCTGGTGGCCGATGGCGAAACCGTGATCGACCGCATCTACCATCTGGACCGTGGCTACGAAAACATCGAGGCCAAGCTGTCCGGCTTGGGCGCAAAGATTCGACGGGTGGATTAAACCAAGCCGAATGGAAGGACCTCGGCTTCGGATCAGCGATGGTTCGCGATTCCGCGCAGTCAACCGCGTCCGGCTTGCATCGCCAATACGGTGATTTCTTCACGGTCGTGATACAGCTGCTTGGCACGAATGGTCAGCGGCTTCTGGGCGTGCTGCGCAAACAGATCCAGGCACAGTTGCGTCTCTTGCCAGCGTTTTTTCATCGGCAATTTCAGGTTGAAAATGGCGTGCCGGCACCAACCTTCACGCACCCAGCTGGCCATGCGTTCGGCCACCCGGCGCGGCTGTTCCACCATGTCGCAGACCATCCAGTCCAGTGGCTGCGCGGGTTGCCAGGAAAACCCATCGGCACGCAAATGCTCCACCAGCCCAGTGTCCAGCACGTGCGGGCGCAGTGGGCCGTTGTCGATGGCTTGCACGCGCAGGCCGTGACGGGTCAGTACCCATGTCCAACCGCCGGGGGCAGCGCCCAAATCGGCGGCGCGCATCCCCTCGCGCAGCAGTTTGCGGCGATCCTCGTCGCTCAGCAGTACCAGCAGCGCTTCTTCAAGCTTGAGTGCCGAACGCGAGGGTGCGTCCTTGTGCATGCGCAAGCGCGGGATGCCCAACGGCCACGGCGCGCTGTCGGCGGCCACGCTGCGTGCCAGCAGTGCGTGATCGCCGGCCAGCAGGCACACATGCAGGCGCGGCAGGCTCGGGTTGTCTTTGGCGGCCAGCACGCCGGCCTTGCGCAATGCGGGGCGCAACGCATTGCCAAGGCTGCGCGCCAGCCCTGCCAACGGTTTGCCGGCATCGCTGTCGGGGTGTTCCATCACCAGTTCACCAAAGCGCATCTTTTCGAATGCGGGGTCCGCCAGCGCCTCCAGCATCGGCGCGATGCGATCGGCAGGATTCAAACCGCGCAATTCGGCCAGCAGGCGCAATTTTTGCCGCGCGAAAATCAATTGCGAAAACGGCAATGCATGATCCAGCGCGATGGCGTCTTCGCTGAAAAACACCACCACGCCGCTGTCGCGCTCGGTGCGCGCATAACCGGCGATGCCGACGCGGGCGGCGCGTTCGCTCAGCTCGCCGGCAAGCTCGGGTTCGAAGCCTTGGCGGCAGTAGCACAGCAGGCCGTTAATAATTCGGCCCGCCCAATTCGCCATACATCTTCAACACGGCGCAGGCCGCATCGCGTTCGATGTCGCGCACCACGGCAATGCCGCGTTTGTTGAGTTCGCCCACCCAGTCGGCGGGCAGCGGGCCTTCGTCGAACGGCGTCAACGCCATCACGTCTTCGGCGCGGGCACCGATCAGCAGGCGGTCGATGCCGGCCCACATGGTGGCGCCGTAGCACTGGCAGCAGGGCTGCGCAGACGTGGCCAGAGTGACGGGGCTGCCGAGTTCGTTCAATCGGAATTGCTGCAGACGTTGCTGGGCGAGCATGTAGGCCATGGTTTCGGCGTGCGCCAGCGAACAGCTTTGGCGCACCACCCGGTTGACGCCGACCGCGATCAACTGATGTTGCGCGCTGAACACCGCCGCGCCGAACGGGCCGCCGCTTTGGCGCTCGATATTGTGTTTGGACAGCTCGATGGCGAAGGCGACCTTGGCCGCATCGGTGGAGAAATCGCGGCCGGCAATGTCCAGTTCCATCACCCAGATCGGCAGGGTGATGTGCAGTTGCACGGGCAGCGGCATTGGCATCGCCATTACGCCTTGTGTGCCCAGGTATCCCGCAACGTCACACTGCGGTTGAACACGGGTGCATCGCTGCGGTGGTCGTAGCGGTCGGCCACGAAATAGCCCAGGCGTTCGAACTGGAAGCCTTGTTCCGCCGCCGCCTGCGCCGCCGCCGGTTCGATGTAGCCCGTGACCACCTTGCGCGACTCGGGATTCAGATAATCCACATAGGTCTTGCCGCCGTCGTCGATATCCGGATTGGGGACGGTGAACAAGCGGTCGTACAGGCGTACTTCGGTGGCGATCGCATGTTTGGCGCTGACCCAATGGATGGTGCCTTTCACTTTGCGATTGGCA
>Ga0209476_10001315_pt1 | contig 16738 bp, 15 predicted proteins | sample KloWWTrecipitate_FD_187179 | JGI IMG/M metagenome (GOLD analysis project Ga0209476, IMG submission 187179) | Active sludge microbial communities from Klosterneuburg, Austria, studying microevolution and ecology of nitrifiers - Klosterneuburg... | ecosystem: Engineered > WWTP > Aerobic digester... | reverse complement strand
AGGTGACCCACACCGATATCATGGCGTCCATTCGTGCGGCATTGCCAGGCCCCCTGTTACGGGATGCCGTGCTTTTCGATGTCTATCGACCCAAGCCTGCCAAGAATGACGGCGTTGTCGATGGAGCCAGCAGTCTGGCAGCGGGCGAGAAGAGCCTCGCGGTTCGTTTGACGCTGGGGGGCGATGCGAACCTGACGGACGCTGAGATTGATGTCGCCATGCAAGCCGTACTGGCCCGCCTGGTGGAGCAAGTGGGCGCACGACTGCGCGTGTAACAGACGAACGGAGCAGCGACGTGATCGAATTTGCGGTGGAGAGTCTCGAAACCCCGGCCCTGACCAAGGCGCAGCTTGCCGACCTGTTGTTTGACCATATCGGGTTGAACAAGCGCGAGTCCAAGGACATGGTGGACGCCTTCTTTGACCTGATTGCGCAGAGCCTGGTGGAGGGTGACGATGTCAAGCTGTCGGGTTTTGGCAATTTCCAGATTCGCACCAAAGCACCGCGGCCCGGCCGCAACCCGCGCACGGGGGAAGCGATTCCGATTGGCGCGCGGCGCGTGGTGACCTTCCATGCCAGCAGCAAGCTCAAGGAGCAGATTCAGACAGCGATGCCTGCCTGAAGTCACGGCGGCGGTGTGGCTCAATTGCCGCAGCCGGGTGGCGTTCGGCGCGGGTCTGCGGTAGGCTCAAGGGTTTTCCGCTGCTGCATTGTTTCTGACCTGCATTCATGGGCACGCTGCTTCCTTCCATCCCGGCCAAACGCTATTTCACCATTGGTGAGGTGGCTGAGCTTTGCGGCGTCAAACCCCATGTGCTGCGCTATTGGGAGCAGGAATTTACCCAGCTGCGACCCATGAAACGGCGTGGAAACCGGCGCTACTACCAGCACCACGAGGTGTTGATGATCCGCCGCATCCGGGACTTGCTGTACGACCAAGGCTTCACCATCAGTGGTGCCCGCAACAAGTTGCAGGAATCACATCATGCTGCGCGCGATGCGCTGGATGTGCAGGGCGACGCACCGCCGTTCATGGACCCGTCGGCTGAAGAGGGCTTGACGGGTCGATTCCAGAGCTGGGATGCCGTTCAGAAAGAGTTGTTTGAAATTCGTGCGCTTCTTTCAATAGAGGCATGATTTTCGACCTATAATCACAGGCTTGTCGGCGTGTGGCGCAGCCTGGTAGCGCACTTGCATGGGGTGCAAGGGGTCGAAGGTTCGAATCCTTTCACGCCGACCATATATAAAAAAGACAACGGGTTACAGTAGAAATGCTGTAGCCCGTTTTCATTTCTGCGCAAGCAGCGCCGTCTCCTGCAATGTGCAGGGGGCTGATCGGATGTGACCCCACGTGGTTATCGGAGCAAGCCATGGACAAGCATTACCTCACCCCTCTTTTTTCCCCTGAGACCGTGGCTGTTTTTGCCGGACGCCAGGACGATGATCCCCACCTGACTTCACATGCCAAGGCGCTGCATGAGGCGTTGCGGGCACAACGCTATACGGGGCGCCTGGTTTTTGTCGATCTCCATACGACAGGCACCCTCGCCGATCTGGCCCAAACCCGCGCTGATCTGGCCATCATTGCCTTGCCTGCAGCCGATGTGGCAGCCGCCCTGGAAGTGGCGGGGCGCATGGCCTGTCGGGCGGCGATGATTGTTTCGAGCGGCATCGGCCCCGATGTGGCCGCGCAGTTGAAAAAAATCGCCCACCGTGAAGGCATCTATCTACTGGGCCCCAACAGCTTGGGCTTGCAGCGCCCGGCCTTGCAGCTCAATGCGAGTGCGGCGGGGCCGTTGGCTCGCACCGGTTCGCTTGCATTGGTGTCGCAATCGGGGGCGCTCACATCGTCCATTCTGGATTGGGCACGCAACAACGCGGTCGGGTTTTCTTCGGTCGTGTCGCTGGGCCCGAATACCGATATCGATATTGCGCAGGTGCTGGATTTCCTGGCCAATGACCCACAAACCCACAGCATTGTGGTGTACATGGAGGGCATCTCCAGTGCCCGTGCGTTCATGAGCGCGCTGCGGTCGGCCGCCAACGTCAAGCCGGTGGTGGTGCTCAAGGCCGGGCGCAAACTGGCGGGTAACCAAGCCGCCCAGACCCACAGCGGCACCATCGTGGGCAGCGACGATGTGTTCGACGCTGCCTTGCGGCGCGCAGGGGCAGTGCGGGTGCGGTCTTTTGTGGCCCTGTTCTCGGCTGCCAAATGCTTGGCGTCGCGCTACCGGCCGGTGGGGCGTCGGCTGGCCATCGTTACGAATGGCGGCGGGCCTGGTGTGCTCGCGGCCGACTGGGTGAACGAGATTTTTCTGGAGCTTGGCAAGCTCTCGCCGGAATCAGTTGCCACGCTCAAGCCGCAATTGCCAGAACTGGCGTCCTTGTCTGATTTGATTGATGTGTCGGAGGATGCCACTGCCGAGCACTACCGCATTGCTGTGGAAGCCGCTTCCAAAGACAGGCAAATCGACGGGGTGCTGGCGATTCATTCCCCCAAGTCTGGAGTGGACCCAGCGGAAGTGGCACGCGCGCTGGCCGAGGTCAAGCGCCAAATGAGCAAGCCGCTGCTGACCTGCTGGATGGGTGACGCGGCCGTGGTGCCGGCGCGCGGCATCTTGCTGGAAGCCGCCATTCCGAGTTTCCGCACGCCCGAGGCGGCCGTGGGCGCTTTTGGCAACATTGCCGCTTTTCATCAGAACCAGCAGCTGCTACAGCAGACGCCACCGCCGCTCTCGGCGCTCGCCAAGCCGGATATCAAGGGTGCTCGCCTGGTGATCGAGAGCGTGTTGGCCGAGCGCCGCAAAGTGCTCACCGAGATGGAGTCCAAGACCCTGTTGGCGGCTTTCCACATTCCCGTCACCAAGACCATTTTGGCGCGCAGTGCACACGAAGCCATGATGATTGCAACGCAACTGGGTTTTCCGGTGGCGATCAAAATTGATTCGCCCGATATCAGCCACAAGTCGGACGTGCAGGGCGTGGCGCTGAATGTTATGGACGGCGCGAGCGCACGCGACACCTATACCGACATGGTGGCGCGCGTGGCGCGCCTGCAGCCCAATGCACGCATCAACGGTGTGACCGTACAAAACATGGTGCGGGCTCGTCGGGGGCGTGAGGTGTGCGTCGGGCTGGTGACGGACGATCCCTTTGGTCCGGTCATTACCTTTGGTGCGGGTGGCACGATGATCGAACTCATCGACGACCGCGCTATGGAGCTGCCGCCCCTCAATCAATTTCTGGCACGCCGCCTGATCGAGCGTTCGCGCGTGGCCGAAACCTTGGGCGAGTGGCGCGGGGCCACCGCCGTGAACCGTGAGGCACTCGAGCAGATTTTGCTGCGGGTGTCAGAAATGGTGTGCCAGCTGCCCCAGCTGCGTGAGATGGATATCAACCCCATCATCGTGGACGAATCGGGCGCCGTGGCGGTGGATGCGCGCATTGTGATCGACCATGCGCCGCAGTCTGCCAGTGGCAGTGTCGGCCAGTATGGCCATCTGGCGATTCTGCCGTATCCGGCGCGTTTTGAGCAGATCTGGCCCTTGCGGGGCGGGGGCGAGTACACGGTGCGTCCCATCAAGCCGGACGATGCGCAGATGCTCCAAACCCTGGTGCAAAACCTCTCGCCAGAGAGCCGCTACTTCCGCTTCATCTCGTCCATGGCGCAACTCCCGCCGATGATGCTGGCGCGTTTCACGTTGATCGACTATGACCGCGAGATGGCTCTGGTGGCAGTCTTCAAGGAGCGCAAGGCCGGGCCCGATGGCGAAATCATTGAAACTGAGCGCATCGTCGGCGTCTCACGCTACATCACCAACCCCGACCATTCCTCCTGCGAGTTCGCTCTGGTGGTGGCGGATGATTTCAGTGGCAAAGGACTGGGCTCGCGGCTGATGCTCAGCATCATGGATGTGGCACGCGAAAAGGGTCTCGCCGAAATCGAAGGGCTGGTGCTGGCCAGCAACCCCGAGATGCTCAAGCTCATGCGCAACCTGGGTTTCTCGATCAAGGCCTATGCCGACGATCCGGAATTCAAGATGGTGACGCACACCCTATAGAGGGTGTGCGCACCACCAGACCTGCGGGTCTGGCGGGGGGGTCAGCCGATGGTCATTAGGCTGGCATTGCCACCCGCTGCGGCGGTGTTCACGCTCAGTGAGCGTTCCAAGACCAGGCGCTCCAGCGGTACGGCGGTGCTGCCCGCAGGCAGACCGGTCACGCTGACAATGGGGCCGGGGCGCGAGGCGATGGCATGGCAGGCTGTGCGCAGTGCGTCGCGGTCGCCATGGTGCAGCACCGCATCCAGCCACACACCATCAGCCTGCCATTGCGCCACCAGGGCTATGCGTTCCTGCAGGGTCGCAGGCAGGCGGGCATGCAGGCTGGTGTGCTGCACGGGCCAGAGGGCCTGGCCGCCGGTGGCGAGGACGCTGGCCAGTTGGGTCAGCAGGTCGGTCTCTTGTGTGGCCAGGCACAACACGCGCTCGCGGGGCAGGATCTGGTAGCTGTTGATCTCGCCGGTGGGGCCGGGCAGGGTGCGCAGCACCCCGCTGGGCGTGGTGGCGGCCAGGTGCTGGCAGGTGCGTTCCAGCGTTGTGTTCTTGTGGCTGCGTGCCCAGTCTTCCAGGACTTGCAGGTTGGCAAGCAGGGGCTGGCGCTGCGTTTCGTCGCACGGGCGTGCTGCATCGGCCTGCGCCAGCGATGTGGCCAGCGCATCGGCGGGGTAGCGGGACAGCATGCGCAGAAGGTACATGGGTCCACCCGCCTTGGGGCCTGTGCCCGAGAGACCTTCGCCACCAAACGGCTGTACACCCACCACGGCGCCCACCATGTTGCGGTTCACATAGACATTGCCTGCGTGGGCCTGGTCCACCACCTGGGCGATGGTTTCATCGATGCGCGTGTGCACGCCCAGTGTCAAGCCGTAGCCCGTGGCGTTGATTTGTTGTAGCAGGCGCGGTAGATCTTTGCGGGCATAGCGCACCAGGTGCAGCACGGGGCCGAACACTTCGCGTTCGAGCTCGGTGATACTGCTGATCTCGATCAGTGTGGGGGGTACAAAAGTGCCGTGGTCTGTCACGAACGTGGTGCGGGCCTGGTGCTGGAATACGCGATGGCCTTTGCTGCGCAAGGTTTCGATGTGCACCAGGATGCCACTGCGTGCCTGGGCGTCGATGACCGGCCCCACGTCCACCTTCAGGGCGTCGGGGTTGCCCATGCGCAGCTCACCCATGGCACCTTGCAGCATGGTCACCACGCGGTCGGCGGCGTCTTCCTGCACGCACAGCACGCGCAGTGCGGAGCAGCGCTGGCCTGCGCTGTCAAAGGCGGACGCCACGGCATCGCCCACCACCTGTTCCACCAGGGCCGAGGAATCGACAATCATGGCGTTCTGGCCACCGGTTTCGGCAATCAGCACCACGGGGTTGCCCACGGCATCGAGTCGGCCCGCAATGCTGCGCTGCAGGATGCGCGCCACCTCGGTCGAGCCGGTGAACACCACACCCATGACGCGCTCATCCGCCACCAGGCGTGCACCCACGGTCTCGCCCTGGCCGGGCAGTAATTGCACCGCAGCGCGGGGGATACCGGCCTGCCACAGGGTGCGCACGGCCTGGGCAGCAATCAGCGGCGTTTGTTCGGCCGGTTTGGCCAGCACCGTGTTGCCTGCGGCCAGTGCTGCAGCCACCTGGCCCATGAAGATGGCCAGCGGAAAGTTCCAGGGGCTGATGCAGGCCACGGGGCCCAGCGGGATGTGGGTGGTGTTTCCAAAATTGTGCTGCACCTGGGCGCCGTAGTAGCGCAGGAAGTCCACCGCTTCGCGTACTTCGGCAATGGCGTTGGCGCACGTTTTGCCGGCCTCGCGCATCAGCAATCCCAGCAGCGCAGGCGTTTGCTGCTCCAGCAAATCTGCCGCGCGTGCCAGGGCGGCTGCGCGCTCCGCGGGCGGCGTGGCGGCCCATTGCGGTGCGGCCTGGTGGGCCCAGGCCAAGGCGTGATCAACATCGCTTTCGGTGGCTTCGTGCACATGGCCCACCACGTCGCGGTGGTCGGCCGGGTTGAGCACCGGCACGGAAAGGGCGGGCGCTACCTCTTGCGCCAGCAGGGGGCCTGCTTGCCAGGGCTGCCGGGCACTGTCTTGCAGGGCCGGGGCCAGGCGTGCGAGTTCGTGTTCGCTGGACAGGTCCAGCCCCCGGGAATTGGGGCGCTCGGCGCCATAGAGCTGCAGCGGTAGCGGAATGCGCGGGTGGGGCAGGCCCGCTGCGCCTTCTGCGGCGGCGACTTGCTGCACCGTGGCGACGGGATTGCGCACCAGCTCTTCCAGCGCGATGGAGCTATCCGCAATGCGGTTGACAAACGAGGTGTTGGCGCCGTTTTCCAGCAGGCGGCGCACCAGGTAGGCCAGCAGGGTTTCGTGCGTGCCCACCGGGGCATAAATGCGGCAGGGCCGGCCCAGCTTGCCTGCGGTCACCGCGCCCACGACCTGCTCGTACAGAGGCTCGCCCATGCCGTGCAGACACTGGAACTCGTACTGCCCGGCGTAGTAGTTGTTCCCGGCCATGTGGTAAATGGCGGCCAGGGTCTGCGCGTTGTGTGTGGCGAACTGCGGGTAGATGGCCTCGGGGGCGGCCAGCAGCATGCGGGCGCAGGCAAGGTAAGACACATCGGTGTGTGCCTTGCGCGTGTAGACCGGGTAGTCGTCCAGACCATCGACCTGGGCGCGCTTGATCTCGCTGTCCCAGTAGGCTCCCTTGACCAGCCGCACCATCAGGCGCCGCTGTGTACGCCGGGCCAGGTCGATCACAAAATCGATCACGCGCGGGCAGCGCTTCTGGTAGGCCTGGATGACGAAACCGATGCCGTTCCAGCCCTGCAGGCTGGGGGCATGGCACAGGCGTTCGAGCAGATCGAGCGAAATGTCGAGCCGGTCGGTTTCTTCGGCATCGATGTTCAGGCCGATGTCGTATTGGCGTGCCAGCTCGGTCAGGCGCAGCACCTGCGGGTACAGCTCGTTCATTACGCGCTCCCACTGCGCGCGGCTGTAGCGTGGGTGCAGGGCCGAGAGCTTGATCGAGATGCCCGGCCCCTCATAAATGCCCCGCCCGTTCGACGCCTTGCCGATGGCGTGGATCGCCTGCTCATAAGAAGCGTAATAGCGCAGCGCATCTTCGCTGGTGAGTGCGGCCTCGCCCAGCATGTCGTAGGAATAGCGGAAGCCCTCGCTCTCCATCTTGCGGGCGTTGGTCAGCGCTTCACCAATGGTTTCGCCCGTGACGAACTGCTCGCCCATCATGCGCATGGCCATATCGACACCCTTGCGGATCAGGGGTTCACCGCCCTTGCCGATCAGGCGCCCCAGCGAAGCCGTGAGATGGCCTTCGCTGTGCGTGGAGACCAGCTTGCCAGTCAGCAGCAAGCCCCAGGTGGCGGCGTTGACGAAGAGCGAGGGGCTCTTGCCCAGGTGGGGCTCCCACTGGCCGCTGCTGATCTTGTCGCGGATCAGCGCATCGCGCGTAGCCTTGTCGGGGATGCGCAGCAGCGCTTCGGCCAGGCACATCAGAGCCACGCCCTCGTGTGACGACAGCGCAAACTCTTGCAGTAGCCCTTGCACGATGCCCGCCCGACCCGCTGAGCTTTTGCGCTGGCGCAGTGTGCCTGCAATGCGCAAAGCCAGCGCTTCGGCGGCGGCCTCCATGTTTTGCGGCAGCCGAGCCTGCTCCAGCAAGGGCTCCAGTGCCTCGGGTTCCGGCGTGCGGTAGGCCGCGACGATGGCCTCACGCAGCACACCCTGGCCCGCAGTGCGTGGGGCAAAGGTGGCAAAGGGCTGGGCAGGGGCGGCCGAGGGGGGCAGGGGCTGGTTCATGGCGATGGTTTCGTGCAAGAAAGGAGTGATCCCGATAGAGCGAGATCATCCGTGCTGCGAGACAAAATTAATGGTCAAATATTGGATATTCAAGCAAATAAATCACTACGAATGGCTGATTTTGTAAACGATTTGGATCGTATCGACCGCAGGATTCTTGCAATCCTGCAGAGCGATGGGCGCATTGCCAATCTGAAACTTGCGGAGAGCGTGGCCCTGTCGCCCACGGCCGTTCTGGCGCGGGTGCAGCGCCTCACGCGCGATGGCTACATCGTGGGCTACGAAGCGCGGTTGAATCCGATCAAGCTGGGAGCGGGCATGCTGGTGTTTGTCGAAGTCCTGCTTGACCGCACCACGCCCAACGTGTTTGAGCAGTTCAACGCAGCGGTGCAGGTGCGTCCGGAAATCATGGAGTGCCACATGGTCGCTGGTGGTTTTGACTACCTGCTCAAAACCCGTACGGCCGACATGAATGCCTACCGGGAATTTGCTGGGGCCGTTCTGTGGCAGTTGCCGGGAGTGCGCGAGACACGCACCTATGCCGTGATGGAAGAGGTCAAGCACAGCACCCGTCTGCCATTGGACTGATTTCATTTCAAAATCAAACGATTGCTTTGTCGGCTTCGCTTGCCGTGCTGCAGCACTGTCTGCGCTTCGCCGTCGCGTACTCGATGGATTGAGAAACAGAATAAAACTATGCTTTTGCACGGCGGTGCCTGCCTGCATAATGGCCCGCAACGAATCCCCCGAGAAGGAGAAAACCATGCGCATGCTCTCTATCGCCGCAGCCGCTTTGGCAGCTGGCCTGTTCAGCCAAGGTGCCTCGGCCGCCTGCTACGTGGTGTACGGCCCCGACAAGATCGTGGTGTACCGCGCGCCCGAGCCACCGGTTGACCTGTCCCGTCCCCTGCACGAGACTTTGGCCGAGGTGCTTCCTGGCGGCACTCTGGTGTTTTCGCTCGAAGAATATGGGTGTGACGTGGAAGTGCACAAGCTGCCCCCGGCGCCACAGGCCGGGCAGAAAAAATCCCGCTGAGCCCGCTTTGGGGTCGGGGGCGGCAGCGCCTAGGCTCTGAGACAATCGGGGCATGAGCGAACCGACAGAAAAACAGACATCTCCCGCACCCGACTGGCTGGAGATCGAATCCCTGGACCTTGAGGCCCAGGGCGTGGCCCACAAGAGTGATGGCAAGGTGGTCTTCGTGGAAGGCGCCTTGCCGTTCGAGCGGGTGAGCGCCAGCACCTACCGCAAGAAAAACAACTGGGAACAGGCCAACCTGACGGTGATTCACCGCGAATCGTCGCAACGCGTGCGGCCGGGATGCCCGCATTTCGGCCTGCATTCGGGCGCCTGCGGTGGCTGCAAGATGCAGCACTTGCACGTGGGCGCCCAGGTGGCGGTAAAGCAACGGGTGCTGGAAGACAACCTGTGGCACCTGGGCAAAGTCAAGCCGGAAATGCTGCTGCGCCCCATCGAGGGACCCACCTGGGGCTACCGCTACCGGGCGCGCTTGTCGGTGCGATACGTGATCAAAAAAGGGATTGTGCTGGTGGGTTTCCACGAGCGCAAGAGCCGCTATGTGGCCGACATGGAAGTCTGCCCGGTGCTGCCGCCCCACGTCAGTGCTCTGCTCATGCCGCTGCGCGCACTCATCACCTCGCTCGATGCGCGCGACACCTGCCCACAAATTGAATTGGCCTGCGGCGACAGCGTCACGGCCCTGGTGCTGCGCCATATGGAGCCGCTGAGCAACGAGGACTTGGTGCGCTTGCGCAGTTTTGCTGCCGAACAGGGCGTGCAATGGTGGTTGCAGTCCAAGGGGCCCGATACCGTACGCCTGCTCGACGAAGGCGGTGAGCCGCTGGGCTACGCGTTGCCCGAGTTCGGCATCACCATGCCGTTCAAGCCCACGGATTTCACCCAGGTCAACCCGCATATCAACCGCGTATTGGTCTCGCGCGCCCTGCGCCTGCTCGATGTGCAGCCGCACGAGCGCGTGATCGACTGGTTCTGCGGCTTGGGCAACTTCACCTTGCCTTTGGCCACCCAGGCCCGCGAGGTGCTGGGCATCGAGGGCAGTGAGACTCTGGTGGCGCGGTCCCGCGAGAATTATGATAGAAATTCGGCCCTAAGGCAGGAAGGTAATGCGCTGGCAGCTACTAATTTTGTAGCGCGCAATCTGTTTGAAATGACACCTGAAATGCTGGTGCAGGATGGGGTGGCGGATAAATGGCTGGTTGATCCTCCGCGCGATGGCGCTTTTGCGCTGGCCCAGGCCCTGGCCGCCATCGAGCAGGCACGCCGCGGAGTCGAGGGTGCTGCGCCGCTGCCTGCGGGGGCTGAACACTGGACACCTCCGAAGCGTATCGTCTATGTGAGTTGCAACCCCGCCACGCTGGCGCGCGATGCCGGGTTGCTGGTGCATCTGGCGGGTTACCGCTGCACGGCAGCGGGCATGGTCAACATGTTTCCGCACACGGCCCATGTGGAGAGCATGGCGGTGTTCGAGCGGGATGCCGACTGAGCGGTCAGGACTTTTTCTCTGCAGGTTCCGTTTCGATGTCGCTCGCAGGTTTCGCGGCGCCGGATGCCTTGCCCATGACCGAGGGCGAGCCCTCGATCTTGTTTTCGCGCATGTACAGATCCATGTCTTTCCAGCCGTTGAAGACCGCGGCCTTGCTGGCTTTGGGGTTGAGCGCGTAGCAGTCCTCCAGGCCGCGCAGCGCATGGCGGCAGGCGCCGCCGATGGCCTTGGCCTCCTCCTCGCGCTGAGCGATGCGGGGGTCGGGGCCCAGCCCGGGAATATCACAGCCCGAGAGCAGTGACACCAGGGTTGCGGCCAGAAGAATGCGGCGGGACATGGCAGATTTTTGAGGGAACATCTTTCTCCATTATCGGCAACCCGGCGCCAGGGTTGAGGCATGCTGCGGGTATATGCCCAGCAAAAAGGCTCCCGAGGGAGCCTTTGCGAGGATGGTTGGGTGCGGTATCAGTCGCGCTCGCCGCCCATGATGCCCAGCAGAGCGAGCAGGCTCTGGAACACGTTGAACAGGTCCAGGTACAGGGCCAGCGTGGCGCTGATGTAGTTGGTTTCGCCGCCGTCCAGGATGCGCTTGAGGTCGTACAGCATGTAGGCACTGAAAATACCAATGGCCGCCACCGAGATGGCCATCATGCCGGCCGACGAGCCCACAAACACGTTGACCATCGCGCCCACCATGAGCACCAGGGCGCCCACGAACAGCCATTTGCCCATGCCCGAGAGGTCACGCTTGATGACGCTGGCCAGGCTGGCCATGACAAAGAACACACCGGCCGTGCCGGCAAACGCCGTCATGATGAGCTCGGTGCCATTCGAGAAGCCCAGCACCATGCCGATCAGGCGCGACAGCATCAAGCCCATGAAGAAGGTGAAGCCCAGCAGCACGGGGACACCGGCGGCAGAGTTCTTGGTTTTCTCGATGGCGAACATGAAGCCGAAGGCGCCGCCCATGAAGACGATCAAGCCCACGCCGCCGCGCAGCGACTGGGTGATGCCCGTGGCCACGCCCAGCCAGGCCCCCAGCACGGTGGGCAGCAGGCTCAGCGCCAGCAGCCAGTAGGTATTGCGCATCACCTTGTGGCGCTGCTCCTGCGAAATGCCGTAGCCATAGTCCGCAGAGGGGAGGGTGGTGACCCGATCGTTCATCGTTTCTCTCCTGAGTGACCTGCACAGCGCAGGCCGCATGATTGTAGATGGTGATGCATACAGCCATTTGCAATGGCGGGCACTACCTCGTTTTGGGTCAGGATTCTTTTGCCCTGCAAGCCAATGACGGATGTGTGACCCCGCGCTATCCTTTCGGTTCCATCACCCAGGCCCACGGGCCACTGAACAACGGCCCACAAGGCCGCATACCGCATGAAGACCACCTTTGAACTTGAACTGGCCGACGTCAAGAAAATTGCCGCCGCTGCCGAAGCCGAAGCCCTGAAAAACCAGTGGGCCGTAACCATTGCCATCGTCGATGCCGGCGGCCACCTGCTCTCACTGCAGCGGCTGGACGGCGCGGCGGCCATTTCTGCCCACATCGCGCCTTCCAAGGCTCGCACGGCAGCCCTGGGGCGGCGTGAGAGCAAGGTGTATGAAGACATCGTCAATGGCGGGCGTACCTCCTTCCTGAGCGTGCCCACCATTGATGGTCTGCTCGAAGGTGGGGTGCCGGTGATGAAGGACGGCCAATGCCTGGGCGCCGTGGGCGTGAGCGGCGTTAAATCGACCGAGGACGCACAGATTGCGCGGGCGGGGATTGCTGCGCTCGGGCTGTAATTGCGCGCGTGATGCTATGAAATACAGAGCTGGTAGCGCTTGCTGGTAGGGTGCTACAGCCTATTCCCATTAAAAAAACCGGCCAGTGGCCGGTTTTTTTAATGGGCGGGTGGAAAAAAAGCCTGGCTACGCGGGAGTACCGTTGGCTGGCAAAAACGACTCTTGCGGACTTGGCTGTCAGTCCGGGAGTCGCCCCACGATGATCATTGCGCCCTGCACGCGGGTGGCTGTGGCAGAAGCGCGGAAACTCATTTGGTCAGAATCAGTTTGCCCAGGCGAGTGGCCTGCAGGCGGTAGAGGGCGCCGTTGTGGTGAATGGTCACTGCCTTCTGGCCTTGCAGCAGGGCATGGCTGTCCACGGCGGGAAGATGGTCTTCACGGGGCGCTGTGGTGGACGATGCGACCGATGGGGTCTGGCTGAACATGGCAGGAAGGTGCAGGGTGGTGGCGTGCATGGAACAAAAATCTGTGCTGTGCGATTTTGCTAATGATAACCATTCGCAATGAATTGTCCAGCACTTTGTTGGTTTTTTATTCTTGCGGGTCGGTTACGAAACCAATCTTGCGCACACCCGCGCGCTGGGCAGCGGCCATGGCCTGGGCCACGCGCTCGTAGCGCACCTCGCGGTCCCCGCGAATGTGCAGGTCGGGTTGGGGATCACGGGCGCCTTCGGTCTGCAGGCGGGTGGCCAGCTCGGCGTCGTCGATGGCCTGTCCGTTCCAGTAGTAGGCGCCGTCGGCCGCCACGCTCAGGCGTACCGTCTCGGGCTTGACCTCTTCGGCTGTGTTGGCAGCGCGCGGCAGATCGACGTTCACCGAGTGCTTCATCACCGGCACGGTGATGATGAAGATGATGAGCAGCACCAGCATGACGTCCACCAGCGGCGTCATGTTGATCTCGTTCATCACCTCATCGGCTTCGTCCTGGGTACCGAAGGCCATGGTCAGGCCCCTTTCTTGAGCGGACGCACGTTGCCGCTGTCGCCCTGCGCGGTCACGCGGGCGCCTGTCACAAAGTAGGCGTGCAGGTCGTGGGCAAAGCTGTTGAGGCGGATCAGGATGTGCTTGTTGCCGCGCACGAGCGCGTTGTAGCCCAGCACGGCCGGAATGGCCACGGCCAGGCCCAGCGCCGTCATGATGAGGGCTTCGCCAATGGGGCCGGCTACCTTGTCAATGGTGGACTGGCCCGAAGTGCCGATGGCCAGCAGTGCGTGGTAAATGCCCCAGACCGTGCCGAACAGGCCGATAAAGGGCGCCGTGGAACCTACCGAGGCGAGGATCGCCAGGCCCGATTGCAGGCGTGCGGTAAAGCCGTCGATGCAGTTGCGCAGGCTGCCCGTGATCCAGTCGCTGATGTCCAGGCTTTCATGCAGCTGGCCCTTGGTGTTGCGGTGGTGCGCCGTGGCTTCACGCCCTTCCATGGCGAGTTGGCGGAAGGGGTTGGAAGGGTCGCTGCCCAGCCGGGTCAGCCCGGCGGCAAAGTCTTCGCTGTGCCAGAAGGTTTGCACCGCGCTGGCGTGCTTCTTGTATTTGACGATGTCCAGCGCCTTCACCAGGATGACGATCCACGAGGCCAGCGACATGCCCAGCAGCAGTATGGCGACGGCCCGGGTGACGAAGTCGCCCTGGGTCCAGACGTTGGCAAGGCCGAATTGCGATTCCATGAGAACTCCTGAAAATTATTCGAGAACAAAATTGATGGGCACCTGGTACCACATGGCTTCGGCCACGCCGTTGCGCTTGCCGGGTACGAAGCGCCAACGCCGGACCGTGTCCTGGGCCTGGCGGTCGAGGCGGTCGAAACCGCTGGATTTCTGGACCTCTACCTTTTGCGGCAGGCCGTCCGTACCAATGAGTACGCGCAGCATCACCTTGCCCTGCTCGCCCATGCGCTTGCTGATGGCCGGGTAGCTGGGCGCCGGGTTCTGCAGGTAGGCGGCATTGCTGGATGGGAGGACGACAGTCTCTGCTGCTTTGGGTGCAGGCGGTGCGGGTGGCGCAGCCACATGCACGGGCGCCTCGATGGGCGGGGCCGGGGGCTGCGGGGTGGTGACGCCCATCGGTGCGTTGGGGGCCGGGGTGGGGTCGGGTACCGCCACCGGCATGGGGGCCGGGCGGGGCTTTTGAATTTTGGGTGCGGGCTGCACCGGTGGGGGTGCAGGGGGCGGGGGCGGCGCCACCTTGGGCGCGGGCGGGGTGATGAACTGGCTGAGCAATTCCACCGGCACGATCACTTCTGCGGCGCGGCGCAGCAGGCCGGTTTGCAGGGCCCACAGGCCGCCCACATGCAGCAGCACCACGCCGATGGCGATCACGGCGGTGCGGCTCAGCCCGCCGGGTTGCTCGAATCGATCGTAGGATGACATAAAAATTAATAGCAATCAGCGCAATACTGGCGTGCGCTGGGACGGGAAAACACGCAAACTTAGCGGCGCAGAATCCAGCCCATGGCGCCTGCCACCAGCAGCAGGCAGATCAGCAGTGTAGTGAAAAGCGCCACGGCGACTCAACCCGCACAGGCACAGGCCGAAGGTGTGCACATAGCTGTATTGTGCAACGCAGCAACCGGATGGCTGCTTTGGCACTGGGCCACCACATCGCGCGCACAGCCCTCACACCGGCCGCACTGGGTGGCCACGCCCAGTTCAAACTGGATTTCGTCAAAGCCCATGCCCGCACGGGCGTGGCGGGCGATTTCGCGGTCAGAGATCCGGCGGCAGACACAGACGATCATGGCAGTGGGTGGTGAAGGGGTTGGTTGATTATAAATGCGAATCCATCGCATTAGCAATATTAGTTGATCCTTGGGGTGATTGAAACTCAGAAAACTCCAGCAAAGCGCGGCTGGCCTGGGCGGGCGTGGCGCAGCCCGTGAGCGCCATGGCGATTTCCAGTTCATCGATCAGCAGGCGCAGCACATGGGCGACGCCCGTGGCGCCCGCCGTGGCCAGCCCGTAAATGGCGGGGCGACCCAGCAGCACGGCGCTGGCGCCCAGTGCCAGGGCCTTGAGCACATCGGTACCGCGACGGATGCCGCCATCGACCAGCAGCGGCAGGGCGCCTTGCAGGGCATCGGCAATCCGTGCCAGCGCGTGGGCTGACGCGGGTGCGCTATCGAGCGTGCGGCCGCCGTGGTTGGACACGATCAGACCAGCCACGCCCAGTGCGGCGGCCTGCAGTGCATCCTGCGGGTGCAGCACGCCCTTGAGCAGCACCGGCAGCCGCGTGTGCGCTTGCAGCCACTGCACATCGTCCCAGGTGGGGGCGTGTTCGACGAGGCCCTGGCACAGCAGGCGGGTGCCGTCGGCGGCCTGCGGCAGGGACGGCGGTGGCGCCAGCCCGGCCAGGTTGACGGCGGTCATGCCAGGCGGTAGACGAAAACCGGCGCGGCGTTCGCGGTCGCGGGCACCGCTGGCGGGGGCGTCTACCGTCAGCACCAGGGCTTCGTAGCCTGCGGCCTCGGCGCGCTGCACCAATGCGCGGGTAAAGCCCCGGTCGTGCTGCAGGTAGAGCTGAAACCACAGGGGGCCACGCCCCGGGTCGTCCAGGAAGACCTGGGCCACTTCTTCCAGTGGCGTGCTGGCCTGGGTGCTGAGCACCATGCCTGCCCCCAGTGCGGCGGCGGCATAGGCGCTGGCCCGTTCACCGTCGGGGTGGGCGAGCCGCTGGTAGGCCACCGGGGCCAGCAGGATGGGGTGGGCCAACGTGCGCCCCAGCAGGGTGGTGCGGGTGTGGCCCCCGGCCAGGGAGCGCAGTACGCGCGGCTGCAGGGTGAGCCCGTCCCAGGCGCTGCGGTTGGCGCGCAGCGTGATTTCGTCGGCGGCGCCGCCGCTGAAGTAAGCCCAGGCCGGGTCGTCCAGGCGCTTGCGTGCATGCTGCACGTAGTCGGCCAGGGCTACGGTGCCCTCCGGAATGTCCTGGCGTTGCAGTGAGGGAGTTTTGGTCAAAATGGCCTCTAGGGCAATACCATCAAGCGCAAGCAGCTATTGTTTTTAAGTCAGGCATCAGCCCACATGCGCAATAGGTTGTGGTAGGTGCCCGTCAGTCCGACTACGGCGGGCGCGCTCTCGCCAATGGTGTTGCGCAGTTTGAGCAAATCCATGTCCATGTCGAACAGCAGCTGGCGCTGCTCGGTCGAGCGCACCATGCTTTCGACCCAGAAGAAGCTGGCCACGCGGGCACCGCGCGTGACGGGCGTGACCTGGTGCACGGTGGAACTGGGGTAGAGCACCATGTCACCCGCAGGCAGCCGCACGGCACGCTCGCCCTGCGGGTGCTGCATGAGCAGCTCGCCGCCGTCGTAGTCCTGCGGGTCGGTGAGGAACAGGGTGCAGGAAATGTCGCTGCGCACCCATTGGTCGGGCACCTTGGAGCGCAGTACGGCGCCGTCCACATGGGGGCCGTAGAAGTTGCTCTCGCCGCTGTAGCGGTTGAACAGTGGATTGAAGATTTTTTTGGGCAGCGCGGCAGAAAAGAACACGGCGTCGCGCTGCAGCGCTGCCAGCACCAGCGTGCGCAATTGTTGCGTCTGGGCACTGTCCTGCGCGAGTTGCTCGTTGCG
>Ga0209476_10001314_pt1 | contig 16752 bp, 18 predicted proteins | sample KloWWTrecipitate_FD_187179 | JGI IMG/M metagenome (GOLD analysis project Ga0209476, IMG submission 187179) | Active sludge microbial communities from Klosterneuburg, Austria, studying microevolution and ecology of nitrifiers - Klosterneuburg... | ecosystem: Engineered > WWTP > Aerobic digester... | reverse complement strand
ACCCCGGTGGCGTGATCGAGCAGGATGCCGCGCCCGACGCGCGCCGCCGGGTGGATGTCGACGCCGAATTCAGAGGAAATCCGGTTCTGCAGGAACAGGGCGAGCGGGCGGCGCTGCTGCTGCCACAGCCAGTGCGAGATGCGGTAGGACTCGAGCGCGTGGAAGCCCTTGAAGAACAGGAAGGCCACGGCGTGGTTGGGGCAGGCCGAGTCGCGTTCGTTCACGGCGCGCAGATCGCAGCGGATTGCCGCGCCGATCGAAGGATCGCTCGCGAAGGCCTGCTCGATGACCTCGCGCACCAGCAGCGCCGGCGCGGCGGGGCTGTCGAGCTTCTGCGCGAGGTGGAAGCTCAGCGCCGCCTCCAGCGTGTCGTGGTTGAGTATGGTCGCGTGCAGAAAGCTCGCGAGCATCGGCTCCTCGCGCGCGGCACGCTCGGCCGAGGCGCGGATCGACAGCCAGATCTCGTCCGGCGAATGCGGCTTGGCGGGCGGGATCGGCATCGGTGTCTCCGGCGGGATCGGCGAGGAAGCACAGCGTAGCCGAGCGGGCGCGGCATGACAAAGCATCGGTCGTCGCGCCTCGCGGCGGGCCGGTGCGGGCATGTATGCTGGCGGCCTGAATCTCACGGGGGGAATCGCATGCGCCGGGATCTGAGGCCCTACTGGGTCAAGCGGGTATACCTGCTCTTTCGCAGCTGGTACGCGGAGCACTTCCTGCGCCCCCAGTTCGACTACCTCGGCGACAACGGCACCTACATGAAGCCCTGGTACGTCGACGTCAACGGCCCGAACGTGCGGCTCGGCCACTGCGCCACGGTGATCGGCGACGTCGACAAGCGCGTCAACATCGCGGTGTGGGGGCGCGGCCCCGGGCAGGGGCGGATCACGATCGGCGACTACGCGCTGATCACCCCGGGCGTGCGCATCAGCGCCAGCGACTCGATCGAGATCGGCGACAACTGCATGTTCGCGAGCGGCGCCTACATCACCGATTCCGACTGGCACGGCATCTACGACCGCATCGAGCGCAACGCCGAGCCGGCGCCGATCCGCATCGGCAACAACGTGTGGGTCGGCGATCGCGCCACCGTGCTGAAGGGCGTGACCATCGGCGACAACAGCATCGTCGGCGCCGGTGCGGTGGTGGCGCGCGACGTGCCGGCCAACGTCGTGGTCGCGGGCAACCCCGCGCGCGTCGTGAAGGAGCTGGATCCGAACGGGCCGTTCGTGACACGCGCCGACTTCTATCGCGACCCCACCTCGATGTTCGCGGAGTCCGATCGGCTGGACCGCGAGTTCCTCGCGGGCAACACCTTCTTCGGCTGGTTGCGCGCCCTGTTCTTCCCGACCACGCGTGATTGAGGTGCCGCGCTGGCGCAGCGGTACCGAAGCACTCCGTATCCATCGCAAGCACCAGAGGCACCGGCAGTGGCAATCAAGACCTTCGGCATCGATCACATCCACGTCAACGTGCGGAGCATGGACCGGTTCCGCGATCTGATGAAGCAACTCTTCGACCTCGATGCAACACGCATCGGCCACATCGATTCCATCCAGGCCGACAACGCCACGGTCAGGTTGCGTGGCACCGGCGCCGGCCAGCCGTTCCTCGACGTGTTCGAATCCGGGAATCCCCGGAGTCCCATCAATCGACTGGTGGAGAAGCGTGGCCCGTGCGTTTCCTTCATCTCCTTCAGGGTCGAGAACATCGAGGAGGCAGCCGCGCATGCGACGCGATGCGGGCTGCAGGAGATCTCCCGCGTGGGCTTCGCCGGTGTAGAGAAGCAGGTTCAGTACAACACGATGGAGCTGCTGGGCTTCAACCTGGAGTTCGTCGAGCACGAGCCGGGCTACGCCGCCGCCATCGAGGACATCCAGCGGCGCCTGGCTGCCGGCGAACCCGTGGACGGCATCGGCGCCTCCCGGGAATTCTGATGCCCGTGCCCGCGAGCCGGGGCGAGCGGCTCTGCCCGCCTCCCCGGGGAATCCGCCCTGCGATCGGGACAGCGCTCCCTCACAGCGCCCGCGCCAGGCACCACACCTCGACCTGCGCCGCGCCGGCGGCGAACAGCGCCGCCGTGACCGCCTCGGCGGTGGCCCCGGTGGTGATCACGTCATCGACCAGCGCGATGCGTCGCCCGGCGCAGCCCGTGGCATGAAAGGCACCCTGCAGGTTGCGGCTGCGTGCCGCCGCGCCCAGCTGCTTCTGGTCGGCGGTGCGCTGCACCCGCCGCACCAGGGTGTTCGAGAGCGCGAGTCCGAGTTCGGCGGCGAGCACGCGCGCGATGCGTTCGGACTGGTTGAAACCGCGCTCGCGCAGGCGCGCCGGGTGCAGCGGCACCGGCACCAGCACCAGACCGGTTCGCCGCGCTGGCGGCAGTGCGGCGAGGCGTCGTGCGAGCAGCCCCGCGAGCATGCGTCCGCAGGCAAGATCGCCCTGGAACTTGAAGCGCGAGACCAGTTCGCGCACCGGGTGCTCGTAGCGCAGCGCGGCGATGCAGGCGCCGAAGCGCGGCGCGCGCTGCAGGCAGGGGCCGCAGGGCGCGCCGTGCGCATCCGCCAGCGGCATCGCGCAGCGCGGGCAGGCATTGTCGAGCAGCGGGAGTTGCGCGGCGCAGTCGGCGCACAGGTCCAGCGCTGCGCGGGCCGCGCCACCACAGAGCAGGCATGTGGCGGGCAGCAGCCCGCGCAGCAGTGACTTGTAAACCATTGGCGTCCGTTCCGGTTGACAAGCTATTCGCCGGGCCGGACACTTCCAGCCCCTTTTCGAGCCACTTTCGGGGTTTGTGATGCCCAATGCAAGCAACGCCGGCGCCGTGCGCAGCGACTGGACGCGCGACGAGGTCGAGGCCCTGTTCGCGCTGCCGTTCAACGAGCTGCTGTTCCGCGCCCACGGCGTGCACCGCGCGCATTTCGACCCGACCGAGGTGCAGGTGAGCACGCTGCTCTCGATCAAGACCGGCGCCTGCCCAGAGGACTGCAAGTACTGCCCGCAGAGCACGCGCTACGACACCGGGCTCGAGCCCGAGAAGCTGCTCGAGGTCGAGCGCGTGCTGGACTCGGCGCGCGCCGCGCGTGCCGCGGGTTCCTCGCGCTTTTGCATGGGTGCCGCGTGGCGCTCGCCGAAGGACCGCGACCTGCCGTTGCTGACGGCCATGATCAGGGGCGTCAAGGATCTCGGCATGGAGACCTGCATGACGCTCGGCATGCTCAGCGCCGGGCAGGCCGGGGCGCTGGCCGAGGCCGGGCTCGATTACTACAACCACAACATCGACACCTCTCCGGAGTTCTACCCGGAGATCGTCTCGACGCGCTGCTTCCAGCAGCGGCTCGACACGCTCGCCAACGTGCGCGAGGCGGGCATGAAAGTCTGCTGCGGCGGTATCGTCGGCATGGGCGAGGGGCGCGAGGACCGCGCGGGCCTGCTGCTCGCGCTGGCCACGATGCCCGAGCATCCCGAGAGCGTGCCGATCAACCTGCTGGTGCGCGTCCCCGGCACGCCGCTGGAGGAGCAGCCGGACCTGGATCCCTTCGAGTTCGTGCGCGCGATCGCGGTGGCGCGCATCCTTATGCCGGCCTCGCATGTACGCCTGTCAGCCGGGCGCGAGAGCATGAGCGACGAGCTGCAGGCGCTGGCCTTCTTCGCCGGCGCCAACTCGATTTTCTACGGCGAGAAGCTGCTGACCACCGCGAATCCCGAAAGCGAGCGCGATATGCAGCTGTTCCGCCGCCTCGGCCTGCGCCCGCAAAAGCGCGCGCCCGCCCCTGATCGGGCCGCGGCGCGCCCGGTGGCCGCGAACGCGCTGTTCTACGACGCCGCCACGGCCTGAGCGCGCGCGGCGTGGCGGGCGCTTTCGCGAGCCTCGGCGCGGATCTCGCGGCCAGGGCGGCCGCCGGCCTGTATCGCGGGCGCCGCGTGCTCGAGGGGCCGCAGGCCACCACGGTCCGCGTCGATGGCCGCGAGCTGCTCGCCTTCTGCAGCAACGATTACCTCGGTCTGGCGAACGATCCGCGCGTGATCGGTGCGCTGCAGCAGGGCGCTGCCCGCTACGGCGCCGGCAGCGGCGCCTCGCACCTGGTCTCGGGTCACAGCCGCGCGCACCACGAGCTGGAAGAAGCGCTGGCGCAGTTCACGAATCGCCCGCGCGCGCTGCTGTTCTCCGGCGGTTATGCCGCCAACCTCGGCGTGATCAGCGCGCTGCTCGGCCGCGGCGACGCGGTGTTCCAGGACCGCCTGAACCACGCCTCGCTGCTGGACGGCGGACTGCTGAGCGGCGCGCGCCTGCAGCGCTTCCTGCACAACGATGCCGCCAGCCTCGAGGCGCGCCTTGCGCGCAGCCCCGCGCGGCGCAAGCTGGTCGCGGTGGACGGCGTGTTCAGCATGGACGGTGACGAGGCCCCGCTGGCGGCGCTGGCCGCGGTGTGTGCGCGCCACGATGCGTTGTTGTACGTCGACGATGCGCACGGATTCGGCGTGCTCGGTGAGCGCGGCGCCGGGACGCTGGAAAAGCAGGGCATGGGCAGCGCCGGGGTACCGCTGCTGATGGCGACGCTCGGCAAGGCGCTCGGCGTCGCCGGGGCCTTCGTCGCCGGCAGCGAGGAGCTGATCGAGACGCTGATCCAGTTCGCGCGCACCTACGTCTACACCACCGCGATGCCGCCGGCGCTGGCCGTGGCGGCCGCCGAAAGCCTGCGCATCGTGCGTGAGGAGCCGTGGCGGCGCGCGCACCTGCAGGGATTGATCGGGCGCTGGCGTGCCGGAGCGAATGCGCTGGGCCTGCAGTTGCTGCCGTCGCAAACCGCGATCCAGCCACTGCTGCTGGGCGATGCCGCCACCGCGCTGCGCTGGTCCGAACAGCTGCTGGCGCGCGGCCTGCTGGTGCCGGCGATCCGTCCGCCCACCGTGCCGCGGGGCCAGTCGCGCCTGCGGGTGACGCTGAGCGCCGCGCACACCGTCGCCGAGGTCGAGCGCCTGTTGCAGGCGCTGGCGGACATCGCGGGCGCATGAGCGCCGCTGCCCCCACGGTGCCCGCGCCGCAGCGGCAAGTGGTGCGCCGTCGCGTCGTGCTGCTGCACGGCTGGGGCAGCCGGGGCGAGGTTTTCGCCGCCCTGGCCCGGGCGCTCGCCGCGCATTTCGATGTGCTCGCGCTGGATCTGCCCGCGCACGGCGCGGCCGCGCACGAGGCCTTTCCGCGCGAGGAGGCGGCACTGCTCGGCTGGATGCGCGAGCGCATTCCCGCCGGGGCCGTGTTGGCGGGATGGTCGCTCGGCGGCGCGCTCGGGCTGCGTTTCGCGCAGGCCTTCCCGGGTCATCTCGCCGCGCTGGTCACCATCGCGACGAGCCCCTGTTTCCTGCAGCGCGAGGGCTGGTCCGCGGGCATGGATGCGGCGAGCTTCGCGGCATTTCGCGCCGGCCTGCTCGCGGACGCGCCGGCGCAACTGGCACGTTTCGCGGCACTGCAGGCGCACCGGGACCTGCGCCAGCGCGAGATGGCGCGCGAGCTGCGCGCGCTCGCCGCGGCGCCCGCCGACCCCGGCGAGTTGCTGGCAGCACTGGATACGCTCGCGCGCCTCGACCTGCGCGCCGGGCTGGCGGCGCTGGAGCTGCCGGTGCTGCACGTGCTGGGCGAGCGCGACGCCATCGTGGCGCCGCAGGTGGCCGCGCACTATGCGCGGCTGCAACCGCGCGCCAGCGTGTGGCTGGTGCCCGGCGCGGCACATGCACCGTTCCTGTCGCGGCCCGCGGCGGTTGCCGCGCGGGTGACGGATTTTCTTCTGACATGTTTCGCCACGCCGCTCGCCGCTGCCGCGCGCAGCAAGCAGGATGTCGCGCGCTCCTTCGGCCGCGCGGCGGCGGGCTACGAGCGCGCCGCGGCACTGCAGCGCACCATCGGCGAGGAGCTGCTGGCGCTGGCGCCGCCGCTCGACCCGGCGCGCGTGCTCGACATCGGCAGCGGCACCGGCCATTTCAGCGCCCGGCTGGCGCAGCGTTTTCCGCGCGCCGGGGTGATCGGGCTCGACCTTGCCGAGGGCATGTTGCGCCAGGCTCGCGCAGGCGCGCCGGGCGGCGCAACGAGTTGGCTGTGCGCCGACGCCGAGCAGCTGCCGCTCGCCGGCGCGAGTATCGATCTCGTGTATTCCAGCCTCGCGCTGCAGTGGTGCGAGAGCCCGGTACGGGCGCTGGCGGAAATCGCGCGCGTGCTGGCGCCGGGCGGCCAGGCGCTGATCGCGACGCTGGGAGATGACACGCTGTGGGAACTGCGCGCCGCTTGGCGCGCCGTCGACGACGGCGTGCACGTGAACCGTTTCGAGAGCGTCGCGGCGCTGGAACGGGCGGCGCGCGCGGCGGGGCTCGCCGTGCGCGTGATCGGGCAGAAGTACCACCTGCCCGCGTACCCGGACGTGCAGGGCCTCGCGCGCGAGTTGCGCGCGATCGGGGCGCACAACGTGAACGCCGGTCGCCCCGGCGGGCTCGCCGGGCGCGGTGCGTGGCGCCGGCTGCAGTCGGCCTACGCATTGTTCGCCAACCCCGACGGCACCCTGCCAGCCACCTACCGGGCGCTGTGCCTGCGGCTGGAGAAACCCCGTGGCTGAGGCCTGGTTCGTGACCGGCACCGACACCGGGGTCGGCAAGACCCTGGTCGCGGCCGCGTTGCTGCGGGCGGCCGGAGCGAGTGGCGCGCGCACGATCGGCCTCAAGCCCATCGCCTCCGGTGCCGTCGCCACCGCCGAGGGGCTGCGCAACGAGGACGCGTGCGCGCTGCTCGCCGCCATGAACCAGGAGCTGCCCTACGCGCTGGTGAACCCGGTGGTGCTGGCGCCCGCGGTGGCGCCGCATATCGCCCTCGCCGAGGCGGGCCTGGCGCTCGACGTTGCCGCGCTGCACGCGCGCTGCCTGCCGGCGCTGGCGCGGCCGCACGACGTCGCCGTCGTCGAGGGCGCCGGCGGCTGGCGGGTGCCGCTCAATCATGCCGAGACCCTGGCCGACCTCGCGCGCCGGCTGGGTTTCCCGGTGGTGCTGGTGGTCGGCCTGCGGCTGGGCTGCATCAACCACGCGCTGCTGACGGCCGAGGCGGTGCGCGCCGACGGGCTGCGGCTGGCCGGGTGGGTGGCCAACCAGGTCGATCCCGGCATGGCCAATCTTGCCGACAATCTCGCCACCCTCGATGCGATGCTCGGTGCCCCGCGCATCGGTTTCATCCCGTGGCGCGCCGGTATCGACGTGCGTACTGCGGCGGGTTTGCTCGACATCGGCCGGCTGCGCCGTGGCGCGCAGGATTGAGTGCCCGCGCACGGCAGGCTTGCGGGTCCGGATGTACACTTGCAGCGCCTTCACTTTCGCGGAGCACTCCCCGTGAGCAGCACTCCCATTGGCCAGACCGGATTCCAGGGGCTGCGCGACAGTCTCGAGCGCGCCCAGGCCGCCGCGACGCGCGTCGTCTCGAGCGCCGCGGGCGGCGATGCCGGACAACTCACCGAGGCTATCGTCGAACTGCAGGCCGCGAAGCTGCAGGCCGGTGCGGCAGCGCAGGTGGTGCGCGCGGCCGACGACACGCTGGGCACGCTGCTCGACGTCCTGGCCTGAGGCCTGCGCGTTTACCTGCCATGTAATGGTTCCTGCGCGCCCCCGCGACTAGCATCCGGGCGGTCGAATTCCCGCTCCAGAGGTTCTTCATGCTGTCCTACAAGGCCCCGCTGCGCGATATGAGTTTCGTCAGGGACGAATTGCTCGGTTTTCCGGCACTGTTCGCCGCGCTACCCGGCTGCGAGGAGTTCACGCCCGACCTGATCGATGCGATCCTCGGCGAGGCGGCCAGGTTCTGCGAGAACGTGCTGGCGCCGCTGTACCGCAGCGGCGACGAGGAAGGCTGCACCTGGACTCCCGAGGGCGTGCGCACCCCTGCCGGTTTCCGCGAGGCCTACGCGCAATACGTGGAAGGCGGCTGGGCTGCGCTGAGCACTCCGCCGGAATACGGCGGCCAGGGCCTGCCGCCCTCGATGGGCCTGTTCGTCGAGGACATGATGGGCACGGCGAACTGGGCCTGGACGATGTATCCGGGGCTCTCCCACGGGGCCACCCGGACGTTGAAGGTGCACGGCACCGACGAGCAGAAGCAGACCTACCTGCGTCACCTGGTGAGCGGCGAGTGGACCGGCACCATGTGCCTGACCGAGGCGCACGCGGGCAGCGATCTGGGCTTGCTGCGCACGCGCGCCGAGCCGCAGGCCGACGGCTCCTACCGCATCACCGGCACCAAGATCTTCATTTCCGCGGGCGACCACGACATGGCCGCGAACATCGTGCATATCGTGCTCGCGCGCCTGCCGGACGCGCCGCCCGGCACCAAGGGCATCTCGCTGTTCCTGGTGCCCAAGAAGCTGCCGCAGGCCGACGGCACGCTGGTACCCAACAGCGTTTCCTGCGGCTCCATCGAGCACAAGATGGGCATCAACGCTTCCGCGACCTGCGTGATGAACTTCGATGCCGCCACGGGTTTCCTGATCGGCGCGCCGAACCGCGGCCTCAACCACATGTTCACGTTCATGAACGCGGCGCGCCTCGGTACCGCGATGCAGGGCCTGGCGGCGGCCGAGCTCTCGTTCCAGGGCGCGCTGGCCTATGCGCGCGAGCGCCTGCAGGGCCGCTCGCTCTCGGGACCGAAGAACCCCTCCGGGCCCGCCGATCCGCTGATCGTGCACCCGAACATCCGTCGCATGCTGCTCACGCAGAAGGCCTATGCCGAGGGCAGCCGCGCCTTCCTGTACTGGCTGTGCCAGCTGGTCGACATCGCGGACAAGTCTGCCGATGCGGCGGAGCGCAAGCGGGCCGAGGACCTGATGGCGCTGCTGACACCGGTGGCCAAGGCCTTCGTCACCGAGGCCGGCTACGAAGCGGCGAATCTCGGCGTGCAGGTGTTCGGCGGGCATGGCTACGTGCGCGAGCACGGCATGGAGCAGATCGTGCGTGACACGCGCATCGCGCTGATCTACGAAGGCACCAGCGCGATCCAGGCACTGGACCTGCTCGGGCGCAAGATCATGGGCAGCGGCGGCGAACTGCTGCACGGCTTTGCCGCCATCGTCGAGCAGTTCTGCAGCGAAAACGCGGGGAACGCGGACATGGCGCCGCTGGTCGCCGCGCTGACGGCAACCGGCAAGCGGCTCGAGGGCCTGACGATGCACATCGCGGGCGCGGCGATGAAAAATCCCGACGAGGCCGATGCCGCGGCCTTCGAGTACCTGATGTTCATGGGGTATTTCGTGCTCGGCTTCATGTGGGCGCGCATGGCACGCACCGCGCTCGACGCGCTGGCGGGCGGCACCGGCGAGGCGGATTTCTATACCGCCAAGATCGAGACGGCGCGCTTCTACTTCCAGCGCATCCTGCCGCGCACCGAGAGCCTGGCGCTGTGCGTCGAGGCGGGCGGTACCACGCTGATGGCCTTGCCCGAGGCGCATTTCGCGCTGTGAACGCGGCGCGGGCGAGGGCGCGGCTTCTCGCGCCCGGCCCCGCGCGCTTATACTGCTCTCCCCAATGACTGGCGCCGCCGCCGCGGCGCAGGATGAAACATCGTGAGCGAAGCAGGAAAACTCCATCCCGAAGACCAGCAGCGGGTCGATGCCTTCACGTCGACGGGGATTCACTCCGTCCCGCGCAAGCCCTTCCGCCCGCTGGTGCTGCTGGCCGTGATCCTCGTCGCCACGACCGCGATGACGGTGCTGAGCATCATCATCGAACGAATGTATATCCCCTGAGGGAACTTTCCATTACAATGCGCGCCGCGTGGACAGGCCCGCGCGGCAACTGAACGTATTCGGAGTGTAGCTCAGCCTGGTAGAGCACTGCCTTCGGGAGGCAGGGGTCGAAGGTTCGAATCCTTTCACTCCGACCAATTCACAGAAGGGCCGTCGTGGCGAGCGACGGCCCTTTTTTGTTTGCGCGCGCGAGGCCCGGTTTGCTTTCAGCGGCATGCCGCGATAACTTGCCGCGAACTTCCGCCGAGCCGCACCAATGAGCAACGACACCCTGGATCTCGCCTGCCGCTATGCCGCACTGATCGACGACCGTCGCCTGGACGAGTTGCACACGATCATGCTGCCCTCGATCCGCATCACGGGCCCCGGTTACGTGATGGATACCCTGCCCGAGGTGGAGCGTGGCATGGAATTGCTGCGCCAGTACGACCGCACCTTTCACATGGTCGGCAACCAGCTCGGCGCGTGGGGCGATGATGGCGTGTGGAGCGGCGAGACCTATTGCATCGCCTCGCATGTCTACCAGCGTGACGGCGCCGAATGGAAGCTCGACATGGCGATCCGCTACCAGGACCGCATCGTGCGTCACGACGGCGGACTGCGCTTCGCCTCGCGCGAGTTGCGCCTGGCCTGGGTGCAGGACCTGCCGCTCACGATGGCCCGCTGATCCGCTCAGGCCGGGACGCGCAGCGCCGCGGGGCGGTCGCTCGCGTCGCTGCCGGCGCGCGGCTCGGCGATTGCGCACTCGCGCCACAGGCGCTCGCTCAGCGCTTCCAGCGGCTCCCCGCCTTCGACCAGCCACGTGGCGATCGCTGCCGCGACATCCGGCCAGTCCGACCGTGGCGCGGTTGTCCCGAGCGCGAGGAAATCGCCGATCAGCTGCGGGTCGAGTCGTTGCGCGATCCGCGCGTAGCCCAGCGCCTGCAGCGCCAGCGCATTGGACACCTGTTCCATCTGGCCGGCCAGCGGCTTGGCGAGGATGCGCTTGCCATGGCACAGCGCCTCGCTGATCAGCTCGAAGCCGCAGTTGCACACGATATGGCTCGCACGCTCCAGCGCCGCAACGAACGTGGCGCGCCCCACCGGGTGCGTCGTCACGTTGCCGCGCTGCTCCCGGGGCAGTCCGGGCCCGAACATCGAGAAGCGCCAGCCCGGGATCGCGCGCAGAAGTGCGATCACGCGCTCCGGATCCTCGAACGGCAGGTACACCAGCGCTTCGCGCGCTGAGGCGCGCGCTGGCACGTCCGCCGGGCGCGCGTCGTCGTCGACGATCGGCGGCAGCAGCGGGTGCCCGAAGTGGTGCCAGTGCAGCCCGATGCGCGTGCCCACGGGCGCGCAGGCCCGCAGCACCACGCTGCCCACGAGGTGGCGCCGCGAGCGCGGCACACCGGGCACCAGCGCGTACTGGTGCCCCAGGCCGATGCAGTCGCGCCGTTGCCGGCGCGCGGCCCAGGCCGTGACGGGCTCGAAGTCGGAAACCACGCGGTCGTAGCCCTCGAGGTCGAGCTCGCGCACGTCGCGCAGGAACTCCCCGGGCGAGAGCTGGCGCAGCGTCGCGAGCGGGCGCACGCGTCCCGCGCGGGTCGCGAAGCTCAGTCCGCGCCGCCATTGCCAGGCGCCGAAGCATTGCATGTCGAAGAAATCGCCGCGCTCGCGCCCGGTGAACAGCCAGTCGACCTGCACCTGCGGGTAGCGTGCCAGCGCCCGCGCCATTGCCCGCGCCCGCGTCAGGTGACCGTTGCCCGTGCCCTGCACGCCATAGAAGATCTTCATGCGGTGAACAGCGTGCGCGCTCCCAGCAGCAGCGCGCTGCCGAGCAGCGCGCCGGCGACGGTGTCGCTGGGAAAGTGCACGCCGAGGAACACGCGCGAGGCACCCACGCAGCAGGCCCACGGATACAGCAGCACAGCCGCCCAGAGGCCGAACTCCTGGGTGCACAGTCCGGCGAACAGGAACGCCGCCGAGGTGTGGCCGGAGGGAAAGCTGAAACGGTCGGAGGCGATCACCAGGCTGCGGAAGCCGGGCAGGATATCGGGCGGGCGCCTGCGCCGGCAGGTGTTCTTCATCAGCAGGTAGGCGCTGCGCTCGAGGGCGAAGGCCTGGCAGCCCAGCGCGATGAAGCCCACGGCGTCGATCGTGTCGCTGGCCAGGAACAGCAGCGGCAGCAGCAGGTAGAGCCAGCCGTCGGCGCTGCGCGAGATCCGGCGCGCCGCGACGAAGATCATGGCTTCGGCGTTGCGCTGGTGGCACCAGCCGAAGGCAAGGAGGTCGAGGCGGTGGATGTTCTGCAGCAATGCCGTATCCCCTGCGCGTTCCATGCACGGAGGATGCGCGGCGATTGTTGAGGTCTCGTGGTGTTTCGGTGAATTTTTGATGACGCCGGCGAGCCGCTCAGTGAGGCGCGCGAAAGCGCCGCGTCTCGGTGTGCTGGCGGCGCACGCTCAGTTCGTCGCGCGCGTGGGCGATCAGTGCCGTGGCGGCGCGCTGCCCGTCGGTCTCGGCGAGGCGCAGGATCTCCCACAGCCTGCGGTCCGACAGGTTTTTCACGTCGATGCCGGTATCGGTTTGCATGCGAGGTGTCTCCTCCCTTGTTCGCGGCACATGCTCCGGGCGATCTGTGACAGCTTCATTAAGCGGGCGCGCTGCGCTAGAGTCGCGCCACGCCCGGGGCGGTTCATCGATGTCGCGACGCCCGGCGACAGGAGGACCCTCGATGCCCGCCGGAGTGCTTGCGCTGATCGTGGCGCTGGCGATGTTGCTGCTGCTGCCGTTCCTGCTCGCCGATGCGATGGTGTCGGCGCTGCTCGGGCTAGGCATCGCGCCGCGCGTGGCCACGCTGCTGGTGATCGGCATCTTCGTCGGCAGCCTGTTCAATGTGCCGGTATGGCGCCGTGCCGGCGCGGCGGTGCTGGAATACCGCCCGTCCGATTTCTTCGGCCTTGGCCGGCTCGCGCCGCGGCTGGTTCAGCCCGGTGCCCCACAGGTCATAGCGCTGAACGTCGGCGGCTGCCTGATACCTTCTCTCATCGTGGTCTACGAGCTGGCGCGCCTGCTCGACGCCGGTGGTGGCGCCCCGCTGCACGCCGCGGTGGCGATCGCGCTGAATGTCGCGGCCTGCTACCTGATGGCGCGACCGGTCGCGGGACTCGGCATCCTGCTGCCCGCGCTGGTGCCGGGTTGTCTCGCCGCGCTGGTCGCGATGCTGCTGGCGGGCGAGCACGCGGCGCCGGTCGCTTTCTGCGCCGGCGTGCTGGGGCCGCTGATCGGCGCCGACCTGCTGCACCTGCGCGAGCTCGGCCGGCGCGGGGGCGGGCTGATGAGCATCGGCGGCGCCGGCACTTTCGACGGCATCGTGATCTCCGGATTTCTCGCCACGATGCTCAGCACCTGAGAGCGCAGGGCATCTGCTAATCTCGCGCTCCGTTCATCACCGAAAAGCCGGAACGCCGCCCATGGACCTGGAAGATTTCCGTCGCGAGTACCTCGCTCCCGGCCTGCACCGCAAGGACCTCGACGCCTCGCCGTTCCGCCAGTTCGAGAGCTGGCTGAAACACGCGATCGACGCGGGCCTGCGCGATCCCACCGCGATGGCGGTGGCGACCGTCGATGCGCGCGGACGCCCCTCGCAACGGCTGGTGCTGCTGAAGCACTGCGACGACGCGGGCTTCGTGTTCTACACCAACCTCGAGAGCCGCAAGGCGCGCGAGATTGCCGGCAACCCGCGGGTGGCGCTGCTGTTCCCGTGGGCGGACATGGAGCGGCAGGTGCGCATCGAGGGCACGGTCGAGCGCATGGGCGCCGCGCAGGCGCTGAAGTATTTCCTGCTGCGCCCGCGCGCCAGCCAGCTCGCCGCGTGGGCCTCGGCGCAGAGCCGTCCGCTGTCCTCGCGCGCGCTGCTCGAGGACGAGTTCGCGCGCCTGAAGCAGAAGTTCGGCGAGGGCCGCATCCCGCTGCCCTCGTTCTGGGGCGGCTTTCGCGTGGTGCCGGATGCCTTCGAGTTCTGGCAGGGCCGCCCCAACCGCCTGCACGACCGCTTCAGCTACACGCTCGCCGACGACGGGCAGTGGCGCATCGAGCGGCTCGCGCCCTGAGTGGCGCGCCGCTCAGACGACCAGGTCGAGCTGCTGCAGGGTTCCCGCGGAGAGATCCTCGCCGATCCACAGGCCGGTGCTGCGTACCACGGCGAGTGTCTCGTTCGCGGCGGTGTTCACGCTGAAGGGCGTTGCCACGCTGCCGAGGTACAGCGCGCCGACGCCGAGCGCGGAAAGCGGCGTGAGCACATCAGCGCCCCGGGCGTCCTTGCCGAAGGCCAGCAGGCGCGCGTACACCGCGTCACCCGCGTCGATGAAGCCGTTGCCGTCGTCGTCATGGCGCGCTAGCTCCGCGAAACCGTCGCCGGTCAACGCGCCGAAGAGCTCGCGGCCGTCATTGATTCGCCCGTCGCCGTCGCGATCGAGCGCGACGAAGGCGCTGCGGCCCGTGGCCATGGCAACCATTTCCTGCGTGCCGTCGGCGTCGAGGTCGAAGGCATGTTTCACGGCACCGAGCTCGGGCGCATTGCCCGCGAGATTGAGCAGCAGCGGGTCCTTGCGCTCGCCGGACGAGACCGTGACCGACGTCGTGCTCTCGAAGCGCCGCTGCATCAGCAGTGACAGCTCCAGGCGCATCTCGCGCCCGTCGGCGGTCTGCACGGTGGCCTCGGCCGCGAAGGCGCTGGCCTCGGCCTCGCTGTAATGTTCGCTGGTGCGCTGCGAGACCGCGATCTGGAGCGACGGGGCCGGCGAGGCGGCGGGCGCCCCGTCGGCAGGCTCCCCTGTCGCCGAGGCGTCGCTGGCGATGGTCGCGATGCGGACCGCGCGGCCCGAGAGCATTTCTATCAGCAACTGGAAGTAACGGACCTCCGCGTCGAGCGCGGACGTGGCGGATGCCGCGGGAGCGGCGGCGTCGGCGTCGGCGGCGGGTGGCGGGGGCGCGCGCGTGATGGACACCTGCAACTGCCGCTCGATGCGGTGCTCGCGCTTCTCGAAGTGAGCCGCGCGCAACTCGACCTGCGAACCCTGGATCTTCATCGTCACCCCGGCTGGTACTGCAGCAGGGCTTATCGGCCGCGGCGGCGCGAACTTGAGGCTACCGCTCCGGCGTGCGTGCCGCGCGGGCGCCTAGTCGGCGCTGCCCTCGAGCGTGAACGTCGCGTGGCGGTCGAGCCCCAGCAGCATCGTCAGCCGCGGCAGGCTCTCCGCGAGGGCGGCGCGCAGTGTGAAGGGCGGATTGACCACGAACACCCCGCTGCCGTACAGGCCGTGCGCGGCGTCCGCCGCGCGCACCACCAGCTCGGCGCGCAGCCAGCGTTCGGGAGCCAGCGCCGCGAGCCGCGCGGGCAGCTCGCGCGACTCGCGGCGCGGGATCATCGGGTACCACACCATGTAGACGCCGGTAGCGAAGCGGCGCAGCGCCTGCTTCAGCGCCTCGACCAGGCGCGCGTAGTCCTCGCGCACCTCGTAGGACGGGTCGATCAGCACCAGCGCGCGTCGCGGCTCCGGCGGCAGCAGCGCCTTGAGCCCGGCGTAGCCGTCCTCGCTGAACACGCGCGTGGGCACGGGGCCGGCGGCGAATTCCTGCTCCAGCAATGCGTAATCCGCCGGGTGCAGCTCGTGCAGCCACAGGCGGTCCGGAGGGCGCATGCGCGCGCGCGCGATCCACGGCGAGCCGGGGTAGTACTTGAGCCGGTGGTGCGGGTTCAGCGTGCGCACGAGCTCGACGTAGCGTGCCAGCGCTTCCGGGAGCACGCCCGCGTTCCAGAGCTTTTCGATGCCGTCGACGTACTCGCGCTGCTCGGCGGCGTAGCCCTGCGTCAGCGTGTAGCGCCCGGCGCCGGCGTGCGTGTCGATGTACCAGAACGGCTTGTCCTTGGCGGCCAGGTAGTCGAGCAGCTGCAGCAGCACCACGTGCTTGAGCACGTCGGCGTGGTTGCCGGCATGGAAGGCGTGGCGATAACCGAGCATCTCAGTACCTTGCCGGGCAATCGGCGCGCGCCGCCCGCTGCCTTGCAGCGGGGCGGTCGCGATGGTTTGCGGGGCGGAGTGCGCTCATGGCTTGCGATCTCGGGCGTCGAGCGGGCAGTCTAGCCGGGATCGGGTGCGGGTGCGCCTGACGGGAGGGACAACAATTGCAGCAGGGTGTGCCGCGTACGGTGGTCGCGCTGGGCTTCGTCAGCCTGTGCATGGACACATCCTCCGAACTGATCCACAGCCTGCTGCCGGTGTTCCTGGTGGCGGGGCTCGGCGCCAGCCCGCTCGTGCTCGGCCTGATCGAAGGCGCGGCCGAAGGCGTGGCCAGCGTGATGCGCGTGTTCTCGGGCGCGCTCAGCGACCGCAGCGGGCGGCGCAAGCCGCTGATCCTGTGCGGTTATGCGCTGGCGGCGCTCAGCAAGCCGCTGTTTCCGCTGGCCGGTTCGGCCGCGACGGTGTTCGCCGCGCGCGCGATCGACCGCCTCGGCAAGGGTATACGCGGCGCGCCGCGCGATGCCCTGGTGGCCGACGTCACGCCGCAGGCCTCGCGCGGTGCCGCCTACGGGCTGCGCCAGGCGCTGGACACGGTGGGCGCGGTGCTGGGGCCGGCGCTCGCGATCGCACTGATGTACCTGCTGGCGAATGATGTGCGCGCGGTGTTCTGGGTCGCCACCGTGCCGGCGCTGCTCGCCGTCGCGGTGCTCGTGGTGTTCGTGCGCGAGCCGGCCGTGCCGCGCCCGCGCGCCGCGACGCAGCGCTTCACGTTCGCCTGGCTGCGACCCGGTGCCGTGCCACCCGGTTGTCGCGCGGTGATCGCGCTGGCCGTGCTGCTGGCTCTCGCGCGCCTGGCGGAGGCCTTTGTGCTGCTGCGCGCGAGCGAGCTCGGGCTGGCCACGGCGCTGGTGCCGCTGGTGCTGATCGTGATGAACGTGGCCTATGCGCTCAGCGCCTGGCCCGCCGGCGCGTGCTCGGACCGCTTGGGGCGCAAG
>Ga0209476_10001313_pt1 | contig 16753 bp, 15 predicted proteins | sample KloWWTrecipitate_FD_187179 | JGI IMG/M metagenome (GOLD analysis project Ga0209476, IMG submission 187179) | Active sludge microbial communities from Klosterneuburg, Austria, studying microevolution and ecology of nitrifiers - Klosterneuburg... | ecosystem: Engineered > WWTP > Aerobic digester... | reverse complement strand
TTCGGAAGACCCGGTACGTATTCTTCGAGCTGCGCGTTTTGCTGCGCGCTTTGGTTTTCATGTTGCTCCGGAAACACTGAAACTGATGAGTGACATGGTGCATAACGGCGAAGTCGATGCATTGGTACCGGAGCGTGTCTGGCAAGAACTTTCGCGAGGATTGATGGAAAGCAATCCTTCTCGCATGTTCTACATACTGCGTGAATGTGGCGCTTTGGCGCGTATTCTGCCAGAAGTTGACGTGTTGTTTGGTGTTCCTCAGCCAGCGCATGCACACCCCGAAATCGATACGGGTGTTCATATCATGCTGGCTATTGATTATGCCGCAACCAAGCATTATTCACTGGCGGTTCGTTTTGCAACGCTGATGCACGATTTGGGCAAAGGAACGACTCCTCCTGATGAATGGCCCCGCCATATCGGTCATGAAGAACGCAGTATCCTATTGACTCAGGATCTATGTGAACGAATCCGGGTACCTAAGGATTCCCGCGATCTCTCGTTATTGGTTGCTCGCTATCACGGTAATGTTCATCGAGCAGAGGAACTCAAGCCAGCAACTATCGCCGATATGCTACAGGCGGTAGATGCTTATCGCAAACCTGGTAGATTCAATGAATTTCTGCAAGCCTGCGCTTGCGATTTCCATGGACGCCCCGGGTATGTAGCAAAACCTTATCCTCAAGCCAAGCATTTGCAAAGAGCATTTTTGGCTGCTAAAAGTGTAGATGCCGGTGCAATTGCAACCGAACTTAGTCAGAAGTTCCGAGATTTAGCAGATTTGCCCATCACCATTCGTTCTAAAGTGCGCGAAGCGCGCATAGCGAGAATTAGAACCGAACTAGCCTAGCAGCCTTAACCTCCCCGATGCGGGACAGCATGGTTGTGTGTTAACTGGTACTAGGCTTTGCATTTATTAATTTGATCTGAATCAAGTTTTTCCCCTCCTGTGCTTTGTTGATACAGCGTGCCATTCAACACTCAATAGAGTTCTAGCCCAATGCGGCTATATATAACTAATAGATATATTTATCTAACTAAATATTATTTTTATTTATATAGAAGGGATGCTATCTTTCGCTTCCATTAATATTTTTACCCAGTTAGGTGATGGAAGTGGATGCCGATATCAATTCAGAAACAAACATTATTGCAACAGAACGTGCCGCCAAACGGATACCTGCAGACATTGTTCAGGAAATTCTGCGTGCTGTTACCAGTATCGAATATGGATCCGTCGAAATCATCATTCACCAAAGAAAAGTGGTCCAGATAGAGTGTCGGGAGAAAATTCGCTTAAACCACAACGGATCTGGACGGAAAGCTTTGAGGTCGTGATAAATATCATTAGTTCAATAAGTTACATTAAAAAAACACCGATCTATAACATGGAAGGTGAAAGACTAAAAAATTTTATTGACTCCACCGGATGACCGGAGGGTCGCTTAGGAGAATATAGTGAAGTTTTTTGGAAATTTTTTATATGCTGTGGTTATAGGCGCACTACTTGTTAGTTCTCCACGAGCGTCAACTGACAGTACCTTGCCGACAACGTCTCATTCCATCCAATCGAGTATTCAGCAAGTCGCTCAAGCGGATGGAAGTGATTCATTCAAATGGGCAATCAAACCTAAGCAGCAATCGATACCGCAACCAGTTGCTCAAGCTTCAGCACCAGAAGTGGCTAAGAAGACCACTTATTTCCAACGCGCCCGTAGTTATGGCACGCATCCCGAATCAGATCCACCCCGTTATGTGCGCAATCTGGCCAAAACGGGAATCGATGCTTTCAAGGATCTCGATTGGTTGGATGTGGGTCTGGATTACCGAGTGCGATATGAATTGCGTGATAACGATATTCGGCGCAACAGCCTGTTAACGGATCATCCGGTGTTGTTACGAACACGCGGTTATGTCGGCATCCGGAATATTCTCGACCCTTTTCGCATGGCGGTCGAGTTTGAAGATGCACGTGGTTATAACAGCCAATTTCCGAGAGACAATCGCGACTGGAATCCTTTTGAGCTGATTCAGACGTATGGTGAATTGTATTTCAAGGATGCTTTAGGGAAGGATGATTTAGGAAATAATCGGCCCCTCAGAATTCGAGGAGGACGCATGGCTTGGGAAGCAGTGGATCGCCGTTTGCTCGGCAACAACCAGTGGCGTAACACCTCCAACAATTTCGAAGGCTTCCGTGTCACCTTCGGACAAGAAGCCAACGATTGGGAATTCGATGCTTGGGGAATGCAGCCGGTTATCCGCGACATCAACGAGTTTGATGGCCGCAACAAAGGCCAATGGTTTTATGGTGCTGTAGCACATTGGCGTAAATGGTCTGATGTAATGACAATACAGCCTTATTTCATGGGCCTGAAGCAGGATGGCCGGGATGGTCGTCAGGCTGAACGGGATATCTATGCGCCTTCCATTCGTGCCTACGGTGTCGTGCCCAATACCAGCATCGATTTCGATTTTGGTGCGATTTACCAGTTCGGCCAGGATAACGGACGGAAAAAATCGGCCTGGTCCTATTTGCTGGAAGTCGGCTATACCGTCAAGCACGACTGGAAGCCACGGCTCAGCGCTTTTTATAGCTTTGTGAGCGGTGATCGCGATCCCAATGACAATGTCGACAACCGTTTCGAACGGTTCTTTGGATTTGCCCGCCCCTGGTCACCCGATGATTATCTCGTTATGGAAAACGTCAAGGCACCCAAGCTGGTGTTCGAATTCTCGCCACATCAGGATGTATCCATTGACGGCGGTTACAGCTGGTTCTGGCTGGCCAGCGATAAAGACCGATTCAACAATTTGTTGAATGTTTCGACCCCTAATGCCTTCAACCGGGATGTTACCGGCGAGAGCGGAGATTTTATCGGGCAATCCATCAACGCGCGCATCAACTATAAGCTGGCTCCGCTGGTCGACACGACTATCGGGTACTCACACTTCATGAATGGCGAATTCGTGAAAAATAGGCAGCAAGCGGCATTGGGAGAAATGGCGGATAGTTCAAATTTTTTCTATGCTGAAGTATCCATTAGAGCTTTTAAATAATTCAAACTCATTACACCCAAGGAGTAAAACATGAATACGAATAAATGGTTAAACATAACTATTTTTACAGCAAGCTTAATGATTGGAAGTCATGCAACCGCTGGCAAAACATTACTCAATGTTTCTTATGATCCAACGCGAGAACTATACAGCGAGTTTAATGCTGCTTTTGCCGAGCATTGGCAAGCAAAAAATAACGAGAAAGTCACTATTCAACAATCTCACGGCGGTTCCGGCAAACAGGCGCGCTCAGTGATTGACGGCTTGGAAGCGGATGTGGTTACTCTGGCTTTGGCGAGCGATATCAATGCGATCGCTGAAAAAGCCAAATTGCTTCCGGAAGATTGGCAAAAGCGTTTGGCATTGAATAGCACGCCCTATACCTCGACGATCATTTTTCTGGTTCGCAAGGGCAATCCCAAAGGCATAAAAGACTGGGGTGATCTGGCGCGTCCTGGTATGGCGGTCATTACACCCAACCCAAAAACTTCCGGTGGGGCGCAGTGGAATTTTCTGGCGGCCTGGCAGTTTGGCAAACAACGCTATGGTGAAGATAAAGCCAAAGAGTTTGTCAGCAATATCTACAAAAATGTGCCCGTGCTTGATTCCGGAGCAAGAGGCTCAACCACAACTTTCGTGGAACGTGGCGTAGGTGATGTACTAATTTCTTGGGAAAACGAAGCTTTCCTGGCTATCAAGGAATATGGCGCGGATAAATTTGAAGTGGTCATACCGTCACTGAGTATTCTTGCCGAACCACCGGTTGCGATCGTCGATAAAGTTGTCGACAAAAAAGGCACACGCCAAGTCGCTGAAGCCTATCTCCAGTACCTCTATTCAGAAGAAGGCCAAGAGATCGCGGCCAAGCATTTCTACCGCCCAACGGATGCAAAAGTTGCCGAGAAACATGCCAGCAAATTTCCCAAAATCGAGTTATTCAAAATCGATGATGCCTTTGGCGGTTGGAAAAATGCCCACAAAGTTCACTTTGCCGATGGCGGCACATTTGACCAGATTTACTTGCAGTAATCATGTCACGCAGTAGCACACCGACGTGCGCTACTGCCATTAAAGGATTAAATATGACGGTTCTCATTGTGGGTGGCGATTATGTCACCTCATTCAAGCATTTCGTTTCCACCCAGCATGGTGCGCGTGTCGAGCACTGGAGTGGCCGCAAGAAAGGATTTACCAAACGCTCATTTCCCAACGAGACAAAATTGGTGGTTTTAGTTTGCGATTATGTCAGTCACAGTTTGGCTAACTCGGTCAAGGAAAAAGCCAATCGCAACGGAATCCCGTTAGTTTTTTGCCATCGCTCGATCAATGAGTTGAAACATAAGCTACTGAATAAACAGGAATCGGACATAAAGGGTTGTTGCAGCAGTTTTTGTAAGGCCAGAGATTCAATGCGTAGATTTCACTAATGAAATCTACGCGCAGCAGACAGTGATCCTAGGGTATGCCATTGTTAAAGCCATAGGCGCTGTCGATGGTAGTCGATAGCAATACAAACTTATGTGGGAGTCATTCCATGAATGCATCAGCAAATAATACCTTTTTTGTTAAGGATGAGTTTGAGCTCATTCAATCAGCAACCGACTATTCATTGGAGAGAGGCAGTGATGGCTGGATCAGCGGACATTTTTATCAGTGCCAATTGACCAGCGTTTTTCAACCTGTTTTTAGTTTGACTCAAGGCAAAACCACCGGGCACGCAGCCTATGTTCGTTCTAAATCTGACGACGGTATTGCACTCTGGCCTTGGCAGGTTTTTTCGCTGGCTTCAAAAGATGAGCAACTGGTTGATCTGGATCGGTTATGCCGCGCAGTTCACGCGCTTAACTATTATTTTAATAATCCTTCCAAATTGGGCAGCTTATTTGTCGATGTTCACCCGCGCCTGTTGGAAAGCGTAAAAGATGATCATGGCCGTGCATTTGAAAATTTTCTCGACCTGATCGGAGTGAGAACCTCGCGTGTAGTCATTGAAATTCCGCCTATCGTTAATCGTAATTGGAAGCTGCTGCAACATGTCATTACCAATTACCGTTCTCGCGGCTACCAAATTGCAGCGGATTATAGCGGTACCCGCAGTGACTGGATGATAGAGCTAGGCAGTTTATATCCGGATATCGTGCGCATTGAGGCGGTTGATCTCGTGCGTCATGAAACCGTCAATGCACTGGTGGATACCATTCACAGCTTGGGTGCGAGCCTGCTGGTGAGGGATATAGAAACACCCGAGCAATTAGTTGCTGCCAGACAGGCGAATGCAGATTACTTACAAGGAAATTTACTCAGCAAGCCAGCATACGCCATCGAATGGATTGCTCCGCGCAATACCTACTAGTTTCAGAGCAAACAGACACAAGCATTTATTGATTAATGTAGTAATTTAACCATAGGAGAAATGAAATGACAGATATTCATCAAGCACACACAGCATTAGGTGATGTGGCGGCCAGAACGCTAGCCAATGCCACAAAAACCATCCCAATGATGGGAACCATTTCACCGCGCTGGCTTACCCACTTGATGCAATGGGTGCCGGTCGAAGCCGGTATTTACCGTGTCAACAAAGTGAAAGATCCTGAGCAGGTTGAAGTCGACTGCTCCGCCAAGGATGAGCGTGAATTGCCTGCGACATTTGTGGATTACGAAGAATGGGGACGGGAATATGTATTGAATGCGGTCAATACCGTATTGGACGTACATACGCGTGTTTCAGACCTCTACAGCAGTCCACACAACCAGATTCGTGAACAATTGCGATTGACCATTGAAACGATCAAAGAACGTCAGGAAAGTGAGTTGATCAACAACAAAGAATACGGATTGCTGAATAATATAGCCAAATCGATGAAGGTTAAGCCGCGCACAGGTGCGCCTACACCGGATGATATGGATGAATTAATCGCACGTGTCTGGAAAGAACCTGCTTTCTTTTTGGCGCACCCGCTGGCGATTGCTGCCTTTGGTCGCGAATGCACGCGGCGCGGTGTTCCGCCTCCCACAGCCGCCTTGTTTGGATCGCAATTCCTGACTTGGCGCGGAATTCCCCTGATTCCATGCGATAAGCTCCATGTTACGGGTGGAAAAACCAACATTCTTTTGTTACGTACTGGTGAAAGCCGCCAAGGGGTGGTCGGACTCTATCAACCCGGATTGCCGGGTGAACAAGGGATGGGGTTATCGGTGCGATTCATGGGTATCAACCACAAGGCGATTGCCTCTTATCTGGTTTCCCTGTATTGCTCATTAGCGGTATTGACCGAAGATGCTCTTGGCGTTCTGGAAAATGTCGAAGTGGGTAAATACCATGAATACAAATAATTTTGATAATCCAATAGGCAATGACGTGAATGCGACATCCGGTTATCTGCCAGATGTTGCATTACTGACACGCATGGTCAATGAACTGTTTTCTGCTTCATCGAGTACGGTCACGGCTACCGAAGCACATTCTCCGGTGACTGTGCCGGAGTTGGAGATTCCTACTTTTACCGCAGATCACACGTATGCAAAATCATTGCTATCTTCGTCACCTGCAACCATTCCGTTACCCTTCGAAGCGGAATTACGGGCACTATCGGTGCCGGCGCAGAACGCTACAACCACACCTGCAGTTGCACCCCCCCGTCCGACCTTGGGATCTTCATTTTATTTTCTTGAAGAAGCTACATCCCTTGGTCGCACCGAACGCGAACCGCAGTTTGTGAATGGTCGTTCAGCATTCGATGTCAATGCCATCAAGCGTGATTTCCCGATTTTAAAGGAGCTCGTGAACGGCCGGCCTCTAATCTGGCTGGATAACGCCGCTACCACGCAGAAACCACAGGCTGTCATTAGCCGCCTTGCTCATTTCTATCAGCATGAGAATTCCAACATTCATCGTGCTGCGCATGAACTGGCAGCGCGTGCCACCGATGCCTATGAAGCCTCTCGCCAGAAAGTTAAGCACTTCCTCAATGCGCCATCTGTTGACGAAATTATCTTCGTGCGCGGCACCACTGAAGGCATCAATCTTGTTGCGCAAAGTTGGGGACGTCAGAATATCAGCGAAGGGGACGAAATCGTGATTTCCTGGCTGGAGCATCATGCCAATATTGTTCCCTGGCAACAGTTATGCAACGAGAAAGGCGCCAAATTGCGCGTAGCGCCTGTGGATGATGATGGGCAAATATTGTTGGAAGAATATCAAAAATTGCTCAACTCACGTACCAAACTGGTTGCATTCTCGCAAGTGTCCAATGCCCTGGGTACAGTAACACCGGCCCGGCAAATGATTGAGATGGCCCATCAAGTCGGTGCGCGTGTATTGGTGGACGGTGCCCAATCCGTTTCTCATATGAAGGTTGACGTACAGCAACTGGGTTGTGACTGGTTCGTTTTCTCCGGTCACAAGGTATTTGGTCCGACCGGAATTGGGGCGCTTTTTGGCAAAGCCGAATTGCTGGATTCCATGCCGCCTTGGCAAGGCGGCGGCAATATGATCCGCGATGTGACTTTCGAGAAGACCACTTATCATGGCGCACCTGCTCGTTTTGAGGCGGGCACGGGCAATATCGCTGATGCTGTTGGTTTGGGCGCTGCGATCGATTATGTGCAACGCATAGGCATTGACAACATCAATCGCTACGAGCATCAGCTCATGACTTATGCAACGCGTGGCCTCAACACAGTTTCTGGTTTGCGACTCATCGGCACAGCAAAGGAAAAAGCGGGCGTACTATCTTTTACACTCAAAGGATTCACTTCCGAACAAGTCGGTGAAGCGCTGAATAGGGAGGGCATAGCCGTGCGCTCCGGTCACCACTGCGCACAGCCCATTTTGCGCCGCTTTGGTCTCGAAACAACCGTTCGTCCATCATTGGCGCTATATAACACATGCGCGGATATCGATGTGCTCATCAGTGTACTGCATCGCATCCAGAACAAGCACGATAGTTTTTAATAGCTGGAGAAAAGGCATGAGCACTACCAAAATATGCTTCCTGTTAACCATCGAAGAATGCTGCTATCAAGTGAATTAGTTTTCAGCCATTTGCCTGTCAATCTAAATCAATTATAGGAGATCTTCATTGAGTACTTTCAAGCAACACAGTATTTTGCCAGGATTTAATCTGGCGCTCGGATTTACGCTGCTGTATTTGAGTTTAATCGTATTGATTCCACTGTCCGCAGCATTTATCCGAACTGCCGAATTGACCTGGCCGGAATTTTGGACCATCGTGACTACGCCACGCGTGATGGCTTCATACCGATTGACCTTTGGTGCTTCGTTTGCTGCCGCAATGGTCAATGCCGTATTCGGTTTGTTGGTCGCCTGGGTATTGGTGCGTTATCATTTTCCAGGAAAAAAATTAGTCGATGCGTTGGTGGATCTACCTTTCGCCCTGCCAACGGCAGTAGCCGGTATTGCCCTGACAGCGCTATATGCAGGTAATGGCTGGATCGGTCAATTTTTGGAACCTATGGGATTCAAAGTGGCTTTTACGCCCTTTGGGATTTTTGTAGCGCTTACATTTATCGGTTTGCCATTCGTGGTGCGAACCGTACAACCGGTACTTGAGGACATCGAATCGGAACTGGAAGAAGCTGCGGCCACGCTTGGCGCCAATCGCTGGCAGACTTTCACTCGCGTCATTTTTCCGGCGCTCTTCCCAGCTTTGATGACAGGTTTTGCACTCGCGTTTGCACGGGCAATCGGTGAGTATGGATCGGTCATTTTTATTGCCGGAAATATGCCGATGATTTCAGAAATCACTCCGCTACTGATCATTACCAAACTGGAACAATATGACTATGCAGGCGCTACGGCCCTGTCGGTTGTGATGCTGGTGATTTCTTTTATCCTGTTATTAATTATTAATCTACTGCAATGGTGGAGTCGACGCCGCAGTATTGAGTCATGAGGTGATGACGATGACGACAACAATTACTTTTCCCTTGTCTCCTGCGGCGCGTAAAGAACGAGCTACGCAAGAACCCACCTGGGTGCGTTGGTGGCTGATCGGGTTGGCGCTGACGTTTCTAACCTTGTTCCTGTTTATTCCGCTCATTTCAGTTTTTTATGAGGCGCTGAAGAAAGGCAGTGATGTGTATCTGGCTGCAATCACACACCCCGATGCCTTGTCTGCAATCAAGTTGACGCTCACAGTTGCAGCGATTGCAGTGCCTTTGAATATGGTATTCGGTGTTGCTGCTGCCTGGGCTATTGCGAAATTTGAATTTCGTGGCAAGAATTTATTGATTACATTAATCGATTTGCCTTTTTCTGTATCACCGGTGGTTTCTGGGTTGATCTATGTTCTGGTGTTTGGTTTGCAGGGCTGGTTAGGTCCATGGTTGGCGGAACATGATCTGAAAATCATATTTGCGGTACCCGGTATAGTGTTAGCGACTGTTTTCGTGACGGTGCCGTTTATTGCGCGGGAGCTGATTCCATTGATGCAGGCGCAAGGTACCGAAGAGGAGGAAGCGGCTGTAGTGCTGGGCGCGAGCGGCTGGCAAACCTTTTATCATGTGACACTACCCAATATCAAATGGGGCTTGCTGTATGGCGCCATCCTTTGTAATGCACGCGCTATGGGTGAATTCGGCGCAGTCTCCGTGGTATCGGGTCATATTCGCGGCAGCACCAATACCTTGCCACTTCATGTCGAAATCCTTTACAACGAATATAACTTCGCAGCCGCCTTTGCAGTGGCTTCGCTGCTGGCGTTACTGGCACTGGTGACACTGGCATTGAAAACACTGATCGAAGCCAGGAACAAACAACATCAAAAACAACGAGGTCACGAATGAGCATAGAAGTCCTTAATCTATCAAAACAGTTTGGCAGTTTCACAGCACTGCATGATGTGAATTTGCAAGTGCACTCCGGTGAATTGCTGGCATTGCTGGGTCCTTCAGGCTCTGGAAAAACCACTTTGCTACGCGTGATCGCAGGGCTTGAGACCGCTGACAGTGGGCAAGTGCTATTCCATGGCGAAGATGCCACCGATCAACATGTACGTGAACGTCAAGTCGGGTTTGTGTTTCAGCACTATGCGCTATTTCGCAACATGACCATTTTTGAGAATGTTGCGTTTGGTTTGCGTGTGCGCCCTAAGAAATTTCGTCCCGCTGAGGCGAAAATACGCGATCGCGTCATGAAATTGCTACATCTGGTACAACTGGACTGGCTGGCAGATCGATATCCACACCAACTCTCCGGAGGCCAACGCCAGCGTATCGCCTTGGCAAGGGCGCTGGCAGTGGAACCGAAAGTATTATTGCTGGACGAGCCTTTTGGTGCGTTGGATGCCAAGGTGCGCAAAGAATTGCGTTCCTGGTTGCGCAGACTGCACGATGACATGCATATCACCAGCGTATTTGTCACGCATGATCAGGAAGAAGCGCTCGAAGTGGCTGATCGGGTGGTAGTCATGAATGAGGGGCGCATTGAACAAATTGGCACACCGGATGAAGTATATGAACAACCCGCCAGTCCATTCGTTTACGAATTTCTCGGTAATGTAAATCTGTTTCATAGCCGATTGCATCGTGGGCGTGCTTGGATTGGCGATATCGAAGTGGATGCGCCTGATCATCCCGAAGCTGAGGAATTGACAGCCGTTGCTTACGTGCGTCCCCATGAAATTGAAGTTGAGCGCACGCGTAACGGAGACGCCGTATTGGCCACATTGGTTGTTCATATTCTTTCCGTGGGACCGATCGTGAGATTGGAACTGGTACGCAAGAATGACGTGGATACAACGCCTATTCAGGTTGAAATCAGTAAGGAGCGTTTCCGGGAATTGCGGCTGATGAAAGGCGATGAAGTGTTTATTAAGCCACGCCGTCTTGATTTGTTTCCTAACCATCCCAATCGAACCAGTGATGCAGTGCAAGCCCGCTAACATTTGTGAGAACTATGTCACCCTTAACTGACGAAGCAGCTATGTCTTTACAACAATTAGTAGATTAAAGACTCCTGCACAACCTTCCCTGCCAGTGCAATAACCAACTAAAATAGAGGCAGTTAAAAAACAGTTGAAGCAAAAGATACAGATGAGTTTCGGAACACTGGAATTGTCAGAGCGATTGAAGAGAGATGGCGTGCTGATGAAGATTAATGCCCTGATTGACTGGGAGGAATTACGTCCGAAGCTCAGAGGTTTATACAAGCGCGAGATATCGCATGGTGGAGGACGGGAACCGTTTGATGCGCTGTTGATGTTCAAAACGATCCTACTGGGTCAGTGGCATAGTTTATCGGATGCTGCGTTGGAACAAGCGCTGTGTGTACGCATTGATGATCAAGGGTGCGACAGGAGCGGTCATTGATGCCACGCTGATTGAGTCAGCGGCACGCCCTAATGATACATTCTCAAGCAGCGATCGATGGTGCGCATATCGAGGCGAATCGAGTGTATGCCGACAAGGGATCCGGAAGCCAATGCCAATCGGCAGTTTCTAAGAAAGCAAAAAATCAAGAGTGCAATCATGCATCGCGCGTACAAGAACAAACTACTTTCGTCACGCCAGAAGTTGGCGAATCAATTGATCAGCAAAAAACGCTATATTGTCGAACAGTGTTTCGGCACAATCAATCAAACGCCTATTCAGAATCTGCGAAACCGCCGTGGCCAATGATCTGTTACGTCAGGCGGTCATGGCCAATAGCATCGAAAACTTCGAACCGGTATTCAACAAGCAGCTCGAGAACCTGTTTATTGAGCGCATGGATGGCAACGAAGAAATTTTCGTTCGCCTGATGAATGACGAAGTGTTTAGAAATGTTGCTGCCAGCCATCTGATGCGGGACGTGTATCAACAGATCCGAACAAGCGGCCAGGTTGATTAAGGCGAGCAAATGAACAATGAATCTGTGTATTGCAAAGAACAAATCTTGGCGCTTAAGCGTGAGGCCGAGCTACTGGATAATTTTGTCCACAAAATAGCGCGCTCCACCGTTTCCATGTAATCTGGTGCGCAATTAAGCTGCCTTCAGATCCACAGGATTATCTACATCAGGAATAATCAGCCTATTGCTAAAAAACATGACTTCAGTACCTATGTAGCTATCTCGCGCACGCTGCTTCATATCATAAACTATAGATGGGTAACCTTTATACATTTCAATGGCTTCTGGTACATTGTCGTATGAAACCATCCAATACTGGTCGATCTGTTCCTTGACCAGCTTTGCGATGTTCGCATGATCATCATGTGAATAGTCGCCTTCATAAGGCCACCATCCTTTGACATAGTAGGGAGGATCAAGATAAACGAGCGTTTTACTTGGAAGTGTAGGCAATACGGATTTAATAAATTCTTCTGCATCCAGGTTATACAAGCGAATCCGTGGACGAAACATTGCAATCCATTCAATCCGGCGAATCAACTCATTTTTGTTAAAACGAGGATCAACCGCCCAAAGCTCGTTCTGTTTTATTTCCCTGAATGCGTTTTTCCAGAGCACTCCCGGTCGATTAGTACGATTCAGAAAAAAGTTCGAGAATCCGACCTCAAGCAGACTATGATCGGCAGGTGTATTAAGAATAGCTTCTTGTTTAAGCCATTCTTCTTTTGTTATTTTTACATCATGAATGGCTCTACAAAGTTCTTCCGGTTGATTGATAACACTATGCCAGAAAGCAAATACGGCAGGACTCAAATCGTTCAGATGGATGCAGGATACATAGCCCTGAGTAAGCAAGTTTAGCGCTATCCCCGCACCACCAGCATATGGCTCAACATAATGACCGTCCAGCAAGGCATTGTGTCTAAAAACCATCTTGAAAAAGTCTGCCAATCTGGCTTTGTCGCCCGGATAACGCAGTGGGGTATCGAACTTCATAGCATATTTCCCAGTTTGATTGCTTCGCTTGAGAGTGTAGCTTATTTGTTAATTATCTTGTGTGACATTTAGATGACATATTCCTGTATTAAACTGCTATCGCAACTCAGAAACGCAATCTTTATTTAACACAGGAGAATCTTATGAAAATGATATAGCAATTGATATCTTACGCATTGCCGCAACACTGACAAACACTGCATTAAGCAACAAACCTCAGAAAATGCGTTTGTACGTTGGATAGCGTGTTTCCAGTATATGGATCTACACCTTGCGGTTTAGAAGATGCTGAATTTTCATACTTGAAGCAACCACGAGAATACCCCGGGCTACTTCCTTTTGATAGTGTTGGATTCATCATGCGCCTAGTAGTAATTTGACCATTTGCACCACCAGAGCCACCAGCACTAGATAAGAGGAAAGAAAAAATGCTTGAAAAGTGCATCAATTAGGGATTAGCGCAGAAAAATAAACAAAAACCAGTTTGGTACAAAATATCAAAGAATAGAACAAAAATATAAAATTTTGCGTCTTATTTGGCGCAAAAATGGGACAATAATATGAACTCCAATTCATCATTCTGTAATAAATATCCCTCAGAATAGTCGATACCAGCTACCCCATCCTTTTATTCCATGTCGAGTCGCTGGTAGCTTCCGCCCAGCGCATTGACCTCCCCGTCCAATTCCTAGTGCGCTGGGTTCTTTTATTGATTTCATCTATGGGCGGAACTGTAGTAGTAGTCGCAACACCCGGCCCTCATCTTGGGAATTAGCGCTAGCACGGTTCTGCCCACCCATTATCAAATTCTGCGTCCGAACCAAACAACCTTGTCAACTGAAACTGAACAAGTCATGAATTCAAGGCCTCATATTTATCGACTACTAGTTTTAGGTAAATTTTAAATCACAAAATTATCTGAAATCGCTTTTTTCTTTCGTTTAACAAACAGATAATTCTGATTGTGATAAATAAAAAACAAGGCTTGATGCAGCGGTGGCAAACAATCCCAGATTACATCAACGACTAGTCCATGAACTTCCTCGATTATGCCAATCGATTCACTAGTGAATTGATCGCATCATTTGTTCCATGAGGTCGAACTCCATCTGTTTGGAAATACTGTTTACCCTTACTTGTGATGTATACAGAGCTGCTGGGTAATTTTTCACCAGCGCAATTTTCGCGGCGATACTATTCAAATCTACTAGCCGCTTAAACCAATGGACTCCATATTTGACGACAAACCTCAAGTCGGATCTCTCGGATATGCTGGGGCTCTTTCTTCCAAATAATTATGCGCAGTTGGCGATCTGTCATATTTATGTAACTTATTTTTTCTACAATTTGTTGGATTACTTTTAGTAATGCCTGAAAATTGATGAGGTTATGCTCAAACAGCAATCAAGTTCACACAAATCTGAAGAGCTGCATCCGTATGCCAGCTTGTTGCATGAGCTGGAGGAATTGCGGAATGAACTGTTGGAGCTTGAGCACTCGTCTTCGGCAACATTGCAGCATGTAAATCCATTCCATCTGTCTAGTACCATTAATCTTATTCACTACCTTGGCCTGAGGCGACGGGATATGCGGTCACTGCAAGAAAGATTGGCGGCGTCTGGTCTTTCATCGTTAGGTCGTATGGAATCGCACGTTCTCTCCAATCTCAATGCCATCATTGATCTTTTGGGTTGTGCACTAGGCAAGAAATCAGCTAAAAAAATATCACTTCCTCTGGAGGCGATGGGTATTGTGCAGCTTGAAAGCAATACTAATCATTTATTTGGCAATCCCCCCTCGCATCGCCAGGTTCGAATTATGGTCACGATGTCGAGCGGAATGGCAAATGATTATTTGTTGATCAAAGATATGCTCGTTCATGGTATGGATTGCGCCCGAATTAATTGTGCACATGACACACCTGAAATATGGGCGCGCATGATTGAGCAAATCAATTTGGCGCGCCGTGAAACTGGCAGGAATTGTCGTATCCTGATGGATCTGGGCGGTCCCAAGTTGCGTACCGGTGAAATCGCTCCTGGTCCCGCTGTACTCAAATGGAAACCGCAGCGAGACTTATACGGTAACGTGATTGCACCTGCGCGAATATGGCTTCATCCCGAAACCGATGATGATGCCAGTCCGGCTCACGCCGATGCTTGCCTGCCTGTACAGGGTGATTGGCTGGCAAAAGCAACATTGCGCGATATCATTGAGTTTACTGACGCTAGAGGCTCCTCTCGCATGCTACGACTGACTGGTCAAAGCGGGGCAGGCTTTTGGAGTGAGTCGAGCCAAACCACTTATATCACCTCCGGTATAAAACTCAATCTGCTGCGAACATCCATGTCCGGGCATCCACGTCGGGTGGATTGCGATGGCATCATCGGCGCATTACCTCCAGTACCTGGATTGATCCGCCTGCACATTGGAGACAGCTTGAATATCACGAGTGAGCCCTTGCCAGGTACGCCGACCCAATTTGATGCTAGCGGACGATTGCTGTGCACGGCCAGTATTGCCTGTTCCCTGCCGGAAGTATTTCTAAATGTTCAGCCGGACGAACGCATCCTGATCGACGATGGCAGAATCGGTGGCGTAATTCGCAGTGTCAGCAAAAATAATTTAGTAGTCGAAATCACACAGGCCCGAGAGGGTGGAGAGAAGTTGTTGGCGAATAAAGGCATTAACCTGCCGGACAGCCGACTTGAATTGAATGGCCTGACGGCACAAGATATTGAGCATCTGGAGTTTATCGTGCAGCATGCAGATATGATCGGACTTTCATTCGTTCGTGGTCCTGCAGATATCGAGCTATTACAAAAGCATCTAAAACGCCTTAATGCTGAGAAACTCGGCATTGTGCTGAAAATAGAAACACGTACTGCATTCGAAAAATTGCCAATGTTATTGTTCTCATTATTGCATTCTCCAAATGTGGGCGTCATGATCGCTCGTGGCGATCTGGCTGTTGAGTGTGGTTATGAAAGATTAGCCGAGTTGCAGGAAGAAATTCTCTGGTTGGCTGAGGCTGCACGTTTGCCAGTCATATGGGCTACCCAGGTATTGGAGGGATTATCCAAGAGCGGCAAACCCAGTCGTGCTGAAATTACCGATGCGGCGATGGGTGTACGTGCCGAATGCGTTATGCTGAACAAGGGGGCACATATTATCGAAGCTATCCAGTCATTAGATGATATCCTGCGTCGCATGCAATCTCATCAGAAAAAGAAGATATCGCTGTTGCGGCGCCTTCATTGGTAAGCCCGCGCGAGTTTGGAGAAGCTTTTTTCATTCAGTGGCCTAATGGAATGGACGCCCACTAACATGAAGATTACAACGATAGGCATTGATTTGGTAAAAGAAGTATTTCAAAGACTCCTGCACAACCCCCCTGCCAGCGCAATAGCCAACTAAAATAGAGGCACAATTAAAAAACAGTTGGAGCAAAATCGGACGCGATACCGGACGAAACCACTTTATGCCGGTTCCGTAACCGGCTAGTGACCAACGACCTGCTAGATGATCTGCTGGCCTCTATCAATGAACAGCTTCAATCACATGGATTGATGATCAAGGGTGCGACGGGAGGTCATTGATGCCACGCTGATTGCACACCGCCCCTGTCAACCAGAGCGAAATGATACATTTCCAAGCAGCTATCGATGACACATGTCAATCAGCATAGGGGGGAATTCCCCTAAAAAAGGAGAAAAACTTCACTTTCTGCCAAAATGACGGTAAGCCTCTAACCCTTCCACATTAACACCCTGATACATCATCGCTATCCTCAAGCCTTTTACAAGGAGGAACGATGTCATCATCAGAAGCACGACGAATTCA